>Ga0247727_10002615_pt1 | contig 40890 bp, 25 predicted proteins | sample WisWelCaveWW1625_FD_202498 | JGI IMG/M metagenome (GOLD analysis project Ga0247727, IMG submission 202498) | Biofilm microbial communities from Wishing Well Cave, Virginia, United States - WW16-25 | ecosystem: Environmental > Aquatic > Deep subsurface > Groundwater > Cave microbial mat | place... | reverse complement strand
ACATCCAAATTTGGGAATGCATATGGGGATGTGCCTGCGTTGGTAGAGTTGGTCCCGTTGGCTCCGGTGATATTCGTCAAAACTACCAAATCGAATGTATCATCTAACCCGTCATTATCGGTATCATTCCCTGAAGGAAGCAAATCTGCAATACCATCATTATCGGTGTCCCACGCTTCTATAGCATCTGAATCTCCGTCTCCATCCGAATCAAGGTCTAAAAAATCAGGAATGCCGTCTGCATCAGTATCAGTTGCAGTTCCCGATCCGCCAAATCCCGCGTTTTGATCCAAACCGTTGTCAATGCCATCAGCGTCACCATCTGATCCTACCGGCATATCATAAGCTTCGGTGATTTGACCTTCTATAATATCCACAATTCCGTCATTGTCCGAATCGATGTCCTGATAGTTTGCAATTCCGTCTGCATCGGAATCCAATGGTACAAATGAAGATGCACCAAAAGTTGCGTTGACATCAATTCCGGCTACATTCGCCAGGCCGTCTCCATCGGTGTCTTCAGCTTCGTCTATGATTCCATCGTTGTTAACGTCCAGCAAAGCGAAGCCGTTTTCAGTTGAATCATGTATTCCATCGTTATCAGAATCTAAATCCGCATAGTTAGCTGTTCCATCACCATCTGTATCCAGCAATAAGGAATTGCTGCCTCCAAAAATGATGTTCGAATCTATTGTCCCAGCGTTTATAATGCCATCATTATCGGTATCGGATCCATCAAGAATTCCATCGTTATTGGAGTCCAGTAATCCATTTCCATTTTCAGATAAATCTGTTATCCCATCGTTGTCGGAATCCAGATCAACGTTATTTGTTATTCCGTCTCCATCCGTGTCAATAACTGTTAATGGTGATCCGCCATTGTCGACATCAACCAGATTACTCAGTCCGTCACCATCTGTATCTGCAATTGTTCCAGCGCCAATAATTCCATCTCCATCAGGATCAAATCCTCCGGCTTCTAATACATCTGTTATCCCGTCATTGTCAGAATCCAAATCAAAAACATCAATTATTCCGTCACCATCCGTATCACCGATGTTTTCATCTATATCGGCAATTCCATCGTTGTCATCATCCTGATCAATGGAATTTACTACCCCATCGCCATCTGTATCATCACCAACGACAACAAGAGTGGTCGCGGATGCTGTACACCCGGCTGCGTCTGTCACAGTTACAGAATAGGTACCGGCATCGGCTAGTGTAACGAGCGGTACACTCGGGTTTTGCAATGTTGAATTGAAACTATTAGGTCCTGCCCACAAATAGGTTAGCCCCCCGGATGAATTAAGCAGGAGAGTTGTGGTTTCCATCACTGGAGAATTACTTCCTGCATTTGCAACAGGAAAGTCGTTGAAGGTAATCTGCACATCATCATTCGAACTACAACTATTGTAGAGAATGGACCATTGCATTTGGTAGGTCCCGAATGTAGATGCGGTTGCTGTAGAAATTGGCGAGAAAGCATCACTGAAATTAATAGTCCCGGGTCCGGATATAAGTGTCCATATTCCTGTTCCTACCGAAGGAGTGTTGCCGTCCAGTGTTGCTGTTGTGCTGCAAACATTTTGATCGGGTCCTGCATTCGAAGTTGTTGGATCTACATCTCGTGTAATGATAATATCATCCGTTGAAGGGGTGCATGAACCATTGGAAATAGTCCATCGGAATGTATTGGCTCCAACTCCCAAATCTGTTACACCTGATGTTGGTGAATTGGCTGTGGTAATGGTTGCTGAGCCCGATATAAGTGTCCATGTTCCGGTTCCCACCGCAGGCGTGTTGCCATCCAGTGTTGCCGATGTGCTGCAAACATTTTGATCGGATCCTGCGCTGGAGGTTGTTGGTACATCATCCTGTGCAATGATTATGTCATCCGTTGACGGGGCGCATGAACCATTGGAAATAGTCCATCGGAATGTACTGCTTCCGGGTCCCAAATCAGTCACGCCTGATGTTGGCGATGAGGGACTGCTAATGTTTCCTGTGCCGGATATAAGTGTCCATATTCCTGTTCCTACCGAAGGAGTGTTGCCGACCAGTGTTGCTGTTGTGCTGCAAACATTTTGATCGGGTCCTGCATTGGATGTTAGGGTAAGCATAGTTACAGGAATATTCTCGGTCAACGCAGTTTCACATGATATTCCGATTTTTAATGCTTTGACAGTGACTGTAATATTGGAAGAAATGGTACCGGAATTTAATGTAATGGTACCACCCGTGCCCAAAACTGAGGAACCGGTAGGAACGCCTGAGTGAAACAACTGATACACGATGTACAATTCAGAACTTAGTACTGAAATGTTGTCAACGATACTGCCCGAACATATACTTGCGTTGTTAGGGTTTACAGTTAGATTAGCTAACGGGGCTATGCAAGAAACAACCACTTCTGAAGACGGATTACTTTCGCATTTCCCGGTAGAGGCTGCAGTCGCTGTAACAGATCCTGAGGCATACAATTCATAAATTGTGAGGCTGCTGATAGTCCAAACGCCTCCTGAAACCACCACTGAGCTGCCAACCTGGATTCCATCAATATACAATCTTATTTGATCTCCGTTAGTACCACTGCCGCTAACTGATGAAGCACCTTCGTAAATCGGATTAGTGGTAATTGATACAGCATTCGTAGTTTTTGAACCTACTGCCACGGTGTTAGAAAAGCCACTTTGAATGCATCCTGTTGCTGTAGCTTTTGCAGAAATGTTATCGCCAGGTGAAAAGCTTATTCCGGTACTTGCGGTCCAGGTGCTGTTAGAAGCTACAGTAGTAGTTGAACCATGAGCAACAGCATTTTTATATACTTGTATTACTGTTCCTGCCGCTTCGCTGGATGTTCCTGTAACAGATGTAATGGTTGTGGATGTGCAATAGGTTCCTGTTACTGCCGGAGTTAAAGTATTTCTGGATACGGTTACAGAGTTTGAAGCATTTGACAGACAAAGTGCTCCTGAAATTGCTTTAGCAGTAATAACTTGACCAAAAGACAAACTAAGACCGTTAATTGTCCAATTGGTGCCCGTTGCAACGACAGTTCCAATTTGAACACCATTTGCATAAAGGGTAATTGAGGCACCTGAGACAGCAGTGCCTGAAACCGATGTAGTAGTAATTAATATAGGAGATGTGGTTATAACAGGCGCTGCTGTTTGCGCACCACCACCAATGCATATATAAGTTGGCGCGGACTCGCATTGCGCACCAAGCGTTTGTGTAATGCGATAAGATCCTTCTGCCAAACATGGTCCTCCACCGGCAGTACAACTCAAGGTTTGACCTGATCCCACACATCTCCATAGCCAATTGCCGCTTCCATCAACGGTAATAGTTCCGGCAGAAAAAACATTTCCACTAGTTGGTGTCAAAGGGGTGGTACTAATCCCAAAATACACTTTGATTAATGCACCAATGGTACCTGTTCCGGAAAACGCTTTACCCGCATTGCAGGCTGTCACTGATGTCACAGCACCGGTACAGGTTACACCAACTGTTACAGGATTACAATTTGCAATTGACTCTGACTCACCGGCAGCAGTTGCCGTGGCGGTGACAATATCATTTCCAACCAAGGCAGGTGAAATCCCCAATAAAGTCCAAGCACCTGAACTAACCGTAGTGCTTCCTATTAGTGAACCATTTTTATAAACTTTTATAGATGTTCCGTTTGCTTCCGAAACAGTGCCGGTGACAATAGTTGAGTTTTCAGCGATGGGGCTCGCAATAGCGGGGCACAAAGACCGATCTCCCGAATTTGAACAGGTAACGCATGTAGGGGGATAATTATCAATAATATATTGCCAGCAGGTTGAAGGATTAGACCCACAGGATGCATCATTTATTCCGCCAAAATCAGACAATGCATTGTTGCAAATTCCCGGTGCGGGATTCATTTGGGTTACAACTGCCATCCTGAGTGGAGTAGAGGTGGTGATGCCCAGGGCTGTGAGTGCGCTGAATGGAACATAGAAATCGTAGAAATAATCAGGATTGCTGCAATTGGTGCTAAGTGCTATTGATTTTTGATAGTTTGTTTCTCCCGCAAAAGACGATGCCGGGGCACCGGGACATGCGCCATCTACATTGTAAACGTATACTCCAAAATTGGTTTGTAAGTTAATTTCAATTTCAAAGCCGGGATTGCCTGATGTAGCGTTCAGATCTGCATTGGCTCCTGAAAGTCCAAATTTTTGATCCGTATCAATCAGCACGCTATATCCTTTTGAGGCAGGAAGTGCTATTCCGATTCGCATTCTGAATAACAGATTAGTACCATCGAAATAGCTCAACGTGAGATCTTCAACACCTGAATCAACAAAATCGGTAAATCCACAGTCCGGCCCCGGACCAAGGTCACCGATAGGTTCAACCATTGGAAATACCAACGGAACAAATGGAATTTCGCTTTCCGTTCTGTCATTGGTTACGAATCCACTATTGGTGATGGATGAATATCCATCGGCATTGGGATCTAAAACCACCAAGCCCGCTCCGGTTGCGGGCTTGAAAATGAGCCCTGGCGTTTGCGCCTTACCGATATTTGACAGTAATAAAACAAGGACAAATTGGATATAAATTGTCCTTTGATCATTGTAGAAAAATGCTTTCATGAGTTAGTGGGATTTCAGCTGGGTTAACGATGGATAAAATCACGGCTTCAATAAAAGCGATTCTAACGTGAAGGATCGAGATTAGTTACGTGGAAATACGGATCGAAACAAAATTTGTATGCCGGACAGGTTTTCAATCAATTCGTGCATTTTATTAATGACTATCTTCTGAAATATAAAAACGGCCTGCAGGGGATGTATGTTTATTCGCGGTTTGGTCATAAACAAAACAGCAAATGAAACTCAAACTGACTTTTTTTTTATTGGCAAATTTGTTTCAATCGGCAATTGGTAATTGCGCATTCTGTCAATCCAACTATACTCAATTCGTAGATCCATTTATCGGCACAGCGGGTCATGGTCACACATTTCCCGGAGCAACTTTACCTTTTGGTTTTGTTCAGTTGAGTCCGGACACACGCATTGACGGAAGCTGGGATGGATGCAGCGGCTATCATTATTCCGATGATCGCATTTACGGATTCTCTCACACTCACCTCAGCGGTACAGGAGTTTCTGATTATGGCGATATTCTTTTTATGCCGATGATGGGTGAGCCTTCGCTTGACAATAAAATTTATTCCTCCACTTTCTCTCACGACAATGAGTCTGCATCTCCCGGATTTTATTCCGTAAAGCTTGATGATGGAAATATTTTATGCGAGATGACCGCAACAACAAGAGTTGGATTTCACAAATACACTTTCAGTGAAGGTGGAGCGGCAAATATCATTTTGGATTTAACACATCGAGACAAAACATTAGAGTCATCCTTAAAAGTGGTCAACAGCACGCGCATCGAAGGAATGCGCAGAAGCGAAGGATGGGCGAAAGATCAATACATTTTTTTCGTTGCAGAGTTTTCAAAACCATTCAAGAACTCTATTTCCCCTGAATTCGCACCCTATCAAATCGAAGCAACCAATATCATCAACGCGTTTCAATTTGATGTAAAAGATGGGGAGGCAATCTATTTGAAAGTTGCAATTTCCGCTGTCAACATTCCAAGCGCGTCAAGAAATCTTCTCGTTGAATTACCCGGTTGGGATTTTGAAAAAGTAAAAGCAGATGCCGAAACAACATGGAACAAAGAGTTGAGTAAAATTGAAGTGAAGAGTGATGATCTTGAAAAGATGATTGTGTTTTACACCGCATTATATCACACGATGATTGCTCCGAATATTTTTTCTGATGTGGACGGATATTACCGAGGTCGTGACAATGAGATTCATCAAACTGATGGTTGGGATTATTACACCGTGTTTTCACTTTGGGATACCTATCGCGCTGCGCATCCTCTTTACACGATCATTGATCAAAAGCGTACACTTGATTTTATCAAAACTTTTCTCGCGCAATATGAGCAAGATGGTTTGCTGCCGGTTTGGGAATTGGCAGCAAATGAAACTGAATGCATGATCGGCTATCATTCCGTATCAGTTATTGCCGATGCGGCAATCAAAGGAATCAATCAATTTGACATGGAGCTTGCATTTGAGGCGATGAAAAAATCTGCCGAGTCGCGCGAGCGTTTTGGTTTGGGAGAATACATTGATCACGGCTATCTCTCGATGGAAGATGAACACGAATCCGTTTCGAAAACATTGGAATACGCTTATGATGATTGGTGCATTGCACAAATGGCGAAGCTGCTTGGCAAAGAAGAAGATTACACCACTTATATCCAGCGCGCGCAATCATGGAAAAATCTTTTCGATTCCGAAACGGGATTTATGCGACCGAAGAAAAACGGAAATTGGTATTCACCATTCGATCCGAGTGAGGTGAACAACAATTTCACTGAAGCAAATTCATGGCAGTATTCATTTTACGTTCCTCAGGATATTTCTACTTTGGTTGAATGGATGGGCGGTGCTGATGCGTTTGAAAAAAAACTGGATGATTTATTCAATGCACCATCAGAAATTTCCGGCAGAGATCAACCTGATATTTCAGGAATGATCGGACAATATGCTCACGGAAATGAACCGAGTCATCACATGGCATATCTATACAATTACATTGGCAAGCCATGGAAAACGCAGAAGATCGTTCACACTATTCTCGACAGTTTATACCATACAGGACCTGATGGACTTTGTGGAAACGAAGATTGCGGGCAGATGAGTGCATGGTATGTGATGAGTGCGATGGGGTTTTATCAGGTTACACCGGGAAACTTGACTTATGCAATTGGCTCTCCAATTTTTGATTGGGTGACAATTCATTTGGAAAGTGGAAAGATGTTTTCTGTTGTAGCGAAGAATGTTTCTGAGGAGAACTTCTATATTAAACCGGATAGTTCTTTCTTGTGGGAAAGCCCCGCTGGGTATTTGAACGTTTTCTTAACACCATTCCTGTTGCATTCCGAGATTGAAAGAGGAGGTCATGTGACTTTTCAAATGGGAGATCAACCATACTTGAATGGAAAAGTTGTTGATTGGCCTGCCATCAGCGATCATCAGATTTTTCCTTCACCTACGATTGCTTCTTCGGAGGGAAGAATTTTTAGAGATTCAACGCTCATATCGATAAGCACAATAGACAGTAGCGAAAAGGTTTGGTTCTTCATATACGATTACGATAATAAGTTTCCAGAAAAAAGAGGCGGAATGTATACGCGGCCATTCTTCATCACAGAATCATCAACTATAACATCGTACGATTTCAAGAGTTATGATAAAATTGTTAGCGCTCACTTTCAAAAACTTCCCCACCCTGAATGGAAAATCACCATCAATTCAACATACAATCCTCAATACACCGCAGGTGGTGATGAAGGATTGATTGATGGAATTCGCGGTGACACAGAATGGCGCAAAGGAGATTGGCAGGGTTATCAGTCGCAGGATTTTGAATGCATCATTGATCTGGGAAGCGAGAAAGAAATCTCAAAATTCACAGCAGGATTTTTACAGGATACGCGTTCATGGATTCTGATGCCAACCAAAGTTGAATTTTACACTTCAACGGACGGAAAAAAATTCAAAGAAGCATTGACGATTGAAAACACCGTCAAAGATTCGAACTACGAGGTAATCGCAAAAGATTTTTCAGGAACTATCAAACCGAAAACTGCCCGCTACATAAAAGTGAAAGCCTACAGCTACGGCAAGCTTCCCGAATGGCATCAGGGATTTCCTTACGATGGCGATGCGTTCATCTTCATAGATGAGATACACATCGAATAAAAATTGCGATCTAACTATTGAACGTTTGCATTCAGCACAAGATGCACATGAGCGGGTTCTGTATTCGCGTTCACATGGACTTGCTTAGTTTGAGGTCCTGCAGCATCAGGAGAATACTCAACAACAATTTCACCTGATCCCCCGGGCGCTATAGCATTAGTCGGATAACTGACAATAGTTAATCCGGCATCTCCTGTCACCCCTGAATAGGTTAGTGGGTTAAGGCCAGCATTGGTTACTTTAAAAGTGTGTTTGGTTTTGCTTCCCATTTTAACAGTTCCAAAGTCGTGATCTGTTGCACCATAACTTGCCGTGGTTACCGGTCCGGCTGGAACCGGTGGCGTTTGCACGGGTGGAGTTTGCACAGGTGTTGCCATCGGATTCATTGGATTCGGAGTCTGCTGTGGATTTGCTACCACCGCTGAGTCAGCAGAGTTCTTAGTCCCTCCGGAATCAAAACTTTTAATTGTTTGAATTGCTAAAAGCACGGCAATAATTCCAAGAATGATTGTGTTTGTCTTCATGTTGTTTTTTAATTTGGGCTTCAAATCTACTCAAAACATCTTTTCACCCACAACCCGATATTTTCCAAAAAGCAAAAACATAATTTCGCCACTCTTTTTAAAATGGCTAAGATTCACGATAATATTTCGAACAAACAGGAAACTGCTGTACTGGTCGGGTTAATTACCCGCGATCAGAACGAAACGAAAATGCATGAGTACCTCGATGAGCTTGCATTTTTGACTTCAACAGCTGGAGCCAAAACGGTAACTACATTTTATCAAAAACTTCCGTTGCCGGATAACCGCACCTATGTGGGAAAAGGGAAACTCGAAGAGATCAAACTGTATGTTCAATCGCACGAAGTTGATATGGTGATTTTTGATGATGAGCTTACACCATCTCAACAGCGAAATATTGAAGCGGAATTACTTTGTCTGGTGCTTGACCGCAGTCTGCTGATCCTTGACATTTTTGCATCGCGCGCAAAAACGCAGCAGGCAAGAACACAGGTTGAGTTGGCACAACTTCAATATTTGCTTCCACGCTTGCGTGGCATGTGGGAACATTTAGATCGGCAGAAAGGAGGAATCGGTATGCGGGGAACAGGTGAAAAAGAAATTGAGACCGACCGGAGAATGGCAAACATCAAAATTTCGGCACTTAAGGAACAACTCAAAAAAATTGAAAAACAGAATCTTACTCAACGAAAGTCAAGAGGTGAATTAATTCGTGTTGCACTGGTTGGATACACGAACGTTGGAAAGTCAACACTGATGAATTTGTTGAGTAAATCGGATGTACTGGCGGAAAATAAATTGTTTGCAACGCTTGATACAACTGTTCGGAAAGTGGTGATTGAAAATGTGGCTTTCTTACTTTCTGATACTGTGGGATTTATCCGCAAACTTCCACATCATTTAATTGAGAGTTTCAAATCAACGCTTGATGAAGTACGCGAAAGTGATATTCTTATCCATGTGGTTGACATCTCACATCCGCAATTCGAAGATCAGATGCGCGTAGTAGATGAAACATTGCGAGAATTGAACACTGCGGAGAAACCCGTCATCATTGTGTTTAATAAAATGGATCAATACGAGAAAATAAATTTTGATGATTTGGTTCAGGATGAAGTGAAGCGAAATCTGATCGAGGAACTCCAGAATACATGGATGTCAAAAACAAACGGTAACTGTGTTTTTATTTCCGCCACCCAAAAACAAAACATCAAGGAGTTCAAAACAAAATTGCTTGCACTTGTGAACGTACAGTATGAGATTCGATATCCTTTTCGGCAAAAGATGTGGTGATCAATTGTTGGGTTAAGAAGTAAACCGCGCAAAAACTCCGAGCGGCAAATTCTGTTTTGTTTTTGATTCCAATACCAATTCTCCGGCATCAATTTTTGCTTTTGGAAAATGAGATTGTAATAGTGTGTGAGCAACCACGGAAGAAAACCCTTTTGAATACATATTGAGCACGAAGAAATTCTTTTCCCGATGGAGAAGTTTAGCACTTAGTTCAATCAATTCATTGATGCCATCATCCAAAATCCATTTCTCACCTTCGGGTCCGCGACCATAAGCAGGCGGGTCCATAATGATGCCGTGATATTTATTTCCACGTTTAACTTCTCGCTTCACAAATTTCATCGCGTCTTCCACCACCCAACGGATATCTTTCAAGCCGGAATGTTCCATGTTTTCTCTACACCAACCGATCATTTGTTTCAGCGAATCAAGATGAGTGACTTCTGCTCCTGCTGCACGCGCAGCGAGCGATGCAACTCCTGTGTAAGCAAATAAATTCAACACGCGGGGATTTTCATTTTTCAATTCATTCACCGAATCAAAAATGAAATTCCAGTTGGGTGCCTGCTCGGGAAAAATTCCGACATGGCCAAAAGATGTCAGCGCAAGTTTTGCTTTAAGCGAAACATTTTTTTGATCGTAGCTGATAAACCAATTTTCCGACATGCCGGTTTTCATTCTCCATTTCCCACGATCTGATGTCGATTCTCTGTCCGAATCATTTCTATCGAGCGAATAATACGCATGAACCATATTTTCCCATTCTTCATTGGAAAGTTTTTTATCCCACATCGCTTTGGGCTCCGGTCGCGCTAGAAAATATTTACCGAATCGCTCGAGTTTTTCAAAACCTCCGCAATCAATCAATTCGTAATCACGCCAGTTTTGGGGAGAGAGAATTTGAATTTGCATGAATCAAAAATAAGTGGAGCGCCTGCCTTCAGGTAGGCAGGTTGTGAGTTGCGGTTTGTGAGGATAAATTTGAAGTCAATGAAAATTACCAGCACGTCAAATCCGCGCATCAAACAAGTCATTGACCTTCACAAACCACGCGAAAGGAAGAAGGTAAATTTATTCATCATCGAAGGTGAGAAGGAAATCTGGCTGGCAGTTGAAAGCGGAATAAAAATCAAAAACATTTTTTTTCTTTCTGAATTAATTTCTGCCTCTTCAATCCAAAAATTAAAATCCAAAATTCAACCTGACGATTGTATCGAAGTCAATGAAGCGGTCTATTCAAAAATGTCGTACCGGGATGAAGCAACCGGAATTCTTGCTGTTGCTGAATCAAAAGATTTTTCGCTCAATAATATCTCTCATCTCAATAATCCCCAATCTCCAATCCGCAATCCCTTGATAATCGTTTTAGAAAAAGTAGAAAAGCCCGGCAATCTGGGTGCGATTTTAAGAACAGCAGATGCAGCAAAAGTTGATGCTGTGATTGTCTGTGATCAACAAACTGATTTACTAAATCCAAATGTGATCCGCTCAAGCATCGGAACCATATTTACCAACCAGATTGCGCAAACAAATTCTGAAAATGCAATTAACTGGCTGAGGAAAAACAAAATCAAAATCCTCGCAACATCACCAGATGCCAAATTATTTTATCAAGAGACAAATTTGAATCAGCCATGTGCCATCGTGATGGGAAGTGAAGCGGAGGGGCTCTCAAAAATCTGGTTTGATGAAGCTGATGAGCTGGTCAAAATTCCCATGCTCGGGAAAATTGATTCACTGAATGTTTCAGTTTCTACAGCCATAATTGTGTTTGAAGCGATAAGGCAGAGAAGTCTTAAATCCTGAAAGAAACTTCGAAAAGAAAATAATTCTGTTTACCTTGGAGACATGAAAAAAATCCACACTCTTTTACTCGCAGTAATTTTCGCATCTGCAAACGCACAACAGCCTTTCAACATCCTGATTACTGATGCAGAGGCTGACGCAATTATAAAAGGCAATTATAACCCTGCTCTTTATACAACAGCGGATGCAAGCGTGGATGAAATAATTTGCGCCATCAATGCGGAAGTTTCACCGGATACAATGAAACTTTATCTGGAAATACTTTCCTCCTACCATAATCGTAATACATATTCGGATACAATTTCAAACAACATCGGAATTGGTGCTGCACGCAGATGGGTGTTTCAAAAATTTTCTGAATATTCCTCAGCCGCAAATGACAGATTAATTCCTGCATACGTTCAGTATGAAATGAGTGCCGCAGAAATTTGCGGAGCCGGACAATTCAGAAATATCATTGCCGTACTGCCGGGAATTGACACCACTGACAAATCAATTATTGTGATTGAAGGTCACATGGATTCCCGTTGTGCTGATAATTGTGATCCGTTCTGTCTCGCACAAGGAATGGAAGACAACGGAAGCGGCACGGTGCTCGTGATCGAACTTGCGCGCGTGATGAGTCAGTTTCATTTCGATCGAACGATTGTGTTTATGGTGACAGTTGGTGAGGAACAAGGATTGTATGGTGCTTATGCAATGGCTGATTATTGCGATCAGAATAATATACCTGTAAAAGCAGTTCAGAACAACGATGTAATTGGAGGGATTCACTGCGGTGAGTCCTCATCGCCTCCATCCTGTCCGTTTGAAGGTCATGTGGATAGTACGCATGTCAGATTATTTTCCTACGGTACGGTGAATTCGAAACACAAACAATACGCGCGTTATGTGAAAATGACTTATCATGAAAAATTATTGACGCTTGTAAATGTGCCGATGCAAGTGATGATCATGAATCCTGAAGATCGTTCGGGAAGAGGAGGCGATCACATTCCGTTTCGTGAAAACGGATTTACTGCAATCCGTTTTACATCCGCAAACGAACACGGTGATGCGAATGTTGCAGATACATCCTATCATGACCGGCAACATACATCAGATGACATTTTAGGAGTTGATACTGACGGTGATTTAATCATGGATTCTTTTTTTGTTGACTTCAATTATCTCGCGCGTAACACGGTGATCAACGGGGTTAGTTCAGCGTTAACTGCTTTGGCGCCTGTCACGCCCGATTTCATCCTGACTGATAACGGACAAATTGTTTCCATTACTATCAATGATTCGATGAACTATGATCACTACAGAATTTTTGTGCGATCATCGTCTAATGATTTTGATGCTGTCTATTCCGTGAAAGACACCAACTACTCTCGCATACCCAGTTTGATTTCAGGAACGCTTTATCGAATCAGTGTTGCCTCAGTAAATGAAGATGGTGTGATGAGTTTGTTTTCAGCAGAACAAAATATAAATCCATTAGTCAATTCATCAGGGTCCGTTGATACAGTAGATTTTGTTGCGGTCAATTGCATTTCACTCGGCCATATCGAAATCGAAAAACCGCAATCAAATGAACAGAACGAATTGATTATTCATCCAAATCCTTCTTCAGATAAAATCACGCTGACTTTTGATTTTGGAAATTATTCAAATCAAAAAAAGTATTACCTCGAAATTCATGATATCAAGGGAGCGCTTCTGCTCAGAATAAATTGGGCAAATCAGCAAGGCATGAATTCAATTCAACTGGATGTTGCGCGTTTTCAATCAGGAAGCTATGATTGTTTATTGCTTGAAGAAAATAAGATCATTGAAAAAGCCCCTTTTATTGTTGCCAGATAATTTTATTCTGTAATAAAAAGCGGGACATTTTCAAATTTACCTTTTGAAATCTTCAGCGATGAAGAATCATTACCCGTTGCGAACCGATATAAAACAGATTCATATTTTCCCGAAACCAACATCCCGATTGAATCGTATTTGTCAATCGTTAACTTCGTTTTATCCGGATAAGATAAATATGAAATTGACTGCGATCCGTTCTTCACTTTAATTGTGTTCTGCAGGGACACGACTAATTTCCTGTCATACATTTTTACACCGGAAAACTCATCTATTCTAATACTCAGGATCTGAACGGCACCAATCGAATCATTTCCATCTCTGTTTTCCGCATTGATGCGCAACAGTTTCTTGCCTTTGACTTTTTGAATCTTTGAACTCGCCATAAACAGACTATCCCCGATTTTTGATGGCTGCCAATAAAAACTGTCAATATAACACTCAAATTGAGGTCGGGTCGCTTGCTTTTTGCCAAGGGCTGATGACGGCTCAATGATGATTAAACCTTCGCCTGCATTTTTGCATGAACCAAGAATTGTACAGAGAAATAAACAGATTAGAAAATATTTCAATCAATACTGAATTTCAAATAATAACCAAAGATAAACAGCAAAATCATACACCAATTATTTTTGTATACCTGTGGCTTTACTTTTCACCCTTAATGTTGTAATTTTGGACTTCAATTTTATGGCTTCTGCATGAATAAAGTCTTACTCTGTTTTTTCATCACAATAATTTGCGTTAATAGCAGTAGCCCAACGCTTGCCCAGAGTGGTTTTTCACCCAAAGTTTATAATGTCCACACATTTGATGCTGATCAAAAAATAATTACTGCCGAACTCAAAAACCTCAGCAATCTTCAAGGTCAATCACATCCGGAGTTTGGTGTTCTTCCATTCAATGCTTCTTGCAAAGATTGTATTGAACTGCCTGAGAAACGCACACAGAAAACACGGTATTATGTCCGGAATGGATCGAACGGATCGAACTTCTATGTTCAGCAATATAATATACCATTACATTTTCTTGCCGATCAGGAAGAATGGATCACGGTTGATCCGCGGTTGAAACCGAATCCTCAAAATAATAATCTGCTTGAAGCTCCCAATCAGTTTTGTCCTGTTAGCATTGATCTGATCAGTGGGGAATGCAAGATAAAATCCTGGGATCTTGATTTTTCTTTCAATAAGAATCTTTCTCTAGGTTATGTTGATCAACAAGGTGAAATGAATGAAATATCTGTTGATGAATCGCAGGCAAACTTTACTACAGGATCTGAAGGCGTTTATTTCAACAATTCATTTTTTGGAATAGATAAACGTCATATTGTTGAACGCGGTGAAATTGAAACTGATTTTATTCTCAACAACAAACCTGCTTTTATAAATCAGGCTAAATGGATTGTGATTGTGGATCAGATTACACTTCCTTCAGGTTACAATTTAAAGGAAGATGAGTTCTCCGGATTCAGGAATTCTGCCGGTTTTTGGCAAGGTGCATTAAAAGTTGCTGACGAAACAGGACAAAGATTTATTTCTATTCAATCTCCAAGATGCTATGATCAGAACGGAGCAATTTACGAGGGCGCATACGAAGTACTTAAAAATGGAAATGAATTTACTGTTCGGATTTATCTCGATGCTGATTGGTTCAACAGCAGTTTGAGAAACTATCCGGTAATTATTGATCCAATCGTATCCGGAGAAAATCATATTGGAGATTATTCTACTGCTCCTTTTCCCGGACCTAACTACGCGAACTACGGCTTCTCGGGACCCACCGCAGGTCAAACATGCGATTATCAATTAACAGTGCCTGTTCCGGGCATGAGCGATCTGATAAATTGTTATCTCGAATTGGAATATGAAACTTTATTTAATGCAAATTGCGGTTGCGATCCACAGTGTGGTTGTAAATTTTATACCATTTTTCAAACCATTATCGGTCCGTGCAATTCAATCATTCTTCAGTGCGACACTTCTCCATGGCAACCGGTTCCTTACGGCACATGCACTACTGACTCTAATCTCGTTATTGGTGCTCAACCCATACCTTATCCATCCATGATTAATTGTGTTGCACCTCAGTGCCCCGATTATGCGTTGGATTTTACGCTGAAAAATTATCAGGATTTCTGCCCGTTTGCAGTTAACGGCAATTGCGGACTGGATTGTGCATCCGGACATTATTGGGGAATCACTATTCAGGGAGTAACATTGCAAGGTACAGGTTCTGTAACAGATGTAAATCCTATCGTTTGTGTGGGTGATAGTATTGAATTAACGGGTACTGCAAATTTTGGTGTGCCTCCATATACATGGGTTTGGCAACCTGGAAATATGAATGGACAAGTTGTTTATGATTTTCCAACCTCGCCCGGATTTCAAACATATACGGTCACCATTACGGATGCATGTGGAGTACAGGTAACTGACACAGCACAAACTTTTATCACTATTCAAGTGGCACCAATTGCTGATGCCGGACCTGATATTCATATCTGCGAAGGAAATTCAGCACTCATCGGAGGATCTCCTACTGCTCCTCCGGGTTCAACAATTCAATGGTCATCAATAACTCCGGGTGGTCAGTCCTTCCTTACATCGTTTACTAATGCAAATCCAACTTTCAGTGCGCCACTTGGATCATCAGGAACCTATCAATATGCTGTTGAAGTAACTGATGGCTGTTCAGGATGGGACACGATGAGTGTAACTATTCATCCGAATCCTCAGCCATTTATTGTACCTCCGGGACCAATTACTTTTTGTGAAGGAGGACAAGTAGTTCTTGATGCAGGTGCCGGATACGTAACATATAACTGGGGATCTAACTGGGGATTGACAGGCGAAACAAATCAAACAATCGTAGTTACCCAATCAGGATTTTATACATGCATGGTTACTGATCAATGGGGATGTCAGGGAATCACTCCACCCGTTCAGGTTATTGTATTGCCCACACCTGTGCTTACAATCGATGCTTCACCGAATATAACAATCAACGAAGGTGATAGTGTAACGCTAAATGTGACGAGTGATGTAATAAGTCCGAATCCTTTTGTATGGGTTGTTGATTCGACATTAAGTTGTGATACATGTCAAAATCCTGTTGCTTCGCCCTTGGTTCAAACAACTTATTATGTAAGCCTCTATTTGGATAGTTGCGTAGGTTATGCATCAGTTACAATAAGTGTAATTATTCCGGATCCATTTCAAATTCCAAATGCCTTTACACCAAACAGTGATGGATTGAATGATGGATTTTATATTTTGTTCCACCAACAAGGATTGGAAGTAAAAGAATTTAAAGTCTTCAACCGGTGGGGCGAAAAAGTTCATGACAATCCTTATCAACCATGGGATGGAAATTATCAGGGCAAACCACAACCAATCGGGGTTTTTGTTTACTACGTAATTGTATCCTTCCCTGATGGAAATGAAGGGCTTGCCAAGGGAAATGTGACCTTGATCAGATAATTTTAAAAAAAATTCTACCAACTGAATATAAAACTGCTTACTTTAGAAATCTTGAATACAAACAAGACAACCGAAATGAAAAAAATCCTACTCACCCTTTTTGCTACAGTCATACTCAGCACTGCTTCGATGGCGCAGCAATTCGTATTATTTACAGAAGCGTTTGAAAATCCTTTTAGCATTTTAGTAACCTCAGATGCCACCTCCATTGGCATTCAAAATTATGGTCCAAATCAATGGATCATCAATGATGAATATGATGGCATGGGAATTTATCCGAACACTCCTGACCAAAATCAAACCGTAGGCGGAACAATCAGTTACGCACCGTTCAGTCATTATTTACATATCGTTGATTCCGTTACCATGGCATCGAATGGCGTGGCAAATGCGAACTACAATCCGCAGGTTGCGTCAGAAGATTTTGCTTATGTCTCGGCTGGATTCTGTACGCTTGGATTAGAGGATGTGATTTTTACTTTCTTTTATATCGGTGAAGGAAACAGTGATGCATGGCTTGAGCTTTATTATTCTGCTGATGGCGGACCATGGACGCAAACCGGACAAACGCAATATAATCATCGCGATTTGTGGCAATACGAAGTGGTTCAGGATCCTGCATTTGATCATGTAAGCAGTCTTCAATTCGGATTTCGATTCATTAACACAGGAAACTCTTCAACCACTTCTATCGGATTTGGCGTTGATGATCTCATTGCAGTTGGAACATATGATGATCAGGGAAATCCCACAGACTTAATCATCACAGATATTTTTCCTGACACGATGTGTCAGCTTGATCCTTTTGTTATTCTTTGGGAATTAACAGGACCTATGTGCGAAGCAACTTATGAAGTTGAATTATCAAATGGAAATGGAAATTTCAGTAACCCGCAAAGTCTCGGAGTTTTTCAAATTGGCGCAGGTGATACTGTTGGTGGCGTTTTTATTCCTTCAGCTAATATCGGTGCCGTGCCACCGGGAAACTGTTATAAAATAAGAATCAACAGACTTTCTCCGCCTCCGCAACTTACCGGTGTTGCAAGTTTTTGTTTTGTGATTGAAGAATGTCCGAATTCAATTACAACACTTCAGCCACCTGTAACTTTTGGCCCTGATACACTTTGCGTTCAAAGTGTGATTGATATTCCTTTTTATTCTTACGGGGTTTATAATCCGGGAAATGTTTATACCGCTTGGCTATCTGACTCAGCCGGAAATTTTACGAATCCATATTTTATCGGATCATCCACAGATTTTACAACTTATGATCCTGCCATCAATCCGAATGTTCCCGGCATGGTGAGCGGATTAGTTCCGGTAGTGCCTGACGGATGCAATTATTATATCCAAATCGTGGCAGACAATCCACTTACTTATGGAACACTATTCGGTCCGTTCTGTATCCATCATTGCGATATCGAAACCAATAACACAATGGATGTCCATATCTGCATTTATGATACGATACCGGTTTGTGATACACTTATTGCAGAGCTCGATGTTTACGGGCAAAATGTTCAGTACCTCAATGGAAATCAATTCCTCATGCAATTAATTGATCCGGTATTTTATACAATCGTAAATACAGGAGGTATCGGGGCAGTTTACGATACCGCAATAAATTCATTTATTATTTGCGTTCCACCACTGGCAGATCTTCTGGCAATGGGCATTGCACCAGGAATGTATTACGCAAGAATTATTTCTGACAGCACCAACAGTTCATGGAATTATTTAGGCTCACTCATCCATCTAACTATAGGTGCTCCTTATCCTGATGGTCTCACCATTATTCCGAGTGATACCACTGTATGCCAAAATGATGTAGTCTACATGTACATCGATCCATATAATCCCGATTCAGAATATCAATGGGTAAGTGATTGTTTAGCCGGTGATAATGGCCAAGTAGGAACACCACTCTCCTGGCCTTATAATCCGTTAGCGATATTATTTACTCCCGGAAATCAGAGTTATGATTGCACCTTTCAGGTAAGAGAAATTAATTTCGGTTGCATCGGTCCTTGGTCAGACCCGATAACCATTTTTGCATTAGGACCACCAAATATCGATATCCAGGGCCCGAGTCCGGTTTGTGTTGGAGATACCGCGCATTATACTGTTCCTTTCTTTCCTGAAACTTATTTTCTTTGGACAGTAGATACCAGTGTGGCAACAATTACAAATCCAGCGAATGATGAAATTTATCTCGTTTGGGATGAACCCGGAATTCACTATCTCGTCTGTTATGCAAATAATTCCTGCAATTTCGAAAGTATCGACAGCATTCCTATTTTAGTTGTAGAACCGGTTGATGTTTATGCAGGAGAAGATACCACAGTATGCGGTGCACAACCGGTTGATTTATTTGCAACCATTTCCGGTGATGCGACCAATCATTTATTAACTACGGTTTTCAACGGAACCAGTGGTGGGCATGGAGCGATGTTCGATGTGAACGCGCTCAATGAAATTACGATCACCAGTTTCGATGGAAATTTCTCAACTCCGACTGTTGATCTTGAGATATATTATAAGATTGGAACTTTTGTCAACTTTGATATATCTCCGGGAGCGTGGACATTTATTGGATCAGCCAACGGTGTTCCGGCAAATGGAATGAATCAACCCACTCCAATTCCTATTCCGATTAACATAACGATTCCGGCAGGGCAGACCTATGCATTTTACATTACCACAACCGGTTCACAAAATCAGAATTATACCGGAAACGGAACGGTTGGAACTGTTTACGCAACAGATGGAATATTAGAAATTGAAGTTGGAATAGGTAAAACTTATCTTTTCGGTACAGCCTTTCAACCTCGCAAATGGAATGGAAAAATTCATTATGTTACAAATGCAGGATTCACTTTTGATTGGAGCAACGGAACCGTTGGAGAACACAACCCTGTCAATCCTTCTCTTACAACGGTTTACACAGTTAATGTTTCTGACACAATTGGATGTTCAGGAAAAGACACGGTTATAGTTTTCATTAAACCAACACCTGTTGCAGATGCCGGACCTGATTCTGTTATTTGCAATGGACAAACAATACAACTGAATGCAAGTGGTGGTGATGCTTATCAGTGGGTTTATGAACCATCATTAAGTGAATTTTTTATCGCTGATCCGATTGCTTCGCCTGATCAGGATGTAACTTATATTGTTCAGGTTTTTGATACATCAAGTGGCTGCTGGGATTATGATACGCTTTCCGTTTCCGTAAATCAAAACACAGTGCTTGAAGATTCTTCAGGACTTTGTGAAGGTCAGCCAATTGAATTAATTCCTGTAACGGATGGTGCATATTATTTATGGAGCAATGGATCAACATCTCAATCGATAATAGTTACCTTACCAGGGGTCTATTATGTTCAGGTTTCCAGTGGTCCGAATGATTGCGGAACAGTTGAACAATTTATCATTAATCTCACGGAGTGTTTCTTATTACTCGATCCACCAAACGCGTTCAGTCCGAATGGAGATGGTACCAATGATTTCTTTACGATATACGGAGAAGACATTGCCGAATGGGAATTATGGATTTTCAATCGTTGGGGTGAAGAAGTTTATTACACCACTGATGTAACTGAACTTAATGACCCTAATCGCGGATGGAATGGAACACACAACGGGAAACCACAGGATATGGGTGTATTTGTTTTTGTGATTCAGGCGAAGGGTTATGAAGGAACACCGATCAAGTACAAAGGAAATATTACACTATTGAGATAATTAAAATTTATTACGAACTTCATACCATAATTTTAAAATCAAACAGCTATGAAACGCACTATTTTTCTTTCCGTCATTTTACTTGCCGGCAATCATCTTTTTGCTCAGCGAATGGTTTTACTGGAGCATTTCACACAAGCATCATGCGGACCGTGCGCACAGCAAAACCCGGCTTTCAATGCGTTGGTAGATGCCAATCTTGATAAAGTACTTTCAATCGCCTACCATACTTCGTGGCCAGGTATTGATCCAATGTATGATTTCAATCCTAATCCTGTGAATTCAAGAGTGAGTTTTTATGGTGTATCTGGTGTTCCTGCTGTTCGTCAGGGCAGCGACTACAATGGCAGCCCAGGTGGAGTTAATCAGGGACTGATAGATAGCTGGTATAATCAACCAAAGGAGTTTGATATTTCTGTCATTGACAGTAAAGTTGGAAACGATGTCAATTTCACAGTCAACGTAGGAAGCCTGATTGACATTGCTACTGGTGCAAATAAAATTCAATGTGTTCTTATTGAACATCCGATTGACTATGCTAATCCTCCCGGATCAAACGGTGAAACAGAATTCCCTCATGTCATGCGTCAAATGTTTCCTTCTTCAGCAGGAACCAATATAGGAACAGTTGAAGTGAATGATCTTGATCAGGTTAGTTTTTCTTACACAATTGATCCGAACGAAATTGTTGAAAATAATTTGCACCTGGTTGTTTTTGTTCAAACTCATTCCACCAAAGATATTCATGCCGCGTTTATGACTCCGCTACCGATTGGTCAAAATGGAACAGCTACGGATTGTGAAAACCCTGCGGTTTCCAATAACCCGACAGTTATGAATGTTAGTGAATCAGGTGCTGCAGATGGTGCGATTACATTCCAAACCATTGGTGGTACTTTACCATATAGTTATGCATGGAATAACGGAGTAACAACACAATATGTCAGCAATCTGACAGAGGGTGATTATTCAGTTACCATCACGGATGCTCATGGTTGCGCTACTCATGATATGTTTACAGTGGGCGTTCAGGCGCCAAATGCGATAGAAGAAGTTGAGTTGATAGATGTAAGTCTATCTCCCAATCCGATGAAAGATAAAGCGGTTATCACACTGGAAAATTCTGAAAATGTTGCCTACTCACTCAGCATCATGAATATTACCGGACAGATTGTTCGCACTTATCCTTTTGTAAAAGACAATCAGATTTCCATTGAGCGTGGAAATCTTTCCAGCGGATTGTATTTGTATAAATTAGAAGGCAGCGATGGTAAAATGCTTAACGGCAAGCTGATCATCGAATAAAGTTTCATAATCAAATAATTTTGAAGTGGCGATATCATAAATCGCCACTTCTTTTATTTAAAAAATCTGCACTATGTTTTTTCTCCGCTATCTGAAAGAATTATTTATCAAAACTGATCCTTCCGGGCCGAAAAGCATTAACCTTACGATCATGCACAATATTAACCGGGTTGCAATCATCATGTTTCTCATCGCCCTGATCATCGTCCTGATTAAAAATTTATAGTCAATTCATACTTTGTCTTTATGCAATTCGTTCTATAAACAGAACTTAAGTCCGATATGCTCAGCAAAAAGTCATTTCTGTTTTTTCCGATTCTGTTATTACAGTTCGCAGCATTTTCTCAAACACCAAAAATTGATTTACAGGGAGGCATGGTTGATTTCGGAGTAGTCGAAGAATGGAACAATCCTCCTGCCGTTTTTTTATTCAGCAACACGGGTGATGCGCCACTGATGTTTTTGCCACTCTTTGCTGAAGATGATGTCAGAATCAGTTTCCCTAACCATGCAATTAAACCAGGCGAAAGTGGAAGAATTGAAGTTTTCTATCTCACGTTAAATACAGGAAAATTTTCAAGAACAGTGGAAATTTATTCCAGCGCATCAGAAAAGCCAATCAAGATCACGGTGAAAGGAGATATAAAATATATCACACAGCAGGCGATGATGGAATGCCCTCAATGGGGTACAGAACCGAAGTTGAACAAAGCTGATTTTGATTTTGAAGTTTTGGTTATCGATTCATTCAATCACGAACCGATAGCAGGCGCAGGCGTAAATATTTCATCGCCATTGCTTTCGATTACGCTAACCACAAATTCAAAAGGGAAAGCGCGTGATATCATTATTCCCGGGCAATATTTATTTCTTGCCGAATCTGAAGATTATTATTCATATAAAGTTTTTAAATACATCAATCAAAATGATCCAATTGTGATCATTGAGTTAGCGCCAATTGTTGACGAACCCATTTTTGCATTGAAGGAAGACACAGGAGAAGTTCAAACGAAGGTGGTTGATGAACCGATTGACACTATCGCACCACCGGAACCGGAAATAGTTCTTGAACCTGTTGAGGACAAAATTGAATTACCTGTGTCGAAATATCTGCCAAACAACATCATTTTTCTGATAGATGTATCGTCTTCTATGAAATCAAAAGACAAACTTCCGGTTTTGAAAATCGCGATGAAAAACCTGAGTTCTGTTCTTCGCGACATTGATCAGGTTGCGCTGATCACCTATGCGAATGAAACAAATGTTATTCTCGAATCTACTTCTGCAGATGAGAAACAAGTCATTCAGGATAAAATAGACAGCCTCAAATCTTCCGGGTTTACTTTCGGAGTGAAAGGATTGACTAAAGCATACGAGATTGCGCAAGCGAATTTTATTCCCGAAGCCAACAATCAGATTATTCTCGCCACTGATGGAATGTTCAACAGCCCGGATGATAAAGACTCCAATATCTTCGATTTGGTGAACGACAAAGCGGAAGATGGAATTACCTTGTCCGTGATTGGTTTCGGAAAAGACGTGAAAGGAACTCAGCGCATGAAAAAACTGGCGAAAAAAGGGAATGGTACTTTTCTATACATCGTCAACGAGGAAGAGGCGAAAAATATTTTGATTGAAGAAATTAAATTGCAATCGAAAAAATAATCAGTCAACAAGTGAAATATCAAATTGAACAAGGTCAACCACTTCTTCCACCCGTTCGTGAATGTCTTTCATGGTGATTTGCTTCAACCGTTCAATTCCGAATTTCTCGCAACAAAATGATGCGAGCACTGAACCATAAATGATTCCTCTTTTCATATTATCGAATGAAATATCCCGTGTATGTGCCAGATGCCCGATAAATCCACCGGCAAAACAATCACCTGCACCGGTCGGATCATAAACATCTTCCAATGGAAGTGCCGGAGCAAAAAATACCTGGTTCTCATAAAACAACAATGCACCATGTTCACCTTTTTTCATCACCAGATATTTGGGTCCCATAGTAAGAATTTTGCGAGCTGCCTTGACCAATGAATATTCTCCGCTCAGTTGTCGCGCTTCTTCATCATTAATGGTAAGTACATCCACCATCCTGAGCACACGATCTAATGAATCTCTTTCTGTGTTCATCCAGAAATTCATAGTATCCATAACAACTAATTTCGGTCTTACCGGTAATTGCTCCAAAACACGAATCTGAATCTGCGGAGTCAAATTTCCAAGCATCACAAATTCGCTGTCCAGATATGATTCCGGAACAACAGGATCAAAATCAGCGAGTACATTTAATTCTGTGGCGAGCGTATCGCGTGTATTCATATCCATATGATATCTGCCAGACCAGAAAAAAGATTTTTCCCCTTTTTTGATTTGCAGTCCATCTGTTCGCATACCTCGATTTTGCAATTCAGCAATTTCTGACAACGGAAAATCATCGCCAACAACAGAAACGAGATTAATCTTATCTACAAAATGCTGTGCCGCCCAACAGATATAAGTAGCTGCGCCTCCGACAATTTTATCTGTTTTCCCGAATGGTGTTTCAATTGCATCAAATGCCACTGTTCCTACAACTAATAAACTCATTGAGTGATTTTGAATATTTCATCGCAAAGATTGCACAATTCTCATGAAGCCTCTATTTTTGGCGTCCCCGTAAAAACGGTGGTTTATTTTGCCCCTTAGCTCAGTTGGTTAGAGCGGCTGACTGTTAATCAGTAGGTCGTTGGTTCAAGTCCAACAGGGGCAGCAAAACAAAAAATCCCAATCAATCATGGTTGGGATTTTTTTATTTCCATCGGATTGAATCACAAATTTATGCGGTCATAATTTGTACTTGGTCTTGATATGACCAGAAATTCAACTTCACTGTTTGATTCATTGGCAATATAATGTTTGGTATAGGGCGTAACTTCAATTCCCTGCTCGGCATTTAGAATGTGTTTTTCATTATCAAGATAGAAAGTTGCAGACCCACTGAGCATATAAAAATATTGCGTGGCGATTTTATGAAAATGCAATCGTTCCTTAGTTCCAACCGGCATCTTTTCTTGTTTAACCGAAAGCTCAGGCTTGTTGACTAACACCCATCCCTCGCAGGTTTCGCCCCATGTGTATCTCGCTGCTTTGAGTTTATCAATCAACATGATCTTTGATTTTAGAGAATCTCAATTGTTCCCTAAAAGAAAGGACATTTTCCGAGATATGCGATTATCTTTTGATTATTTCTTTTCCCCCGATATTAACGATTTGCTTTCAGAATGAAATTCGCTTTTCAACATAAAAAATATTTCATTCAGGTACCAGACATCTTTGTAAGAATATATTTGCGCCCTATTCAATATGCACGACAACATACCTCAAGGCACCCTGATTCCGATAGGAGGAAATGAAGAGCGTCTCGAACATAGCGGAGACGAAAGTTCTAAGAAGAAAAGAAAATCATTTGCTATTCTGAAAAGATTTCTTGCAGAGATGAGGGGAACATCTTCGCATATCGAAATTATCCCTACCGCATCCCAAGCGCCTGAACAGCGAGGTAAGGATTATTTATTCACTTTTCAGGAACTCGGTTGCGAACATATCGGTGTAATCAATGCAAGGAAACCTGCTCAGGTTGACGATCAGAATTTTCTTACCCGTTTACAGGTTGCAGATGGCGTTTTGTTTTCCGGAGGAAATCAGGCGAAGCTCAGTGAATATTTTTTGGGAACTCGCTTTCATGAAATTCTAAAAGAAAGATATCTGCATGATAAAAATTTTGTGATTGCAGGTACGAGTGCTGGCGCTATGGCAATGAGCGATGTGATGATATTTGGCGGAACATCAAAAGAAGCGATGATGCGCGGGAGGTCAAAGCTCACAAAAGGTCTTGGCTTTATTCATCACTGTATCATTGATTCGCATTTCGTGAACAGAGGACGATTCGGTAGATTAGCTGTTGCGGTTTCGGAACATCCAAAACTATTGGGAATCGGATTGAGTGAAGATACGGGCTTGGTGATTAAGGAAGGCAGATATGCCGAATGTATTGGCAACGAGCACGTGATGATTTTTGACGGACATGAAATAATTTATAAAAGCATCGATCATCATTCGCGTAACCATCCGGCATCATTTGAGCGAATGATTTTTAAGGTATTAGCCAAAGGGTATCAGTATGATATGGCGGAGAGAAAAATTATTCAAAAGCCGAATTGACAAAATCAAATATTCAGTTCTTCAGAAAAAATCGCACAACGAATTACACCTTTTTCATTTGAATATGCACGGTACATCCCTTCTGAATTATAGGGCATCGAAATGTTTCCCTTGGAATCAACCGCAATTAAACCGCCATCACCTCCGAATTTGAAAAGTTTGTCGTTCACAACCAATTCAGCCGCTTGTTGCAAACTCAATCCTTTGTATTCCATTAAACAGGAAATATCATAAGCTACTACCGCACGAATGAAAAATTCACCGTGTCCGGTACATGAAATCGCACAAGTTCTGTTGTTCGCATATGTTCCTGCTCCTATGATCGGTGAATCACCTATGCGTCCGAATTTTTTATTGGTGATTCCTCCGGTTGAAGTTGCTGCTGCAAGATTTCCGTTCATATCCATCGCAACCGCTCCTACTGTTCCGAATTTATTTGGCTCAGAATGATCAAGACGAATGGCATCAGTGCCTTCAATTTCTTTCCATTGATTATGTCGGATTTCGGAATAGAAATATTCATCCTCTTCAAATCGCAAACCAAGTGATCGAGCAAATTCTTCTGCACCATCCGCTGAAAGAAAAACATGGTTGCTTTTTTCCATCACGGCACGTGCGAGTGAAACAGGGTTGCGCACTTTTTTAACTCCCGCAACCGCTCCGGCTTCAAGTGTATCACCACTCATAATCGCTGCGTCCATTTCATGAATTCCGTTATTTGTAAATACCGAACCCTTTCCTGCGTTGAAACATGGAACATCTTCTAAAGAAATCACTGCCCTTTCAACTGCATCAAGTGATGAGCCACCGTTTTTCAAAATATCAATGCCCGCGTTAACCGCATCGGACATTGCATCAAAATACATTTTCTGATTTTCAGGAGTGAGGTTTTTCCTTGAAATAGTTCCGGCTCCTCCGTGAATGGCAATTGAAAATTTATCTTTCATTCCTCCTCATTTAATACTTCTGAAGTAAAATTTGATTTAACGAAATTGCACCAGTTGCAATCTTTTTTGTTACATCCGTGAAAATCAAGTGTCTGAATTCCGTTCCACGCAAAATGAATCTGCTCGCGCACTAATGCAAGATCCTCAGGCGAAACAACCACCGGCTGAGTAGCGAATTCGCTATTATCCCGATCCGGCTCTACAAAATCAAACGCACAACTCACTACATTCCAATCCTTTTTGTGATCGTTAGCTATCAGCAATTTGTAGAACACCGCCTGCCTCCAATAATCTCCGCCATACTGGTTTTCAAAATTGGTTTGATCTGCATCAGCAACCGGTCGTTTGAATTTCCCTTTTTTCTTTGAGTTCTCAAATTTCCCCGTTTTGTAATCCACCACATTTGCATTCTTGCCATCAAATTCAATCTTATCAATCATTCCGTTTACCGGAATTCCATCAATTTCCACCCCGTAAATTCTTCTCTCTAACGAAACTATTTTATTCCACCGATCAATATTGTGCGCATAATATTTCGGAAGAATGATTTGACCATATTCCAGTCTTCTTTTGAATTCCTGATCAGAAAAACACTCGCGATTGCGATACATATCCATGATGAATTCCTGAATGAGTTCTTCCAATATCGGAAAAATATTATTTGATTCAACCATCTTCTTGAAAAACCCTTCCAATGCTTTGTGAACGGCAGAGCCAAATGCCATCGTTTCATTTTTAGCTGAAGGCACACGAAGCAGATTCTGATAATAAAAACTGAGCGGACATTTCAGATAGGTGGAAAGATGGGTAACGCTCATTGAATAATTTTCGAGAAGGCTGCGGATATGATTTTCATCTGAAGGATAAAAGTCAAGTGTGGAATCCTCTGAAAAAGTAACGGCTGCAAAATCAGCTACATCATTCAAATCAATCTGTGGTTTGGTAATCTTCACTTTTTCACTTGATTCAACTTCTGCAACAAACTGACTTTTTTCCATTGCCTTCCCCGCTGCATTATTTGTAGCATAGCAGATGCAGAGATTTTCTTTTGCTCTTGTGATGCCAACATAAAACAACCTGCGTTCTTCTTCAATGGGATTTCCCGGATGTTCTGTTACGAGATTATCAGGAAGTGAAAATTGAGTGTTGGATGCTTTTTTCTTTTCCCAGAAATTCGTGTTGCACCCGATCATGTACACATAGCGAAACTCCAGTCCTTTTGCCCCGTGTGCACTCATCAGATTCACTGCGTTTTGCTCATAGGTGAATTTGTTGATCTCCAATGACATTTCCTCAGCCTGCATCATTTTGATTTTTACCAAAAGCGTTTTCAAATTAGTTTTTTGATCCCGATGTGTTTCCTCTTTGATAAAAGAGAAAAAAGTATCCAACTCCTGCAATAACCAGATTTTATTCTTCGCACCCATCACATAACTCATAATACCGCCCTTGTTGATCAATGTTTCGAAAAGTGATTGCAGAGATTGGTTATGCGCTGCCTTCAGCCATAAATCAAAAACCGAGGAAAGTTTTTTGAGTGCGTTGAATGTTTCTTCATCTTCAAAAAACAAGTCAGTGGCAAAATACTTTTGGGGATTTGAAATAACATCACGCCAGAAAATATTTTTTGCCGTGCGCATGTATAAAGCAATGCGCGCTATGACTCGGGGACTGATTTGAAAAAAGTCATAATGCAGTATTTCAAAGAGAATTTCTTCACCGGAATATGGTTTGGAAGATTCTGTTTCAATGTATTCAAGCAAACGGATCATGCGAGTGGTAAGCGGCAGATTCAAAATATTTTCCCTTCTGCGAATGTTTACAGGAATATTTTTTTTCTGAAAGAACGAAGAAATGTTTTCGGCATAACGATGGTTGCGGTAAATCACGGCAATTTCCTTTAACTCAACGCCTTCTTTCGCAAGCTTTTCAATTTCCAAAGCGATATGTGCTGATTCCAGAACGGGAGTATCATATTCCCTGATCTCAGGAAGAATTTTTGATTCAGCAAATTCATCACCTTTGGCAGTCACGTTTTTATCTATCCATGTGAATGATTTGATCAACCGTTCTTCATTATTGATGATGAGCTGAGAAGCTACATCCAGAATGTTTTGTGATGAACGGTAATTGTCCGTGAGTGGTACAATGGTTACGAATTTTTCCTGATCGCGATGAAAGGATAAAATATTCTCAACGCTCGCGCCCTGAAAACGGTAAATGGACTGATCATCATCACCCACCACAAAAACATTCGGTACATCCCAAAAAGAAATGAGCTGTTTCAGAATTTCATTTTGTGATCCACTCGTGTCCTGGTATTCGTCAACCAAAAAATAATGGCAGCGCTCCTGATATCGAAGTAAAAATGTTTCGTCCTTTTTGAATTCATTCAACACCCAGAGAATCATATCATCATAGGTGTAGCGTTTGCGTGCACGTAGCATTTCTTCATACTTCGGAAATTCATCAGCACCTGCAACCAGAAAAGACATCCTGCGGATCTCTACATCAATGTCCGCTTGCTTCGGATCTCCAACTTGGATTCCTTTTGTTTTGTTCGCGCGTTTGTATTTATACTCTTCACGATTTGGAAGATCAGCAATGTATTGATCTGCTTTTTGTTTTACAATTTCTACGGACAGGTTTTCTTTTTTCATGAGTGAAAAAATATTTTTCAATCGGGTTGCATCATGGTAAGCGTCAAATCCAGTCCAGCGTTTGAGGCGGTGATTTTTATCGAAGGCATCAATCAACTCACGAAATAATTCTGCCTCTTCAATTTCTGTTATCACATCCAGATCAAACAATCCAAACCTATCAAGATTTTCCTGAATGATCTGATTGCAGAAGGAATGGAACGTGTGAATCAAAACACGATAAGCTGCGGGGCCAATAAATTTTAAAAGCCGTTCGCGCATCGCAATGGTGCCTGCATCTGTATATGTGAGACACAAAATATTCTCCGGATAGATATGCGTTTTCTGCAAAATATTTCCAACCCTTGCAGCGAGGATTTGTGTTTTGCCCGTTCCCGGTCCGGCAATTACGAGCACCGGACCCTCGATGGTATCAACAGCTTTTCGCTGTGCTTCATTGAGTTTTTCCAAAGCCTGATGAAAAGCCTGATTATAATTGATGTTTCTTTCTCTAATCTCCATCATTGATGAATTGATTGGTACAAATGTAAAGTCCCCGCTGCGCATTGTATCTGCGTAGCAAAAGGAATGGTTATCTGTCACGCGTTGATGTTCCTCAATGAAATTACTTTCGCAGAAAATAAAGGACATGGCGATTCGAGTTTTGGTAACTGGTGGAACATTTGATAAAGAGTACGATGAGATTAACGGGCGATTGTTTTTCAAAGACACTCATCTGAATGAGTTGTTCAAACTCGGAAGAGCAAATCTTGAAATCAACGTGAGTACACTCATGATGATTGACAGTCTTGAAATGACCGAGGCCCATCGCGACCTTATTCTCATGAATTGTAAAGAAGCAAAGGAAGAACGCATCATCATTACGCACGGCACAGATACGATGGAAATTACTGCGCGTACTTTGGGCGAAGCGAATCTGCAAAAAACAATTGTACTCACAGGAGCGATGATTCCTTACAAATTCGGAAGCTCAGACGGTCTGTTTAATCTCGGCAGCGCAGTTGCATTTGTTCAATCATTATCCCATGGAGTTTATATTGCGATGAACGGAAAGTGTTTTGATTGGGGAAATGTGAAGAAGAATAAGCAAACCGGTTATTTTGAAGTGATTTGATAATCACATCGCTATCTGCATTCCCACTTTTTTGTTCTTCATCATCCACATGCTGGTTTGCATCATGGATTTAAGATAGGTGCGCATGTCGTTGACGAGTGATGCGTTTTCTTCGAGATAATTTTTTAAATCAGCATCCGGATAATGATATAGCGTTTCGACTTCGCTGTTGCGCAAGGCATAAATGTATTGTTCATTCATGCAGGCGATTTTATCGTCTTCGCTGAAAAAAATAAAAGGTCTCGACTCTTTGAGCAAATCAATGCCGAGGGTGTTATTGACAAACGGTTGGTTGAGTATTCCCATTATGGTGGCTGTTAAGTCTATTTGTCCACCGAGCTGATCAAAAACTTTTGCTTCATTAAGAATTTCGGGTGCATAGAAGATGCACGGAATGTGATGAAAAGAAAGTGAAACATCATAAGTTTTATCAAGAGCCATTCCATGATCACCAAGAAAAACGAAAACAGTTTTGCCAAACCATGGCTGGCTTTTTACCTCGTTCAGAAATTCTCCTATGGACCAATCCGCATATTGCACCATCTGTTCTCGTTCATTTTCTGCGTCCGGAACAAACGAACAATTTTGGGGCAATTCATAAGGCGGATGATTGGAGCCTGTCATGATCACTGAAAAAAACGGTTTGCCTTCTTCATGCATTTCGCGGCTTTGATCAATCATGAAATGAAAAAGCCAATGATCAGGGACTCCATAAACGCCTTCAATTTCATCTTTAGGATAATCCTCTAAGGAGTAGAAATTTTCAAAGTTATTGGCCGGTAGAAATTTTTCCACGTTATCCCGATAGCCTTCATGAGTAGTGAAGTACGAGGTTTGATAGCCGGCTGCATGGAGATAATTCGGCAGACCGGAATAAGATGTGATTTCCTGATCAAGCATTGGATGATGTCTTAAAACGCAGGGAAGTCCGAAGAGAGTAGAAAAAATTCCCTGATAAGTGTGCATGCCTGAAGAATAAAAATGATCGAATGACCACCCCTGATTTGCCAGCGAATCAATATGAGGTGTGAGGTTATCCCTATTACCAAACCTACCGAGGAAATCTGCGCTCATACTTTCCATCAATACAATCACAATATTGTAATCGCGAACGGAATCGGTTGCTGAAATTGATCGGGCAATGGGTGAATCGAATTTTTCGTTTGAAGGAATGGATAAATATTGTCGGACATTTTTGAGCGCCAAATTCTCATCCATCAATATCAGTTTATTGTTTTTTTCATCATACTGATCAAACACGCTTAAAACAAAAGTGAAAAGAGGGTTCAATCCGAGTTGATTCGGAAGCGAAACACAATCATCGCAAACAACTGCATCTTTTGCCTGCAGGGGTTGAGGGCGAAGGGTGCCCCAAATACCGATGAGAAAAACTAATATGAAAACAAGAGAAGGAAGAATGGTTTTGCGGAAATAAGTTCCGGACGTAATTAAATGCACTGCTTTTGAGAGATAATTTATTCTGAGTTTTCGCAAAAGGCGTGCATACAAAAAACAAACTGCCGCACAAACGATCAGTGAAACAAGGTTAATGGGATCGCGAGTCATCATTTTAAGAATGTATTCCGGATGGTTGAAACGCGAAACGGCAAATGCATTCAACCGCATGCCGAAATAATGGTAATAAGGAATATCCGATGACCATGCAAAGAGTGAAATGATATATCCGATCAGGATAATGGTGTTGACGATTTTGTAAAGGCGGAGATTGCCATCTACATGTTGAATGTTTCGGAATGCGGCAATGGTAAGAATGATGAAAGGAATTAGCAGAATATAGCAGGATACCACCGTGTCGAAACGGAAACCGTTGGCGAATGCTTTTAAAATAATTCCTAATTTGTTGCCTTCAATTTTCTCGATCTCCCGAACTTCAATAATCAGTAAGACAATCCGGAGCAACGTAAAAAGCACGATACCCTGCAAATAAACAATGAGCAGATAGCGAATATGCTTAGGCCATGATCGCGGAATTAATGTCATCTTGATGGACTTGGTTAAAGGCGAACGAAGTTAGCTTACAAATCAGACTGACGGAAAATGCGCGAATTGTTTTTTGACCCTCTCAATAGAAGAAATCCGATAACAATTAATGGTAAACTCAGGAGCTGTCCGGTTATTAATCCTGCAAAAATGGTTTCACCCTCTTTAGTGAATTCTAAAAAGAAACGAGTTAGGAACATGCCAATGAAAAACCAGCCCGCAATTTTGCCGTTACCTGACGTTGGCTTTTGGCGTTGTGTGTTATTTGATTTTTGTTTTGCTGAAATCATTCGGAATAGAACAATGCAAAGCATAAGATAAACTACGCCTTCATAAATCTGAACCGGATGGCGAGGAAATGAATCATAGCTCTCGAATATGAACGCCCACGCGACATTTGTTTTCTTTCCAACGATTTCTGAATTCATCAGATTTCCAAAGCGAACACAGGCACCGGAAAATGCAATTGCCGCGGCAATGCGATCGCCTACCCAGAGAAATGGTTTTTTAATTATGAAGTGGCAATAGATCCATAGCACCAATGCAATACCGATTACAGCCCCGTGACTTGCTAAACCACCTTTCCATATCTGAATGATTTCGTGGGGGTGCTGGCGGAAATGTTCCCATTCATAAAAAAATACTTCGCCAAATCGTGCTCCGATAACTGCTGCTGCTGCGACCAGAATCAACAGAATATTAGCGTACGTGATATCAAGTTTCTCTTTTAAAAAAACTCTTGCAACAATCAAGTAAGCACCGAACAACCCGAGTGTAAAGAGCAGCGCATACCAACTGATTCCGCGTGCACCTGCTTCAAACAAAACCGGATCGGGTGACCAATGAATGAAATTAAAAAGCTGTTGAATCATTTCGTTCAAAAGTAAGATTTGATGAAAGCGCTGAAGTATTTCTGACTCCCGTATTTACTTCAATTTAATACTGAAATGAGCAATAACTTAGAGGTTTCAACTTTCCTTCGGCATAAATTTCATTTTACCCAAAATATTAAGTCATGAAAAAATCAATGTTCTGGATTTCGACCTTATTGTTTACAGCACTTGTTGCATGCAATTCCAAAAAGGAAAAGGAAGTTGGTGATGAGCCCGATGTGATCATCAATCAAACCGTAACGCCCAACTCACCCGCCAAGAACGATGACGGCACTACCTTCGGTATTGGTGATGATGGTATCCAATTCGAAAACAAGGATGGTGGTAAGGAAACCAATATCAATATTGGAAGTGATACAGGAAGTATTGAAATCAAAAGACCGGATTAATTTCTTTATCTAATCCTGAAGATCTGCACTCTTTGGATTTATTTATCGTGCAAGGATCAATTTCGAAGAGTAGACAACACCATTGCTTTGCAGAAATAAAACGTAGCTGCCGTTTGGAATTTCATCAGGCAGTCTGATGCTATCATTACTGGTGTTAAAGTTTTGAGAGTAAATAAGCTGCTGCAGCGAATTAATAATCTGAATTGAAAATTTCTGAAATTGCTCAGAAAAATAAATCATTGATTCGCTCACCGGGTTAGGATAAACGCCAACTACATTTAGCGGACTAATTATTTCAATTGAATTGTATTCCATTAATTGAATGGTGTCATAAACCAGCGCATACTGAAAGTCTGGTCCGTGATGAACGGCACCTGCTATCAGATAACCACCGTCATTTGATTTTTCCAAATCGTACGAAATATCCAATGCATTTTCACCATAATATTTTGATTGAACAGCATTGCCAAGAGAATCTGTTTGAGTGAGAAAAATATCGGTGTTTTGAGTAGCATCATTGAAACCATAACCGGTCACCAGATAATTTCCCGAATCTGTTTCGATTAAATCAAAAGCCGCTTCTGCTTCGTCACCACCGAAATAACTAATCCATTCAACATTGCCCTGAGGCGATAATTCGATCAGCATGGCATCATAAGCAGAATTGAAAAGAGATGAAGATTCACCGCAAATAATATAATCACCATGAGAATTCTCAATCACCGATTGACAGCCGCAATTGTAATCCCCTATTTTCTCTGACCAAATTGTATCTCCATTCTGGTCGAGTTTCAATGTCCAGATGCGATAACTGAAGTCTGCCTGTTGTACATCACCGCTGACGATAAAATTTCCATCTGTGGTTGAAGCCGCTGCATTGGAATAATCATTTCTGTCTGTTCCATAAATTTTCTGCCACATTACCATTCCGGCTGAATCATATTTGACAATGAGATAATCATTTCCCACTCCATTCTGAGAAGTGACAAATCCACAGACCAAAAAACCATCATCGTTTGAAATTGTAATGTCTTCGAAAGACTCGATGAGCGATGAATCACCAAAACCTGTTTGCCATTTTTCGTTACCTGATGAGTCGATTTTAATTACCCATCCGTCAATGTTCCCTGTGCTGTCCTCGATATTTCCGCAAATCAGAAAATGATCATCATCTGTTTTTGCAAAACTGATTGAGTTATCGGTAAGCGTTGACCCGTAGTAATTCTGCCAAAGAATATCTCCCGACTGATCGAGCTTGGTGAGTGTCAAATCAGTCTCTCCTATTGTTCCCTCATTGGTAGTTCCTGCCAGATAAATATATCCGGCATCTGTTTGTGAAACACCTATCCCTTTTTGATTCGTGATTGTATCACCAAAAATTTTTAAAAAAGGTGTTTGGGAAAACAAACTTGTTGTGAGACAAAAAAAAATAATGAGTGATAAAAACTTCATACTGCGAAGATCAGAAATCTTCTCCACCCTGCACGTTGTTCATCCTGTTCTCGTTCTGCTCCTTCTTTTTGCTGTCCTGATTTCCAAAAAACCAGGAGAAGGTGAGTGTGGCAATTCTTGACTCGCGTTTGCGTGTGATTTCTTGATAAAAGTTTTCCCCTTGTGAGAATCCGCCAAATTTCTGTGTATCAAAAATATCTGTCACATTCAGCGAGAGGCTTGCCTTGTTCTTGAACAAATCTTTTCTTACTCCCGCATCCACACTATAGCGTGGTTTGAATTCTCCCTGCAAACCAAGCACAGGGCTGTTGTAATTTCCCGAGATCTGAATCAAAACAGAGCCCGGTAAAGTAAGATTGGTGCTCCCTTTTGCCGACCAACCGAATCCTTCATTATTCATCACCACTTCTTCATATTCTCCTTTCAAAAATGACTGGTAGAAATTAAAATTGCCACTCACTGACCATATATCCAGAATTTTCCATCGTGCAAATAATTCAACTCCATAGGCGTCCGCAATACCAAGATTTAACGGCTTTGAAATCGAAACACCATTTTCAACCTGTGTAAACCGGGTAACCATATTTTGTGTTTTGCGGTAATAAAGCGCAGAAGTGAGAGTGAGTTTCTCACGAATCAATGAATAACTCAGTTCAAAAGAATTGACGTATTCCGGTTGCAAAAGCGGATTACCGATTCGCATCACGACCGGGTCGTTGCGATCAGGAAACGGATTCATGGAAAATCCCCATGGGCGATTTACTCTCCGGGAATAACTCAATTTAATATCCTGACCTTTTCCCAATGCATGTTTAATATGTGCGGACGGAAACAAACTGAAATAATCATTGTCGAATTTCTCTCCGGTAGTCACCAATTCTGAATTGCCGAGAACTTGTTCTGCTCTCAAACCAAACTGATAGCCGAAATACTTTGTACTTGCTGCAAACGTTACATAACCGGCAAACACCTGCTCCTCTTGCACAAATCGGTTGATGAGAAGTGTGTCTGCGAAATATGATTCTGACACGGAATCAAATGTCTCAAAATAAACATCTGTATCTGTTGAGTTAAGAGACGCCTTCACTCCTGCTTCAAATTTTTTGGACTCCTTGAACGGATAGGAAAAATCAGATTGAAGTGAAAACATTTCACTCTGCTCAGTTTCATTGTTATTCTGCAAAAAAGAAGGATTGAAATCAGAATCCTGCTGCTCTTCATAATGCGCCAGTTTTTCTTTCTGCTTGCCGGAGTAATTGAAATCTACGGTGAGTGTTTGTTTCGGGTCACCAAAAAAATGTTTGTAGCTGAGCGCTCCGTTGACGGATTGCTCCGGCTCATCCGCTTCATTTCTACGTGAGTAATGATCGTAAACTGCTTGTTCAAAAAGAGACTGGCTGTAATCAATTGTTTCCCTCCGGTTTCCAAAATTGTAATGGTAAGTTCCGGAAAGGCTAATGGAGTTGTGATCGTTGAATGTATAATCCGCCCCGGCACGAATCATATGGGAACGCTTGATGTTGTTTCCGTTGCTCGTCTGGTTCAATACAAAAATTGAATCATTTGAATAAGTTTCGCGATAAGTTTCTCCGGAAAAATCACGCTCCGAAAAATTAAAACCGTAGTTGGAAAACAAATTGAGTTTTTTGGTGCGGTAGTTCAGCGTGCCCGCAAGATTATAATTGTCACCCGTTCCTGCACTCGCACTCAGCAATCCACTTAACCCCTGCATGTGATTTTTTTTCAGCACGATATTGATGATGCCGCTCATTCCGTCAGGATCATATTTGGCGGAAGGGTTGGTGATCAATTCAATACTCTCAATCGAACTTGCCGGAATACTTTGCAGCGAGCCTTCGAGAGTGGAAGGTTTCCCGTCAATAAGAATCTTCACATTCTCACTTCCGCGCATGGAAATTTTATTATCCATATCCACGGATACGGATGGAATCTGGTTCAGCACATCGTTCGCATTACCGCCCTGCGAGATAAGATTTTTCTCCACGTTGAAAATCTTTTTATCAATGGTACTGGTGAAATCGGATTTTTCTTCCGCAACAATTACATCTGTCAGTTGAACTTCAGACATGTTGAGTGATATTTTCTGAAGCGTAATCTCCGGAGTTTTCGGATTGATAGAAATTCCATAGACCACAAATTTTTCATAGCCGATGAAAGTGGCCTCAATGAAGTAATGACCTGCAGGCAATTCTGCCAATGAAAATTTCCCTTTTGCATCCGTAACCGTCCCGTTAATTACGACACTGTCCGTCTCAGCCATCAAAGTGACGGTTGCAAACTCAACAGGGTTCCCTGTAAATGCATCTTCAACAATGCCCGAAATTTTTCCGATCTGCGGAAGGTAGGATGGATCCCAATTTTGAGGAACCTGAGAAAAAGAAAGCCCGGCTGATAACAGTAGGAATGAAATGAAAATTTGCTTCATAAATTGGATGGCAAAGATAAACGTGGTTGTAAATGAGGAGTTTAACCAATCGCGATGAATCTAAGTTCGAATTGAGAAGTTTACTCCAAACCTCAAAATTTCCCTTTGCACCACTCCCCAAAATCAAACATCCCCAACTCAGGATTTGAAGAAGCCGCATCAGGAATTTTTTTCAGTTGCTCGGCAAGTTTTGCGAAAAGAGCTTTGCGTTTTTTCTTATCAATCTCGCGCATGATCTTTAAAAGTCCAGCGCCTAGTGTGGTGCAGAGCGAAGATTCAATGCCATGTGTTTTAAAATAAAACCGCGCGCTGTTCAATTGACTTTCCACCAGCGAGGAATTATCATCTTCAAAATAGATGATCATTAAAATACATCGCGCCAACACTTGCAGAAAATCATACTGCCGCTTCGGATCTTTCATCGCAATGATGGCATTCGCCCAATCAATGGATTCAGAAAAATTTCCTGATGAATAAAAAGCGATGATAAGCCGCGCGTACTGCATTGGTGCCGGCACTTCAGGATGTGAGCGATAGAATTCACCGATCTCATCAAGTTGATTTTTGTTGAGATTAAATTTCCGGGTATCAACAGCCCGCTGTAGTATCACTTCGTAATGAATGGAGCGGTTGTAATCGTGATCGAAATCGTTTGTGGGTTTTATTTTATCAAGCAACTGAAGCAGTTTTTCGGCATCATCATATTTTTTCAGGCTGCATGCCATGCGGATATTTGAATCGAGCAATCCCAGATAGCCGCTCACATTGTTCTCGATATATTCAGGATGTGCGCGCGAAATTTCAAGATTCATTTTATGCAGTTGATAGCTGCCTTCCGCATCATTTTCTGTAAGACACAACATGGACAAAATATAGTTGCGGATAATCGCGCTCACAAAATGAATTTTGTATTTGAGATCGAGCAGTGGATTTGCTCTGAGTTTTTTTATCTCCTCAGTTTTATTTTTTCCGAAACCTATTTCTTCGCGATATTTTTTCTCCACCGTTCTGAACAGGGTATAAATCTCCACGCGCTCCTGCGCATCTTTCACATTGCGGTCAAGTTCAACATGAATTTTTTCCCAGCTCAAAAACAATTCCGGAAACGTGGAAGTGTTGCGCGTAAAATTTTCGAACCACAGTAAATACTTTTCGAGCGAAATATTGCCGATAGCGTGCGAAGCTTTTTTCACTTTCTCTAATCGCCTCGCCATCAGGTGATCGAGCTTTTTCGACTTTAGCAGATGCAGCTCTTGAATCTGACCGAGAATTTCGAATTCAACTGAAATGGTTTGGTGATACAAGCGCAGACTTTTTAAAATCTGTTCGGTGAGATAAGCTTTGAGCACCGAAAGATTTGCCTGCTTCTGTTTTGTGCCGAATGCTTTGTGAAGCCTTTCTTCATTATAATCTTTCATCCTGTCGAGCAAATCAAAGAGCTCAACAAAATCTTTCGCCTTCTTACTCCCCGCTACTCCGGAGTGAGGTTGGGGATGAGGTCCAAAAAGTTTTTTGAAATAGCCTTTCTCAGTTCTGGTCATGGATTTAACCAGCAAATACAGATCATCGGAGGGTGCTGCCACGAGTTTCGGAGTTTATGATTGACGATTTGAAAATACAGATTCATACCCAGCCCCTCCCTACTCGTAGGGAGGGGTGCCCGAAGGGCGGGGAGGGTACGTTCGACTCCTTAATCCGAGCCTCAAACTCATTTGCCTTACATGGATTACGATTGGACATTTGCTGCGTAATAATTCACAAACAAAAATTAAACAAAATGAAAAATCTAATTTCAATAATTACAATTTCCATTCTTTGTCAAATTGCAAACAGTCAAACTCCCTATTGGGAGTGGGCACAATCAGGAGGAAGCACGCAATACGATCGTGCCGTTTCCATCGCTTACAATGACGAAGGCAATTTAATTGTTGCCGGATATTTTCAATCTACCGCATATTTTGAAACGGAAACATTAACCACCACCACATCTTTCGGAATGTTCATTGCTGAATACAACACCGATGGTGACATGCTCTGGATCAAACATGTTGCAAATGCTGATGGTGGTTTAAATCCGGAATATGTTTTTGTTGATGATGCCGGAGATATTTATGTTGCCGGAACATTCGGAGGTTATTCTTATGCAGATGGCATCACATTTCTTCCCTCTACAAGTCTTGCTCCGTCTGTAGGTGGTGGTTTCGTTTCGAAATTTTCCGATTCAGGTGATTTGATCTGGGCAAATGTTATTCTAAGCGCTGACGGAATAGATTTCGTTGCCACGATGGATGAAAGTGATAACCTGATTATTTCAGGAACCATGTGGAGCGCAATTGATTTCTATGACGGAACTTCAACATACACATTGAGTGGCGATCTTCTGTGGCATATCTATGCCGCGAAGTACAGCAGCGAAGGCGCGATAATGACTTACGCTAAAATTCTGAACAGCCCGCAGGTTCTTTATGCAAGAGATATTGTTACTGATGATGGTCTTTATATGACAGGCATTTTCAACGGTCAATTGATTTGCGGAATTATTCCCGATACATTTTGGCTCTATACAGATGTTATGTACAGTCAGGTTTTCATGGCGCGGTTTGATCCGGTTACATTCTCCATCGTTTGGGCAACCATCACGAGCGGTCCTACTTATTCTTTTGCAAATACACTTACCGTTGACAATGATGATCATTTATTTGTAACAGGCACGTATTATAATGAAATGTCATTCGGCATGCTCGCGGATACACAAACGATTATGTCATCTGCTCCTTATGGAGAAAATTTTATTGCGCAATACGATACGGCTGGCGAAATTATCCTGGCAAAAAATGCGGGACACTCTGCGGTGTATAGAGGCTGACCGAGAACTCACTGTTCGAGGTTAGTAAATAAAAATCTATTCCTCTTCATGGGCTAATAGATTTGCTTCATGAGCAAATTCAAACCAATTCA
>Ga0247727_10002614_pt1 | contig 40890 bp, 26 predicted proteins | sample WisWelCaveWW1625_FD_202498 | JGI IMG/M metagenome (GOLD analysis project Ga0247727, IMG submission 202498) | Biofilm microbial communities from Wishing Well Cave, Virginia, United States - WW16-25 | ecosystem: Environmental > Aquatic > Deep subsurface > Groundwater > Cave microbial mat | place... | reverse complement strand
GTCACGCCTGCCAAGTGAGCGCATGGCATTACGCAGATCGGTCGTGAGTTGGTAATGCCCGCTGCGTCTCCGCTGAAGATTCTGTGTGTCTCCTCGGAAGCCGTCCCCTTTGCCAAGACCGGCGGTCTGGCCGATGTCGCCGGGGCCCTGCCGCGCGAGGTGGCCCGGTTGGGCCATGAGGTCCGGCTGGTGCTCCCTCGCTACGGCTCGATCGACAGCGCGGCGCACGGATTGAAGGAATGGGGCCGGCTCGCGGTGCCGACGGCATCCGGGGTCATCAGCGCGGTGGTGGAGGAAGGACGCCTGCCGGGATCCGATGTGGCGGTCTTTACGATCGGCCACGATCCGTTTTTCGCCCGCCAGGGATTGTACGGAGAGGCCGGGGCCGACTATCCGGATAACCTCGAACGATTCGCGTTTTTCTGCCGCGCCGTCATGGAACTCCTGCTGGCATTCGCGAAAGTGTCGCGATGGACGCCCGATGTGCTGCATGCGCACGACTGGCAGGCGGCGCTGAGCGTCGTCTATCTGAAATCACTCTATGCCAAGCGTCCGGAGTTCAAGAAACTGGGATCGCTTCTGACGGTGCACAATCTGGGCTATCAGGGACTGTTCCCGGCAGCCGCTTTCCCAAAAACAGGGTTGGGGCTGAATCTGTTCACACCCAAAATGCTGGAGTTCTACGGCCAGGCGAATCTGTTGAAGGGGGGACTGGTGTTTGCCGATTTCCTGACGACCGTGAGCCCTACCTATAGCAATGAAATCCAGACGCCGGAACTCGGGTTCGGCCTTGACGGAGTGCTGCGCGAGCGGCGGGACCGGTTGAGCGGCGTGGTGAACGGGATCGACGTGGAGACGTGGAATCCCGCGAGCGATCCCCATCTGGCGGCCCGCTATTCCGCGTCCGATCTTGCCGGCAAGCGGCAGTGCAAGGAGGCGTTGCAACGGGAGCTGACGCTGCCGGTGCGTGATGTGCCGCTGCTCGCCGTGATCTCCCGGTTTACGCCCCAGAAGGGGCTGGATCTGGTCGCGGCGGTCCTGCCGGAGCTGATGCGTCTGGACGTGCAGGTGGCGCTGCTCGGAACGGGCGATCCGTCGTTGGAGCTGCAGTTTCAGTCGTTCCGCATGCGCTATCCGGACAAGCTCGGCGTGCGCATCGGATTCGACGATGCGTTGGCGCATGCCATCGAGGCGGGGGCGGACCTGTTTCTCATGCCGTCGCGATATGAGCCCTGCGGGCTGAGCCAGCTCTACAGCCTTCGCTACGGCACGGTGCCGATTGTGCGGAAAACAGGCGGCCTGGCGGATACGGTGGTGGCCTATACGCCGCAGACGGCGGCTGAGGGGCGGGCCACGGGGTTTGCGTTTACTGACGCCACGCCCGAAGCGCTGCTGACGACGATCTTGCTGGCCCTGCGCGTCTATGCGGACCGTGCCGAGTGGACCAGACTCATGAAGGCGGGGATGGAAACGGATGTCTCCTGGAAAAAATCAGCAGAGGCGTACGCGGCGCTGTATCGGCGTCTGGCAGAACGTTGAACGGGGTTAGTTTTCGAGAGAAACCGGCGTGCTGTTCCGGAGAGTGAAGGCTGTAGAGGAGATCGGAATCAGCGTCGGGACAGCAGCAGGTACGGCGGCGTGGATTCCACGTGCGACCTCTTCCATGCCGGCCCGGGCCTGATCCACGTAATAGGCATAGTCCGGTTGCAGGTGGTTCTGGAGCACGGTCCGGAACATCTCCGCAGCCACATCCATCCGTTCAACACGCAAAGCGGCTTGCCCAGCGGAGAGGGCGCAGGCAGCTGCCATCGCGCTCGGATCGGCTGCCAGCCGTGAAGTGGGCTTTGCCATCACACGTTTCACAAAGTCCGGCAGGGAGAAGGGAAGATTGTGTGTCAATTCCTGGGCCGACGCCACACGGGACAGCTGTTTCATATCGGCACGCATCGTATCCACATCCGTGCCGGCTTGGCAGTGGCGGTAGGCATTCCACGCAGTCATGAATCCCGCATTGTCCAACGGGACCGTCGCTGCATTGGTGCGTTGCATGCCCTGGCAGCCGCCTAAAAGTACCAGAAGCCCCAGTACCAACGCTGCGTTCTTTATGGCAGGAAATGTTTTCATAGTCTGGTACTGGTATCAGCAAGACCAGTGCCATATATAAGATACTGAATTTATTGATATATTTTGTATTCAGAAGGCGGTAGTCTGTAGCAAAACCCCTACCGCCTGTGGGATTTCTGCTACGACACGAACGGGAAGAGGTGGTTATCGCTGGCAGGAAAAGTGATCGGTGAAGGAAGTTCAGGACTCTGATCTATTCTATCTCCATAAGGGTTCCACCAAAATTGGCTCGGATTGGTTTCATGAAGCGCCGCGGACGCTCACCTCGCACATGTTTAGCGGAACGCCTCCTGCAGATCGGCGAGGGTCTTGGCGATACCCTGTCCCAGGGCTGTTCGGAATGGCGGATCGCCTTGTAGGTTGTTGAAAAAGTTAGACTGATACTCATTCCTCGGTGTCACGGGAGCGGTGACGATGTTGTGGTAAACCACCTCGGCGCTCTCGACGCGAATGACTTTGCTCGTCACCGTGTATGGGGGCATTCCACCGTACATGCGAGCGAAGACACGGTCCCGAACAGTGGGGCCGTCGATACGATAGAGCAGGATACTATCCACGCCGAGCAGGTGTCCCACCTTGATGGCGGTCTCGTCGGACACGGCTCCGCTCAACTGAAACCGCTGCTCGCTGTGAATGACCGGCAGATCGAACCGCTCGACAATATGCATCCATGGACGGGCGGCTTTGAACTGAAAAGCGGCTCCAGCGAGCTGAGCGTAGGCATCCATGAGTTCGCGGTTATAGGTCTTGGGATAGAGAATCGCCAAACGCTCCACCGTCAGCGGCACTTGCAAGGAGGGGAGAACGGTGCTGTGAACGGAGCCATCCAATGGGCGGGGAAAGGCGGTTTGGCACCCGAGGGTGGCGAGCAAAGACAGGAACAGGGTGGTCCGAACAAGAGGGCAGTCCATGATCCGTCCCTTATTTTCATCCTATCCCGTAAAATCAAAAATGACCAGGGCCATCCGGCGTTTGGCAACCCCAACTGCCATTCGTGGCCTCGAAAGCGCTTTCGTCAGGACGGGCACGTGACAGCATGATCAACCGTCAGGTATGATTGGCACATGTTCCGGCGCATCAGGTGGGCATGATGGCATTCTCGTTGCGTGACCGAGTGTCGCGTCCCTGGCAGCACCCCCCCCACCGTCAGAATCGCGTATTGTTCATGGGCATGTCGGTCCGTCTCTTGGTTGGCCTCGCATGTATCTTGGGATTCGATGGCATTCCTTGGGCCGCGTACTCCGCTGGCGACGTGCAGGACATCACTGGCGCTGTCATCCCGATCCTGTCTCAGTCCGATCCCTTTGGCAGCAGCGGCGAGTTTGATGCCGACGGTCGCTTGAGCTCGCGGGGCGAGTTCCGCTTCCGTGTCCGTGTGAGGAATCAGTCAGGGGACCCGATTGAGGGTGACTCATTGATCGTTGTGGTGCAAAGAGTCGCGAGCGCCGATTATCTCCATGACGTGACCAACGAGTTAGAATATGTTGGCGCCGGCGGTCGGACGCCTGACGGAAAGCCATTCTACCGAGTTCCGCTGGGAGGCAAATCCGAACTCGGCCCCTACGCAGAGAGTGAAGAATTTACGCTTGAGATTCGGAACCCCAACCTGTCCATTATTTACTCTCCGGTCCTCCGTGTGCACGGGGTTCGCCGTTCCGATCCTGAGCGGTTTGAGGAAACCTTTCGGACATTGGTAGAGAAAGGCAAGCTGAGCCAGGAGGAGAAGCAGGGTTTGCGCACGCCATCCTCACCCGGTGTCCCCTAGAAACGTCTCCTCGGAAGAGAAACAGTATTTCCGCGTGCCAGTGGAGGGGACCGAACTGCCTCCGTATGGAGTCAGCCAGCCGGCCAGGGTCCGCCTGCGCAATCCCTACTACACGATTCTCTTCACGCCTGCCCTGAAGGTGCGCGGGCAGCGCAAGCTGTCACAGGCCAAGGATGCGGAAGCGGTCCAGTCTCTCACGGAGGCGCTCACGAAGAAGGGTGTGTTGACGAAAGAGGAAGCAGCGGCGATCAATCGCCGGCCGCCCGCCAACCAACCTGTTCCGTAGAACAATGCGACAAGGGGCAGGTCAGGCCGGTCCCCGTGGAGACGCATGAGCATGCGGGCCGGGTACAGGATCAGTCAAGACAATCTTTGACAGGAGACCGGTGCGGGTCGTCGTGCCCGTCTTTTCCATGATGTGACGCAGGTGTTCCTTCACCGTCTGTTCTTCCACCATCATTCGTCCGGCAATCTCTTTATTGGTCAACCCCTTGACCAGGTAAATCACAACGGTCTGTTCCCGGTCGGTGAGGCGGAAGCGATCTTTGGCACGCTGGGCCGTGGCGGTATACGGACGGTCCGTCTCTTCAATCAGGATCAGCAAACGGCTCTGTGCCAATCCGCCTGGATCGGGCAATCCGAGCCCGCGAAGCTGCACGGCACAGGACGGCCCGCCAGCCGCTCGTGTGAGTTGGAATTGGTCCCAGTCCTTTGCGCCGGTGCGAGTGGCAAACAAGGCGACAAGTTCTTCGCACAGCTCCAAGACCTCGCGCGGCACGACACCGTCCGCCACGTGCCCCAGGAGCTGAGCATTCACGTGGCCGCACAGGACGCGGGCTTCCCCATTCATATAGAGCAATTGAAGGGCGGTGGTGAACACCAGAATGCCTGGGCTCGATCCGGTCGCGTGCCCGCTGGGGCCCGGCTGCGAGTGTGGCTGCGGGGCAGGGTGGCTGGTGTCGTCCATGACAGCCTTCTCGACTCTCAGGCGCAGATCCACAAAGATTCGGAATCCAAAGACGCGATGCGGGGGAGCAGAGTCTACGGATCGGCGAGCACGCAGTCAAGATGTTTTGAGCGGACTGGCCCCCCAAAGTGAGCCTGCCGAGGTGACAAGAAGCATGCCGCACTCGACGCATCGAAAACCGTACGGGTTATCGTGTTCCAGTCATGTCCTAAGTAGTTTTTCTTCAATCATCTCGAACGCTTAGAGCCGACCCCCTACTTTTGGTGGGTAGACCCCTACTTTCGTAGGGGGTCCCCACCGTTTGGTGGGGGCACCCCCACCTTTTGTGGAATTGCATGCCTGATGAAATTTCTGTACAGCAGGACGCACAGAGTATGGTCAGCCAACATCATCGCGCCGGAGAATTTGTGCCACGTCAGCAGCGGGAACATTCAGATTGGCGTGGCGAGTGGAGCGACCAGCAGCGCCGAGACCGGTTCCCGCTCATGCGGGAAGTGCAGTTTGAACCGAGCGAGCCGGTAGGGGACGAGATCATCGTGGAGCATGAGGGACAGAAGTTCAACGCCGGGCTGACGGTCAACGTCGGCAACGGAGGGATCTGCCTGTTGATGGACCAGGCCCCCGAGATCCGCGAGATTCTGAAGGTGCACGTCCCGATGCCGATCGCATCGGCCAGGACGCCCACGCTGGCGGAAGTCTGCTGGCGGCGCGCGCTGCCGTTCGAGCGCAACGGGGTCTATGTCGTGGGGCTGAAGTTTTTGCTGTGACGATGAACACGATACACACACAGTCTGGAATCACGACGCGAGTGGCAGCGATCCTGGTCGCCGGGCTCAGCCTGCTCGGCGCGTCGCTGGTCGACGCCCAGAGCGCGCCCGACCAGTTGCTCTTCGGCCCGCAACAGTATCTGCGGACCACCGGGGCGCCGAACGAGTATACCGACACGATCACCGTGCCGGCCTCAGTCGGCGCGCCGTTCCAACTCCACATCGTCAATGGGGAGGCCAACGGGCAGAACCGGATTTCCTCCGCCTGGATCAAGATCAACGGCGTGCAGGTGGCCGGGCCCAGCGACTTCGGGCAGACCGTCGCGGTGGTGGACAAGACCATCACGCTCAATCCGGGCGCCAATACGCTCTACGTCAAAGTCGCCAGCTCCCCCGGCAGTTATCTGACCATCAGCGCCCTCGGCACCAAGATTCTGCCCACTCCGGCATCGCTGACTCCCAATCCCTTGACGCTGACGGTCGGCTCCACGGGGACGCTCACGGCCACCTTGTCGCCCGCGCCGACTCAAGCCGGCACCCTCAGTGTCAGTAGCGGCAATCCGAGCGTCGCCACCGTCCCGGCCTCGGTGAGCTTCGGCATCGGGCAGACGAGTGTGCCGATTCCCGTGACCGCCGTCGCCTCGGGCAGTACCCAGATGACGGCCTCTCTGAATGGCGGCAGCGCCAGCGCCACGGTGCAAGTGAACGCGGCGGCCCCGACCCTCACGAGCCTCACCCCCGGAACCCTGACGCTCACGCAAGGCGCCAGCGGCACGCTCACCGTCACGATCAGCGCGGCGCAACCGACGGCCATCACGGTCACGCTCACCAGCAGCGCCTCCGGTATCGCCTCGGTGCCTGGCACCGTGACGATTCCAATCGGCCAGACCACGGCACCTGTGTCTGTGGCAGCCAACACGCCGGGCACGGCCCAGATTACCGCCAGTCTCAACGGCACCAGTGCCAGTAGCACGATCACCGTCACGCCGGCCTTGCCGACGGTCGTCTCGCTGCTGCCCCTGACCAATCCCGTCAATCTGGGCGGCAGCGTCGCGCTGACGGTCACGATCAGCGCCGCACAGCCGACGGATACGACCGTGGCCCTCAGTGCGAGCCCTGGCGGGATTGTGACGGTGCCCCCCAGCGTCACGGTGCTCGCCAGTCAGACCACGGCCACCTTTACGGTGGGCACGACCGCCCTGGGCACGGCGCTGATCACGGCGAGCCTCAATGGGACGAGTGCCTCCGCCAGCGTGCAGGTCACGCCGCCGCCGTAATCTCCAGCCGGCCGAGCAGACCCTGGCCGTGGGGGCGACCAGTACGATAACCGTCACGCTCAATGCCGCCCAGACCACGCCCACGGTCGTCACGCTGAGTGTGGATGCGGCCAGTGTGTTGCAAGTGCCGCCCTCGGTGACCGTGCCGCAGAATCAGATCAATGCGGCCTTCACCGTCACCGGGCTCGCCGTGGGCGAGGCGACCGTCACGGCCACGGTCAATGGGAGCAGCCGCACCGCGCTCGTGCATGTGGTGCCGCCGCCTCCGGTGGCCGTCTCCTTGCTGCCGGCCACGCAAGCCATTCAGCAGGGCGCCACCGGCACACTGATCTTCACGCTGACCCCGATTCAATTGGGCAACACCACGGTGGCGCTGACCACGAGCGATCCGACGGTCCTGCAGGTGCCGCCTTCGGTGACCGTCCCCGCAGGACAGAATCAGGCGCCGATCGCCGTGACCGGCCTCGTGCCCGGCGGGCCGGTCACGATCACCGCGACGTTGGGCGGCGTCACGGTCAGTGCACAAGTGACGGTCACCCCGCCGCCCACGCTGGTCACCGGGATCACCCCGGCGACACTCACCTTACCCAAGGGCAGACCGGGGACGCTGCGGGTCACGGTGAGTCCGGCCCCGACCATGGCCACCGATGTCACCCTCACCAGCAGCGACACCAGCCATGTCGTCGTGCCGCCGATGGTGGCGGTCCCCGCCGGGGCGCTCTTTGCCGACTTTGTGGTGATGACCCCGGGGGAGGGCAGCGCGACCGTCACGGCCACGCTCAACGGCAGCAGTGCCACGGCCACCGTGACGGTGACGCCGGCCGAGGTGGTGACCTTGACCCTCTCGCCGCAGAATCCCGCGATCTTTGTCGGGGAGACGCAACAATTCACGGCGACCGGCACCTTCACGGATGGCACGACGCAGACTCTGACGACACAGGTGACGTGGACGTCCTCAAACGAAACTGTGGCGACCATCAACTCAGGCGGCCTGGCCACGGCGCTTGCGGTCGGCACGACCACGATCACGGCAAGCTATCTCAACCCCAGCGGTCCGCCGCCCATTACGGTCAGCACGGAGCTGACCGTCCAGACGCCGCCGGCGCTGCAAGTCATTCCCTCCACGGCCAGCTTGCAGGTCGGTGAGAACGTTTCGCTCACACTGAACATCGGCGCGCCGGCCGGCGCTAATGGGTTGACGGTAATGTTGACCTCAACCGGGTCTGGAAGCATCACCCATCCAGCCACCGTAACCTTTGGGGTGGGCGAGGTCAGTATGCCCTTCGCCATCACAGGGGCGACAGCCGGCTCCGTTACGCTGACCGCCACAGCCATCGGTCGCCAGCCGGCAGTGGCGACGCTCACCGTGACTCCCGCGACAAGTATTTCGAGTTTTACCCCGACGAGCGGTCCGGTCGGCACAACAGTGACGATCACGGGACAGAACTTCGATCCGGTCGCCGCCAGCAATCAGGTGAAGTTCAACGGCAAGCCCGCCATCGTCAGTGCGGCGACGGCGACCAGCATTACGACCACCGTGCCACAAGGGGCCATCACTGGACCGATCACCGTCACGACGTCACTCAACACCGCCACCAGCGCGACGAACTTCACCGTGGAGCTGAGCCAGAACTTCACTTTGAGTGCCGCGCCCACGCTCACGCCCGTGTTGCAAGGTGGGCAAGGGAGCTATGCGCTCAGTGTGGCTGCAGTGGGCAACTTCACCGGCCTTGTGACTTTGGGCGTCACAGGTGTGCCAGCCGGCGTGGCAGCAACATTCACTTCTCCAACACTCACTGCTGGACAGACGGCTTACTTGACGGTGACGGCTGGTGCCGCGGTGCCTGCAGGGCCGGTGACCTTTAGCCTGACCGGCACGACCCAACTGGAAACGGGCACGAGCACCCAGACCATTCCGTTGACATTACAAGTGCAAGCGAGCGCAGGTCAGACAGCCGTGAGCGGACAGTTTCTCAATACCGTCACGGGAGCCCCCATTCCCAATGTCCAAGTCACTCTGGCTGGCATGCAAGCCCAGTCCAATGCAGCAGGACAATTCCTCTTGATCGGTGTGCCATCCGGTACGCAAACGTTGATGATTGATGCCAACGTGGCTGTCGCAGGGTTCCCCATCTACAACGTGGCGGTCACGCTCAGCGCCGGCCAAACCAACGTGTTGCCTTCGTTGAGGATCATGCCATCGCCGCCACCGGAACGGTTTACGCCAATCAACAATGCAACGGCAAATCAGATCATCACTGACCCACGATTCCCAGGCGTGGAGATTACCTTGCCGGCTGGGGCTGTTATCACGGGTTGGCAAGGCGATATCAAGAATAAAGTGGCGATCGAGCGGCTGATGCCTGACCAGCTTCCCGTGCCCCCGCCGCCGGGTCCCACCCGCTCGGTCTTCCAACTTTTCTTTGGCACACCAATGGGCGGAGTGCCGAGTACGCCGATCCCGGTGACGTTACCCAATGATCTTGATCTGGACCCCGGCGAGAAGGCGGAGTTGTGGTACTACGATGCGTCACCGACGGATCCTGGTCAATGGCGCCTTGCAGGCATGGGAACGGTCAGCGTGGATGGAGCCAAGATTATTTCCGACCCAGGCGTAGGCATTCAACGCTTCTGCGGCGCGTGTGGCCTCCCCTGCTTTATCAACCGTCAGCAAAAGCAACCGAACAGGAATCCAAGTGGTCCGGAAGGTGCTGATCCTGTTGATCTGGCCACAGGGATCATGGCGGTGGACAAAACGGATATGGTTCTGCCGGGACGGCTTCCGGTTGTCCTATCGAGAAGCTACAACCCCTTTGATGCCTTTGGCACCATCGGTGGGTTCCAGCCGTCCATGGGGCCAGGATGGTACCTCTCCGTCGACACGATTCTAATTCCTCCGTCGTTCCAAACTTCTCTGGCGCGACTCGTCCTTCCGGGCAATGCGCGGTTGGACTTGGCGGAGACACTAAACAGCACGTTTGTGAATGGTACCCATCCGTTGCTGCAGGGCGCGGTGGCCACCATTCCAGCGGCTTCGTCGCCGATCGGGGGCACCATTCGCTTTAAGGATGGAACCATCTGGAAATTTCAGCGTGTCATATTAACCGGTGCCCTAGGCGAAACATCTTTTGACTACTTGGCAGAAGTGAACGACCGAAATGGAAACCGAATAACGATTGAACGTTCATCGAACGGGAGAATTAATCGAATCGTGGATTCAGCGGGCCGCATCCTCACGGTGACATATACCGGCCCGAAGATCAGTGAAATCCGGGACCCGCTTGGCCGCACCGTTCGGTATAGCTATGACACCAACGGTCGGCTGGCAAGCGTCACGGACCCAGCAAGCGGTGTTACACAGTACACATACGATAGCGCCGGGCGCATCCTTTCGATCACCGATGCCCGCGGCATCCAATACATTCAAAATTTCTATGGCCCAAGCGGGCGGGTGCTGCGCCAGGTTCTGGCGGATGGTGCCGAGTGGCGTGTCCGGTACAAAGTGACAGGTGCAACGATCACCGGGCCGAGTTGCACCATTAACCCGCAGATCGTCGTCTTCCCACCTCCGCCGGCTTGTCCGCCGAACTCCGAAGATTCCTGGGAGAACTTCCAAGCTGGCTATTCCTTCCAAGGAGGAGCGGTCACGGCGACCACGATAGTGGACCCCAGTGGGAATGCCACCGTTCACCAGTTCACATCCAACGGGTTCGAAAGTGCAGTCGCCAATGCGCTAGGGCAAATGACGCGGTTCGAACGAGATGCGAAAGGCAATCTTTTATCTTCGACCGACGCGCTTGGGCAGAAGACCACATTCACACTGGACGCCATCGGGAATATCACCACAATTACCGATCCGGCAGGGAATGTGGCACGCTTCGAATACGAGCCGACGTTCAACCGTGTGACCAAGATCACGGACGCGATCAACCGAGTAACGGAGTTCACTTATGATGCGAAGGGAAACCGCCTGACGTCCAAGAATCCGCTCAACCAAGTCACAACCATCACGTATAACCAATTTGGTCAGCCACTGACGGTCACCGACGCGCTCAACCACACAACAACTTTTGCCTATGATGCGAACGGCAATTTGGTCACCACGGCCGATCCGCTTGGGAATATTACCCAGCGTGCCTACGATACCGTCAGCCGCTTGAGTGCACTGACCGACCCCAGAGGCGCAACCTCGCAATTCACGTATGATGCGCTCAGCCGTGCTACCCAAATCACGGATGCGCTCAACGGCTTGACGCAGTTTACCTATGATCCGAACGGCAATCTGTTGACTGTCGCTGATGCGAACAGCCAGACCACGACCTATACCTATGACTCCATGGATCGGTTGGCGACGCGGAAGGACGCGCTGAATCGGACGGAAACGCATCAGTACGATCCGGCCGGGAACCTCAGCCAGTTCACGGACCGCAAGAACCAGGTCACCACCTTTACCTACGACAGTCTGAATCGTCGGATAGGCGCGAGTTATGCCGACGGGAGTTCGACGAGCTTCATCTATGATTCGGTCGGCCGGCTCACCCGCGCGACAGACTCCCTCGTGGGCGCGATCGAGTTCGTCTACGACAATCTGGACCGGCTGAGCAAAGAAATCAGCGCACAAGGAGTTGTCGAGTACGCCTACGATGCTCTTGGTCGCCGCACGACGATGACGGCCAATGGAGCCACCCCCGTTTCGTATGGCTATGACGCCGCCTCTCGGCTGATTCAAGTCGCGCAGGCGGGATTGGTGGTTGGACTTGGTTATGACAATGCAAGTCGCCGAACAAGCCTGACCTATCCGAACGGCACGAGCACGAGCTATTCCTACGATAATGCCTCACGGGTCACGGCGATCACGCACAATGGGCCTGTAGGGCTGATCGAAAGCCTCTCGTATGTGTACGATGCAGCAGGGAACCGAATCAGTCTCACACGGACCAACGGTACAGTCTCCAACCTGCCGGCGGCGGTGCAAGCTGTCTATGACGCGGCCAATGAACAGATCACCTTCAACAGTTTGCCCAGCACCTTTGACGCGAACGGCAATCAGACCACTTCGACGGATGCCAGCGGAACAACCACTTACACGTGGGATGCGCGGAACCGGTTGGTCGCGATTGCTGGTCCTGGAGTAACCGCCAACTTCACATACGATGCCATCAGAAGGAGAGTCAGCAAGACGATCAACGGCGTGACGACACAGTTCCTCTATGACGGCAAGGACATTGTGCAGGAGATTGGAGAGAGTGCAGTGGGGGCGAGCTATGTGCGGAGCTTGCGAATAGATGAGCCGTTTGTCCGACAAACTTCAACTGGCAACGAGTTCTACCACGTCGATGCCCTGGGCTCGACGTTGGCGCTGAGCAGCGCGGCTGGTGCCTCAGTGGTGAACTACAGCTACGAGCCCTTCGGCAAGACGACGATCACTGGCGCTTCATCGAATCCGTTCCAGTTCACGGGGCGGGAGAATGATGGGGCGGGGCTGTATTACTATCGGGCGCGCTACTACAGCCCAACTTTACACAGATTTGTGAGACCGGACCCACTCGGATTGAATGGCGGAAGTGTAAATCTCTATCAGTATGTACTAGACAACCCCGTGAATCAGGTAGACCCAGATGGCCGTGCTGCCTTTTTAATCGATGCATTAATACAGCTACTAAAGGAATTATTCATCTTTCCTTCGGAAACGGCTAAAGACCAACCAGGAGAGGATGATGACCTTGACAATACCCAAAACCAGAATGATCCTGACTCTCCGATCTGCGGCAAATTCGGCGGCAGCTGCCCGCAGCCGCCTTCGACTCCAGATCCTACGAATTCGACGGGTCCTGATAGCATCCCAGAAATGGGGACCATGCTTCCAATAAATCTTCCCTTTGGGTCTGGCTCCGGTGGGTCTGGCTCCGGTGGGTCTGGTGGCTCCGGAATGGGCGGGCGGAAGTAGTAATGATTAGGGAGGTTTAAGCGGAGGGATAGAGATGAAGAGCACTATCACAAAGGCATTTAATGGCGCATTATTTCTATACATATGCTTTGCCACTCTTTCGCATTTTCTACTAGGGCCCAAGCCAGTACGAGATTCTCTTTGGGATGAACTTTTCGGATTTTCCAAGACTTTGTCGATCTCACTTGCTTTAGTCGATTTCTTAGTCCTGATTCTTGGGGGAGCTGCTTTGGCGAAGGCCTTTTGGAATCGTTGGGTCACGGATGTTTTTCACCTGAGAGCAATTACTTACGATGAGGCACTGGCTATATATTTACTGATGAACTTGCTTGCGTTGACTGTTTCATGACGGAAAGTTCTGTTGACGTAGAAGAAAAGGGAGTCTTTGTTGAGTCGGACGGGAGTTGTTGTTGAATCGGAGTGAGTAACGGTGACAAAGCTGTTCAGACAGATCGCGGTGGTGCTTCTCGTGGGCCTGCTGTGCCTGCCGGCGGCGCCCTCTGCCGACCAAGCCCAGTATTTCTATGACGCACTGGGACGGCTGGTCGCAGTCACGGATGGACAAGGTAATGTCGCGACCTACACCTACGACGCGGTGGGCAATCTGCTCTCGATCACACGCAACACGGCGACGGTTCCCACAATCACCGCGATTACGCCTAATGCTATTGATGCAGGTATGTCAACACCAGTAACCATTACGGGGACGGGGTTTCTCCCTTTCGCCAATGTGGCTCCTCAGGTCAGTACATCCCATCCGGAGATGTTTATTGCCCCACTTTCCACAGTAACCCAGACCACTATCGCGACTACTCTGGCTGTCCCTAATCCGACTAACTTCGGGCCTACGACGATAACGGTCTTAACGCCAGGCGGTAGCGCTGTCACAACCCTCACGGTACGTCAGCCCACGCCTACCATCACGCAGATCAGTCCGACGATTGGACAGGCAGGCACGACCGTGGTGATCGATGGCACGGGATTTGGCACTAAGCCTGGCAGTAACCGCGTCACCTTTGCCGGCGCAGGAGGTGTCCGGCTCACTGCGACTGTTCTGACGGAGAGTTTGACTCGTCTTACAGTGCAAGCTCCTTCCGGTGTGGCGAGTGGACAGCTCACGGTGGAGGTCGGAGCCTTAACGAGCAATTTCGTCTTCTTTTTCGGACCGCCGGCCATCCAGACGATCACGGCTGTTGCAATCTTCGGCGCGCCAGCCAACCCCGCATTGCCCTCTGCCAATGTCGGGCAAGGGATTCAGCTTCATGGCACAGGATTCACCTTCAATACGCGGGTCCAGTTCACCTTCTCTCCCAGCGTGACCCCGACAGAGGTAGGACTCAGTAGTGTAAGCCCCGATGGTACGATGGCCGAGGCCTTTGTGCCCTCCTTGGCCCGCACGGGACCGGTGACGGTGAGGGATCCGAATCTGCAAACGGTCAATCCCGGCGTGCCGCTGCAAATTGTACCAAGGGTGAACTTCTTCAGTGTGCCCTCCTTCACCTCTGGGGCCGTGGCCACCATCGGTGGGACCGCTTTTATAATAGGGAACACGACGGTCACGTTCCCGGGAGCCGCCGGACCGGTCCCCGCCGATGTTGATTTTATCAGTGGCAATACGTCGCTCACGGTCGTGGTGCCGCCTGGGGCCACCAACGGGTTGATCACTGTGAACACGGATGGCGGCAGCAGCAATGCCTTCCGCCAGGGGAACCCGGTGGTGACTGCGATCACCGCTACGGCGACCCGTGGCACGCCAGCCAATCCAGCATTACCCTCAGCCAATATCGGACAGAACATCACCTTGACGGCGAGCGAACTGGGCTTAACCTCATTTATCAATTACCAGGGGTTTGATTCGACGGGAGCGTTAATACCGGTCGGTATTAGTGCCGACACCAATCCGGATGGGATCACGCTTACCACCCTTGTGGTAGGAAGAGCCATTACCGGGCCGGTGACGATACAGGATACGGTCACTCTACTGGGAAGCGGTAGTGTCGTCCTGCAAGTTGTGCCCGCGGTGGATAGTCTGACTGGGACAGCGACCCCCGGAAGTTCGCTGACGATCCGAGGCAGCGGGTTCGAACCGAACGCGACCCAGGTACAGTTCCCTGGCGTGGCACAGCCAGTGCCAGCGAATCCGGCTTCGATTGCACAGAATGCCGGCACGCAAGCCACGGTGACTGTGCCCGCCGGCGCGACGGCAGGACCGCTCACGGTGACAACCACAGGCGGGACCAGTAACGCTGTGGACTTGGCTGCGGGCGGGGCATCCGATGAGCCGAACGACACGCCGGCGACCGCGACGCTTCTGGTGCTTGATCCCAACACACTCGAGGTGGTTCGAGACGCGGTCATCGATCCAGCCGGCGATGTCGATTACTACGCGTTTAATGGCCAGATTGGGGGGACTGAACACCGGGCGACCATTCTCGTTGGAACAACTCCAGGTCCGAGCTTTAACGTGCGCGTGACCGTACTGGGTCCGAACCTGAATGTCGTGGACGTGGCGGAGGGTCCTATCGAGGATTTCGTGTCGGTCCAGTTCCTGACCTTCACGGAAGACATCCACTACATCAAAGTGGAGGCAGTCAGTGGAAGCGCTGGCGGGCCGGACCATACGTATCGAATCCAGCTTCTCATCGTTCCGGGGTAATGTGAGCGGTTTCTGCCTTCGAACGCAACGGCGTGTATGTCGCGGGGCTGAAGTTTTTGCTGTGATGACTATGAAGAGTCAGGTGGGCAAATTTCTTCTGGTGATGGGCGTTGCGATCGGCCTGCTGATCGTTCCGGGGATCGCGCCTACCTTTGCCCAGAGCGCGCCCGACCAGCTTCTCTTCGGCCCGCAGCAATATCTGCGGACGACCGGGCCGCCGAACGAATACACCGACACGATCACCGTGCCGGCCTCGGTGGGGGCGCCCTTCCAGTTGCACATCGTCAACGGGGAGGCCAACGGGCAGAACCGGATTTCCTCCGCCTGGATCAAGATCAATGGCGTGCAGGTGGCCGGGCCCAGCGACTTCGGCCAGAACGTCGCCGTGGTGGACAAGACCATCACGCTCAATTCAGGCACCAATATGCTCTACGTCAAAGTCGCCAGTTCCCCCGGCAGCTATCTGACCATCAGCGCCCTCGGCACGAAGATTCTGCCCACTCCGGCATCGCTGACTCCCAATCCCTTGACGCTGACCGTCGGCGCCACCGGCACGCTGACGGCGACACTGTCGCCCGCACCCACGACCACAGGCATCCTGAGTGTCACGAGCAGCAATCCCGCGGCCGCCACGGTCCCGGCCTCGGTGAACGTTGCGATTGGCCAGACCAGCGTGCCCATTCCCGTCACCGCCGTCGGGGCGGGCAGCACCCAGGTCACCGTCTCGCTCAATGGGGGGAGCGCCAGCGCCACGGTGCAAGTCAATGCGGCCGCGCCCACGATCACCAGCCTGGCGCCGCCTACGCTCACGATCACCCAGGGCGCCAGCGGCACGCTCACCGTCACCATCAGCGCGGCGCAGCCGACGGCCACCACGGTCACGCTCATCAGCAGTGCCTCCGGCATCGCCTCGGTGCCTGGCACGGTGACAATCCCGGCCGGCCAGACGACGGCGCCCATTCCGGTCAGTGCCAACACCCCGGGGACGGCCCAGATCACGGCGAGCCTCAACGGCACCAGTGCCGCCAGCCTGGTCACCGTCACCGCGGCCTTGCCCACCGTCGTCTCGCTGCTGCCCTTGACCAATCCCGTGAATCTCGGCGGGAGCGTCACGCTGATGGTGACCATCAGCGCCGCGCAGCCGACCGATACGACCATTCCGCTCAGTGCCAGCCCTGGCGGTGTGGTCACCGTGCCACCCAGTGTGACCGTCCTGGCCAATCAGACCACGGCGACCTTCAGTGTCGGGACGGTGGCCCTCGGCACGGCGCTCGTGACGGCCTCGCTCAATGGCACGAGTGCCAGTGCCAGTGTGCAGGTCACGCCGCCCCCGCCGGTGCTGGCCAATTTCGCGCCGGCCGTCCAGACCATTGCCGTCGGCGCCACCACCACGTTCACCGTCACGCTCAATGCGGCCCAGACGACTGCAACCGTCGTCACCGTGAGCGTGGATGCCGGCAGCATCTTGCAAGTGCCGGCGTCGGTGACCGTCCCGCAGAATCAGATCAGTGCCACGTTCACCGTCACGGGCCTCGCGGTGGGCGATGCGACCGTCACGGCCACCGTGGGAAGCAGCAGCCGCACCGCGCTCGTGCATGTCGTGCCGCCGCCCCCGGTCGCTGTCTCGCTCCTGCCTCCTGCACAAGCGATTCAACAGGGCGCGAACGGGACCTTGACGTTTACCCTGACGCCCACGCAATTGGTGAATACCACCATTGCGCTGACCAATAGTAACGCGACCGTCCTGCAAGTCCCGGCCTCGGTCACGGTCCCGGCGGGGCAAACCAGCGCCCCGATTATCGTCACGGGGTTAGTGCCCGGCGGGCCAGTCACGATCTCAGCGACCTTGGGTGGCGTCACGGTCAGTGCGACGGTCACGGTCACCCCGCCGCCCACGTTGATCACAGGCATCACGCCCGCGACCCTGAGTCTGCCCAAGGGCAAGCCCGGCACGTTGCGGGTGACCGTCAGCCCCGCGCCGACTGTAGCCACGAATGTCACCCTCGCGAGCAGTGACACGAGCCATGTGGTCGTGCCGGCCATGGTCACGGTGCCGGCCGGAGCGCTCTTTGCGGATTTCGTCGTGACGACGCCGGGGGAGGGAAGCGCGGTCGTGACCGCCAGTCTCAACGGCAGCAGTGCCACGGCGACGGTGACCGTGACGCCGGCCGAAGTGGTGCTGTTGACGCTGTCCCCGCAAAATCCGTCGCTCTTCATCGGAGAGAGTCAGCCCTTTACAGTGACGGGGACCTACACGGACGGCACCACGCAGGATCTGACGACGACGGTCACCTGGACGTCGTCGGATGGAACCAAAGCGACGATCACGAGTGGCGGGGTGGCCGCGGCCTTGGCGGTCGGCACAACGACGATCACCGCAAGCGTGACCAATCCGAGCGGGCCGCCGGCCATCACCGCGAGCACGACGCTCACGGTGCTCACACCGCCGCCGATGCAGCTGATTCCGTCCACGGCCAGCTTGCAAGTGGGGGAGAACGTTTCCTTGACCCTCGATGCGGGGGCTCCGGCGGGCACCGGCGGCCTGACGGTGACACTCAGCTCGACCGGCTCCGGCAGCATCACGCATCCCGCGACCGTGACGGTGCTGGAAGGAGAAACCCAGATCCCCTTTACCGTCACGGGGGCGACAGCGGGCTCCGTCACCCTCACGGCCTCAGCCACAGGCCGTCAGTCGGCCACGGCCACATTGGCGGTCACGCCGGGCGTGCCGAGCATCACGAGCTTCAGCCCAACCAGCGGAGCAATCGGCACAACGGTCACCATCACCGGCACCAGCTTCCACACGGTGGCATCGGAGAACACAGTCAAGTTTAACGGCACCACGGCGATCATCACCTCGGTCAACAGCACCGGCACGCAGATCGTCACGACCGTCCCGCAGGGGGCCACCACCGGCCCGATCACGGTCACCACCTCGGTCGGCACGGCCACCAGCGCCACGAACTTCACGGTCACGTTGAGTCAGAACTTCTCGTTGAGCGCGGCCCCCGCGCTCACGACGGTCGTACAGGGCGGGCAGGGAAGCTATGTGCTCGCCGTGACCCCCGTCGGCAGTTTTACCGGTCTCGTCACCCTGATGGTCACGGGGCTGCCGAGTGGCGTCACGGCGACCTTCTCCTCGCCCACGCTCACGATGGGGCAGACGGCCTATCTCACGCTGACGGCCAGTGGGGCCGTACCGCCCGGAGCCATCGGCCTGACGCTGACCGGCACCGCGCCACTGCAAACAGGGCCGAGCACGCAAACGATTCCGCTCACCTTGACCGTGCTCGCCAGCGGCGGCCAGACCGCGGTCAGCGGGCAGTTCCTGAGCACGGCAGATAACAAACCCATCCCAAACGTGCAGGTCAATTTGGGCATCCTCCAAGCGGTCAGTGATACCGCCGGAAACTTCTTGCTGCAGAATGCGCCCTCGGGGCTCCAGCAGCTCATGGTCAGCGGGTCATTTCCGACCGGCGGCTTTGGTTATGCCGTCGATGTCACGCTGCCGGCAGGGCAGACGACCGCGCTCCCAACCCTCTGGGTCACGCCGCAGCCGCCGGAGACGGACTTTGTCACGATCAACAATGCCGCGGCCGACCAGACCATCACCAATCCCAAGTTTCCTGGATTGTCCATGACGCTGCCGGCCGGCGCGATCATCGTGGGCTGGGACAATGTGCCCAAAACCAAAATCGCGCTGGAGCGTCTGGAGTTGGATCGCATCGGCATTCCGCCGCCGCCGGGGCCCACCACGGCAGCCTATCAGGCCTTCTTTGGCACGCCGATGGGCGGTTTCCTGACCCCGGCGGGGACCAAACTGCCGGTGACCGCCCCCAACGATCTGGATCTCGATCCAGGCGAGAAGGCGGAACTCTGGGCCTTTGATGCCTCGCCGCTCGGCGGGCCGGCGGGGTGGAGGAAACTCGGCGACGCTACCGTCAGCGCCGATGGCGCCACCCTCGTCACCGATCCCGGCGTGGGCATCGAGCGCTTTTGCTACAAGTGCAACATCATATGCATTATCAGGAAATTGTTCGGGCTAGACAATCCCCCCCCACAGGGGGAGTCCGGCGGCGATCCGGTGGACTTGAGCACGGGCCGGTTCATGGCCCAGAAGACGGACCTGGTGCTGCCGGGCCGCCTCCCGCTGACCCTGTCCCGTACGTTCAATGCGCAGGATCCCTATGGGGGAACCGCAGCCGTCTCGCTCGGGCTGGGACAGGGCTGGTTGCTGTCCGTGGACGTGAGCCTGCTGCCGTTGCCGGGCGGCCAAGTCTTTCGGCTCATCCTGCCGGGCAACAGCCGTCTGGATTTGGTGCAGCAGCCGGATGGCACCTATCGGAATGCCACCCACCCGTTCTTAAGCGGGGCGGTGTTGACGGGGACGGGGATCAAGACGCTCCGATTTAAGGATGGGACGACCTGGAAGTTCGCTCCGTTCATTCAGGGAATTGAATTCCTGGTCGAGCAAGCGGACCGCTATGGGAACAAGATCACGATTGCACGCGCGGGAATCCGCGGGCTGCCTGTCTCGATCACGGATGCCGGCGGGCGCGTGACGAACTTTACGACGTTCAGCGAGAAGATCATCCAGATCCTGGACCCTCTGGGTCGCACCATCCACTATACCTATGGGGCGAATGAGCGGCTGGCCACCGTGACAGATACCGAAGGCGGGATCACCCGCTATACCTACGATGCGGCGAATAATCTGACCGAGATCGTGGATCCCCGCGGCATCGCCTATCTCAGGAATTTCTACGGGGCCAGCGGACGGGTCGTGCGGCAGATCCTGGCGGATGGCGGCGAGTGGCGGTTCCGCTATCAGGTCGCCGGGGCAGCGATCACGGGCCCCGGCTGCACGCAGACCCCCGGCGTGGTCGTCTTTCCCCCCGGCGCCTGTCCGAGCGAGGAGTCTTGGGACACGGTGCAAGCCGGCTACGCCTTCACGGGCGGCACGGTCACCGCCACGACGGTGATCGATCCGCGCAGCCAGAGCGCCACCACGCGCTTCAACAACGCCCGTCTGCCGATCGCCAAGGCGGATGGGGTGGGACAGACCACCACGCAGACGCGCAATGCTGGCAACCAGGTCACGGCCAGTACCGATCCGCTGGGGCGGGTCACCAAGTCTGAGTATGATGCGCCGGGCAATGTGACCAAGATCACCGATCCCGACAACCATATGACGCAGTTTGAATACGAGCCCACCTTCAACCGGGTGAAAAAGATCACCGATGCGCTTACTCAGATCACCGAGTTCACCTATGATGCCACTGGGAACTTGCTGACGACCAAGGACCCGCTCACCCACGTGACGACGATCGCCTATAACGCCTTCGGCCAGCCGATCTCGGTGCAGGGGCCGATCCCGGCTGAACCCCCGACGACCTTTGCCTATGACGCCAATGGCAACCTTGTCACGACGACCGATCCCGTAGGCAACGTGACCCAGCGGGCCTACGATGTCGTGAACCGGCTGACCAGCCTGACCGATCCTCGTGGGCTCGTGACGCAATTTCGCTACGACAACCTCAATCGGGTCACGGAGATTGCCGATGCCCGGCAGGGGCTCACGCGGTTCAGCTACGATCCCAACGGCAACCTCCTCACCGTGCAGGACGTCAAGAATCAGACGACAACGTATACATATGACTCCTTGGATCGATTGGCGACACGCAAGGATGCGCTGAACCGGCAGGAGAGCTATCAATACGATCCAGCGGGAAACCTGACAACCTTCACTGATCGCAAGAATCAGGTGACGACGTTTACCTACGACAGTCTCAATCGGCGGATCGGCGCCAGCTATGCCGACGGCTCCTCCACCGCCTTTATCTACGACGCGGTCGGGCGCTTGACCAAGGCCACGGATTCGGTCGTGGGGGCCATCGAGTTTGTTTACGACAATCTGAACCGCCTCAGCAAAGAGATCAGCGCGCAAGGAACCGTCGAGTACACCTACGATGCGCTGGACCGTCGGAGCACGATGAAGGCCAATGGAGCCACGCCCGTTTCGTACGGCTATGACGCGGCCTCTCGCTTGATTCAAGTCGCGCAGGCAGGATTGGTGGTGGGGCTGGGGTACGATAATGCGAATCGGAGAACGAGCCTGACCTATCCGAACGGGACGAACACGAGCTATGCGTATGACAACGCATCACGGCTGACAGCCATCACGCATAACGGGCCAAGTGGGCTGATTGAGAGCCTGTCGTATGTCTATGATGCAGCAGGCAATCGCATTTCGCTGACGCGCACGAACGGCGCAGCAAGTAATCTTCCCGCTGCGGTGCAAGCGGCGTATGATGCGGCGAATGAGCAAATCACATTTAACAGTCTGCCGGCAACCTTTGATGCGAACGGCAATTTGACAAGCCAGACTGACGCATCCGGCACAACAACTTTCACCTACAACGCGCGCAACCAAGTAATTGCGATAAATGGACCCGGTCTCTCCGCCAGCTTTACTTACGATGTTCTAGGAAGACGGATTACCAAGACTGTGAATGGCGTGACAACGGCCTACCAGTATGATAGGCGCGACATTATCGCTGAGATCAGCGGCAGTGCCGTTGTGGCAAGCTATTTGCGCAAACTCTGTCTTGATGAGGCTTTCGTGCGGCAGTCGTCGAGTGGCAACGAGTACTACCATGCTGACGCTTTACAGTCCGTGTTAGCCTTGACCGACACCGCTGGAGTCACAAGAACATCTTACGCTTATGAGCCATTTGGGATGACCAGCCTCACCGGTACCAGTGCAAATCCGTTCCAATACACTGGTCGAGAGAATGATGCACCAGGTTTGTATTACTATCGTGCAAGATATTATACGCCGCAGCACCAACGCTTTTTGTCCGAAGATCCAATTCAGTTCCAAGGCGGATTAAACTTCTATGAATATGCCGCAAACAATCCATTAAAGTTAACAGACCCTCTTGGTCTTTCCCCGAAACCTAAATGCAAGTGTTCGGCTCGTAGCGGTCCTGACGCAGGGATAGAATTCGATTGCGATTGTCAGTTACCGCCTTACATGGTCCCTGATCCTCTGCCCTGTTCGCTCGGTTGGACATGTTTTGTCGGATGCATGGGAGATTTTGCTAAGGCTGGGGCCAGATTCTGCCCTGCGATATGCGCTGCTCAGATTGAAAACCCAGGCTGCCTGCTTAGTTGTGCGGCCTCATTTGCATACGCAGGCACACAAGTTTGCCGAGCCCAGTGTTGCAGCTTTAGTCCATGAAGATATTAATCAAAGTTGTTGCGGTTATCTTCGGAGTTAGTGGCGTTAATTCCCTATGGACATTAATTTTGTCCGTCATCAATTTCCCATCAGCAGCAGCCACACTGCCACGTGGTGGAGTCATTGAGGAGCATTTCTCACTAGTGTTCTTCTTCTATTTTGGTTTCTTGTTTCTACAGGCAGCAGCACATTTGTTGATCACCTATTCACTTTGGACGTTCAAGCGATGGGGTCTTTATTTGGTTATGGTGTTTGGTCTGCTTATGGCTATCCAAGTTGCTTTTGGTCTTATTGGAGCATGGGTTGGTGGTTTCCCTCCGCAGGCTAGCGCGTACTTAATTTTCCATCTCTTTCTTTATCTTGGAGCGCTTCTCGTTTTTGTCAGGAAGGACGTTAGGCAATTAATGTGCAACTGAGGGGGTATATCCGTCCGCGTGTCCGGCAGGTGGCTAGCGGACAAGAAGCGCGTGAGTGGATGGCGGACAGAAAACAGGATGAAGAATGATCGTTCTCGCTGACAGAGACTCCACGATTCGGACCCGGCCGGTTCGCCGTCGTGGACAGTTTGTTCGGGTGGAGTCCGGTGCGCACGATCGGCTATTCGCTACCCGCTACTCGCTTCGCGTCAGGAGCAGAAAAGGGGACAGGCTGAGCTACCCCCGATTCCGTGGACAGAGCGGACAGAAATAGGATGAGCGATGAGCGCAGTTACTGAAAAATACCTCACGGTGCAGAGTCGGCCGGTTTGCCGACGTATCGGCAGTTCACTCGTCACGCATCACGGGTCATGCGTCACGAGTGTTGAGTACGATGCACTCGACCAGCTGTTCGCTACCCGCTACTCGCTATTCGCTTCTCCACAAGCGGTCCAGGATGCCAAGAACCAGACGACGACCTATACCTATGATTCGATGGACCGGCTGGCGACGCGAAAAGACGCGCTCAACCGGCAGGAGAGCTACCAGTACGATCCGGCGGGGAACCTGACAACCTTCACTGACCGCAAGAATCAGGTGACGACGTTTACCTACGACAGTCTCAATCGGCGGATCGGGGCCAGCTATGCCGACGGCTCCTCCACCAGCTTTACCTACGACGCGGTCGGCCGTCTGACCAAGGCGACGGATTCGGTCGTGGGGGCGATTGAGTTTGTCTACGACAACCTGGACCGCCTCAGCAAGGAGATCAGTGCGCAAGGCGTCGTCGAGTACACCTACGACGCCTTAGGCCGCCGGAGCACGATGAAGGCGAACGGGGCGACGCCGGTGAGCTACGGCTATGATGCCGCGTCACGGCTCACGCAGGTGGCGCAGGCGGGGTTGGTGGTGGGGCTGGGGTATGACAACGCGAATCGGCGGACGAGCCTGACCTATCCGAACGGGACGAACACGAGCTATGCGTATGACAACGCGTCACGGTTGACGAGCATCGCACACAATGGGCCGGCGGGACTGATCGAGAGCCTGGCCTACGCGTACGACGCGGCCGGCAATCGCCTTTCGCTGACGCGCACCAACGGCGCGGCAAGCAATCTGCCGGCTGCTGTGCAAGCGGCTTATGATGCGGCCAACGAACAGATCACGTTCAACAGTCTGCCCGCCACGTTTGATGCCAACGGGAACTTAACGGGCGAAACTGGCCCAACCGGCTCAACTGTTTACACGTGGGATGCGCGCAATAGAATGGTGGCGCAGGTTGGCCCCGGTGTCACGGCCTCGTTCCAATACGATGCGCTCGGGCGCCGCGTGAGTGCCACCATCAACGGTCAAACGCGGCAGATGCTCTACGATGGCAATGATATTGTCGCGGAAATCGGTGGTGGCGCGGTCTCAGCTTTCTATCTACGCTCGCTGAACATCGACGAGCCGTTTGTACGACAAGCTTCCACCGGCACCGAGTTCTATCACGTGGATGCCCTGGGCTCGACCTTGGAGTTGACCAATCAGACCGGGACCGTGCAGGCCAGCTACCAGTATGAAGCCTTCGGCAAGACGACTATCACTGGAACGTCAGCGAATCCATTCCAATACACGGGGCGGGAAAATGACGGGACGGGACTGTACTACTATCGAGCAAGATATTACAGGCCTACGAGCCAGAGATTTGTAGGTGAGGATCCTATATCTTCCCCCCTGAGGCAATCGAAACGATGCCAACAGAAATATACACCTAGAGCGGTTGACCTTGCGGAAGTAGACCGCTCCTTAACACGTTTATTGATGCTTCGCTATCAGAATGCTGTGAGAGCACTGGGTCTTAATCCGCAAAAGCTTCATGCATATGCGTACGCTGATAACGCACCGTTGAATAAACTAGATCCGATGGGATTGCTGGCTGGTCCTCAACTTCCTGGATGTGACAAAGTGGCTCCAGTGGCAAAGTATCTTTCCTGTGCGTTTGATTGTTGCGACGCGCATGACACATGCTATGCGAACGCAAAATCGTGGTGCGATGACACGAGTTGGACCGACCCAATCAATGAATTCAAGAGGCCTGATTGTTGGGACTGCAATAGGGCAGTTATAGGATGTTTTCTCTACAATGCCACGAATATTGGTAGTAGGAAACCATGTAATTTGGCAGGTTTCCCTTGATGCGTTTAGCATGTACACGCTGGAACGTGACATAGGGCAGGTCAACCTATAATAGTATAGTCTCATGTAGAATTGTTGGGGAATGAGCTTGATGTCTAGCGGATTCCGCAGGGATCTCATCACGTACGTTAGCGCAATCGCCATCGGCCTGATGGCGATTGTTATCCCAACGTTCGTTCTGGACCTAAAGGGATCAACTCATCCGTATTATCCGTTCATCATCGACGGGATTGATGGCTATTCTCCGCTAACGATATTGCTTTTGATAATCGGTGGATGTGTCCTTGGGATGTACAATCCCAGAAGATCACGGCTTGCTGGGTTCGCAACGATGGCAGCCTTTCCAGTGATAACGTTTATTGATGTGGCTCATGGATGGGAACAACACCAACTCTGGCCGTTTGAGATGTTGATGTATGGAATTTTGGCGATACCATCAGTCATAGGTGCTGTCTTCGGATTACACTTGAGGAAAAGATTGGGAATCACGACGGCTTTAGTTAAAGAAAAAGAGAGTGGTGTCTCTTGAGTTGGAGTGACCAACGGTGATGAAACTGTTCAGACATATCGCGAGCCCTCACCCCGCCCCTCTCCCAAAGGGCGAGGGAGTCGGACACCCCAACCTTCTCCCAAAGGGAGAGGGAGCCGGACACCCCGTCCTCTCCCTCCTAAGGAGAGGGTGTTGGATGCTGCTGCTCGTGGGCCTGCTGTTGCTGCCCGCGGTGCCCTCTGCCGACCAGGCGCAATATTTCTACGACGAGCTGGGGCGGCTGGTGGGAGTGGTGGACGGAACGGGCAACGCCGCGGTCTATGTCTATGATCCTGTAGGAAATCTCGTGAGGATTGATCGCTTCACGACCGGCGCCACCGGCATCGGAGTGTTCCTCATTGTGCCGAACAAGGCGCTCGTCGGCGCCAATGTGGAAATCAAAGGCTTTGGGTTTACCAGTCCGCCGTCATCCAACCAGGTCACATTCAATGGCGTCACGGCCACCGTGGTCTCGGCCACAAGCTTGTCCCTGGTGGTGACGGTGCCGAGCCTTCCCGGCGGCCCCGTGACCGTGACGGTGACCAATGCCAACGGGACCGCGAACAGTCCACAAACCTTTACCGTGCTGGTGCCGCCGATTATTACCGGCATTGAGCCTGCCACAGTGCCGCGAGGGGCGACCACCCGTGTCGTCATCGAGGGGTTCAGTCTGAATACCGCGACCGCCGTGACGTTCACGCAGAGCGGCATCATCGCGACGATTCTCCCCGGCGTGACGGCGTCGAGCCTGCCGATCAATCTGGTGGTGGGCGCGGCTGTTCCGATAGGCTCCTACACCTTTTCCGTGGCCAGCCCCCTGGGCACGGCCCAGAGCGGGACCGTCACCGTGACTGTCACGCTGTCGATGCCGTCCTTCAGCGTGGCACCGCCGACGAGTGTCTTTCGGCCGTTCCCGGCCCAAACGCCCCCCTCGGGCCCCTCGTTCGGCGTGGCGCCGCCGACGAGTGTCTTTCGGCCGTTCCCGGCCCAAACCCCGCCGTCGGGCCCCTCGTTTAGCGTGGCACCGCCGACGAGCGTCTATCGGCCGTTCCCGGACCAAACTCCGCCATCGGGCCCCTCGTTTAGCGTGGCGCCGCCGACGAGCGTGCAGATGCCGTAGCCCTCATCCCCACCTTCTCCCGCGGTGGAGAAGGTGGAGAGAAGAGAGACGAGTGACGAGTGAACGCAAGGAGGAATCAGCTATGAAGACGAAATACACACGTCAATGGATTGTGAGCCTGAGCGTGCTGGTGCTGCTTGGCTGGACCAGTTTGGGATTCGCGCAGACGTTTGTCAGCGGGAGTACGGGGGCCGACGGCGCCTTTGCCCCGATCACGAACACCACCGTCACGCTGCCGCCCAGCGGAGTGTTGAACTACACCACTGTGGACATTCCGGCTGGGGTCACCGTGACCTACACCAGGAATGCGGCGAATACCCCCGTGACGATCCTGGCCACAGGCAATGTGACGATTGCCGGCATCCTCAGCGTCAATGGGACCAATGGAACGAATGGAAGCACCACGGGTCCTCTGATCAACCCCGGCGCGCTCGGTGGGCCGGGCGGTTTTACCGGTGGGCAAGGCGGTTCACGGGATGGATCCTTAACCTCCTCTAGTGGCCAGGGGCCGGGTGGTGGCACGCCAGGCGCTGGTGCCCCAGGTATTTACGGGGCGCCAGTCAACTTTCTCAGTCTGCTTCCGCTCTTCGGAGGGTCCGGGGGGGCTGGTGGCTTTTTCATCACTGGCTCTTCCGGTGCGTCCGGCGCCGGCGGCGGGGGTGCCCTCGTGATTGCCTCCTCGAGTCAGATCATAGTGACCGGTACTATCCGGGCCAATGGTGGAGATGCAGGGTTACTGAACGCCTCGTTCAATTCAGGAGCTGGGAGCGGTGGGGCCATCCGGCTGGTGGCTCCCCAGATCAGTGGAGCAGGTAGTCTGCAAGTCAATGGAGGCAATGGGGCGCCGCTTGGTGGAAGAGGGAACATTCGCCTGGAAGCGTTCACGTTGGCGTTCACGGGGACTACCAGTCCGGTCTTCGCTCTGTCCACCTCCCTCACGCCCGGCCCAGTGACGGCGGCCAGTACGCCGGCCCTGATCAATTTGCCGACACTGACGATCAGCTCCGTGGGGAGCACGGGTGCGCCGGCGATTCCCGGCGGCTCCTATACGGTTGCCGATATCACGCTTCCGGCGGGGACGACGAATCCTGTTCCCGTGACGCTGACTGTGACCAACACGCCGGTGGGGACGGTGTTCAGCGTGGTCCTGCGCCCGCAGGCCGGCGCCGCGACAACCGTGAACAGCGCATCAGTCGGCACGTTTGCCACCGCCACAGCCACCGCCAACGTGACTTTTCCGCTCGGCCAGGTGAGCGTGCTGAATGCCTTCGGCAGCTTCACGCTCCCGCTTCTGGCGAGTCTCTTCATTGATGGCGACATCGCCGACCGTGTGATGGTCGCGGCGAATCTGGGAGAGCCCTCCCGCGTGTCGCTGGTCACCCGATCGGGCAAACAGGTGCCGGTGAGCCAATTGTCCCAGGCCGATCAACTCAAGGTGGCACTGGCCTTTGAAGCCATGCAGACCAGTCGCCAGTGATGCCGAGAGGTTCCGTGCTCGATGACACACACGACAGTCCTCATGGTCGTGTTCACACTGGTGCCGCTTCTGACTGCGGCTCCGTCGTCGGCGCTTACCTATGAGTGCGTGGATGCCTCTGGCCAGAGAATCTTCACCGATAGTCCGTCGCAGCTAAAGAACTGCGCTGCTGCACCAGCGCAGTTCTTTAGCTCCTCACCCCAACCCTCTCCCCCTCACCTGTCTCCTCTCCCTCAAGGGGAGAGGACAAGAGGTGAGGATCAGTCCCTCTCCCGTTCGGGGAGAGGGCAGGGTGAGGGGATGGTGATTCCCGTGACGAAGATCGGCCGCTCGCTCGTCGTGCGAGCCAAGCTGAACGGCTCGCGTGACGCGAGATTGATCTTGGACACGGGTGCAGAAATCACGGTGCTGTCGCATGCGGTGGCGTTGGATGCGGGACTCCTGCCGAGCCAGACCGTCGCCACGGTGACGTTGAACACGGCGGGCGGGAGCGTGCGAGCCGATGTGTTCCGTGTAGGCTCGGTGTCGTTGGGCGAGGCGGAGGCCAAGAATGTCACGACGGCCGTGCACGATCTGCCCGATGCGCCGGCTGGAGTAGACGGGCTGCTGGGCCTGACCTTTCTCGACCAGTTTCTGGTGACGGTGGACGCGCAGAAGGGCGAGCTGTATTTGAAGCCGAGGCAATAAGCGTGAAGCGTAAGGCGTTAGGCGTGAGGGGAACACCATGAAGCTGCGATTTCTGGCTACCAGCTATCTGCTACTAGCTATTTGCTGCGTCTTCGCAACTGCCTGCACGATGCCGGAGGTCAAACTCGGCGATCAATTGGCGGCGAAAGGAGATTGGGACGGGGCGGTGGCGGCCTATCGCGAGGCGCTGAAGAAGGGCCCGTTCGATGCAGACGTCAAGGAACGGCTTGCCCAGGCGAAGACCCGCGCTGCCGAGCGGCACTACGCCGAAGGCCGGCAGCATCTGAAGGACAACCGGCTGCCCGAGGCCGTCCAGGCCTTCAAGCAGGCGTTGAGTCTCGATCCCACCCGGAGCGAGCACCAGGCGGCAGTGAGCGATGCGTTCCGGCTCAAGGACGCACGGGAGCAGGCGCAGGCAGCCGACAAGCTCAAAGCCCTCGGCCGGCTCGATGAAGCGCTCGTGGCCTATGAGCAGGCGGTGCAGCTCGATCCCAATTTGACGCAGGCATTGGATGGCATCACGGCTGTCACAGAGCAGCAGAAGGGGGAAACCTCGTTCGGAGGCTCGACTCAGCCGGTCACGCTCCGTTTTCAGAATGCCAAGCTCAAGGAGGTGTTCGAGATTCTGGCCCGAGCCGGTGGCCTTAACGTCCTTCTGGACAAGGAAGTGAAAGACGACCCGATCACGATTTTTATCAAGGATACGCCGTTTCCGGACGCGCTAAATCTCATCCTCAGCACGAATAGTCTCTTCGCCAAACGAATCGGCCCGGACACGCTGCTGATCAGTCCTAACACCAAGCCCAAGCAGGACCAGTATCAGGATTTGCTGATCCGGACGTTCTATTTTTCCAACGCGAAGGCCAAGGAGATGGTGAACCTGGTCCGCACCATGCTGGAGAGCAAGCGGGTCTATGTGAACGAGCAGCTTAATGCCCTGGTGGTCCGCGACTCTCCGGAGAAGCTCAAACTGGCGGAACGGATCATTCATGCCAACGACCGCCGCGAAGCGGAAGTGGAGCTGGATCTGGAAGTGCTGGAGATCAATCGCACCAAAAATCTGAAATACGGGTTCTCGTTCGGGAAATCCGGCGGGGCCGCGGCCGTGCCCGGCACGGGAGGCAGCGTGACCGGCTCGAACAGCACGTTCTCCTACCAGCAACTCACGAGCCTGGGGCCGGCGAGTTACATATTCTCGATTCCGACCAGCGTCCTGGTGGACTTCTTCAAGCAGGATTCGGACGCCAAGACGCTGGCGGCGCCCAAGCTCCGGGTGCTGAACATGAAACAGGCCTCCGTCAACATCGGCGAGAAGCAGCCGATTCTCCTGTCCACGACGAACGTGCTGCCGGGCCAGGCGGCAACCGGCGCTGTGCCGACCACGTCCACTGTGACCTCGATCGAATTCAAGGATACCGGCGTCAAGCTCAGTGTCGAGCCGGTGATCCATCTGAACGATGAGCTGACGCTCAAGCTCAAAGTCGAGGTCACGCGGCTCGGCGATCTGGTGACGTTGCAGGCGAACCCGCTGATCCAGATGTTCCGGTTCGGCACCAGAACCGCCGAGACGACTCTGAACATGAAGGACGATGAGAGCGTGGTCCTGGCCGGCTTGATTCAGGATGAAGAACGGAAAACACGCGTGAGCGTGCCCGGTTTGGGAGACATCCCCGTCCTCGGCCAGCTTTTCAGCACGACCACCACCGAGACCGTCACGACGGAAGTGGTCCTGACGATCACTCCGCGGATCGTTCGGAATGTGAATGTACCCGGTGCCGAAGCGCAGGCCTTCTGGTCCGGCACGGAAGCGAATTATTCGACGACGCCGCTGTTCCCGGAAGTCCGCAGGACTTCGTTGAAGTCGTCTTCGGTGGCACCCTCACCTGCCTCTTCTCCCATCAAGGGAGAGGAAATGAAGAAGGGAGCGCAGGGCGGAGGCGGAACCCTCCCTCCCAACCCTCTCCCCCAAGGTGGGAGAGGGCAGGGTGAGGGGCAGGGCGGAGGCGTGGTTGTGGCCGGTGGCGCCGCGACACTGGCGATCCGGCCTCCGGAACTCTCCGCCTTTGCCGGCCAGGAATTTGCGGTGGAGCTGTTGGCGGACAACATTGAAAGTCTGACGGAGTCCACGGTCACGGTGACCTACGATCCGAAAGTCATCGAGTTCCGACGAGCCGTGGAAGGCGAGTTTCTGACACGAAACAGCACGCCGGCGTCGGTCACAATCGTGTCGGCCACACCCGCGGCTGGACAGATCACGCTCCGTCTGCAGCGCGAGGGGGCCCCAACCGCTGGGTCCGGTGTCCTGGCCACGGTGTTCTTCCAGGGGAAAGCCGCCGGCAGTTCCGTGGTCGAACTCCAGCAACCGACCGTGTCCGGTGCTGGAGCGAAAACGATTCCGGTGACGGTGAAGCGCGGGCAGATCAAGGTGCGATGACCCTCACCCTGACCCTCTCCCAGGGGGAGAGGGAAAAGGTGAGGGGAGGGGCCAGAGGCAATGGGAGAGCGCGGGGTGACGCTGCTGGAACTGCTCGCCACCATCACGATTGTGATGGTGCTGGCGGCGGTGGCGATGCCGCTGTCGAAGTACAGCACGAAGAGGAGCCAGGAATTGGAGTTACGCCACAGCCTGCGCGAGTTGCGCCTGGCGATTGACGAGTTTCACAAGGATTGGGCCCGGGAGGGCGATGTGCTGATCGGGCAGTTGTGTGTAAAAAACAAATCGTCGTGCAAGGAATATACGGGCACGACCGGCTATCCCAAGGAGTTGAAGACATTGCTGGAGGTAACCCTCACCGGCTCGGAGGCGACCGTGCGGGAAACGACGCCGATCCGGCGCTACCTGCGTCGGATTCCGCTCGATCCGATGACGGGCAGCACGGACTGGGGGCTTCGTTGCTATCAAGATCCGCCGGATGTTCGGGATTGGTGCAAAGAAGACGTCTTCGACGTGTATACGAAAAGCGACGTGATCGCGATCGATCAATCGAAATATCGGGAGTGGTAACCATATGAATCAGGCGCGAGGCGAGGCAGGGTTCACCATTCTTGAGTTGATGGCGGTGCTGGCCATCATCGGCATCCTGGTCTCGCTGGCCGAGCCGTCGTTTTCCCACACGATCCTGAAGGCCCGCGAAGCGGGGCTGAAGCAAGACTTGTTCACTCTGCGGGATGTGCTGGATCAATACCGCGCGGACACTGGGAAATATCCACCGGCCCTGGCTGATCTGAAGTCCTCCGGCTATCTCAAGCGGATTCCGGTTGATCCCATCACGAGGTCGGACAAGACCTGGCAGGAAATTCTGGATCAGGCCGAAGGCGGCGTGTTCGACGTGCATAGCGGCAGCGATTTCGTGGGCTCGGACGGCGTGCCCTATAACCAGTGGTAAGTATCATGCGGGAGAAAATACAGACAGCGTATCTGGCGGTCGCGATGATTCTGTTGGCAGGCGGGTGCGCCGGCGTTCCTTCGGGCGTTCCCCCTACAGATCAGAACGGTGGGCAGCGGCGGGTTGACGCCGAGCTGCGAGACGCCAAAGCGGAGGCGACGACGCTGCGGGCCGATCTCGCAGCAGCGCGCATTGCGACGGCGAAGCAGGAAGCGGAACTGCGCGAGCTGCGCCGGCAAGTCAATGAGCTTCAGCAGATCGTTGATGCCAGGCACGCCGAGCTGATTGGATTGCGTGAGGAGCGGGATCGGCTGGTGAAGTCAGCCACGATCGCGCAGGTGCGCGTGGCCGATCCATCGGTTCTGCCGGCGAGCACGGCGGATGTCCATGCGTTGCAGGCGAAGCTGCACGAGATGGAATCGGCGCTGGCTTCCCTCACGGCTGAGATCGATCAGATGAAGAAGGCGATACGCCCTTCACCCCAGCCCTCTCCCAGGATGGGCGAGGGGGCAAGACCCTCACCTGCATCCTCTCCCGCAAGGGGAGAGGACAAGAGGTGAGGCAATGCCTCAATTTCGTTACCGAGCGGCCCGGCCTGACGGCACGATGGTGGACGAGCTGATGGATGCCGAGAGTGAAGGCGCTGTCCGCAGCCAACTGGAAAGCAAAGGCTGGCTGTTGTTCAGTCTGGAAGGGACGTCCCGCGCCGCGTCGTTCACACTGCCGACGTGGCACAGCAGCCGGCTGTCGCTCAGGGAGTTTTTGATCTTCAACCAGGAATTCATGGCCTTGACCAAAGCCGGCTTGCCGATTCTCAAGGCGCTGGATTTGCTGGCGGCGCGCACGATCCATCCCGCGTTCCAGGCGGCGCTCCAGGGCGTGCGCACGGAAATTCGCGGCGGCGCCTCGATCTCGGGTGCGATGGGCGCCTATCCCGACCAGTTTCCCGATCTCTATCGCGCGTCGGTTCGGTCCGGGGAACACTCCGGCCATCTGGTGGACGTGCTGCAGCGGTACATCGCCTATCTGAAGCTGATGATTGCGACCAAGGAAAAAGTCATGAAGGCCATGGCCTACCCGGCGTTCCTGATCATTGTGGGGGTGGCGGTCGTGGGGTTTTTGTTGACCTATGTCATGCCGACCTTCGCCGAGATTTACGGGCAGAACAAGACGAGCCTGCCGGGTCCCACCAGGATGCTCTTGGCGGCGGTCGAGCATGGCCGGGACTGGCTGCCGTGGTTGATGGCCGGACTCTTCGGCCTGGGCGCGAGCCTGTACCGATGGGTGCACACGGCTGCGGGCAAGGCGCAGCTCGACCGGCTGAGCCTGCAGGTGCCGATTATCGGCGACGTACTGCTCAAGAATCAGATTGTCCGCATGGCCCGGACGCTCTCGACAGTCCTGGCGGGCGGCATTCCGCTGCTGACGGCGCTGCAGATTACCAGCGGCGCGGTGACCAATCGCGTGCTGACGCAGGCGATTGATCGCGCGACCGCACGGGTGCGCGAGGGCGTGGGGCTGGCCGCGTCGCTCAAGCAGGAAGGCCTGTTGCCCCAGATGACGCTGGAGATGATCGAGGTCGGCGAGACGACCGGCAGCCTCGAAACGATGCTGAACGAGGTCGCGGAATTCCACGAAGGCGAGATGGATCTCCGGTTGAGCCAGATTACGACCTGGATCGAACCGGTGCTGTTGCTGGTGATGGGCATCATCGTCGGCGGCATCGTCATCGTGATGTATCTGCCGGTCTTTCAGATTGCCGGAACGGTGTAGCTGGTTTATTTCGTTTGTCTCGTTTGTCGGGGTTTGTTTCGTTTCAACCAGACAAACCAAAGAAACCAGAGTAACCAGATAACGGAGAAAAGAGATGCCTGCACCAGTCAAACGCGCGGCGTTGGGAGAGGTGCTGGTCCGGCGGGGAGCGGTCTCGCCGGACCTGATTGATGCGTTGGTCCAGCAGGCGGGTGAGGCGCGTCAGCCGCTCTCGACCTATTTGCTCGATCACGGGCTGGTCTCCGAGGATGCGCTGGCCGAGGCGTTGGCGGAACAATATGGGCTGCCCTTCGATCCGTTGAAGGACTTCCGCGCAGACCTGGAAGAGTTCAAATATATGTCCGCAGAGTGGATGCACCGGCATCCCTTCATTCCGTTCTCGGATACCGATGGCGTCCTCACCCTCGCCATTCCCAACCCGCAGGACTTGCGCGCGCTGGATGGGCTCGAATTGCTGCTGGGGCGGGAATTCAGAATCGTGGTGTCCACGAAGACGGCGATTGAAGAAGCGCTCCGGCAGAGCGAGAGCAACAGCCAGGTCATCACCCGCATCCAGGAGGAATTCAAGCCGATTCTCATTCGTGAGAACGAGCAGGGAGACGAAGTCTTGTCGCTGGAGAAAATCTCCAAGGACCAGAGCCCGGTCGTCAAGCTGGTGGATACCATTGTGCTCACGGCCTTGCAGAAGCGCGTCAGCGACATTCATGTCGAAGTCAACGAGCGGGCGGTCGAGGTGAAGTACCGGATCGACGGCGTGCTCTATCCCGCGATGGAGCCGCTTGACGTCAAGTTTCATGCCCCGCTGGTCTCCCGGTTGAAAATCATGTCGGATCTGGACATCGCCGAACGCCGTGTGCCGCAGGACGGCCGTTTCAAGATGCGGCTCGATCAGCGCAAGGTGGATTTCCGCGTGTCGGTGTTGCCCAGCGCGTTCGGCGAATCGGTGGTGATTCGTGTGCTGGAGAAAGAAGATATTTCGGCTGAAAAGGGCGCGCTCAACCTGGAACGCCTGGGATTCAACACCGAAGACCTCCGGCGGTTCCGCAAGGCCAGCGCGGAGCCCTACGGCATGGTGCTGGTCACGGGGCCGACCGGCAGCGGGAAGACCACCACGCTCTATGCCGCCATCAACGAGATCAATAACCAGCAGGACAAGATCATCACGATCGAGGACCCCGTCGAGTATCAGCTCAAGGGGATCGTGCAGATTCCGGTGAACGAGAAGAAGGGGCTCACATTCGCGCGTGGCCTCCGGTCCATTCTGCGTCACGATCCCGACAAGATCATGGTCGGCGAGATTCGCGATGCCGAGACGGCGCAGATTGCGATCCAGTCGGCGCTGACCGGCCACCTGGTGTTCAGCACCGTGCACGCGAACAATGCGTTCGATGTGATCAGCCGGTTCGTCAATATGGGGATCGAGCCCTACAATTTTGTCTCGTCGCTCAATTGCATTCTGGCGCAGCGCCTGGTGCGCGCGATTTGCCTCGTCTGCAAAGAGCCGATCAAGCCGGATCAGGCCGAGTGCGAAGAGTCAGGCCTGGATTATGGCCAGGTGAAGGATCGGATGTTTGCTCACGGGAAAGGGTGCGCGGAGTGCAACGGGTTGGGCTATCGCGGCCGCCGGGCGATCACCGAGTTTCTCGGCCTCACCGACAAGATCAAAGAAATGATTCTGGATCGCCGGCCCTCGTCGGAATTACGCAAGGCGGCCATGGCCGATGGCATGACCAGTTTGCGCGAGGCGGGGCTCGACAAAGTCCTGCGTGGGGAGACGACGCTCAAAGAAGTCAATCGGGTTACATTCAGTCATGGAGGGGCGGTGTGAGACTGTTTCCGTTCAGGCGGCCCTCGCTGGGGCTGAGCATCGGCGCCGACACGTTGGGGCTTGTGGAGGTGCGCCGCGGCTGGCGCGAGCCGTCGCTCCGACGGTGCGTCGAACGGGCACTGCCGGCCGGTTTGCTCAAGCTGTCGGCGTCGGAATCGAACGTGACGGATGTGGCCGCGTTGGCGACCGAATGCTCGGCGCTGCTCGATGGCCAGGGGACGGTCACGCGCCCCGTGCCCATCTCGCTGAGTCTGCCCGATCTCTGTGCGCGGGTGGCGTTGTTGGAGTTCGACACGCTGCCTGCCAAGCCGTCCGAGGTGGAGGCCCTGATCCGCTGGCGGTTGCAGAAAGACCTGAATCTGCCGGTCGCGGATGCGCGGCTCACCTATCAGGTCTTCCACCCCCATGTGCACTCTCTCCCTCAAGGGGAGAGGGCCGTGGTGAGGGTCCTCGTCGTCGCCATGCGTGAAACCGTGATTGGGCCCTATGAGCAGGTCTGCGAGCTGGCCGGGCTCATTCCCGTGCGTGTGGGGCTGACCAGTCTGCAACTGTTCGACCTGTATCGGCCCACACTCGAGGCCACGCGCAACACGGACGAGGAGTGCTTTTATCTTTCTGTTGGCGAAGGCAGTTTCATGTTTATTGCCTTTCAGGCTGGAGTGCCGGTGTTTCTCCGGATCAAGCCGCTGCGCAACGGGAGCACGGCCGGTAGCACGGCGGCCGTGGCGGATGAGCTGCTCGCCACGCTGCACTTCTACATGGACCGCGAGGCTCTCTCCGAGCGGGCACCCGCATTCCCACGGCCATTGTTTTTGGTCCATGAGGAAGGAATCGTCCCGGCCCTTCCCGACTCGCTCGATGTCACGGTGGTGCCGCTGGGGTGGAGTGCTCTCCGCATTGCCAAACAGCCATCGCCCGTTCCGCTATTCAGCAGTGTGCCGGCCTTTGCCGGCGTGATGGAGGCGTAAACGCGATGCATTTGCCGAAGCTCCATCACTCGTTGGCCGCTCCAGGGTTGGCCGTGGTGCGTCTGGTTCAATGGGGGCTGGCCACGGTCGTGGTCAGTTCCATCGCGGTGACTGGGTGGCTCTGGTGGGACAGCCGGGCCGTGGAGGAACACGCGGTGCGGTACGAAATGGCGGCGGCGCGCATGCAGGACGCGAATCGAATGTTTGCGCAGGCGTCGTTGCGGGCCGGGTTCGATCTGTCTGAATCACGGCGCAAGATGCTGGCGCAGGAAATCAGCTTCTCCAAGCGCGTGGCGGAACAACATGCGTTCTCCTGGACGCACATGTTGAGCGCGCTGGAAGAAACGGTCCCTCCACGCGTCTCCATCAACTCTGTTGTATTGGCGCCTAAAGAAGCGGTGATCTCTCTGAGCGGTTCGGCGCTGGCGCTTGCCGACGTGACGGCTTTCGTCAATGCGCTCGAAAACCATCGGGCATTTCGCAATGTCGTGCTGTCGCAGCATCGCATCAAGGAGTCGGTGAAGGATGGCGAATCACACACTCCATCCAGGCCGACAGTCGAGTTCATGCTGACGGTCACGTATAGACCGGCAGCGCCCTCACCCTAGCCCTCTCCCCAAATGGGAGAGGGTGTCGGAGCCCTCACCTATATCCTCTCCCCTTGAGGAGAGGATATAGGTGAGGGGAGGAGAAAAAGCAGGTAGGGACGAGGAAGGACAGAGGGAGAAAGAGGGCAATGATGACGTTGAATAAGATTCTGTCGCCTCTTGCCGGTCGAGCGATCCGGTCGTTGATGCCGCTCGTGCTCCTGGCCGGTCTGTCGGTGGGGAGCGTGGCCGCGGTGTCCTTCCTGGTCCAGGAGCCGGCACGGGATCGCCTCAAACAGGCGGAAGCGGCCTATGAGGCGGCACGGCGCACACACAGCGAGCAACGCGCCGCGAGACGCACCGAAGAAACATTGGCGGTCATGTGGCAAGCCTTGACGGCCCGCAAGGAGTTCCCCTCGCTGATTCTGGCTGTGGCCGATCTCGCGCAGCGTGACGGGGTCGCCATTCCAGGGATGAGTTACTCGCTCCAAAAGATCGATGACACCACGGCGATGAAGGCCTCCATGTCCTTCCAGGTGGCCGGCGACTATGCCGCCATTCGCCGCTTCATTCACCGGCTGGAAATCGACCGTCATTACCTCGTCGTCGAAAGTCTGGATGCCAGTCGGGCAACGAAGCGCCTGTTGTTGGGGGAGGGGAAGGAATCTGTCATCGAACAGGTGCGATTCAGCATTCGCGTGATGACCTTTCTCAAGCCCGATGCCCCGAAGCCGTCGAGGGCCGCATGACGAGTCGAGCGAAATGGAGCCTGCTCGGAGGATTGCTGCTGCTCTGGGTGGCCGTGATCGCGTTCCGGGTCATGACTGAGCCGGAGCCGCAACGGGCGCCCTTGAAATTCGTGTCGGGACAGATGGTGGCGCGAGAGACGGCGCACGGTGCCGACGAGATGCCTGCCGGCCCGATAACTGTAGGCGCGCAGGGTGCTCGCGTGTCGTTCAAAGACCCCAAAAACATCTTTGCGCCGCTCGACCTCCGCACGGATGAAGAAAAAGCCGCGGCGGCTCAAGCCCGCCTGCTGGCGGCCAAGAAGAAAGCGGAGCAGGCGGCTGCCGCCGCTGCGCCGGCGCCGCCCGCTCCGCCGCCTCCGACACTGGAGGAATTGGCGGCGCAGGAAGCGCAACGGCAAGCTGAGTTGGCGCGTCAACAGAAAGAGCAGGCGATTCAGCAGGCCCGCAAGGCCATGGGGCAGTACCGCTTTCTGGGCTACCTCACGCGCAACGGCGCTCCGCAAGCTTTTCTCGGCAAGGGCAACGAGATATACATCGTGAAGACCGGCGAAACCGTCGAAGGCAAAATTCAGGTGACGACCATTGATTCGACCACCGTGAAGTTGACCGAGCAGACCACCAGCACTGAAACCTCACTCCCGCTGGTCAAAGAGGGCAGTTAAGGCCATGCTTCGCAACCAACGCGGCGGAGCCCTCACCTTGGCCCTCTCCCAGGATGGGAGGGGGAGCCCTATGACATCTGAGCGGGGGGTGACCTATCTCATGGTCATGGTGGCGATTGTGCTGATGGGGATCAGCATGACAGTCGTCAGTAAGCAGTGGACGGTTACGGCCAAGCGGGATAAGGAGGCGGAGCTGCAGTTTCGAGGCACCCGCATCAAGAATGCCATCGAAGCCTATGCGGCGGACTATCAAGTCCGTAAAGCCACGCGTCCGAACATCTATCCGCTCAAGCTGGAGCAATTGACAGAAAAACCCAAGCGCTACCTGCAAGTCGCTTACAAAGACCCAATTACAGGGCATGATTTTGATCTGATCAAGGTTGGCGCCGAGATTCGTGGGGTCAAAAGCCGCAGCAAGGACAAACCGCTCAACAAGGTGGCGTTCAAAGACGCCGCCACCTACAACGCCATCCGCTTCGAAGTGAAACCGGCCGCCGCCCAGCCCTGCCTCCCAGGCGCCGCTTCCGTCAACCCGCTCAATCCCCTTGGCTCCGCTCCATGCCCGCCACCGGGCGCCGTTTCCTCCCCAGCGCCGCCGCCCCCAAGTTCGTGACATGTCCAGACTTCATCTTCGCACAAGTCAATCGTCTCTTGGGCTCTCGCAGATTGGTGACATGGGGGGTATCACTTGCGGATTTTGGGCCTCGCTTGGCATGGTCCTGCACACAGACTCTCAAGATTCATGCGGATTTTTCGAGATCGAGTCGTGCCCTGAGCGGTTCAAGATTCACTAACCACTGGCCGCAACCACTTTTTCCGGGAGCTATCTTGAGCGTGGCTGGAGAGTCTCGTCTTCGTAGTGAGCGAAGAGGCGTTTGGCCTCCGGATGCAGGGAGGCATGGCCGTGGGGGATGCCGACAGATCTGAATAGTGGAGCCAGCTTGCCCGACGGGTGCAGGTAGCCGGCTCTCAGCGGCACGGTTCGGCGGTTGTGCCGGACCAGATGGCAGGGAGTCGATCGGATGCTGGAGAGCCAGGCCGCGATGTCCTGGGGGTTGCCGATCGAGGCGGACAGCAGCAGCAGCCGGGCCTGGGCCGGGCAGAAGATGATGGTTTCCTCCCAGACGACCCCCCGCTCCGGATCGGCGAGATATTGCGATTCATCCATGATCACCAGGCCCAGCGTGTCCAACCGAACGTCGATTTCACCGCCCGCCGCATCGTAGAGCAGATTTCTCAAAATCTCGGTCGTCATGATCAGGAGCGGGGCGTGCGTGTTGTCCTTGCGGTCGCCGGTGAGAATGCCCACGCGGTCCGCACCGAAAAGTTTCGAGAACTCGGTGAATTTGGTGTTCGAGAGCGCCTTTAGTGGGGACGTATAGATGACGGTGCGCTCGGTTTCAATGGCGCGCTTGGTGGCCTCGACGGCGACATAGGTCTTGCCGCTGCCGGTCGGGACGCTGACGATGACGTCCGTGTCGGTCAGGTGCGCCAAGGCTTCCTCCTGCCAGGGATCAGGCACGAACGGACTCGGCTCTGGAACTCCGATGCCGTGCAGGAAGGCGTCGAGGTCGGTCGCCGGCTCGGTCGGCTCCGGCTCGCCGGACGCCGGCTGGCGCCGATGGGCGACCGGCGCCGTTTTCAGCTGAGCGGGCGGGTGGCCTTGCTGCCGGTCGCCGTCCTTGATCAAGGCAAGGAGATCCGATTCCAGGCCGACCCGGTTCGTGGCCGTGCTGCGCAGCAGCGCTTCGATGAGCCGGCGCTTGCCGAGCCTGAAGTGCCGG
>Ga0247727_10002613_pt1 | contig 40894 bp, 35 predicted proteins | sample WisWelCaveWW1625_FD_202498 | JGI IMG/M metagenome (GOLD analysis project Ga0247727, IMG submission 202498) | Biofilm microbial communities from Wishing Well Cave, Virginia, United States - WW16-25 | ecosystem: Environmental > Aquatic > Deep subsurface > Groundwater > Cave microbial mat | place... | reverse complement strand
CTTAGTGTTTATGGTTTTTCGCCCATGGAACCCCACCCTCTCTCCAAATTCTGGACCCTCATCTATTCCATCATTCAGGAATTCTGGGCGATCACCGAATCAGAAATTGAAGAAGCCGCCATTCGGAATGATATACCCATTGACTTGTATTATTACGGCGAACTGGGCTTGGATCATTTCTCGGCTGAAAATTTTCAAAAGCGCGATCCCTTCTCGAACCCTGAACAATTTGAAAAACTATTTGCCCGCCTCAATGTGCAGGGATGGATAGAGCCTGTTCCCGATGACCGATATAAAGTTACGACAAAGGCGCGCGACGGGGCGCGTAGGATCATCGAAGCCGGTGACGCGAAACTTCCTTCGCCCGAATCCATGCCTGAGCTTGATTTGGAACGCCTCAAAGTGTTGATCAAGCAGGTTGTGCTGGCAAACGACAGCGCAAACGAACCACCGGATAAATGGGCAATCCTCAAACGATTCCGTGTGGCGGATAAGAACAGCCCTGTGCTTGTAAAGATCCGCGAATACCTCATGGACTTGTTCGCCTACCGCGACGATTCTCGCCTCTCCGCGGCGCGTCCGCATTTCAACCAGGCAGGAATTGTCTGGAGTGTGCTGGGGGCTGTGTGGGAGGGCAGCGCGGTCACTGCCGAGAAAATGGCAGAGACCATGTCGTTTCGCGGCTACGAAACCAATGAGTATGAAATTGCCCTTCAAGCCGCGGTCGAAATCGGGTGGCTCGAAGAAACAGAAGCGCCTGGCAATTTCCGTGTGACGCAAAAAGGAAAAGAACTACGCGAGAAAGTTGAAAGCCAAACAGACGAACATTTTTATCGCCCGTGGTCTGTGCTGATGCAGGATGAACTCGATGAAGTGTACGACCTGCTCACAAAACTGCGCGAGCGATTGCGTGAGTTTAGGAAGAATAAATAAATCACAGGATTACTCTGGAGTCGGACAGCTTGCTGTCCGACTTTGCAGGAACTTGCTCCTGCATTCCAGATTCTAAATTATGTTCACCTCCCTCCGTGCCCGACTTTGGTTGAGTTATGCCATAGTGATCACAATCGCTTTAAGCGTTGTGGTCATTGTGTTGTTTATTTTCTTAATCCGCAACCCGGTTCTGTATCGCGAAACACTGCAAAGACTGCGGACAGTGCAAAGCCTGGTCACCGAAAACCCCAGGGAAATTATTGATAACCCCGAATCGCTTCAAAGAATTGCAGAGGCAAATAACGCGCGCGTATTGATCTTTGATTCCCACCGCAGCCTCATTTTTGATACAAGCCCCGACCAGCCGCAACTCCCGTTTCCGCGCAGGAATGTGCTGGGGCGGAATTCGCAATTCGCAACGGACGACCAGGGCGGAGTTTGGTTGCGCACAACCGCGCGCCTGCCAAACGATAACGTGATGATCGTCGCGGCGCCACGACCGCAAGTCAGGCTGGTGAATATTTTCGCAGACGAACTTTTGCTTCCGGTCATTGAGGGGGGCTTGATCGCGTTGTTGCTATCGCTGGTGCTGGCGTTTGCCATTTCGCGCTGGGTGGCAGACCCCTTGCAGAAAGTGGTCGTTGCCGCGAGGAAGTACCCATCCGAAACGATGAATCCCATCCAGCCGCGCGGACCGCAGGAAGTGCAGGCTTTGACGCGTGCATTCAACTCGATGGTTTCGCGAGTGCAAAGCAGTCAGAAATCACAGCGCGATTTTGTCGCAAACGTCTCGCATGAATTGAAAACCCCGCTCACCTCCATTCAGGGATTCGCGCAGGCAATGTTGGACGGCACTGCCGATACACCCGAAGCGCGCAAGCAGGCGGCGCAAGTCATCTATAATGAGTCGGGACGAATGCACCGCATAGCTCTTGATTTGCTTGACCTGGCGCGCCTTGAAGGCGGCACGGCTGATCTCAATATGTCTGCGATGGATGTGGGCGCGTTGCTGCGCGGCATTGCAGAAAAATTTTCCTTGCAGGCGCAAAAGGCAAACATAAATTTGCAAGTACATGTGCCAGGAAATTTACCAACGTTGATCGCTGATGGCGACAGGCTGGCGCAAGTGTTTACCAACCTGGTGGATAACGCCTTGAAGTTCACGCCCACGAATGGACAGGTCACGCTGTCAGCCGCGGCGGATGTGGCTAAGGCGGAGATCGAATTCCTCGTGACTGATTCAGGTGTCGGCGTTGAGAGTGAGGCGTTGCCTCTTCTGTTTGATCGGTTCTATCAGGTGGATTCATCGAGGGCGGGCGGCGAGAAGCGCGGCGCGGGTTTGGGGCTTGCAATTGCGCAGGAGATCGTTCAGGCGCATGGTGGTAAAATTGGCGTCCGCAGTTCGGTGGGGCATGGGACGACGTTCACGATCCGCCTGCCGCTCGCGCAAAAGTAAAATGCCAAAAGTATCCATCATCATTCCCTGTTACAACGAGCAATCCACAATCCGACTCCTGCTTGAGGCTCTTCGTGAGCAGACGTTTCCGCGCGCCGAAATGGAAGTGATCGTTTCCGATGGTTTTTCAACAGATGGCACACGCGCTGCGATTGCCGCGTTTCAAAAGGATTTCCCCGATTTGGACGTGTGCGTGGTGGACAACACGCATCGTTCCATCCCCTCGGCTGTTAACCGCGCGATTGAATCTTCAAGCGGCGAGATCATCATCCGCCTCGATGCTCATTCCAAGCCCTATCCTGATTATGTTGAAAAATGTGTGAAGGCGCATGAAGAAAATCGCGGCGATAACGTGGGCGGCGTGTGGGAGATTCGCGCGGGCGCAAAAACATGGATCGCTGAATCCATCGCAGTCGCCGCGTCGCATCCGCTTGGGGTGGGGGACGCGTTGTATCGTCACGCGAAACAAGCCGCAGAAGTGGATACGGTCCCGTTCGGTTCGTTCCCCCGCGCGTTGATTGATAAAGTTGGACTCTTTGATGAATCCTTGCTTACGAATGAAGATTACGAGTTCAACGCGCGTGTGCGAAAAGCGGGTGGTAGAATCTGGCTTGACCCATCCATCCGCTCGATCTATTTTGCGCGTTCGACCCTGCTGGAACTGGCGCGGCAATACTGGCGTTATGGATACTGGAAATGGCGTATGCTTCGTAGATATCCGAATACACTTCGCTGGAGGCAGGCTCTGCCTCCTTTGTTTGTCATCAGTTTGTTGGGGTTAACTCTTGTTTCGATATTTTTCCCACTGATGAAATATCTTCTGCTCGGCGAACTTTTCCTGTATTTTTTTATCTGTCTCCTTGCAGGTATTCAGGCGAGACTGCGACTGCGCAAACCTTATTTGAGTCTTGGCTTGCCGTTGGCGATTCCTATCATGCACATCACATGGGGGAGCGGTTTGTTGTGGAGCATGTTCACTTCTAGTTTTAAAAAGAATGGCTGAAAATATTCGCACTTCCCCACTGCGATTGCGCCCGAGTGAACATCGCACCATCCTTTTCTTTGGCGATCTCATCATGTCCATCGCGTCGGTGTTTGCCGCGTTATTCACGTGGCGGCAATATAACATGTCGGTGCAACTGGCGGCGTTGATCGCTGACGGAATCCCACTTGGCAGGGCGCAGTTGATTGTGGAACGGCAGGTCAGTATTGAAGTGCCGTTCTGGTTCTATCTTCTGCCTGTTATCTGGATGCTGTTGCTGGTCGAGTTATATGAGCCTCACGTAGCAAGCAGTGGACGTAAAACTTCGCGCGGTATAGCGATTGCCGCGTTTGTGGGGCTGGCGGCTTATTCGGTTGTCTTTGTGCTGAGACAGGATCCAACGTCTCTGCCGCGTATCGGCGTTGGCGCATTTCTCCTTTTCGCATCCCTCCTCACCCTCGGCTGGCGCATGATCTTTATTCGAATCTACAAGACAACGGGTCAACGGCGGCGAGTTCTAATCATTGGTGCAGGGCAGGCTGGGCAAACTCTGGCGGAACTGTATGAAACATTGTCAACGCGTTCCTTCAACATCGTCGGTTTCGTTGACGACGACAAACAAAAAATAAAAAAGGTTTTTCATGGTTTGCGCGTGCTGGGTTCCAGCGACCGCCTGCTTCCTTTGATTGATGAACATCGAGTTACAGACCTTGTCGTTGCCATCAATGGCGAAATCCAGGGCGCGACTTTTCAAACCATTCTGGATACGCAGGAGAAGGGTGTCGAGGTCGCACGCATGCCCATCCTCTACGAAGAGATGACAGGACGTGTGCCCATCCATCATTTGGAATCGGACTGGATCATCCGCTCGTTTGTGGATGAAGTGCGCGTCAGCGGATTTTATGAACTGACAAAAAGCCTGCTCGATATTCTTGGCTCACTGATCGGTTTGGTCATTCTAACTTTATTCTTTCCTTTCATTGCCATTGCCACCCTTGTGGATAGCGGATTTCCCATCATGTACTCGCAGACCCGTCTGGGGAAAGGAGCCAGGAGATTCACGATCTATAAATTTCGCACCATGAAGCAGAATGCGGAATTAAATGGAGAAGCAAAACTTACTGAGAAAAATGATCCGCGCGTGACGCGAGTTGGCGATTTTTTGCGAAAGACGCGGCTCGACGAATTTCCGCAATTCTGGAATGTCTTGCGCGGCGAGATGAGTCTTGTCGGTCCGCGCGCCGAGCGACCCGAGTTGGTGGAATCATTTCAAAAACAAGTCCCATTTTATCGGGCGCGGTTGCTCGTCAAGCCCGGGCTGACGGGTTGGGCGCAGATCAATTACGGCTACTTTGCCAGCGTCACTGAGATGGCGGTCAAACTCGAATATGATCTTTATTACATCAAGCATCGCACGCTCTCGATGGATTTTCAAATCATTCTCCGCACCATCGGCACTGTGTTAAGGCGCACGGGACGATAAATGAAAACTCTTGTCACTGGTGGCGCGGGATTTATCGGCTCGCACATTGCAGAGGTTCTGCTCCAACGCGGCGATGCTGTCAGCGTGCTGGATAATTTCAGCACGGGCAATCGCGAAAACATTGACGCGCTGATCCGAAATTATGGACGCGGTCAACTCGAAGTCATCGAAGGCGACATACGCGACGCCTCACGCGTCGGGGAGGCTGTGCGCGGCATCGAGATCATTTTCCACTCTGCGGCGTTTGTCTCCGTCCCGCAATCCCTGGGTGAGCCGCAGGCATGTTTCGATGTCAACGTGACGGGGACTCATCTCTTGCTTGAAGCGGCGCGGCGCGCAGGCGTCAGACGCGTAGTGGCTGCTTCCAGCGCGGCAGTGTACGGTGAGTCTGACGCGCTGCCTCTCGTCGAAGAGACGCCGCTTCAGCCGAAGTCACCTTACGCGTTATCAAAACGAGTGAATGAAATGTATGCAGAGTTGTTCACGAATTCTTATAATTTTGAAGTGGTCGCGTTGCGATATTTCAATGTGTATGGTCCGCGCCAACGACCTGACTCGATGTATGCCGCCGCGGTCCCGATCTTTGCGCGGAGATTGCTGGACGGACAACCAATCTCCATCTTCGGCGATGGCGGGCAGACGCGTGACTTGATCAACATCCGAGACGTGGTTCGTGCAAATTTGATCGCATCCGAACACCCGAACGCCGCAGGCAAAATTTTCAACATTTGCACAGGCATCGAAACGCGTTTGCTCGATCTTCTCGACGTGTTGTATGTATTATTCCCCACCGCGCCCAAGCCCGAATTTGCCGCCCCTCGTGCAGGTGATATTTATCGCTCCGTAGGAAGCCCGCAAAAAGCAAAGGATGAAATGGGTTTTCAAACACAAGTTTCATTAGCCGACGGGTTGAAAGAAACCATCGAATGGATGCGCGCCACCAAAACTCCAGTCTCCAATCTCCAATTCTCCAATCCGCCGCGCTGAGTCTGTCGAAGCGTCTAATCCTCCAATTCTCCACCCTGGTCTCGATACGCCCCTTCTAAAACCATTCGGACTACTCGACCACCACCAATTACGAATTACCACTTACCAATTACCCATGCGACCCCGCCCTCACATCCGCAACCGTTTCGTCCTCATCGGCGACATCGCGCTCATCATCGTCTCGGTGCTGGGAAGTTTCGCATTGCGGCTGAACGTGGAAGAGTTGCCGTTTTATTTCCCCGCCGTGGTTTTGATGTGCGCGGTTGCGCTGGCGATCAAAATTCCCGTTTATTTTTTCTTCGGCTTGTACCGCCGATTGTGGATTTACGCCAGCACGGGCGAATTACGGTTGATCACAGTCGCGGTCACATCGGCATCGGTGTTGGTCTCTGGTGTGATGCTTCTGCTCATCAGCGCGGGGCGGGTTCTGCCTGGGATGCCGCGCTCCGCTTTGGGAATTGACTGGCTTCTCTCGCTTGTGTTGATCGGCGGCTCGCGCTTTGCATTACGAATTCTCGCGGAGCAATCCATGACTTCGCGCGCAAATGGAAAAGGCAAGCGCGCCCTCATCATCGGCGCAGGCAATGCGGGCGCGCTGGTGGTGCGTGAATTACAAAAAACCTCTCAACTCAATTTAACCCCCGTTGGTTTTTTGGATGATGACACCGCCAAACAAAAACACGCCATCCATGGCGTGACGGTGATCGGCGTTGTCAACGATTTGTCATCGGCAATTGACCTGCATCATATTGACGAAGTCATCATCGCGATTCCATCCGCGCCTGGGCAACTCGTCCGCATGGTCAACGATATATGCCGTTTGAAGGGAATCGCGTCGCGCACCATGCCTGGCATGTATGAACTGATCGGCGGCAAGGTCAGCGTCAACCGTTTGCGCGAAGTGGATATCACCGACCTCCTGCGCCGCGAACCTGTCCGCGTCAATGACGAAGCGGTGGGCGCGGCGCTCGAAGGAAAACGCGTGCTGGTCACAGGCGCAGGCGGCTCCATTGGGCGTGAACTTTGTCGTCAGATTGCGCGTCGCAATCCATCCGAACTTGTTTTACTTGGGCACGGCGAAAACAGCATCTTTGAAATTTTTCTCGAACTCAATCAGGATTATCCGAATCTTTTGCTTTCCCCTGTCATTGCCGACATCCGCAATGCCGAACGGCTCGAATCAATTTTCAAACAACACCAACCGCAGGTTGTCTTCCATGCCGCCGCGCACAAGCACGTCCCGTTGATGGAAGCGAACATTGTCGAAGCGGTCACCAACAATGTGATCGGCACACGCAGTGTTACACAAATCGCACTTGCGCATAATGTCGAACGATTTGTCTTGATCTCAACGGATAAAGCAGTTCGCCCCTCGTCCATTTACGGCGCGACCAAACGTCTCGCAGAAATGATTGTTCTTGATGCCGCGCACACAACCCAACGCGCGTTTACGGTTGTCCGTTTTGGTAACGTGCTTGGCTCACGCGGCAGTATCATCCCTATCTTCAAAGGGCAGATCGCAAATGGCGGACCTGTTACCATTACTCATCCTGATATGTTCCGTTTCTTTATGACCATCCCCGAAGCGGTTTATCTTGTTCTGCAAGCCGCATCCATGGAAAACGGCGGCGAAACTTTCGTGCTCAACATGGGTCAGCCTGTCCGCATTCTTGATCTTGCCGAAGATTTGATTCGACTCTCTGGTCTCGAACCTCAGCGCGATATCGAAATCTCATACACGGGCATTCGCGCTGGCGAAAAACTAACCGAAGAACTTTGGGATGCTGGGACTCCTCTTGCGAAAACTCTGCACCCAGACATCTTCCGCCTCGAAAACGACGCTTCCTCCTCAAGCCTCAACCTGACTCAAGCCATTGACTCTCTCTCACGTCTCAGCCACTCCGCAGACACGGACGGGATCGTCAAACTGCTCGATGAGTTGATCCCCGGTTCATCCATTCGCGAAACCCCGCAGATGGATATAACCTCAATAATATAACTCTGGGGTCCAGAAGCTTGCTTCTGGATTACACCGATGGCAAGCCGTCGGACTCCAAAACAAACCATGCCCATCGTCTCCCTCACCGACTGGAATCAATTTCTTTCAACTCATCCCAATACCCACCTCCTCCAAACAGGGGAGTGGGGCGAATTGAAGTCCGCGTTTGAGTGGAAGCCAGTGCGGATCATCAGTGAAGATGCAGGCGCACAGGTATTATTTCGGAATTTGCCACTTGGTTTTACGCTTGCTTATCTGCCAAAAGGTCCATTAGTATCGAAGGGCAAAGAATGGCGCACGGAAGATGGCACTCAATATAAGATTCGGGATATTTGGTCGGAAATCGAACTTGAATGTAGAAAAAGACATGCTGTATTTTGCAAAGTAGAGTTTGATGCTTGGCACGAAATTGAGGATGATTTTTTCTTCGATCAAGCGACACTATTATATCTTTTCCATCAGCTGCATTTGCGTGAAAGCCCGCATAATATTCAGCCTCCGCGCACCATCATCGTTGACGTTCGCGGAAGTGAAGAAGAAATCCTTGCGAAGATGAAACAAAAGACGCGCTACAACATCCGCCTGGCTGAGAAAAAAGGCGTCACTGTCCGCGCGTGGAACGATATTGAATCCTTTCACAAGATGATGCTCCACACTGGCGGGCGCGACGGATTTGGAATCCACTCGCTGGAATATTACCAGCGGGCCTATGAATTGCTTCATCCCAAAAAATTGGGCGAAATATTAGTCGCTGAATACGAAGGCAAACCACTCGCCGCCTTATTTGTCGCCAGAAATGGAACTCGCGCTTATTACCTTTACGGCGCATCCACGGACGAAGAGCGCAATCGTATGCCCACCTACCTCCTGCAATGGGAAGCGACAAAATGGGCAAAAGCGCGCGGCTGCGAAGAATACGATCTCTGGGGCGTGCCTGACGAAGACGAAGCGACTCTCGAAGCCAACTTTGAAACGCGCCACGATGGCTTGTGGGGAGTCTATCGTTTCAAACGCGGCTTTGGCGGGGAACTAAAACGCGCCGTGCAGGCATTGGATCGAGTCTATAATCCATTGTTGTATTGGGCATATTTGAAGTTTATTGGGAACAGGGAGTAGTAAGTGGTAAATAGTAATTGGAATTCTCTAATCTCCAATCTCCCTTCTCCACACTTCCTCCAAACCTACGAATGGGGGCAGGTGAAGGCGAAGTATGGCTGGAGTCCACTTTACGCTTTGTGGGATGCAAATGGAAGATGGGGGGTAGAAAACGATCCAAATCTACTTTCTACTTTCCATTCACCAGTTGCCGCCGCTTTGATTCTCAAACGCCAAATCATCCGCAATGGATTCGCTGCGCGGTTATCCATTCTCTATGCGCCGAAAGGTCCCTTGCTCGATTGGACGAATCAATCTTTACGAGACCGCGTGCTCAACGATTTACAATCCTTTGCAAAGAAACAAGGCGCGATCTTCTTGAAAATCGATCCCGATGTTGTGCTGGGGACGGGAGTCCCTCAAAGCGAGGACGATGTCCTTGATAAAAACGGGCAGGCTGTGATGTCCGAGTTGAAGCGGAGGGGGTGGGGATATTCGTCAGACCAGATCCAGTTCAAGAATACAGTCCTGATTGATTTGAATCCAACCGAAGAAGAACTTCTCGGGCGCATGAAACAGAAGACGCGTTACAACGCCCGCCTGGCTGAAAAGAAGGGTGTTACTTTGCGCGTAGGCACGCTGGAGGATTTAAGTAGTCTTTATAAAATGTATGCAGAAACTTCCATGCGCGATGGCTTTGTGATTCGTGATAAAGATTATTACAAAACGGTCTGGGAAACCTTTATGGCAAAGACACAGTCTCAAGCCTCCAATCTCCAATTCTCTAATTCTCCAATTACCAATTACCAATTACCTTTTACGGAACCCCTCATCGCCGAAGTGGATGGCGAACCCGTCGCCGCGATCTTTGTCTTTTATTTTGCTGGGCGCGCGTACTATGTCTATGGCATGTCGCGCGACGCGCATCGCGAAAAGATGCCGACCTATCTCCTGCAATGGGAAGCGATGAAGCGCGCGAAGGCGAAGGGTTGCACAGTGTACGATCTGTGGGGCGCGCCTGATGTGTTTGACGAAAGCGATTCGATGTGGGGGGTGTATCGCTTCAAGGAAGGGCTCGGTGGAAAGGTTGTGCGCACCCTCGGCGCCTGGGACTTCGCGCCCAGTCCGCTGGGGTATAAGCTGTATTCAGAGATCATTCCGCGTGTGCTGGATGTGATGCGTTCGCGCGGGAAGGCGCGGACGAAACAAAATCTGGGAGCGTGATTTCAAAAGCGATTCCGTTGGTCGAGTAGCGAAGCGTATCGAGACCAACATATAAGCAAAGTAAATTTGTTACAAAATTTTTCTGGTCATTGGTGATTTCGATACGCCCTTCGCAACGAACGCTCAGGGCTACTCAATCACCAGAGTATTCTTGAAAGAGAAAATATGAAAAACATTCCCCGCCTCAACTTTGCTCACTTGCCAACCCCCATCGAAGAACTCCCGCGTCTTTCTGAGACTTTGGGCGGACCGCGCATCCTGATCAAGCGCGACGACCAGACGGGTCTTGCCTTTGGTGGCAACAAGACTCGTAAACTGGAATTTCTCATTGCAGAAGCGCAGGATCAAGGCGCGCAGACTTTGATCTCAGGCGGCGCATTGCAATCCAATCATTGCCGTCAGACAGCCGCGGCGTCGGCGCGGTATGGGTTTGATTGCATCCTCGTGTTGAATGGCGAGATGCCAGGCAAGCCTTCTGCAAATTTATTGTTGGATCAATTATTCGGCGCGGAGATTGTGACGATTGCAGATCGCAACGAACGTGACCGAGTATTGCAGGAAACTTTCGACAATGCTGTTGCCAATGGACGCAAGCCGTATCTCGTCCCCTATGGCGGGTCAAGCCCGACGGGCGCATTGGGATACGCGTTTGCGATGGAGGAGTTGATGAAGCAGATAAAAGACTTCCGAAGTCTCCGAGACTTCGGAAGTCTGGACTGGATCGTATTCGGCACATCCTCAGGCGGGACGCACGCGGGGCTGGTGTTAGGTCAGCGCATGTTCGGGTTCAAAGGCAAAGTGTTGGGAATTAGCATTGACGAGTCGGAAGAGTGGTTAAAGAGTCGTGTTTCAAAACTTGCGTCAGATGCGAGTGAAAGGCTGGGGGAGCGGGTTGAGTTCACTCCTGCTGATGTGTTGGCAAATGCCGATTATTGTGGAGCAGGCTACGGCGTGTTGACCGACGCGGAGCGCGAAGCGGTCAGATTGTTCGCAAAGTACGAAGGTCTTCTGCTTGATCCAGTCTATACGGGGCGCGCCGCGGCGGGGATGATTGATTTGATTCGCAAGGGATTTTTCAAGAAGGACGAGACTGTGCTGTTCTGGCACACAGGCGGGCAAACCGCGCTGTTCGCGGAGAGGTACGCGAATAAGATCTAAAGCGCAGGTAAGGCGACATTCATGTCGCTTGAAATTGCGAGATAAATCTCGCGGTACGGTATTCTCAAAATAAAAAGGATGGGCATATCAGCCCGTCCTTTTTGATTCTCCTGTGCTTATGCCTTCAACGCATCCCAGCCCGCATACCTGGCTGTATCACCCAACTCCGCTTCGATGCGGAGCAATTGATTATATTTCGCCACGCGGTCTGAACGGGCAGGCGCGCCTGTTTTGATTTGACCCGTGTTGAGCGCAACTGCGAGATCAGCAATCGTCGCGTCTTCGGTTTCGCCTGAGCGATGACTTGTGACCGCTCGCCATCCCGCGCGGTGACAGGTTTCCACGGCTTCGATGGTTTCAGTGAGCGAACCAATCTGGTTCACTTTGACTAGCAAAGCATTCGCCGCGTTCTCTTGGATGGCTTTGCGTACGCGTTCGGCGTTTGTTACGAGCAAATCGTCGCCAACGATTTGTACCTTATCACCCATTTGCCTAGTCATCAGTTTCCATGAGTCCCAGTCATCCTGTGCAAGACCATCTTCGATGGACACAATCGGATAATCCTTGACCCACTTTGCCCAGAATTCAACCATCTGTTCACCAGTCAATTTTTTGCCCTCTTTGCGAAGGTTGTATGTTTTTGAATCTTCTTCGTACAATTCAGATGCGGCGGGGTCGAGCGCGATGGCAACATCTTTTCCGCGGCCTGCTTTGAAGCCAGCCTTTTCAATCGCTGTGAGAATGACTTCAATCGCTTCATTGTTGGCTTTCAGCGCGGGTGCGTATCCGCCTTCATCTCCAACAAGAGTCGTATATCCTTTTTCTTTCAAGACAGATTTCAATGTATGATAAATCTCCGTACCCCAGCGTAAACCTTCAGAGAATGACGACGCTCCAAACGGCATGACCATGAACTCCTGCATGTCTGTGGATTGCCACGCGGTATGCACGCCGCCATTCAAAATATTGAGCATTGGCACAGGCAGAATGTGCGCGTACACGCCGCCGAGATAACGATACAGCGGCAAGCCAAATGAATTCGCCGCGGCTTTTGCTACTGCAAGGCTGACCCCCAAAATCGCGTTCGCACCCAACTTCGCTTTGTTCGGTGTGCCATCCAGCGCGAGCAATTCCATGTCAATCGCTTTTTGCTCCGCCGCGTCCCAGCCGAACAGGTCGTCTGCAATCACACCGTTGACGTTTGCAACCGCCTTCGATACACCCTTGCCGAGATAACGCTTCTTGTCGCCGTCGCGCATTTCGAGCGCTTCATGCTCGCCCGTGGAGGCGCCCGATGGAACCGCCGCGCGTCCCCACGAACCATCCGCCAGTGTGACTTCCACTTCGACCGTGGGGTTGCCGCGCGAATCCAAAATTTCAAGCGCAGAAATACTTTCAATGACAGTGTCCATTTTATTCTCCGGGAGTTATTGATATTGTCACCGTCCCGCAGGTTTGACATTCAGGCAAACTCGAATTTGCAGAACCTGCGGGACGTTCGCTGTGATATTTTTTGCAAGTATAATCCACTTTCAGCGGCTTGCTTTTCTTATGGACTCAACGGCTCTTGCGCCGCCCGAGCCTGATCCCCGTGATAAAAAGAAATTTTACTGTCGCTGACGGACAGGCTCATGTTCACGCTTGCGCACGTACTGCCAAAATATATGCGCGGCGCGTATGCAAAAATGCCGGAGGGGTTGAATAATAATAAAGATGGGAGCGCATGTTATCGCTCCCTGTTCCGGATTAATAATTATTTTCCTCCCGATAGCAGGGATTCCCACCACGCGTCATCCATTCTTATTCACCATCCACACACCGAACAGAATCACCGCGCCGCCGATCAGAGACGCGATCGTGATCCCCTCCCCCAAAACAAAGAACGCGACCACCATTGCAACCAACGGCTCAATATAAAGGAACACGCCTGTTGCCGCAGTGGACAATGCCTGCAATGCGTCGTACCATGCGATGTATGCCAGCCCCGAACAAAAGATGCCGAGAAATGTGACGCCCATCCAGCCATTCAACGAAAGCGCAGGGAGTTCAATATAACTCCCCGTGCCGACAAATAAAACTGACGTAAATATCCACCCGAAGGACATGACGTAAAAGATCATCAAACTTGCGGAGTATGTTTTCAATCCGCGCCGCGATAATGCAGAAAAGATGGACCAGTTCACCGCGCTCGCTAGAACCAGCGCGTCTCCGGGCGCGCCAACCGTCCCGATGGAGATCGAAGCGATGTTTCCATCCGAAACGACAACCAGCACGCCGAAAAATGCCAGCAGGATTCCGAAACTCTTTATCCAATCAAGTTTTTCCTTCAAGATCAGCCAGCCGAGTAAAGCCATGAACACCGGCGTGGTTGCCACGATCCATGCGGTTGTGCCTGCTTCCGAAGTTTTCAACCCGTTTGACTGAAGCCATTGATGGAAGGTGATTCCCAAAAAACCGAGTAGGGCAAAATATCCCCATTCGTTCTTCTTCGGAAGTGTAAATTGTTTTTGCAGGGCAACCGCCAGTCCCAGCACGACGATACCCATCGAGAACCGCATCCACACAATGGTGACGGGAGAAACATCTTCCAGCGCAACCTTGGTGGCAATGAACGATGCGCCCCAAACCGTCGCGGCAAACAGGGCTTCCAGGTAGGGCAGGGTTTTCGATGTGGACATGGATATCTCCGCGGGCGGGGTTGGTTTATTATAAGACTTGCATCCATCCAATTCGTTTTGACTTTGATGCCGATTTGTTGTACACTATTTTCAGATGAAATTCTTGATAAGGAAGGTGTCTCATGGATCAATCTGAATCGCAACCTGCCTCCGAAAGACTGGCGCGTCTCAAAGCAGACTTTCAAGTGGATGTAGTCGTGGATTGGGGTCCCGAACAGCCAGATGGTAGAAGTGGTTGGAAGGCTGGAACCTGGTCGCTTCCTGAATTGGAAAAGCTCCACTCTGCGCTATCCCTTCTATCAAATGCAATGGGCGGGGGAGAAAGATTCATCCAGAATCTAAGCGGGGTTAAGGTAAAAAAGGCAAATATCGGTTCTCACGGCGGCGAAGCGATATCTAATCAGGTAAGTTTTTCTGAAAAGTTATCCCTGGGCGCATGGACAGTTATCCACGAGTTTGCCCATGCCTGGGATGCAAACCATGATTGGAAATTATCGGTCGCGCTTGAAAAATACACAGGCGGTTATACAAGTCTGATTCGTTCCTTGATTACAAAGATATTTGGGAATGCTGATTCGGGAATCTGGGGCAATGAAGATAAGCCTGGTCGTCGCGGCAGAAAACCCGGATGCAATGCGGCGGGATATTTCTACGGCGACAGGCCCAGCGGCTCAAATTGGAAGTTCAACCGTGTGGAGGATTTTGCCGAGTCTGTTGCCATGTATATCGGCTGGGAGAAGGAGAATGACCTTTCCCAACATGCTCAGGACAGAATCGTGCGTTACAAATTGAACGATGGAGAGAAGGACGCGTTCAATGTTCCTGATAAATGGTCGGTGTACAAGAAATATTTTTATCCCGAAGACGGCGATTACACCCAAACCCTGCGCTGGAAATTTGTGGATGAGTTGATGAAGGGGAACATAAGAATTAGTTCGAAATGAGCCGCAAATTACCATGTCTCACATCTTCATTTCTTACTCTCGTAAAGATCGCGATCTTGTCACAAGGATTGTTAGAGCCTTGGAAGAAAAGGGGCTGGATATTTGGATTGATCAAGATGACATCCCAAAAGGTGAGGATTGGGAACAGAAGATTTATCAAGGCATTGAATCGGCGGATGCGTTCGTTTTCATCACCAGTCCAAATTCCGTTGAATCTGAGATATGCAGGAGGGAAGTAACTCACGCTCTTAAAAATAATAAGCGAATCCTACCGATAATAATCCGTGATGTCGATGTAAAACCTCTTCTTCCGGAAATTTCGAAACTGAATTGGATATTTTGTCGCGATGGACAGGATGATTTTGAAAGGGCAATAGAAGATACCTACATAACCATTCATACAAACTATGAGTGGGTCGAATTTCATACGAAACTTCAAAATAAGGCTTTGGATTGGGAAAGACGCAAAGATAACAGCCGCCTTTTGCGGGGCGCAGAACTAAAAGAGGCTGAAAGAAGATTGAAGGAGGATAGGTCTCCTAAAGACTCGATGCCAACTGATTTGATGCGCGGCTATATGCTACAGAGTAAAAATTTTGATAATAAACAGCGGAGACTTCCAAGCAGGATCATTATGGGGGTGGTATTGTTCATAATAATATCGATTGCATTGTTTTATGTTTGGGATACCAGTCAACTTTATGGTGCTATGCCGATCTCGCCTGCTTGCCCAGCTGTTGGGCAAGTTTCCGTTGTTACATCACTGTTGGATTATGAGCGTGAGGATGCTTTTGATTCTAAGATTGTTAAAGAAGTAAGAACCAATTTGCGTTATTGCAGGCATTATTCCATTGACAATCTGGAAGTGACTGTATCTAATCAGAACAATGGAAATATATTGCTTAAATTAATTCTGCCTTCTACACCTGCCTACAAATTGGATTTCCTGCATGAAATCCGAGAATTCGGACCAGAATCTGTTTCCGTGGAGGAAGCGATCAAGTTGATCAATGCATCTTCCGCTTACAGCGTTGGGAATTATCAGAAGGTTGTGACAACCTTAGGTAACGATGACAATCTTAGTGCAGCGACACTAAACGCACAGGCTTATCTGCACCTAGATAAATTAGAGCAAAGTAGGTGGGCTTACACCGATGCAATGAATATGGCTAAATCAAATGGCAATTCAGTCGATCAGCTTCGAATGGGCGCCGCTTTGGCTTGGTGGAGACCCGTCTTGTATCATGTTTCATCAGAGCCGGTTCTAGAATGTGAAAAATCCAAAGAGCAATATTCCCAAGTTGGTATGTGGCTGGGTGACGACGCATGGGTCAATAATGTGAAGATCGTTTATGCTCTTTACTGCAATGATCAAAACTGGATAAATCTGATTGAGCGTGAAGACGATACTAATCCTGAGACAACTGCAATCGCGTATTTGACGAAAGCAATCAGATGTACACCTGATAATGTCGAGGAAAACTGCGATTACCTTAATGATTTATTATTAGCAGAAAAAGAGGTGTCTATTGCGCGCGATCTTCTCATAAGGCATTTTGTGCTTCGCTTGGACAAAGAAAATGGGTGTAATAGGGTTGTGCCTTACCTCGAAGCATATCGGATGGATGTGTTTAATGGGACGGATATCAACGAACTGGGCACGTTGCTTAGGCTAAGGGAGGAATATTGTCCATAAAGCATGTTAAGTGTGCCATACGCCCCACCACGGGACTGCATGATCGCGGCCGTGTACGTTAATTGTCATATCTTGATGGGTATTTCCGTTGTCGGGGTGCGTATGGTCTTTGATATCCCCTTCATCTGCCTCCGAGAGACTGACTCTTAGCAACTCTTCAATACTTTTTTTTGTATTTTCAAAAATGGAACTCGTTTGATTGGGCTTTTGGCTGTATTGCGATGGATGGTACGTTTGTTCTGCAGGAAGAAGTTTTTGGGCTTTTTCTCCATCGAGTTTTGTCGTCATGCCGTCAATAACAAGGGGTTGGTTGGTAAAGTTAGCCTTATAATCTCGCATAACTTCTATAAGTTGTTTCCGGGTTCCTTGTGCGTCATCGTAATATTCAAACGCGATAGGTAAGTAACCGGGGGTTCCGGGCTTTTGTTTAGTAATAAAGCCCCAGAGCACTTCATCGGTCAACCGTTCATTGTTGCTTTTGGAAGGTTTAGCAGTGCCTCTTTTGTTTTCTAATAAGCGATTTGCAACTTCCAGACGGGTGGATAAATCCGGATGTTTCTGATCGTCAGTCAGTTTGTTTACATTGCGACTCAATATTTTCTCAAGCACGAAAATAAAACTATCCTCCTTTTCCGCAAAAGCCAGGACGCTACAAGCGTCTTCAAATAATTGTTCAAGCCAGTCGAGGGTCCACGTTTTCGGCATCCGTTTCCTGCCTCCGATCGTTCCCACTCCCAGGCGGCGACGAATCAATGGTTTTAGGTCGGCCCTGAAGTTCTTGTCAATTACCTTATTATTTAGGATACGATCAAATAAGGTTTCAAATGGGTCTTCTGCCTGCTCCTTGCCAACAATATTATTTTTCTCTTTGAATTTATCCAGGTGATCGCTGAGAAGTTTTCCGATTTTCTTTACTTTAACTCCTGCGATTTCATGCCATATAACACTTCGTTCCCATGGCGCCTTGATAACGGAAACTGGAAGCTTGAGCATGGCAAGGTCAGGGGAATACTTAAAGGTAGTGAGCGAGAAATACTCCCCAAATGTCGGGATAAGTAAATACCGGTCTTTCAAATATTCCAAACCGATGTCTTTCATGGCTAAATCGACATATCGCTCGAATTGTTTGGTGTAGGATGACCCCAAGTCAATGTGGGCGAGTAATTCGGTTATTAAGTGCCATTCCTTTGTAATCTTATCAACGGCTTCATGCAGCTTTATCCATCGGGATTCCGGGGGAGTCGCCGTGGCGTTTTTGCACGAATCGATGAACCGCATCGTTGTTCCCTCAAAATCCATGAGCAATTCTGATAATGCGGACTGTGTTACTCTCGGCTTGATATCGGCAATGTGGGATGCCAGCCCTGCCAAGCGTGAAGAGACATCAAGGGGCAGACCTAATAGGATTTCAGACCATTTCATAGCAACCTCCTAATTTATCAAAACCACACCAATTTCGATACAATTACTATAGCAAATTCCAACCCGAATTGCAATAGGCAATTTTCGCAAATCCTTCTTCCGAGTATAATTCCCCCTCGGAGGCATCACTTCATGGAAATTACCTGGTACGGACATTCCTGTTTTCGTCTCACCGAGCGTAACATGGCAACGGTGGTGACGGACCCATTCGACAACAAATCAATTGGCTATTCCGCGCTCAAGCTCAAGTCTGACATTGTCACCGTGAGTCACGACGCGCCCGGGCACAACAACACAGACGCGGTCAAAGGTGTGTCACACGTCATTGACGGCGCGGGTGAATTTGAAATTGGCGGGGTCTTCGTCACTGGCGTCCAATCAGACGGCGGGGCTGGTAAAAAGAAAAGTAAAGACAGCGCGCGCAACACAATTTATGTATTCGATTACGATGGCATCACCGTTGCGCACCTCGGCGACTTGAAGCAAACGCCAGCCCAATCCGAGATCGAATCGCTTGGCACAATTAATGTCGCGCTGGTGCCTGTGGGCGGCGGTGGGGGGTTGAACGCGGCGAAAGCGGCTGAAGTCATCAGCCTGATCGAGCCAAACATCGTCATCCCCATGCATTATTCGACGCCCGCCGTCAAGATCGCACTCGACTCGCTGAACAAATTCGTCAAAGAGATGGGGCTGTCGAAGCCTGAGAGTCAGCCGTCCCTGAAAGTGACGCGTAGCAGTCTCCCCGATGAAACACACGTCGTCGTGTTGGATTATCAAACGAGTTAAGTCAGCTCCCGCCGCCGTCCTCGGCGGCGGGACGCTCTGTATAATAGGATAACATGGCTGTCAAAGTTTTAATGACCTGGGATATTGCCAGCGAACGCGATCAGGAATATTTCGAGTTCATCATCGGTGAATTCATCCCTGGCGTGCAAAGGCTCGGATTGCAACCCGCAGAGGCGTGGGCAACGATTTACGGGTCGTATCCGCAAATTCAGGTTGGCTTGCTTGCCTCTGACATTTCCCAAGCGCGGAGCATTCTCGATTCGAACGATTGGGTTTTATTGCGCGATAGGCTGGATCAGTACGTCAAAAATTTTTCATACAAAGTTGTGCCTGCCCGCAACGGGTTTCAGTTCTAGTCCATCACACGGAGCAAAAAATCATGTCTCTCTGAGGGAGCGTTCTTTGCGACCGAAGAGTCTCATACTTTCAGTTGATGCAAAAATCCCATTCGTGGCTTTTTTATCTTTGCGCAATGGAAGGCGTGATATCGCTCGTCACGCTCTTTTTGATTCCATCGGAAGGCGGGAGTATTTCACCTGCGCGATTCGCTCTGATCGCAATCATCACTGTCTTAACTGGTTTATGGATTTATCTCGGACTTCGCCCGCCGCAAAGATTGGATCAATTTGCCCGTCCCGTTTTCATCACGACATCTGCGTTTCTCTCTTTGACCTTTGGTCTGCTCCTGTTTCTCTTGCGTTATCTCAACCCCGAGCGATTTCTGCCTCTCTTCGAGCGATTGAGTCCATTGCTGTGGTATTTGCTCATCCTTTCGATTCAAATCACCTTTTTCCTCCTCTTTATCAAAAATGGATTCCATCGCGAATCCCTGCGACAAAATAAGAATATTTACATAGCATCCATCATTGCTTTCTGTTTTCTGCTTTTGGTTTTACTCCTTGTCTCAATTACGAAACTCGGAATCACTAAAGACGATGCTTATTGGGGCGAACCCGGCGTCCCGATCCTCGGCTGGCAATTTGCCCTCGCCATCCTCCTGGGCGCAGGTATTCTTAATTACCAATTATCGCGAAGCATCCCTTTGGGACGAATTACTGATTCTCCCAATTCTCCACTCCTCAATTTTCTCCTGCCTCTTTCAATCTGGCTCACCGCCTCGACCCTCTGGCTCGGCGTTCCGATAGATTCTCTTCGCAACAGTTTCTATGCGCCCATCACACCGCCGTATACAACGCCATTCCCGTATTCTGACGCAGGATTTTACGATTACCTCTCCCAATCCCTGCTCATCGGCACGGACTTTCTCGGCGGCATCCCGCCGCGCCCGCTGTATGTGACGTTTCTCGCCGCGCTCCATTTCCTCTTTGGTCAGGACTACGTCAAGATCATCTCCGCGCAGACTCTTGTGCTTGCGCTTTTTCCTGTGGTTTTATATTTGCTCGGCTCCAAGCTTCACTCTCGCGCCGCAGGCGTGACCATTGCATTCTTCGCCATCTTCCGCGAATTGACCACGCTGTGGATTTCCTCGAACACGCGCACCGCCAGCGCTAAAATGTTCGTCACCGATTTTACAACTGCCATGGGCGTTGCGTTTACGTGCCTTGTCGCGGTTTGGTGGTTGGAACGGAGAGATACAAAATCTACTATGATCGCAGGCGGCGCATTTGGGATTCTGCTTTTATTGAGGACTCAATCATTAATTATTCTTCCGATTTTATTTATCCTGGCATTCTTCGCTTACCAAAAACGCATGAAAGAATGGTTGGTTGCTGGTATCACCTTTGGGTTGGTTATGGCAGTGACAATCGCTCCCTGGTTGATTCACAACTACACGGTTACTGGCAAAATCGCCTTCGATGACCCCGCGCAGATGGCGGTGATTTACTCCCAATATTCATTTGGTGAAAATCTGGATCTGAGCCAATTCGACTTTGAGACCGAAAGCCTGGGAAGCCGGTTGATTTCGTTTACTCTCGCAAATCCTGGTTATGTCGGTGGATTTATTGCCAATCATTTTCTCAACACGCAAATTGGCGGGTTGCTCGCACTGCCTATGATTGAACGGTTTGATGGACTGCTCGCCCCCGTCAATCTCTATTGGACCACCTGGGATGGAACTCTGCCCTGGTACAACCTTGTGCTAATCATTTTCTATCTTGCCATCATCGCGGTGGGAATTGGCGCGTCATGGAATCGTTTGAAATGGCTTGGTCTAACCCCGTTGGCTTTCAACATTGGCTATGCCCTCGCTAATGGCATCGCCCGTTTTTCTTCGTGGCGATATAACCTGCCCGTGGACTGGGTTGTATATTTTTATTTCGGTGTTGGCGCAATCGAAATTCTCTCATGGGTTTCCCTGCTCTTTGGCGCAAGAATCTTTGGAGTCAGGAAGCTTGCTTCCGACAACACGAACAGCAAGCTGTTCGACTCCAAAATCTGGAAACGTGCCTTGATCGTTGCCGCGTTTGTACTGGTCGGCGCGTTGCCGTGGATCGCTAAGGGAGTTTCACAGCCGCGTTACACAACAACAGATGAAGAGTTGATCGAGCAGGTAATTGCGCAAGGTGTAACTTCGGAGGAGCTTGAAACATTTTTATCTCAACCTAACTCTCAGATCATTGAAGGCATGATTCTTTATCCGCGCTTCTTTCGGCGCGATGACGGAATTTTCTCCGCGCATCCGTGGGCTATTTACAGGGCACGTGACTATTCACGGCTTGGCTTTCTCGTTCTCAACGACCGTGCCGTGAGCGCTGTCTTCCCCGCGAACAAGCCGCTGGCGTTTCCTCATGGCTCAGATATGATTGTGCTTGGATGCACGCGTGAAGACCATGTTGAAGCGCGTTGGATATTCTTCCCTGAATCGGATGAGACCCATCAAAGCGGATCATTAGCCGAACCTTGCTCTCCCTAACATGCCCCGCAACTACCATTCCTTTGCTTGAGCCGCCGTCCTCGGCGGCGGGATGATGTCAGCCACCAATAATTTTGCAGGAATAGAATGCCCCGCATCGCCACTCGACTATTAAACTGGTACAACAAAAATAAGCGTTCCCTCCCCTGGCGCGGGTACTCGAATTCATACGCTGTTTGGGTCTCCGAGATCATGCTCCAGCAAACGCGCGTGGAGACGGTGATTCCATATTTTAAAAAATGGATGAGATTGTTTCCCGATATTCGTTCATTGGCAAATGCGTCAGAAAGGGATGTTTTGAACGCGTGGGAAGGGCTTGGGTATTACAGCCGCGCGAGAAACTTTCACAAAGCCGCAAAGATCGTCGTTGAAAAATATAATGGGCAACTCCCGCGTGATCTCGGTGAATTACGGAAACTCCCCGGCATTGGACGATACACGGTTGGCGCGCTGGCTTCGATTGTATTCGGCATGGACGAGCCCGCACTCGATGGGAACTTGAAACGAGTCTACGCCCGATTGTTTGATGTAAGCGAATCAGTTGATTCCAATGAAGGCGAAAAAATCTTATGGAAACTTGCAAAAGATAACTTGCCTAAGGGGCATGCCGCTGACTTTAATCAAGCATTGATGGATTTGGGTGCGATGATTTGCCTGCCGAAAAATCCGCGTTGTTTGATCTGCCCAGCGATGAAAGTTTGCAAGGCTCGGGCGAATGGAACACAGATTTTGCGTCCTGTAAAAAAGCCGAAGAAGGTTGTGCCGCATTACGTCCACGCGGCGGCGGTGATCGTGAAGAGGGGACGCGTTTTGCTCGCGCAACGTCTGCGCGGCGGTCTGCTTGGCGGAATGTGGGAATTCCCGAATGGACGCGTTAATCTGAATCCGGTTGGGGAGTTGAGAAAAGTTATTAAGTCAGGATACAACCTCAGGCTTCGGATGAAGCGGGATACCCGTCCGTTTGCAATCGTCGAGCATGCATATTCACATTTTAAAGTGACAGTCCATGCCTTTCGGTGCGAGTTGCTTTCGGCATCGAAACCGGAAGCCATGAGGTGGGTGTTGCTGAAAGATTTGAATAAATTTCCGATGGGGAAGACCGATCGCCAGGTTTCAAAACTGATCCAAGAGAAGTTGTAAAATTGGGCAAAAAAGATATAAAATAGGAGGGTGATGGGCTGGTTTGGCGGAGTGTAAACCATGAAAAAATTGCGATCAAAAAAGCGTCCAACAAAAACCGTTTTTCAGAACCCCGCTGTTGTAATAGCGCTAATTACGGGTGTTCTTGGTTTGCTCGGAACACTCATTGCGAGGTGGCCCGGACCTGAGCCTACGGAACCGCCCACCTTGACGGCATTTGCATCTGCTACAAGTAAACCGACAGAGACGATCACTGTCCAGGGCGATACAGAAACTCCGACAGCGACTCTGCCTGCGTTTTCAACTGAAACGCTCACGCTCACACCGACGCCTACGCCACAGCCTGTATCGCTGACATGTTTGGATGGATGGTGGCTTTACCCGGGAGGGTTGGATTTTAAAGAGGAAGGACGTGATGGGTGCGCACGCGCCAATATTCCCGAGTTGGGATTCAACACGAGCATTAAAGGCTTTCAAGTTACTAGGGAAAAATTCAGAAATCTTGGCATCTTTGGCATCTCCTCGCCTCTTCCAGAAAATGTAACAGAGATACGCTTGAATGTGACGGTGCGTACGTTGTACACCGCAGAACTCTGGATCGGTCTCTCCAATTCAAAAGAATTTGAAGGTGACACGATGATTCTTGCGGTTGACCCTGAAACGGGTCAGCAGCAGTTTCTACCAGGCAGTATTCGCATTTACAGAAATGACTTCGATACAAAGAGCATTGTTTATGACTGGTCTCGTCTGGATCCAAGCGGAGGCCAATCCAACAAGCCGCCCTATAATTATGAGATCAAATTCATCGTGACCGGAGGGGATGTGGAAATATGGGTAAATAATGTTAAATTGGTTTCCCAAATTATTAATTTCCCCCGAAATTTGTTTCTTGGGTTTCGCAATAAATCCACCGTTAATTCAGTGACGATGAATGTAACGATCACAGACTTGCAGATCGAGACGGGCAATTAACTTGACCTGTCTCGATTTTTTTCAGGGAGTGATTCGTTTATCCTTTGCTCAACGTGACAAAGACCATCGGCCTGCGCTTGGTCTCTTCATAGAGATATGACTTGACCGCGTTGGCAATATCTTTTTCGCTATCATAGCCATCGTTGACCACTTCCATGATCTGCCTGCGGACTTGCGGCATGAGCGCCTCCGCGTCTTCCTGCGAGACGAAGCCGCGCGTGATGACCTCGGGGTCGTGCAACAATCGTCCGCTTAATTTATCCACGCTGATATCAATCAGAAAGATTCCGTTGCGCGCAAGTTTACTGCGTTCGCGCATGATGTCGAAATCCACTTCACCGATTGATTCGCCGTCCACAAAAACATAATCGCCGGGGATGCGCTCGCCGAGTTTGATCCTGCCGCCGGAGAGTTCCACGATCTGCCCATTCTCAACGACGATCACATTTTCTTCCGCGATCCCAACTTCAATGGCAAGTTTTGCGTGCCGCTTTAATTGGCGCAACTCGCCGTGAATTGGAATAAAATGTTTCGGCTGAACAAGGTTGAACAGAAGTTTCTGTTCCTCCTGCGACGCGTGACCTGAAACATGCACAGGCGCAATCGCATCGTAGATCACATTTGCGCCGCGCCGCAATAAGCGGTTGATCGTTTTGCTGATCGTCTCTTCGTTGCCGGGAATCGGATGGGATGAAAGTACAACCGTATCGCCCTGCTTCAAATCGAATTGGCGATTCGTTCCCGCCGATAAGCGCCCAACAATGGAGGAAGGTTCGCCTTGTGAGCCGGTGCACATGATCGCCACCTTGTGATCCTGCATTTTCAAAGCCTGGTCAATCGGCACGATCAATTCATCAGGGATTTCCAGATAACCCAGTTTGTGCGCGATCTTTACATTATCAATCATGCTCGTGCCAGCCAATGCCATTTTGCGCCCGTGCTTGGCGGTGGCATCGGCAACCTGCTGAACGCGCGAGATCAACGAAGCAAATGTCGCGACGATCACGCGTCCTTTTGCTTCGGTGAACACTTTATCGAACGCGGGCCCGATCACCATTTCAGACGCAGTCCAGCCTGGGCGTTCTGAATTTGTTGAATCGGAAAGCAACAGATCCACACCGCGGCGTGAAAACTCGGCGAGCTTTGCATAGTCGGTGGGCCAGCCGTCCACAGGCGTGTGATCGAATTTGAAATCGCTCATGTGGACGACGAGTCCGGCGGGCGTTGTGATCCCCAATGCAACCGCGTCGGGAATCGAATGGCAGACGTGGAAGAACTCCACTTTGAACGGTCCCAATTCCACAGAGCCGCCAGCCTGCACTTTGTTGAGAGAGACTTTGCTCAACGCGTTGTTGCGCGCTAATTTTCCCTCGATCAAACCCAGGGTCAGGGGAGTTGCGTATACCGGCACGTGAATGTCATTTAGCAGATGGTGGATCGCCCCAATGTGATCCTCATGTCCGTGTGTGATCACAATTCCGAGTACCTTATCGGCTTTTTTACGCAAATATTCATAATCGGGAATGATGTAATCAATCCCGAGCATGTCGTTTTTTGGAAACATAATTCCCGCGTCTACCACCAAAATCTGGTTTTGGAATTCGTACGCGGTCATATTCTTCCCAACTTCCCCGAGCCCGCCCAGGGGAATGATTTTCAATTTTCCTTGCTTAGTCATACAATATTTTTATCCTCACTTGTTAAAATTTTTTATCCGCCATTGGCGGTAAAGGGCGTTATTCCCTCTCCCCTTGGGAGAGGGGTAGGGGTGAGGGAAAAGAAAGACCCTCGCTGACTTGCTCGCGAGGGATGGGTAGATCACATGCGATTGTTTTCAAACAAATGGCGACTCAGCGCCATAAAAGTCAACTTCAATGCTCGAAGTATAGCAGGGCAAAGGGGATTTGTCAAAGCGGATAAATTTGGAGTCGGACAGCTTGCTGTCCGATATTCCGCATCTTTCCCAGCCGACGCTTGATTCTGTTTTCTCAAGCCTTTTCTCCTCTCATGCCCGCATGGGGATAAATCCCCACGCTATTCTTACGAAGCCCACTTAAGTGGACTCGCTGAAAATTCTTGGTGATACAATCTCCTTACACATTTTACGGGAGGCACAGCGTTATGCAGGCGTCGAAGTTACGCGCTCGTTATCGTCACATTATGGGGTTTTTTGCCCGCACAACCATGAACGTTGTTTTCTGGGAGATCGTTCTGCCGCGTATTGGTCTGCGCGGGATAACACGCCGAACACGTTCAGCCCGATACAAAAAAATCGCGTCACAATTCCGCGCCATGGCGATTCGCATGGGCGGTGTGATGATCAAGGTCGGGCAATTCCTATCCGCGCGCCTCGACGTTCTGCCCATTGAAATTACCGAAGAACTTTCGGGCTTGCAGGATGAAGTCCCAGCCGAAGATTTCGACGCGATCCGCGCGCTTGCCGAATCTGAACTGGGCGCGTCGCTCGATGAAATCTTCGAAGCCTTTGATCCGAATCCATTGGCAGCCGCCTCACTGGGTCAGGTTCACCGCGCCCGCCTGAAAGTCGACGCGCCCGAGGCGGATCAGTTTCGTGATGTAGTGATGAAGGTTCAGCGTCCGTTCATTGATCAGTTGATTGACGTGGATTTTTCCGCTCTTCGCCGCGTGGGCGGCTGGCTGATGCGCTATGGGCCGATCCGCAAGCGCGTGGATGTGCGCGCGCTGATTGCGGAATTGGAAACCACCGTTCATCGTGAAATTGATTATTTGTCTGAGGGCAAAAACGCAGAAACGTTCGCCGCGAACTTCGCAGGCCGCAGGCGCATCCACGTGCCGCGCGTCGTTTGGAGCATCACTACGAAGCGTGTGCTGGTGCTTGAAAATGTTTACGCAATCAAGATCACCGATTACGATGCGATCACCGCCGCGGGCCTTGACCGCGCGGAGGTGGCTGAGGTCTTGGCCGACACATACCTCAAACAAATATTTGAAGACGCTTTCTTTCACGCGGACCCGCATCCTGGTAATTTGTTCGTAACACCAATACCCGCAACAAAAGGAAGAAAAGCCAGCTGGCAGTTGACCTTTGTGGATTTTGGCATGGTTGGCAGTGTCCCCGAAGATCTGCGTGATGGATTGCGCGACCTGTTCATCGGCATTGGCACGCGTAACCCCGCACGCGTCATCGAGTCGTATCGAACTCTCGGCGTTCTGCTCCCCAGCGCGGATTTGAAATTGCTGGAACAGGCGGAAGCGCAACTGTTCGACCGCTTTTGGGGAATGTCCATGAGCGAGTTGCGTAAAGTTCGTCATGGTGAGATGCGCCAGTTTGCGATGCAATTCCGCGAGTTGATGTATGAAATGCCATTCCAGGTGCCGCATAATCTTCTGTTGTTGGGGCGTACCGTTGCCATCCTTTCAGGTATGTGCACAGGGCTTGATCCGAATTTCAACGTTTGGGGGCAAATGGCTCCCTACGCTCAGAAACTCGTAGCAGATGAAGGCATTTCAAATTGGGAGGTCTGGCTGGATCAGATAGGAGAGTTGGTCAAGGAATTGCTTGCTCTTCCATCGCAGACGGGTCGAGTGCTGACAAAGTTGGAGCGCGGCGAATTGAACGTCAATGCTCCGCAGGTCAATCGTCAAATCTTTCATTTAGAAAGCGCCATCAACCGGCTGGTGGGGAGTATCGTCTTTGCGGCGTTTCTATTTGGAGGCGTGCTTCTCTATAACGGAGGAACCGTCACTCTCGGTTATATTTTCTGGGCGCTCTCAGGGCTAACCTTGTTGTGGATGGTTTTTTTCTCGCGCGGACATCCTCCCTGGCGTGATCGTTGAAACGAACTGCTCCGCTACATCCGCGGAGCAGTTTTGTTCTTCAGACTTTCTTACTTTTTTCTTCCATGTTTTCCAACGCGGCGTCTATCACGCTTCGGAAGGCGAGCAACATTTCCCTGCGTGCCTTATTGCGATGCTCCATGAATTCGGGCGGCAGGAATGTTTTGATGCTTTCGCGCAGTTCTTCGCGTGCGGCGTGAACATGCTGGCGGACCTCCTCGGGAATCTTGTCCTCAAAAGGTTTGCGTCGAGTCGTCTTTTCAGCCATTCTTACCTCGCTTTCTCTTTCACATTATAACTCTTAATCAGGCATGTAGAGTCCGCCCGATTCTTCAAGCCAATCCGCGACGCGTTCGACTCAAACGCCATTTCCGTTTTGAGCATCAGGCGGGTTCCTTGGAGAATGACTTTTGGACAAAGTTTGCTTCCCATAACTTTTCAGCATCCTGATTGATTTACCCGCTCAAATGTAGTCAATTGTTGCATCCGCAACTTTTGCGAATGACCAGTTCTGTTGCAAGGATGATTTTCTTCTTTTTCAATTTCTTTCTTGTGATCAATTGCGAGAGCATGTTCATGGCTTCCACGCCCATTTGATAGGTTGGAGAAGTGACTGTTGTGAGCGGCGGCTCAATCAATGCGGCTAATTCGATATTGTCTTTGCTGGCAATGGCTATATCTTCGGGAATGCGTTTGCCGCGATCTTTTATGGCGCGGATCACGCCAACGGATAATAAATCTCCCGACACAAAAATTGCCGTTGGGGGGTTCTTAACTTCCAATAATCGTAACGCGGATTGGTATCCGCTCTCCAGCAGGAAGGCTGACGTTTCGATGATTAGGCTGGGGTCCAATTCCAGATTTGCTCTATCAAGCGCGCGCTTGTATCCATTAAAACATTCAAGAAAATTCGACCAATGCAGTGGCGCGGTGATGAGCCCGATCCTTTTGTGTCCGTGTTCAACGAGATGGGTTGTCGCTTTGAATCCAGATCCCTCCAAATCCAGCAGGATCGTGTTCTCCGAAAACTGAGGCGCGTCCACATAGACAACGGGCGGCAACTGTGCAGATGGAGTATTTCCGTGGAGAACATCCGTAATGGGCGAAACTGCGATCAACCCATCCATATTTTTTGCCAGCAATTGCTGTGCCAGTTGGCGCGTCAGGAGTTCATCATCGCGTGTGAAGCAAATCATCAGCATAAAGGACGCGCGCCGAGCCGTTTCTTCCAATCCATTCAGAAATGGATCATAGAATGGATTGGTCGAGGGGATGAGAACACCAATTGTTTGTGAAGGAAGATTGGTTGTTTGGGCGCCCAGCTTGTTTATATCGAATGGCAGGATGCGGGTGCCGCGCTTGCGGCGTGTTTCCACAAGTCCATCTGCTTCGAGCGCAAGGTAGGCTTGTCGCACGGTGTGCCAGTGAATCCCCAGTTGACTGCCCAGCTCACGGATAGGGGGAAGCGAATCGCCCGGTTTTAATTCTCCGCTGGCAACCAGCCAGGTGATCTGCTGACGGAGTTGGGCAAAAATCGGCAGGTTGGACTCCGAGTTTATGTGCAGGCGCAGGGGTGGATTCGTAGGCATTATGGGGGATTATAAAGGCAGGGAATTTTAAGACACGAAATCCATTTGTTATATTATAATATAACAAATGGAAAATGGGGATAAAACTGGAAACCTTTGTGGCTGCATTCCGCCAGTAGTTGTGCCTGATCACGATACAAGAGGAGGCTGCCATGTCATCCAATCCTGTTCCTCCGTCCCAACCATTGCGAGTCGGGATGATTATTATGTTTGTCCTCCTGTTATTGCTGTTATGTGGTTGGGTTGCGCAATCACAAGGAGTATTCGACGAGGTTGTGTCGTGGGTCGTTTGTGATGTTGCCAATGGTGAAACAAACGACGAATTGGATGAGGCTTGTGCAAACCTGCTGCCGCCACCAAGTCCTGAGCCGGAGTCTCTACCGGCTCCCATTTCCATATCATCCACGATCACCTCAGCGTGTTTGGACAATAATCAATTGATGCTTTCCGTCAAATTTGATGCGCCATTTACCGGCGAAGTGCGGATTCAGGTTTTTTTCCAAGATGGTGGATGGTACGAGTACGGAACAGCTACAACAATCGCTTCTCCAACAGACCATCTTGACATTATTCTTCCAGGGGTCGCCATACCAGTAGGAGGACGCATCTCCGGCAATCTTAGTGCACATGGGCTGGGCATTGTTAGCTACGTGGAGTACAGACTAAATGTCTTAGATTGCTTTCCGAGCGCCGCGGTTGTCCTTCCACCTACGCCGACCTCCACGCCCAATCCGGATGGAATTCCTGTCATCATCAACTCCTTCTGTGTAGGCGGCAAGACCAAACAATTGATGGTTGTCTTTCAATTCGAACAGGATGTGACAGGCGAGTATGAGGCATTTGTTGCGGACATGCCCTATCAACTTGCGCCGGTAGCCGATCAGCCGAAGAGGTTATTTTTCTTTGGTACACCGTCCCCCGGTGGCGGAAAGCCAAAAATCGTGTTGCAGTCCCTGCCCGATCACGCGCTTGTCTTTGCGGAAAATGCTTATCCTGTGGCTCAATGTGATTTTAGTTCGCCGAACAATAATTCTGGTGGAGGAGATGATTATGTAGTGCCGTCACCGGGCCCGGGTGAATAAGCCAAATCAGAAAATTGCTCCGCAATCCACAGTTGCGGAGCAATTCTAATTAATTGACATCCATGCCCGCGTCATGTAAACTCCCTGCATGGATATAGACCTCGACCTTTACCGTCACGAAGTGCGCGTTTCGACCAATCCGCTGGTGAGGCTTTCGGCAATTGATGTTTCGCCGGATCATCCCCAACGGACGTTTGTTTTCATCCACGGGTTCGGAGGGCAGGCGAGCCAGTGGAAATACCAACTTCAAAAATTCGCCGTTGAGAACCGCGTCATCGCGCTGGATTTGCGCGGGCATGGACTTGCCGACAAGCCATCCGGCGGGTATGACATGCCGCAGATGATTCAGGATTTGGAAACTGCGCTCACGTTATTAAAAGTCAAAGGAAAGATCGTGTTGGTGGGCCATTCCTTTGGCGGCGCGATCGTGACGGAGTACGCGCTGAAGAATCCGGATAGAGTTGAAAGACTTGTGATGATCGCAACGGCGGGAGAGTTTAAACTTCAACCCGCGCTGAAGTTCGGGTTGAACCTGCCGACGTGGCTGTTGAGAATTGTCGAACCGTTCACGCGCAGTTGGTTGTTTGCCCCGCCTCACGCCTTGCAATCGTTTTATGCAAGCAACATGTCGAAATGGAATGGATGGGAGAGTTTCAAATCAATCACTGTTCCGACGCTTGTGGTTCGCGGGCATCGCGATCTCGTGTTTGAGCGTCCGCTGTTCGAGAAGGTGGCAGGGTCCATCGCAGGGGCGGAAGAGGCTGATATCGGCGTATCAGGCCACATGGTCATGTTGGAGCGGCGGGAGGCGGTGAATCGCTCGTTGGAAAGATTCCTTGCAGGCGAAGGTCAACGTTCGTGGCGGGAGTCAGCCCGCAATCCCCAAAAGAAAAAGGGCGGTCGCGACGCGCTTCGTAGTGAGCGCCCGTGGCTGGAGAATTATGAACAGGGTGTGCCGTACACGGTGAGCGTGCCGAATATCCCGCTTCATCATTTGTTGCGTTCGGCTGTGAGGCGGTTCCCGACTCGCCCTGCGATCTTTTTTGAAGGCGCGCGGCTTTCCTACCGCAGGTTGAACCGTGAGGCAAATCGGTTTGCGAACGCGTTGCTCTCGCTCGGTGTTGGGAAAGGCGCGCGCGTCGTTTTGTTGTTGCCGAACGTCCCGCAAATGGTGATCGGTTTTTACGGCGCGATGAAAGCGGGCGCGACGGCAGTGTTCGTCCCGCCGGTGATCGAACCGGAAGAAGTGATGCGGCAGGTAAAAGACGCCGATGCGAGTGTGCTGGTGACGCTTTCGATGTGGGCGGGGCTTGCCAAACAGATTCAAGAGGGGAGCGGCGTGCCTCACGTGGTGTTGACCGACCCGGCGGATTATCTATCGCTGCCAAAGTATTTAATTTCAAATTGGCGCAATCGCGGCTTTGGTTTGCAAAACGCACTGCGCTGGAGGGATTGGGTTGGTGGAACAAGCAACAAATCACCGACTGTTGACGTCGCGCCCGAGGACCTGGCTGTGATTCAATACACGGGCGGCACAACTGCACAATCGAAGGGCGTGATGCTTTCTCATCGCAATCTTGTGGCGAATGCCCTGCAGACGCGTCATTGGTTGCCGGATGCGAAGGAAGGCAGGGAAAGATTCTTGTGTGTTGTTCCGATCTTCCATAGTTATGGGTTGACCACCGCGATGAATGTGCCTGTTTCTCTCGGCGCGGCGATGATTCTAAAAACTCAATTTCAGATACTGGATGTCTTGAAGGCGATTAAAAAATACAAGCCGACGATCTTCCCCGGTGTGCCGAATATGTACGTTGCCATCAATAATTTTCGCGGCGTGCGAAAATATGGAATCAATTCGATCAAGGCGTGTATCAGCGGATCAGCGCCGTTGCCTGTTGAAGTGCAGGAGTCGTTTGAAAAATTAACCAAGGGTCGTCTTGTGGAAGGTTATGGACTCACCGAAGCATCGCCTGTCACGCACGCGAATCCGCTGGGCGATAAAAGAAAAATTGGAACCATCGGTGTTCCGCTTCCATCCACAGAAGCGATGATCCTTGATTTGACTCGTAAGAACAAGCCAGTGAAGCAGGGGCAGATCGGCGAACTCGCGATTCGCGGTCCGCAGGTGATGATGGGATATTGGAAGAACCCGAAGGCAACAGAAGAGATTCTTACGGGTGATGGTTGGCTGCTTACGGGCGATGTCGCGCAAGTGGATGAAGATGGCTACGTCCGCATCATCGCGCGCAAGGCAGATATGTGGTTCCCGAACAAGCTCAAAAAGCAACCCGCCTTCCCGCGCGACGTGGAGGAAGTGATCTATGAAATTCCACAGGTAAAAGAAGTGGCTGTCACGGCGATTGCAGGAAATCCATTCGCATTTGTCGTTGCCGGCAAAGAGGCGCCAACGTCAGTCGCTGTCATCTCGTATTGCAAACGCCGCCTGCCCGCGCATTTGGTGCCGCGCTTTGTCATCTTTATGGATGACTTCCCCAGAACATTTATTGGAAAAGTGCTCCGACGCGAACTAGCCCGCAGATATGAAAAGCACACTGGAAAATAATTTCACCGTACCCACAATTGCAAATTATGTTCAACACGGCGATGGTACGCCCGTCGTGTTGATTCACGGTATTGCCGCGTCGCTTCACGATTGGGATGATTTGATCCCCGATCTCGCGAAAAACGGATATGCCTCTTACGCGCTGGATTTGCTCGGACACGGCGACAGCCCCAAGCCGGATTCTCGCGCGTATCAAATGGATTGGTTGTTCGAGCACTTTTCAAAATGGATGCAGTCGCTTCATTTGACCGAACCTGCCGTCCTCATTGGACATTCTCTGGGCGGATACATCGCGCTGGAGTACGCGCGGCGCGTCTCTGCCTGGACCCGCGGCTTGGTCCTCGTTAATCCATTTTATTCACGCTCACAGTTGAATCCACTTTTTCGGCGGTCGCATACGCGACGAAATTTGAAGGGACTGATCGCGGGGAACACTCCCAGATGGATCTTGCGTGCCTTTGTTGATCTTGCCAGTATGACGATGGGCAATGGCGGCGGGTTGCACTCCCTGCCTGAACGTGTTCGGGAACAAACTGCGCTGGATTACGCGCGCACAGCATCTGGCGTTTACAATGTGCCAAACGACGCCCTTGACCTGACAGAAACCCTTTCTCAATTGATTATGCCGACCCTGATTGTTTGGGGCAACCAGGATAAAACGCTCGCGCCGTCTTCGTTTCCGAAAATGATCGACGCGATGCCGCGCGCGATTGGCAAATCCATTCGCGCAGGGCATGTACCGCATCAATCGAATGCAGAGGAGTTCAATGCGATGGTGTTGGAGTTTTTGAGAGGGCTTGGCTAATTCTGGAGTTCAGGAGCTTGCTCCTGGCTTTTCGGACAGCAAGCTGTCCGTCTCCAGAATTTACTTCACTGGCTCCATAAAATAAAAACTTCCAAAGGCAGAGGCTTCTGCAGACCAGCCAATCTGCCCATCGGGGAGTTTGATCTGCCACCACAAGTACGCGCCTCCATTTTTATATCGCGTGCAGGCGGGTCCGCCAACCACTTCGACCTGTGTTCCTGGGATATTCGTCTTGATCCAGTTGTTCCGAATCCCTGGTGATGAACGGAAGTTCAAGCGTCGCAGGATGGTTGCCTTCATCCCGACTTGTAATTGAGAACGTGAGACGGCTTCGCATATTACAGGCTCGGAAGGAATTTCAACAATCGGCGTTGGAAGTGTTTCTGTAACGGGCGGCTCAGTCGGTGATGGAGTTAGTGATGGCGTGCTCGTCTCTGTCGCGGGAAGTGACGTTGATGTTGGAGTCGCGGTTGGCAATGCCATTGTCGGTGATGGGGTATCCGTCAGGGGAGAAGATGTTGAGGAAGCGGTAGCAACTATCAGCGTGGGAGGAAGCGGAGTCAACGTCGCAGGTAAAGGTTCGGGTTGAGGAGTCTCCGTGGGTCTCATCCAAAATAATAAAAACAGAAATATCAAAAGCAGGATGATTGCCACGATCAATTTGAAGAGGTCGTACAGCGGCGCGCGGGAGGAGGCAGTCATTGTGGCGTTATCCGCTTTGCGACTTTTGTTGAGCTAACTCTTTTGCCTGCGCGATCATCTTATCTTCACCCGGGAAGAATTTTCTGATCAGTGAGCCGAGGATCTCTTCCAGTTCTTCCGGCGTGAGTTGAGCCATCTCCTCAAAGGTGTAAATGCCCGCTTCGTTCAACCTTTTTGAAATCACGGGACCAATCCCTCGGATTGCCTGCAGGTTGTCCTTTCCCGCGCGGTCTCGAATCGGTTTGGTCTTTGATAATTGTGATTTTTTGTTTACTTTTGTCTCAAGTGAGCCGATGCGTTCTTTCAGGTTTGAATTCTCCTGCACCAGCTTCGCATTTTCCTGTGCCAGTTCTGCATTCTGATTCGCAAGCGGACGGGCGCGGCTGCGCCAGTAGAACCAATCAATGACCCATTCGACCAGCCAGCCAATGAGTAACCCGAGGACGAAGATAGCAAAGATGTTCATACCGTATCTCTTTTCTCAACGATTATTGCATTGAAATTCGTTGTTGAATTTTATCAGTATGTTTTGAAAATGTAACGTCCAGCTACAGCAATTCTCAATATGATCCATGTCATTGCGAGACGGCGTTCTTCCGTCGAAGCAATCCCCTGCTGTAATGAGGAGATTGCTTCGTGGTGCAAGACCCCACTCCCAACGATATAATGAGAATTGCTGATTTGGCTGCGACTTCCCTACGCGTCAATTAAAAATCGCGATATTTTAAGATTCATGCCCTATACCACCTCTTGCATTGAGATTAGGTTAGTGCTAAAATGCCTTCTAAATTCGCTATATGTACGGGGATGCAGAGCAAATTCGCCCACATCTGGCGGCAACAAATGTTCTAAAATTGGAGTGATTCAACAATCTCATGCGGTGTCCATACTGCCAACATCACGACTCTAAAGTGCTCGATACTTCTCACGACAGCCACGGTGGAATCCGGAGGCGGCGTGAGTGCTTCAAGTGCGGACAGCGCTTCAGCACGTATGAGCGCCCAATCCTGGCGACGCCGCTCCTCATTAAACAGGATGGCACGCGCGAGGAGTTTGATCGTGAGAAAATGGCGCGCGGTATCCGCATCTCGTGCGCGAAGCGACCCATCTCCGCGGCGGACATCGAGCGTATGATCGGACAGGTTGAGTCTCAATTACAGAAAATGGGCAAATCTGAGGTTTCCGCCCGCGTGGTGGGCGACCTGGTCATGGCAGGCTTAAAGGAAATGGATCAGATCGCTTACATCCGTTACGCCATCGTGTATCTCGGTCTCGACGACCTTCAGTCTATTCGCAACGAAATCAATCATTTACTCGAAGGCTAATTCACCGACGGCCAACATTCCGCCAGGGGCGGAGTGTATGCACCTGTCGGATTTTTTTCTAAAAATGTATCATTCGCGCTGAGCGAAGTGACGAGTGCCAACGAGGAGAGCAGTCGAAGCGGGTGTTCCCTGAATACCGTCCTTCGTCTACGAACTTCGCAAGGAACGCTCAGTTCTCCGCTCAGGACGAAAACCATCACTTTGAGGAGAGTGTATTATGGCAACCAAAGCAGTAGCCCCCGCAATCACAGTTAAAAACGGATTACTTCCCACATCCCCAATGCCGAAGGATTTGCCCAGGGCGAATCTCACAGACAACGCGCGCCAGGTGTTGATGAAGCGCTACGTCCGCCGCGGGGACGATGGCAAGCCTGCTGAAACTGTCGAGGAGATGTTTTGGCGCGTGGCATACCACGTGGCAAAAGTCGAAGAGCAATGGGAAGATGATGTTCAGAAGCGCACGATTGAGTACTACCATTTATTATCCAGCAAGAAATTTTTTCCGAACTCTCCAACGTTTACAGGCGCGGGGACTCCGCTTGGGCAACTTGCGGCGTGTTTTGTTCTCAAGATTAATGATGATATGGGACGTGACCCAGCAGGGATATTCCAAACTTTGCGTGATGCTGCATTGATCCAACAAACTGGTGGTGGTAATGGCTTTTCATTCTCACGCTTGCGCCCCGCTGGTGCTCTTGTAAGATCTTCAGCAGGTCAAGCGACAGGACCAATTGGATTCTTGCGTGTGTATGATCATGCATTTGGGGAGGTGGCTCAGGGCGGAAGCCGACGTGGGGCCAATATGGCGGTTCTTCGCGTTGACCATCCTGATGTGGAAGAATTCATTACTTGCAAGATCAACGAAAATCAGATCACGAACTTTAATATCTCTGTTGGTATCACCGATGCATTCATGCGTGCGGTGAAGAACGATGAAGAATGGGAATTGCGTTTCCCAGATATTCATTCGCCAGAATACCGTAATGCGAGTGGAACATTGGAACAATTGGAAGCCGCTGGCGTACCGATACGTGTATATAAGAAGGTTCGTGCACGTGAATTATTCAATAAGATTGTGAAACAGGCTCATCACAATGGAGAGCCAGGTGTTTTATTTTTGGATGCAGCGAATCGTACAAATCCTGTTCCACATTTATATCAACTTGAAGCGACAAATCCTTGTGGCGAACAATGGTTAGGGCCAAACGAAAACTGTTGTTTGGGTTCTGTGAATCTCAATGAGCACTGCGGACCGCCCTTAGAAGACGGGCGCGGCACGGTGGATTGGGAGTTGCTTCGCCAAAGCGTTGTGTTATCCACGCGTTTCCTTGATGATGTCGTTGAAGCGAATGCGTATGTGCCTGCTGTGCCCCAACTCACCGAAGCCGCGCACAAGGCGCGTCGCATTGGGCTTGGCATCATGGGTCTCGCGGACTTGATGTACCACGTGGGCGTGCGTTATGGCTCGAAGGAAGGACAGGAGTTCGGCGCGCAGGTGATGGAGTTTGTCCGCTATCACGCGATGCAGACCAGCATCGAACTTGCCGAGGAGCGCGGCGCGTTCCCTGCCATCGAAGGTTCGATCTATGACATGGATCACATGACGTGGACTCCGCCTCAGGCGCTGATCAAGTATGAGAATAACTGGGGCATGCCCAAGGTCGAGTGGGAGGCGGTGGTGGATGGAATCCGCAAACATGGCATCCGCAACGCCGCGCAGACCACTGTCGCGCCGACAGGCACGATTGCCACCGTCGCAGGTTGTGAAGGCTATGGCTGTGAACCCGTTTTCGCGCTGGCGTATATTCGTCACGTCAATGACAATGGCAAAGATTTAAAGTTAACATATGCGAGTCCGCGTTTTGATGAAGCGTTGAAACAACTTGGACTTGGTGAAGAGAAGCGCCAGGAAATTGTCGAGCAGGTAATGAGCGAAGGCACGTGCCAGCACATCAAAGAAATTCCCCAAAGGGTGCGCGATACATTTGTTGTCTCTGGTGATATTAGCGCCGAGGAACATGTGCTGATGCAGGGCGCGTTGCAGGCGTTCGTGGATAACTCGCTTTCGAAGACCGTCAACTTTCACGAGAACGCCACCGAGGAAGATGTTGCGAAGGCGTACATGCTGGCGTGGGAACTCGGATGCAAAGGCATCACCGTCTATGTGACGGGTTCACGCGACAAGGTTGTGTTGGAGACAAAAGCCACTGCGGATAAAAAAGAGTCGCCTCAGACTCAGCCGACAGTTGCTTCGACCGCAACAGCGAAGCCTGAACTCGCGCCGACATTTTCTCCTGATCCCAAGAAACCGCGTCCCCGCGCATTGACTGGCAAAACGTACAACATCGAGACTCCCGCGGGCAAAGCTTTTATCACCATCAATGAGAACGGCGGAGAGCAACCCTTCGAAGCCTTTATCAACACTGCCAAGGCGGGATCAGAAACCGCCGCGGTCTCTGAAGCGATCGGTCGACTCATCTCATATATCTTGAGAATGGTTTCGCCCATCAAACAGACAGACCGATTGCGCGAGGTTGTGCGTCAACTCATCGGCATCGGCGGCGGACGTTCACTCGGGCTTGGACCGAACCGCGTGCGTTCATTACCCGATGGCATTGGACAAGTACTCGATATGTACCTGCGCGAAAAATCCGGCGCGTTGCCTGTGATGGAAGAGAAATCAAATGGCAACGGCGGTCACACGATTGAAGAAGAAGTCGCCATGCAAAAAATGCGGATTGGCGACCTGTGCCCCGAATGCGGCGAAGCCGCGGTGGTGAATGAAGAGGGATGCAGAAAGTGTTATGCGTGCGGGTTTAGTGAGTGTTGATTTGCAAGAGACTTCCGAAGTCTTCAAGACTTCGGAAGTCTGCCCGGAGATACCATGAAAGATGGCAAATGTCCCAAATGTAATTCAGCGACGGTGTACACCAAACGAAACGGGATGAGCATCGGAGACGGCGGTATCCGCATTTATATTTCCACCGTGTTTGCCACAACGGCAACCAGCAGGAACGTTCACTACATCTGCACGACCTGCGGGTATTTCGAGATCTATATTGAAGACAGAGACAAGCTCGAAGCCGTGACGAAGGATTGGAAGAAGGTGGGTTGAGAGGTGATGCAAAATGCAAAGTAAAGCCAAAACCGTACCTGCCTACCTGAAAGAAGTCCCCGCCGAGCGGAAAGCCGCGCTGAAAAAATTGCGTGACCTGTGCCGCGCCATATTGACCGGCTTCGACGAATCGATGTTCTACGGCGGACCCTGCTACTTGCGGAACGGCGTCGTCGAAGTAGGTTTCGCCAGCCAGAAGAACTTCATTGGCTTGTACATCCTCCGCACGGACGTGATGAAGACGCACAAAGATCTGCTGAAAGGTAATGGTGCCAGTCACGGAAAAGGCTGTATCCGTTATTCCAAACCCGAGCGGATTGACTTCAACGTGGTGGAGAGCATGTTGCGCGCGACGAAGGAGTCCACGGGGGTGGTATGTTGAGGACATGGAAGGAGTACCATGAAAACAAGTTGTACGGTTGATGGATAATATTGCAAATGTCAATGCTCGAGCGACATAAAGTTTATATTTGTTGTAGTGGAGGAATAGATTCATCTGCGTTGATTGGCTATTATCTTGAACAGGGATTTGAAATTAAGGCTCTTCGCTTTAATTATGGACACCTTGCGTATAAAGAGGAGAAAAAAGCATTAGACGCGATTTGCCGCCATTTCAATGTTCAAACACGACATGCAAGACTTCTTCCTGCAATTTCTAAAACAATAGCCGCGAATGGGGAGCTTGTTGGTAGGAACGCGCTTCTAATCCTCTCCGCATTAGCTTTTTTGCAAAATGATAGCAGTCTCATAAGTCTTGGTTTGCATGCTGATTCTCCATACTATGATTGTAGTCCTGCGTTTGTTGATCATATGCAGAATGTACTTGATGGATATTTTGGTGGCACTGTTTTACTGGATATTCCTTTTCTTCGGTTTCGGAAACCTGACATCATTGTTTGGTGTCAGAAGAATAATATTCCGTTAGATCTTACCTATTCGTGTCAAAAGGGTTCAATGCCGCCTTGTGGTATTTGCTCATCGTGTCTTGAAAGAAAATTATATGGGTTATAGTGTAAGCACACTTTGTAAGAAGAGAAGGATAAAAGCACTTGATTTAAGTGTGCCTTTACTCGTGCCATCGTTTTCTAGCAAGGGATTTTCTGATTTATCGAGTCTTTGGGGTAATCTGAAACCGTATTTGCCAGGCGCTATATTAATCAGTTGCTACGATTTGTATTATGAGTATATTGATTTTGATGAAGTGGTTGACACAATATTTTTGGACAGTGGTGGATACGAAACCAACCTTGTTCCAGATTTGTCATCTGTTGATCAGTCTGTGTATCCACATAAAGAATGGAATATCAATAGGTAGATAGATGTGCTCGGGAGGGTTCCATTAAATATATGTGTTGCGGTGTCCTATGACCGTCCAGGTATTTCTATTGCGAGCCAACAACAAGCAAATCTGTTCCAAGCAAGATCCTGAAGCAACCTCCAGTTTGAACATATTCAGGAGCAACGCCAGCAACATGAAGTGGCTGGCGAGCCTAAAATCAGCACGGATACAAAGAAAAAAGAGCTGATTGGCAACTTTCAAAACCCTGGGCAAGTCTGGTGCCAGGTGGCAGAACGGGTCAATGTCCATGATTTCAAGCAGGATTCTCTCGGCCGTGCCGCGCCGTATGGCGTTTACGATCTCCAGTTCAATCGTGGGACGATCTACCTCGGACGGTCTGCTGATACACCTGCGTTTGCTGTCGACAACATTGCTGCATGGTGCGCAACGGAAAGGCTGGAACGTTTTCCAAACTCAACACGCTTGATGATCGAGACGGATTGCGGCGGAAGTAACAGTGCGGTTTCCAAAGCATGGAAATATCATTTGCAAGAGAAGGTATCGGATCGCTTTGGCTTGATCGTGACGGTTTGTCACTACTCAACAGGAGCCTCCAAGTGGAACCCGATTGAACATCGTCTCTTTAGTGAAATCAGTAAGAAAGTGTCTGAAAAGTCAAGTTTTAGCTAATCTGCGAACCATCAAACGGATCATCGCGGCATAGATAAAAGATTCGCTTGTCTCTGGTAATCTTTCATAATCTCTGGCTAAACGACGCTGACGAA
>Ga0247727_10002612_pt1 | contig 40902 bp, 26 predicted proteins | sample WisWelCaveWW1625_FD_202498 | JGI IMG/M metagenome (GOLD analysis project Ga0247727, IMG submission 202498) | Biofilm microbial communities from Wishing Well Cave, Virginia, United States - WW16-25 | ecosystem: Environmental > Aquatic > Deep subsurface > Groundwater > Cave microbial mat | place... | reverse complement strand
CCAGCGGCACGAGCATGATGCCCGAGGCAATCGCTGCCGAAACCGTCAAGTAAGTATTGCCGGAGCGAAACATTAGCAAACTCGTGTACAGTGCATCGACCGTGTAATGCCAAATCAGCGTCACGAGTATGTTGTAACGCAGCATGAGATAGCCGATGATGACGCCGGCGATACCGACTTCCAACCCGCGAATGTAAAACGGCTGGGCAGGATAATTGGAGTGCGCAAAGCCCCAGATGAATGCCGGAATGATCACCGCCAGCCAGCGCCATTTGATAAATTTTTCCAAAAAGGGAATGGAAAACAAGCGCGACATAAATTCTTCCGTGACCGCAGGAAAGTAGCCGATGAGCAAAACAAAAATCCAGGGAATGGCGGTATTGAGCAAATCGGAATACGGAATCTGAGTCGGCGCCCAGGCTCCGAGTTTTTGCGCGGCAATGTAAAAACCGGTTTGATAAGCGGCAAAAAAGAAAGCCAACATGATTCCCAAGATCGTGCCGATGGCAAAATTTTTCGTGCGCAAACCGCGCCAGCGAAAATGATTGGTGAGCGACATCTTGTCGCCATAGCGCTCGCGATACAGCGGCTCGCCGCCGGCGGTGAGCACGAAGATATACGCGCCGCCGCCGCCGCCGATCAACAACGCTTGCACGAGACTCGTGACCACAAAGCTGGTGTAACTCTCGGTGGTGTCATAGCCAAATTCTTGCAGGCCGAAGAGATTGAGCCGCGCCAGAAAAGTCAGCACCGCGCCAACGATGGCGAACCACGTGGCGGTTTTCCAGCGCACGTCGCGCCGCCGGGCGCGGTCGATGAAAAACCACAACGTGCCCAACAGGGTAATCACCAAAAACATGCCGGCAACGAGCGCGGTACTGTCGTTGCGAGCGCGCAGCTTTTCATAGTCGCGCTGCCAGGCATCGGGCACGTGGAGAAATTCCCGGAAGCTGCCGGCCTTTGCCCCCCAAATGCCGACTTCATAGCGATAGTCCGCTTCGCGAATGTTCAGGCTGGAAATTTTCCAGGTGAAAGTGTGATCAGTGCGGTGCGGGCGTTGCTGGGATTCTTTGTTGATCAGCTCCAATTGTGTGAGATCGAGATCAAGACGCTCGCTCAGAAATTTCTCCGCGAGGGTTTGCGCCGAATCTGCCGCCAGCGTTGCCTCCGGCGCCTCCTCCGGCAATAAATGCGAGAAGCCGTTGATCGACCCTTCCGGACTGACCGTCACGCGAAATTCTTCTTTTTGCAGCGGCTTGAACCAGCGATGGCTCCAGCGCCAGAGCTTGACGCGACTGCCCATGTACTTGCCGGCTTCGACGAGGCCCAGCTCGCGCTCGAGGAAAACTTTGGCTTGATCATCATGATCGAAGATCACGCTGTGGCGATAGCCCTCGGTGGAATCGATGCCAACAGCAGCGAGAAAATCTTTCGCCACTGGCATCGACTCCTCGCGCCCGACTTTGAATTGAATCGAGGCTTCGGGAAACGCTTGATAAAAATATTTGTCGAGAATGAAAAGACTGGCGAGAATAATGATGAGACAACTGCCGATGAGGCGAAGATCTTTAGATTGAAACTTTTCCATTTTCCTTCCTCATTTTTACTCTTTCTCTTGCTCTTACTCGTTTTCCAAAAACGCAGGCAAGGCCATAGAGTCGTCCCCATCATTATTGAGAAGAACACTTGCAAAAATTACAACAAGCTACTGGAAAAGGCAAATAGATACATCTTCGTAAAGAATTCTTACGAATCATCTTTTATACTCCTCCGCCTTGATCCCATATCGCTGCAATTTCTCCGAAAAATTTTTGACATCCATGCCGGCCATGCGCGCCGACTCGCGCACTTTGCCTCCGGTAAGGGTCAATATTCGGGACAACTCATCGCGCTCGAATTTTTCAATCGCCCGTTGTTTGCGATCCTGAAAAGTGACCGGCCCTTCCTTCTCGGTGTAAGCATAAATGGAAGGAGCTTGCAGCTCTTCGGGAAGATGATGCGCCTCGATGATTTTTCCCTTGCAAAGAATGGCGGCGCGGTGCAAGATATTCTCGAGTTGACGAACGTTGCCGGGATAATCGAAATCCAGCAAAAGTTGTTCTGCTGATTTTGCCAGGCGCGGCAACTTCTCGCTCTTGTGGTATTTTCGCAAGAAGTGATCGACCAGCACTAAAATGTCTTCCCGGCGGTCGCGCAAGGCAGGAACTTTGAGGTTGATCACGTTGAGACGATAATACAGGTCTTCGCGAAATGTTTTTTCCGTCACCATTTTTTTGAGATCGCGATTGGTGGCGGCAATGACGCGAACGTCGCAGGGTCTTTCGCTTTCGCTGCCCACCGGCGAAAACGCGGCGCCTTGCAGCACCCGCAGCACTTTTACTTGAAGATCCGGGCTCATCTCGCCGATTTCGTCAAGAAAAATCGTCCCGCCGTCGGCCAGCTCGAATTTGCCGCGCTTGCGATTCACCGCGCCGGTAAAGGCGCCTTTCTCGTAGCCAAACAATTCGGATTCGATCAGCGCATCCGGTATGGCGCCGCAATTGACAATGACCAGCGGCCGCTCGCGCCGGCTGCTGTTGTAATGCAGCGCGCGAGCGATGATTTCCTTGCCGGCGCCGTTCTCTCCCTGAATCAGAATCGTCGCCTCGGTGTCCGCCACCTGCGCCACCAATTCGAGAATCTTGGTCATCGCCGGGCTGGAGCCGATAACCTCGGCAAACAGAAATCTGGCGCGCAGCTCGTCGGCGAGCTGCTGATGCGACTTTCTCAAATCAGAAAAAGCATAGGCGTTTTTGAGGGCAATGGCGATTTGCTGGGAGAAAGCGGTGAGCAAGTCGGCAACAATGTCATTAAATAGATCGCGCTGGTTGGAGTTGTCCACGTAGATGACGCCGGCGACGCGCTCTGCGATTTTGATCGGCGTGCACAACACCGAGAGGAGCTGCAACCGGGTGACGCTCTCGGCATCGCCGAACGTGGCATCGGCCATCGCATCGGGCAGGCAGATGGTTTCGCCCGCGGCCATCACTTTTTGAATGACGCTGCGGCTCACCTGAAATTGCGGTTTCTCAATGTCGCTTCTCTCCATGTTACGGGCGACTTTGAACGCCAGGCGCTTATGGTCTTCCACCAAGGCGATGAACCCGCGCTGCGCGCGCGTCACCTCGATCACTTTGTCCATCGCCACGCGCAACAGCGCATCGATTTCCATTTCCGAAGCGATGAGTTTGCCGATGTCGTGAAGGGTGTGGTATTTGGCGGCGATAGCGAGAAGCTGTCTGAGGTGCTCCTTGCGCAGATGAGCTTCTGCTTCGGGGGGCCAAGAATCAATGATTTGATCGAGGTTGTTGAGAAAGGTTGGCTCGTCCATTGCTGTTTGGAGAAGAATATACTATTTTCCAACGCTCTTTAGCGCAACCCTAAAATAACGAATGTGGCGGTCTGCGACAACTGTTTTTTTCAATTCTTCATTTTGTGAATGAGTGTCCGTCTGAGAATTCGACATTTTGAGAAAACGTTCCTGCAATCCCGATGCTTCGAGATTGCATTCATAGCGCTTTACTTGACAAGACAATTGCGCTCTTAAAAACCTCGGCGAAGCCGAGGTTGGAACCTTTTGGCAATTTGACGGCGTCACTCCGGCACTACCGGCGGCCTCGGCAAACCACGCTTCGGCGTCGCGTTCTCATTTCCACCGGAGCTTAAAATCACCGCCGCGGCAATCCCTCCCGCAGCCGCGCCGCCGATGGCCAGCCACGGCCATTTTGATTTTTTTCCGATCTTGGTTTGCTTGGCAGGCGGCGATGACTTTTCTGCCGGTGGACGGTTCATCCGAAGGCTGTCCGCCGATACCGCCGGTGTTGGAACCAGGTCGCTGCGAATCAAGTCGACAATTTTCGGAATCTCCTGCGTGACAAACAGGTCCATGGTTTTGCCGCCGGGATATTCCTTCTGCGCGCCGCGCGGCATGGTGAAAACCCGAAACGTCACTTCCACAAAGTCCCCAACTTTTTCCATTTTACCGACCAACACATAATCCACACCCAGCGTGATGCCGGCGTTGATGTAGCCGCTCTCGCCCAGCTCATGTGGATCAATCGCATAAGGAATCAGCGCCCGGCGCGACTGCGCTTCATCTATTACCGATAGTCTTCGATCTTGGACCAATTGCTCGTAGAACGTTGCATTGACTCGATCGCGCTCCTTTCTTGAGAAGTCAACATAGTCGATTTTGAGAACCGCAAGCTGCTTTTTTTGTTCTTGCGGTATTTGCCCGGCCAATGCAGCCTGTTGTGCGAATAGGCAACACAACAAGATTATTGCCAAGGGTAATCGAACTGTGATGGGCATGTTTTTATCTCCTGTTTCCAACAAATAAGGGCAGTCCGACTTGGACTACGTGAGTGAAGTCGGACTTTCACTGAAAGATTTTCAAAGGTTTCGTAATTCTTCTTGTGAAAGTCCGACTTCGCCAAGTCCCTCCGCCAAAGTCGGGCTTCACTCACTTGATCAACATCATCTTCTTCGTCAAAACATTTTTGCCGGCGCGCAATCGGTACAGATAAATGCCGCTCGGCATCGGGGTGCCGTTTTGGTTCTTGCCGTCCCAAACCGTCGCCGCATAGCCGGCGTTTTTCTCCACGTTGTCCAACAGGGTCACGATCTCTCTGCCCAGCAGATCATACACCACCAAAGATACGCGGCTCTTTTGCGGCAAGCCGATTTTGATCGAGGTCGACGGATTGAACGGGTTCGGGAAATTCTGCGCCAGCTCCAAGGTTGCCGGCACCGTCGCAAATTCCGCCGTGCGTTCAGCAACGAAAGTGGACGTACCGACCACCAGCCGGAAAAATTTCTTGCCGCCATGGCGAGTGGCGCGATAAACATACTGCGCTTCTTGACGCACGTTTTGCGTTAGCTTGAGCGTGGCATCGATCAACGTGGCTTCAAATTCCGGCGGCAATGATTCGAGATCGTCAAAACGCAGCGACACCGGCTTGTTCGGAATGTTCGTGTCCACGGTAAAATCCCACACTTGGCCGTTGCTCGAAGGCGGGCGAAAGTCGGTGGTGTAAACGTCGGCGTGGCTTTGCCACGCGCGATGCGGAAACGCCACCATGACGAATTCGCCGATGGGCGGCGGCTCATAACGCTCAAGCTCATCCCATTCCGTTGCGGCGTCCCGGCTCACGCCAATGACGTTGTCGCGGTCAACGGCGCGTTCGCATCTTGCCTCGATGCGGATGGACCAATCAAGAGAAGTTGAGGCGGACATCTTTGCTGGCGGCGCCGCAATTCCCTCGGACGGCACGATCCTCAAAGTCATTGCTTCATCAACTTTGATCATGTAGCCTTCCCACGGCTTCAGCAAGCTGGGAGCCGATTCCCATGCGCCGTTGTAAGTGTAAAGCTGCGCCCGCAAATTCTCAGGATAAAGATTCTCGATGGGAATGTCAAAGTTAAACGGGCTGGCAATCATGTTCCAGCCCGGACGCAATGAAATCTCGAAGGGCACAATCGAATTCACGGACATGCCCGGCTCACTGGTGAGGGTTCGACTCTGGCTGGTGATGAGAAATTTCGCCTTGCCCGGCGCCAAGTTGTCAATGGTTGGAAATTCGCGATAGGGAAAAAGAGAATTTGAGCGCAACGGGTCGATATCCCATAATCGCCACTGCAAAGTATCGGCTGCGCCCAAATCATCAAGCAGCGTCGAGGTCACCAACGGATCGTTGCTGTCCAATGGCAGGGAGATCAAGCGATAGGCATCTTGGCCGGAGCCGCCGGGATGATTCCGGCTCAAATGATTTTCAGGAATACGAACCCGCACGGTCTGTGCGCCGAATGTGCTGCGATTAGCGCCGCCATCAACGGCTTCGACGTGAAATTCAACGCCGCGGCCGCCGGCGATGGAGCCTGGAATAACTGCCTGATAGTCGACGCCATTGAAATTCATGACCGTTGAAAGAAAAACCGTCTGCCCACCCTGGCGGTAATACAGCCGAACTTCCTGGATGAAAAAATTGTCGGTGACCGTTGCCGACAACGGGATTGCCGCGCCCAAATCGACGTTCGCTGCGGCGCTCACCGCAGATATGCTTGGCACCTCGACATCGATTCCGGCGCCAGTCAAATAAGCAGCAGCATATTCTCCCGCGCCGTCGTGCAAGAAGATCATGATCGTGCTTCTTGCACCAAGCGCCTGTGGTTGAAATCTGACAGTAACGAATTCCTGCTGGCCGGGTGTCAAGGTGAAGCTGGAAGCGCTTTGGACTGAAAATTCAGTGGAATCGCCGCCGGTCGTGAAGATGCTCGATATCGTCAAGTCGGTCGCTCCCACATTGGTAACAGTCAATGTCGAGTCAACGTGAGTGCCGATGTTTGTTGCATCAAATTCGATCACCAGGGGATAAACGCTCAGCGCTTGTTTTATGACGTTGAAGCTTTGTTCGGGCGCAAAGGTGGAACCGGTAAAATTATGATCGATCGCTTGTACGCTCCAATAGTAGGTTCCCTCCGGCAGATTGGTGAGCGTCCAGTGGCTCAGATGACTGGCGTTTCCGAAGCGCGGCACTCTGCGAAAACCGGTGGTTGTGTCGGCCATCGGGGAAATGATCTCGCTACCGCCTGGCGTTGTCCCGATGCGCAAGTTATAGGTCAATCCGGCTTGAGGCGTTTCGTCGTCGGTGGATGAGTCCCAGCTCAGGAGCACCGAATTCAGATTTGTGGAGGTGACTCCCGGAGAAGAGATAAGATTCGCCGGGGTGGTTGGCGCCGTATTCGCCCTGTCGATATTGTTTTGATAAACTGCGGAAAAAATGCCGAGGGTGTCGCTCGCGCCGGTTATCAAAATATCCAGATCGCCGTCGTTGTCATAATCGCCGGCGCCCGCCGCGCCAAAAGATGCGCCGGGTAGCTCATCCGGCAATTCGGCAAAGCTGCCGGCATCGTTGCGGTAAATTTTTGCGACGAAGACGGTATCCGGCGTCCAGCCGGTCACTAACAAATCGAGATCGCCGTCGTTGTCGTAATCTCCCCAAACCACCGACCCATCGCTGACGCCAATCAACGAATCGGCAAGAACCTCGAAGTTGCCTGCGTCATTGCGATAGATTTTCGAAATTCGCGGACCGTCTCCGGAGAAGTTGACCGCGCCGGATAGGGCGATGTCAAGATCACCGTCATTGTCATAATCGCCCCAGGCGCTGGCGCCGGAAACAACACCGGCGAGCGGCGCGCCGATATTAACGAAAGTTCCTCCGTCGTTTCGCTGAATGACCGCCACCGGCACACTCAGCGTATCCAGCCCGGTTGACAGCAAATCGAGGTCGCCGTCGTTGTCATAGTCACCCCAGTGAATTGAGGCGGCATCCGTCGCCATTAGCGCTGCCGAGACCTCTTCAAAGCTGCCTGCGGAATTGCGATAGATTTTTGAGATCAGGCCTTCACGCGAAATGCCGGTCAGAGCGATATCGAGATCGCCGTCGTTATCGTAATCGCCCCAGGCAACCGCGCCGGCGTGCACATGGGCAATCGGCGCGTCAATATCGGTGAATACCGTTTCATCGTTGCGATAGATTTTGGTGATTGGAACTCCAGTATCCATCGTGCCGGCCAACAAGAGATCGAGATCACCATCGTTATCATAATCACCCCAATCGGCTGCCGCGCCGTCGATTCCCAGCAAAGCAATACCGGATTCAACAAAAACGCCGGCGTCGTTGCGATAAATTTCCGAGCGACGAGTGTTTTCAGCAGTAAGGCCGCAGATGAAAATATCCAAATCGCCGTCGTTGTCATAATCTCCCCACGCTGTCGCGCTGAAATAAACGCCCACGAGCGGCGCACTAATATCGGTGAAGTGAGAAGGTGGGACGCGAGTTTCCTGCGCGGCAACTTCCATTTGCGCTGATAGCGATAAAATGAAAAATGTGAATACGAATGTTGTCTCGATTGGACGTTGGAAGCGGTATCTGCATTTTTTCATTCTCAACTCCGTTGTTGCGCGGGAAAAGATAATGATTGGGACCCATATTAACAAATAAGAACTTTGCAGGCAAGTCGTGATGATAAACAAGTAGGTGCGTAACTTAGTGTCCGTCCGAAAAATCGAAATTTTTAAAAGATGTTCCTGCAACGGCTTGGCCGTTGCATGCAATGCGCCTAAATTCTCACGACAACCCCCACAATAAAACCTCGGCCAAGCCGAGGTTGGAACACTTTTCGGACAGACACTAACTTAAGCTCTTACTCATACTCTTACTCGCCTTTATCTTTGGAACGTTAAAAAATCAACAGCGAATAAGAGCACGAGTAGGGGTAGGGGTAAGAACCTCCAGGAACAAGCATCCAGCATCGAGGGCTACTTCGTAACCATCATCTTCCGCACCTGCTGCTGGCCGCCGCTTTCCAAGCGGTAGAAATAAATTCCGCTTGATAAACGAGTCGCATCGACGGTGATCGTGTGCACCCCGGCCGGCTCCCAGCTATTCACCAGCGTCAACACCTTTTCGCCGAGCAGATTAAAGACCGTGAGCTTGCTTTGACCCGCGACCGGCAGATGATAGCGAATGTTTGTTTGCGGGTTGAATGGATTCGGATAATTTTGTTCCAGCAAGAAACTTTCGGGAGCATTGGCCACCTGCTTGATGCCGGTTGTCACTTCCTTGACCTTTCCATTCACTTCGATTTCCGATAGGGCCACCTGCTCGCCATTGGCTACTTCATCAACCAACACTTCCATGGCGTTAGCTTCGGATGCCGGCCACGACATTTCCAAGGCGCCGTCCTGCACCGGCGGAACTTCGCCGAATGGTTCTTCATAAACTGAAACCTCGTCCCTGAGCAGGCGAATGCGGCCACTGGTTACGCGATAGGATGGATCCAAATATTCATTCGTCGAGCCGTACAGCGTTGCGCCGCGAATTTCCATCGGCATCGGCCAATCGAGGCGAACAACGGCAGAGGTCACGCCGTACTCGCTGCGCCATTCAAATTCTTGCTTGGCGCGGCGGTCGGCAAAGCTGTCGGCGTTGCGATATTCTTCGACGCTGCTGGCGCTGACATACGCTGACGGCGCGATGTTCGTCCACTTCACATCTTCGTCACTTTGATCTTGCAAGTTGCCGCTTTGATGATGCAAATGGCAGCCGACGCATTTCACCTGTTCGTTCGGCAGCGCGTAGCTTTCACCTTGCGCAATGCTGGCGACGAAGCCGTGTCTCCACGCCGAGTCGGCATGGATAATCTTGCCTTCATCATCGCGCAGAATCACGAAGATGCCTGCATAAGCCGGCACTTCGACCGGGCCAAATGCGCCAGCAGGCGAGACTTCGACGCGTTTCCACAACATGGCACGTTCGCGCGTGAGATCGTCATCCGGCGTAAAGCGGAAAGCATCGACCATGATGTCGGCATACGCCACGCGGCCAATGGGCGGCGAGGAGCGCACGAATTGAAACGGCGCGCCTTGGCCGCCGAGGGGCGTTTGCGCATAGACATTGGGATTGAACACCGTGGCCATTTGATGGCCCTTGCCAAAAGGCGGCGCGCTTTCATCGATGGGATCGTCAGTCGTTGGCTCACCGCGTTTCCAGGGCGACAGCCAATCCAAACGAGGCGCAATCGGCTCAAACTGAATCGCGTCATAATCATCGCTGAGATCAATGAGCAGCTCGGTGAGCATGCCATCTTGAGAAATCGTCACTGGCCGGAATTTTTCATAAGAGGTTTTGAGCGGCAGCGGATAGCCGCGCAAGTTGTCAAATTCGCCGCCAACGATGACCGGCGCCTCATAGGCTTTCGAAACATACACCGTGCCGTCTTCGGTGAAAGCTGGATAAACGAAACGGCCTTCAGCAAGCTTGACGCCGTGATTTGCGCCAGCAGCGAGACCGGGATAATGCGCCTTCAAGTCTGCAAGAAATTTGATCCCCAAATACGCCGAGCCATGATGCACGCGAATCGAGGCGATACGCTGCACTTGCCCGCCGTAGGCCCAGATGGCCGGCATCTGCGCGTTCATGTCGCTGTAGCCCACGCCGAATTGATCGTACTCGCGCAGCGGCTTCAACTCCAGCGCATCGCTGGTGTTGGCGTAGCGCCGCAAATCCGAGCCGTCGTTTTCGATCACGGCAAGATCCCACTCATCCGTCGCTTCATAAACTTGAAAGCTGTCGGGATAAATGACCTTCACGCCGCTGAAATCGGCAAACTCGCCAAGAAACAAACCCGGGCTTGGAATCACGCGTGTGCCATCAGGCAGCAGCGTGCCTTCCGGCGTGGGCGGGTTCACGTCGATGCGCATGGCCACGCTCGGCCATTCATCGTTTTCCGCCTGCACTTGATAGCGCGGTTGATTGAATTGATTCCACCAGCGCGAGAAGATCAACCGGCCGTCCGGCAGCGCCGCAGGAAAACGCGCCGAGAAGCGCACAAAGTGCGTGATACGCTCCGGCGAGCATGGACGCGGCTCGCTCGGAAAGATGCGATAAAGATTGAACGAGCGCATTTGCAGCTCGTGCGTTTTGCCAATCCGGCGCGTCGAGGCAAAGACCACCGAGCCATCGGCTTGGTAAATGGCATCGACGTCGTCGTATTGATACCAGGCATAGGTCACGTAAGGATACGCGCTGATGGAGAATTTGCGATCGTTGAAAGTCAACTGGCGAAAGCCTGAGCCATCCACGCCGATTTCATAAATGCGAAATTGATTTTGGTTGTCCGGCGAGGCGGCGCTGAACAAAATACGCGCGCCGTCAAACGAAACATCGACGCTCTGGATGTCGATCAAATTTCCTTGCGCCGAATTGTAGGGTGTGACCAGTTCGGTGACGCTGCCATCCGGCCGGCGAATGCCGATGAAACTTCCCGGCGCATATTTGATGTCGTAATCACCGGCGCCGAAGGCAAAGCCCATGGTGCCGGCAATGCCGAGACTGTCCGGCCCGGCGGTGGAAAGGCGCGCCTTGCCGATGAACACAAAATCCGTCTCCGGCGTCAGCGCCGGACTGGAGGCGCCGGAACGGCTGGCGACTTTCGGACTCAGAAAGAAAGCGACTGTAGCGATCACGAGAATGGTTGTAACCAGAATTCTTTTCATGGCATCTCCTCCATCTGAATGGCTGAATGAATTTTATCTTTGAGCGCGCTGCGGTGTTGTGCGAAGGTGAGCCACCGCATTGGCCTGATGAAAGGCAATGAGCGCGCCAGATGGATTCGCAAAAATGGGTGGCAGAGACGCTTCCATACTTCTTAGATAAAAACCCGGTTGCCTTCCACGCACGGTGACTTAAGTCTTTTGAGTGTTGGTTGTGTAACCAGCGCTTATTGGTTGGAAAACCAACGCGAAATAATAGGCAATGATGTGATAAAAATACTCTTACTCGCTTTTTGAACTAATGAACAGCGAGTAAGAGTATCAGCATCCGGTCTACTTCAACGCCGACAGCTTCTTCGTTGCCTTGTAATCTCCGGCAGTTAATGTGTAGACATACACACCGGACGACACTTTGGCGCCGGTATCGTTGCGACCGTTCCACACCACGCGATAGCGACCCGGAGTTTGCTCATCATTCACCAGCGTGCGCACCAGTTGACCCTGCATATTGAAAATCTGCAAGCTCACGCGCGTGCGTCCGGTCCCGCCCGTGCGGGACTGCGCGGGTATTGCATATTGAATGGTGGTTTCCGGGTTGAACGGATTGGGATAATTCTGCTCGAGGTTGAAATCCTGCGGCGCCGCCAGATTGCCGGCCTCTTCTTCAACCGCGGTCACCGTACCGACGCGACCATTCACCATCGATAGGGCATTGCCGCGCAGATCGGTATTGTTCACCGTGGTCAGCAAAGTATGATTCGGCGCCGGATCAATGGCAAGCAGGCTGCCGCTGTTGGTGTTCAACACTTTCATGCGCAGGACAACGGCCTGACGCGCATTGCCGGTAATCGTGTTGTTAATGTTGGAAATCTGCGCCAGCACGTTTTTATTGGTATTTTGCGCAGTTGGCGCAAAAGGCAGGTTGCTGTTGATCTGCAGCGAAAAACCGGCGGCATCTGCGCCGATTCGCGCATCGACAAATTCCAAAACAGCGCCGTCATAATCGACCACGACTTGCGCGAAACCCAGCATGGAATCTGTGGATACGATGATCGGGATCTCGATAATCTGATCGGCAGGCAAAGACTGCAAAGAGATCTCCGGCAACCTCACTTCCGCAGCAGCAGTTACGCTGCTTGCGTTGAGCGCGGCGACACGATTTGCAGGAGCCGAACCCTCCACCCCACCGATGCTCGAAACCCAATTCAGATTGACATCGCCAAGCACCACGGCGCCAAAGTCCACGGTCGTATCGGCGTTCAGCACAAAGCTGCTTTCATAAGGCCAGAACAGCCAGGCGCCGGTGTAGGCCGTGTTGCGCGGGAAGAAGGCGAGATAGCGAAGAATCGACAACGCATCGGCGCCGCTCACCTCGCCGGTGAGATCGACATCCGCGGCGAGTGCTTGGGCATTGCTCAATGAATCGAGAAAAGCCACGGCACGCAGGGTCTTCAACGCATCCGCGCCGGTGATGGAATTGCCGAGATCGCCGGCTTTCGATGGAATCAGTTGCACGGAGTCAGGCGGAATATCAGCAAAGGCGTACTGGCCGTATTCATTCGTCCAGGCGTTGAATGTGAACTCGCTGCCGGTGAGCGCGATATCTGCGCCGGGAACCGGCTGCCAGCTTTCAAGATAGCCAACCGTTCCGGATATATTGAAAAGATTTCCCACGGTCAATCTGCCGTTGACGATTTCGAGATAGCCGTTGTTGAGGTCGATGCCGCTCACCGTGGTCAGGGTGGTGCGATCGGTGGCAACATCGAAAGCGAGCGGACTCATCTGGCCGAGCGCGCCAATCACCCGCATCTTGAGCACGACGACTTCCTGCGCCTCACCGATGAACGACAGCGTCGGGCTGGAAATCTGCACCAACAGGTTTCGGTCGGTTCCCGGATTGCTGGGAGGAAACGGCAGCGACTCGCGCTTCAACAAAGTGAATCCCTGGGTTGCGTTGCCCACCTGCGCTTCAACAAATTTCAAAACCGAGCCGTCATAGTCCACCACAAATTGCGCAAAGCCAAATGAAGAATCGGATGACACCGTGATCGGAATCTCCACAATGTCCTCGGGCAGGCCGATGAGCGCCGGCAATTCGATCCGAGTTAATCTCTCATGGGCTGGAATAAATAGGTAGGCGGCGCCGGCATCGACCGCGCCCGTATCATTGCCGGGCGCGCCGGCGAGAATGCAATGACCCACCGCTGCAATAGATAACCCAAGCATGTCGCCGGCTTCAGGATACGGTTTGGTGAATTGGGCCAGCAGGTTGCCGGAGATGCCATCGAAGAGATAAACCGCGCCGGCGTCGACCTGTTCGTCGAAGTGTTCCCACGGCGCCCCAACCAGTAGATTACAACCAAAACCGGCGACCGTCAAGCCGAAGTAATCGGCGGTTGGCGTGGGTCGGCCCAAAGCATGGCGAAGCTCGTAAGTTGCGCCATCATACAAATACGCAGCGCCGGGGGCGTTGCTGATCGGATGGCTGTCTAAGGGCGCGCCGATCGCGAGGTCTTTGCCGACACTTGCCACCGAGACGCCAAAGTTTGCCGTTGAAGAATCTGCAGAAGTCGAAAGCGGGCTGGTGAAGGTATTCAAGAGAGCGCCGGTGAAATCAAAAAGATAAGCGGCGCCGCCGTCAGGCACAATGCCGTCGTCGCTTGGCGCGCCGACGATCGCATTTTCCTCCACGAACGCCAGCGACCAACCGAATAAGTCGCCCTCGACCGGATCAGGTTTGAATAAGGTGATCAGCGGCTGGCTGTTGATCGAATCGTAGAGATAAGCGACGCCTGCACGAGTAGCGCCGGTGATCGGCGAGATGGCATGTGGCGCGCCAATCAAAAAGTGCCCATCGTTGGTCGCGACCGCATGGCCGAAGTGATCGCCTTCAAAGGCGCTGGGGTTTTCGAACTTCCGGATCAGCTCGCCGGTTGTAGCGTCGAAGAGATAAGCGGCGCCGGCGTCGGTTGCGCTGCCATCATCGCCCGGTGCGCCGATGAGAATGTGGTTGCCGTAGAAAGCGACGGAGGCGCCAAAGTTGTCGCCGGAGTCAGGCTCGGGATTTTGGAAAGTGTAGATTATCGCAAAATCGCCGTTGGCATCGGTGGTCATGAGATAAGCCATGCCGGCATCCGGCGCTTCGAGGTCAGCGCCGGGCGCGCCGACGACGAAATAATTCCCATAAGCTGCGACCGCCGCGCCGAACAGGTCAGCTTCGACTGGCGTTGGATTGGGAATTTCCAGCTTGAGCTGCTGCGCCGATAGAGCTGCGGCCAAGAGGAAAACTGTGGCAACCATAAGAGGAAATAACCTTTTCATACACGAATCCTTTCTTTACGTTCACTTCATAAAGTAACGCGACTTTCAAGTCGCAATCCAAAAACTTCGTCCCGACTTGGCAGGATGATAGTTTCATTGGAGTAATACATCAACAATCCATGACAGTAATTCACCACTGCCCTGATGCGAGAGTCGTCATCGGGCATCCTCATGAGGTTGTTTTCCTCTAAAGCAACCGGCGGGCCAGAGGGCGCCGGCCCCGTCAAAATTTTTCTTGTACTATTTTCCTGCGATTTAAGTGTCGAGGAAAAAGGTTGGTTGCTGAGAAGAAGGTGGGAATAATCTGATGTGTTGGCGGCCTCACCAGCGAGCGTTGGTGCGGCTGCCAACATACGGAACTTCGGTGATTGTTTGTGAAGAGTTCTTCAGAAGAGTAAAACTACTGCGCGGGGGTTTCATAACCACGCATGCAAATTAACTGCGGGGAAGCTGCGCGCTTAACGCCTCAATAATCTCTCTTGCCTTTTCATATCGCTGTGTGCGGTCCTTGGCCATCATTTTTTCGACGATCTTTGCCAAACCCAATGGAACATCCGGACGCAACGTCGTCAGCCCTGGCGGATCGAGGTTTAGAATCGCATAAAACAGACTGCTCAAACTTTCGCCTTCCTTTGTTTTGAAAGGTCGAACCCCGGCTAGCATTTCATAAAACACCGCGCCCAACGAGTAAATGTCGGTGCGACCATCGACTTCTTTAGCTTCAATTTGCTCCGGGGACATGTAAAATGGAGAGCCGACGCGCATGCCGGTGAGCGTGTGCAGTTGCGATTTGGCGGATCCCAGCATTTTGGCAACGCCGAAGTCAACCATCTTCACCGTGCCTGCTTGATTGAGCATGAGGTTGGAAGGTTTCAGATCACGATGGATGAGACCCTGCTGCTGGTGCGCATAGTCCAAGGCCAGGCAGGTTTGCTTGATAATGCGGACGACTTCCGGTATCGCCAGCCTTTTTCTTGCACTGAGCATTTGCTCGACCGACGGCCCTTCGACGTACTCCACAGTCATGTAGAGCATGCCGTCCACCTCATCATAATCGTACAGGCTGACGATGTTGGGGTGATTCAACTTCGCGGTGGCCTTGGCCTCGCGGCGGAAACGCGCGATGCGTTCTTCAACTTCGCGCCCGTCAAGCGCGTTGTCGAGACGGATGAGCTTAAGCGCCACCACCCGCTCCAGCTTGAGATCATACGCCTTGTAAACGCGCCCCATGCCGCCGCGGCCCAATTCCCGCTCGAGACGATAGCGATCCGATTTCAGGTGTGGAACCTCTGTCAGCGGCGTTGCTTTTTTAAATTCAGCTCGATTCGCGGCGGCCTGCAATTTTTCCGCCGAGGTGGGATGCGGTCTCTGCGCGATTTTCGGGGACGCACGCGCTTGCAACTTTTTTCTCTGCTTTTGAAAAAGCAGCAAGGAAAAAACTATCAACAGAAAAGTTGCGCCACCGGCGGCGATCCATTCAAAAGGCCAGGCCGGCGCCGTTTGTCCGGCCACGGAAGAATCCGGCTCGTTACTGCCAGAATCGTCTCTCGGCGCGATGCGAGACAGCGTGCTCGTGATATCCCTTGCAGATGCAGAATCTTGCTGAGAAATCACGATGGGTCGAGCCGGCGCCGAAGGTGTTGCGGCTGCCGAATCCGGCGGTTCGTTTTCTGTTTCCCGCTGTTCGCCTATTTCACTTTCCATTATTTTGTTTTGAATGATGCCAAGCTTGCGCGCCGCATCCTTGTACGCCGGCTCGACGGCAAGAACTTTTTTATAGCTCGCTTCGGCGATTCTTAAATCGCCCCAGCGCAATGCGGCTTCCGCCTCCCCGTACCACACTTCCAAATCGTTTACAGCATCGATGCTTGAAAGATATTTCTCGGCTTCCTTAAAATCAGGTTTCAACTTCAGGGTTTGGCGATAGGCTTTGGCGGCATTGGCGGTGTCAGATTGATCATGATAGGTTCGCGCCTTCCCGTACCACGCCTCGGCTTCCACAGTTTGATCTCGCTTCGCAACCGCGAGAACAATGGCTTGGTCAAACGATTTTAACGCTTGTTCGAGAGCTTGGTTGGCGTAATAGGCTTTTCCCCGGTAGAGATAAAATGCCGGGAAGTCGTTGCGGAATTTGATGGCCCGCTCAAAACACTTCAGCGCGCTTTGGTGCTCTTCGAGTTTTTGATGGGCAACGCCTTTGTAAAACCAGACCATGGCGTTTTCGCGATTATCATTCAGGGTTGAATCCAGATGCGAAATTGCCGGGTGATAGCGCTGCATGTCGATGAGCGTCTTCGCCAGCTCGAAGCGCGCGGCGGCATATTTCGGCGAGAGCTTGAGAGCGGTTTCCAGCAACCGAACCTTTTGTTGAAGATCGGCGGCGTTGCTGGCCTGCTGAAAAAGCTGCTGCGCAGTCGGACTTATGTCTTGGGCGATGGCTGCGTTGAAGATGAGCAAAAGCAGACAGCCCAGGCAGGTAGTAACTTGGCGGTATTGCGGTTGCATGCTGGCGGGGTGTACCCTCATACTTCAAATTAGACAAAAATAAAATCGGGCAAGCGTTTATTAGGTTGGTGGGAAGATAAGTCAAAAAAGCGATGGAGAAAAGTGAATTCTCGGCGCTTGCCGGGGATTTTCTTCCCATTTTTCTTTCGTAGAACCCCCGACGGAATGGTAATGCCAGATTGCATCCGGATTGCTGGAAATCTATGGCGTGACTGCACGCCAACCGGAATCCCCAGCGAGCTAAGGGGTAAATAGTCCGGCTGCTATGAGTAACTCACGTTCGGCAATCCGACTCGATGGTTGAGTTGCAAAAGCCGGGCAGTTGCACGGCCCGTTGGTGTTAGCGGAATAATTTGAACGCCGCTTACTTGGAAATGATCAAGCCAGCGATCACCACGAGGATGGTAGAGAGCGACGATGGTATTGGTGTCCGAATCGACTGAAGCAAGGTCACTGCCTTTGAGTTTGTTGCATAGCACACAGTAAAGCGCCAAGTTATCAGCGCTTGCAAAATACTCGTGACCACAAAACTGGTGTAGGTCTCGGTGGTGTCGTAACCGAATTCTTGCAGATTGAATCCGTTGAGCTGCGCCAGAAAAGTCAGCGCCCCGCCGATGATGGCAACCCACGTCGCTGTTTTCCAGCGCACGTCGCGCTTGCGGGCGCGGTCGATGAAAAACCACAGCGCGCCGAAAATTGTGATGAACAAGAACGCGGCGGCGACCAGACCGGTGGTATCGTTGCGAGCGCGGAGTTTTGCATAATCGCGCTGCCAAGCCTCTGGCACATGCAAGAATTCTCCGAAGCTGCCGACCGTTGATCCCCAAACTCCCACTGCGTAACGATAATCCGCATCGTGAATGTTCAACTCGGAAATTTTGTAGGTGAAGGTATGATCGCTGCGATTGGGGCGCTGTTTGGTGTCTTTGTCAACAAGCTCTAATTGCGCAAGATTGAGGCCCATGCGCTCGCGCAAAAAATTCTCGGCGATGATTTGCGCCGAATCCGGCGAGAGCGTAGCTCCGGCTGCATCTTCGGGAAACTCGTGCACAAACCCGTTGATCGCGCCATCCGGCGCAACCGAGACCCACCATTCTTCCTTTTGCAATGGCTTGAACCAGCGATGGCTCCAGTGCCACAGCTTGACGCGGCTGCCCATGAGCTTGCCGGCCTCTTCAAGGCCCAACTCGCGCTCAAGAAAAACTTTCGCTTCGTCATCATGGCTAAAGATGACGCTGTGGCGATAGCCATCGGTTGCCGCGCTAATCCCCAGCTCGCTCAAAAATTTTTCCGCCACCGGTTTGACTCTTCGCGCCCGACTTTGAAATGAATCGAGGCTTCGGGAAACGCTTGATAAAAATACTTATCGAGGATGAAAAGACTGGCGAGGATGACGATGACACAAACACCGATGAGCGTAAATCTTTGGATTGAAATTTTTCCATTGTTCCTTCCTCCTTTCTGCTCCTACTCTCTTGCTTATTATCGCAGAATGACAGCGTGTGTAGGAGAGAAACAAAAAATATTGGTGTCAAGAAAAACTTTATCTGGATTTGAGGTGAAAAATAGATGTAAGCGTAAATTCGTCGATTATCCATCGACCTTTTCAGCAGATGTCAAAAAAGAGTTAATAATTCAGTTTTCAGGAATACACGCCTACGATATAGTTATCAACTGGTTTCGATTGCTCCCAATAGGCTTCAAAAGCATCTCGATAAAATGAATGGTCTCGTCCAATAAGTTTTATAGCTTCGAATTCCTGCGTTGCAGGATTATATTCTGGTTCATAAACAAAGCCTTCACGTTTTGGTGCAGCTTTAGGATATAGAACCGCAAAATGAAGATGTTCGCTTCTCATTTGCTCATTAGATTTGTTGACAAGCTGGACCCTCGTTTGCAAGTTACCTCTATTTTGCAAATGTTCTCTATTATGATCTGCCACATGACGATCAGCGTCATTTAGCATGATTAACAAGTTCTGAACCTCACTGAGCTTGAGACGCTTTTCTCGAAGCATTAACACTCTACGGATTGTCACATGTCGACATGCCACGTAAACATTCAAATTCAAAAACTGCCTTACCTGGATATTAGGTTCTTTCCAAAAAGTCAACTGTGAAAGCGTATCATAGCCCCATTCAGGGGGCATTTCTCTTAAAGCCTGAGAAAAAGTTGTGTTGCCGACTCCTCTTGGGATCTCATATCGATAGTTGCCCCCCCGTTTGAAGCGTGAGAGGCCATCCAATCTCTCGACAAACTGCATAGTTTCGAACCGCGCAATCTGATCAATAACGGGAGTACTGTATATACTGCTTTTAAATTGGGAGATCCATTTCTTGAGATTTTCATTTAATTCATTCAGTTCTGAGGGGGAGTAATAGTTAATGAATTCCTGATTTAGATAAAACGGCACATTCTTCGTTTGGCTTATATATACGATGGGCTTGTGGAGGAGCTTACAGACGCCGAGTTCAAAAAAAACATTTGGGTTCAAGTCCGTCAAATCAGCTATAACTAATTGGGCATCGATAATTCCTGTCCACACATGCTCTGGGATGTTAACACCTGGCTCTGGGGAAGGTGTATCTGAGCGCGTGCAACCCAATCCCATGTCGATCACAACTTCGCGAATGCTCTCGAAGACTTTGTCCATCAACGTTTTGGGATTGAATGGCATTAAGACAAACACATTATTGTCGATCATAGCCAAGCCTCCTCAAGGATAGACCGCTACCTTAGTTGATTGTCGAGACGGCTTTATGCACATAACTTTACCATTAAAGCAAATTTCAATGGTTATCATACCGACGGAAACCAGGCGAAGTGAGAAATATTTCGCATGCTGCGCATTGAAATTCTATCAAATTCTTCGTCGTTAAAGCTCCTTGGAATGACAAACCTACTCATCTACATAACATCCGCTATAATGTCACAAATAGACAAAAAAGCCGCATCTCACCTCCCGAGATGCGGCCTATCGCCATCTTGCTCGCTTCAGCGTTTAGCAGCATTCATAAACAAATCAACCAGGCCTTTATAATTCTTCGCGACAATCGCGGCGGCCTCGGCGCGGGAGTGTTTGCCAGCTTTTAGTCCGGCGAGCGCATCCCAGAACACGGTGCGACCGACGGCAAAGCCGATGACGCCATCGACGCCGGCGCCGACGCTGAGCCAGTGACGAACTTTTTCGTCATTCTCGCCGCGACCGAGAACGATCATGCCGACGTTATCGCGACCGTTGCTGCGGGCTTGCGCAACGATGGCTTTGTAATGCTCGGCCTTCTCAAGCCCTTCCAGCTTCCAGACGTCCGCTTCAACGCCGCCCTTTTGCAGTTCGGCAATCGCGCGCTCCATCAAGCCGGGGCGCACTTCAGTGTCATATTTTTTCTTGTCGCCGCCGACTTTTTCAAGCTGCTCTTTCGAAGCTGGCACTAAAAGCTCGAACATGAATTTACGATTGTTCTTGTGGCAATACTCGCTGAGCTTTGCCAAGCGCACGGTCTGGCGCTTGTTCATATCCAGCTCGCTGTCGGGATTGTAGCGCACCAAAACTTTTACGAAAGTCGGAGAGAATTTTTCGATGTGTTCGGCAAACTTGTCGCCGTATTCAAAATCAAATTCATCCTGACCGCTTTTCTCAGCGGGCATGCAAAACATCACGCCGTTTTTTCTCGCATCGATCACACATGCTTCTCCAAACTGTTCATCAACCAAAATCGCGGCGCGATCTTTGGGCACTCCCGCCTTCAGCGCTTCCTTGAACCCTTCGTACACTGCATCCTTATATGATGCAATGTTCTTGGTTTCTTCGGGGGTTGGCTTGCGTCCCTTGATGCCGAACATTTTTTCCTGAAACGAGCCGCGATGATCGAACGGCATCACGTAAAGCGGTTCGGGATAACCCAGGTTTTCTGTGGCCATGTTGCCTCCTAAAGCATTCGGGTTTAAAAATATTTTGTTTTGAGTATGAAATGCTCTCACGGTGCATCGGTTTATCATGAGCAGCCGAGTCGCGAGATTTTTGACGGCGATAATGTGCAAAAAATATTCTAAGAATCAAAACAATCTTTTGGAAATTTGCGTTGAAGAAGAAGCAAAAAATTTCTACATTGCCCGCAAGCGAAAGGAACCAGGGTGCATCTGAAAATCTCTCCGGCGCAGACGCCGGGCTTCAATCGTCTCTATCTCGATTATCTCGAAAATTTCGATAAGCTCGCTTCGTTTTATGCGGTGGACTATCGAGCCAGCGCCGCGTTGTTGGCGCATGCCGAAACGCTTGTCAAGAGAACTTATGCTCGCGAGAAACTCTGCGCGATTTTTCGGCGGCAAAACGAGCGTTATCACGCGAGTAAAAAAACCGCGCAGGCCATCGAGTTGTTCGCAAAACCGGAAACCGTCGCTGTGGTGACCGGGCAGCAAACCGGTTTGTTTGGCGGCCCGTTGCTGACGATGTACAAAGCGCTGACCGCGGCAAAGTTGGCGGAGCGCCTGCAAGCGCGGCGTGGCAAACCGGTGGTGACGATTTTCTGGATGGCCACCGACGACGATGATCTCGTCGAGGCCGACCAATGTGGCGTGCTTGATCGCGGCAACGAATTTCACAATCTTACCTCTGGCTTTGGCCAATGGCCGCGACGCCCGTTTTCGCAAGTGGTGCTTGACGACGGTATCGACGCCTGTCGCGCAAAACTCGATGAGTTGCTGCCTGATTCGGAATTCAAACCGGCGCTGCTTGAAAAACTCGGACGATGCTTTCGACCCGGCGCAAGTCTCGCCGAGGCGTTCGGGGCATTTCTGCAAAGTTTGATTTCGGAGTTTGGTTTGATCGTACTCGATCCATCCGATCCGGAAGTGAAGCGTCTTGCCGCGCCAGTGGTTGTGAAGGAAATTTCCGGACACAGCCCTTCGACCACCGCCGCGCTCAAAGCCATTACGCAACTCGAAAAAGCGAATTACTCTCCGCAAGTGCCGCTGCGTGAAGGCCGGCTGAATCTTTTTTACATCGAGGGTGATCAACGTCACGCGCTGGAATTTTCCGGCACCAAATTTAGCAGCACAGATGGATTACTGAATTTCACACAAAATGATTTATTGGTTGCCGTAGAAAAAACGCCTGAACGCTTTGCGCCGAATGTGATTCTGCGTCCGGTTATTCAAGACTATCTTCTGCCGACGGTTGCCTACATCGGCGGGCCGGCAGAAGTTGCCTACTTTGCCGAATACCGCGGCGTGTATGAGGCGTTTGAAGTTCCCATGCCGGCAATTTATCCGCGCAAGAGTTTGACGCTGCTCGAAAAGCGCGTCGAGCGCGCGATGGAAAAATACGGTCTGAGCATTTTTGATCTCTGGAAACCAATCGAGCCAAAAATCACCGAGCTGGTAAAAAAAGAAGCGCCCGAGGGTTTGTTTGAGCCGGTGAGCGCAACACGAGACGAGTTGACCCGCGAATTGCAAACACTACGCGAGCGCGTTGCTAAACTCGACCCGACGCTTGAAGGCTTTATTGAAAGCACGGCTGGAAAAATTTTGCATCAACTTGATGGCCTCGACAAAAAATTAACTCAAGCTGTAAAACGCCAAAACGAGACACTCACCAGTCAAGTGCACAAAGCCGCGACGGCAGTTTTCCCGAATGGGCATTTACAGGAAAGAAGCTTGAGCCTTCTCCCCTACCTCGCCAAACATGGCGATGGGCTGATTCACCAGATTTATGAGGCGATTGATTTGGGAGATCATGAGCATCAGGTTGTTCCCTTATAAATACTGACGTGCGGGTGAGGAAGTGATACGGATACGAGATGCGGGATGCTAGATGCTGGTTGCTGATTTCATCGATGACGTGTGATGGATATTTTTGTAATCGAGGAGGACCGACAGATGAATTTCAATCTATCAAAAACGTTTCGTTTACTAATTATTTCGTGTTTGCTTGCCGGTTTGGGGATCTCACCGACGGCGGGCCAGAATCTCAAATGCTTCATCCTCACGCCTCCGGAGCAACTTACCCCCGGCGTCAAGCGCGTGGCAGTGATGGACATGAGCGTCTCGTCGCGCTATCATCGCGCCGATGATCGAACAAAGGACAAAGGAAAAAAATCAGATCTCGACAAGATTCTCGGGGTGGTGTCGACCATCGCCGGCAAGAATGAAGAACGCTTCAAAGACAGCGGCGTCAAGCTCGCCGATTATATGATTGCCGCGCTGTTGGAAAATGATCGCGGTGTCCGCGAAGTGGGCAGCGGCTTTCTCGGCCTCGGCAAAAAAGAAGGCAGGAGTTTTCAAACCGGCGCGCATACCGACATTTTTCAAGTCGTCGAGCGCACCCGCATCGAGCAAATCGTCGAAGAGTTGAAGCTCGGACAGAGCGGGTTGATCGACGATAGCCAAGCTGCGCAAGCCGGTCGCCTTCTCGGCGTCGATGCAGTAATCAATGGCACGGTTTCCGTATCCTGCGATGATCGGCTGGTCACTGAAGATCGCGAGGAAAAAAAGAAGGGCACGTATCAAGTCAATTGCCACGAGCGCGACACCAGCGTCTCCGGGACGGTTCGCGTCGTTCACGTCGAAACCGGACAGGTGATCGGGTCAACCGAGAAGCGCAAAAAGAGCGAGGAGAAAAAATGCGAAGGCGAGTGGGGCTCCGACCCGCCCACTCCCGAAGCCAGCGTCGACAAGCTGATGCGCGAAGTGGCGACTGAGTTGGTAAACTACTTCGCTCCAAAATTTGTTTATCAAAAAGTCGATTTTGAAGAACTGGAAAACAAGGCGCACAAGCGCTATCACGAAACCGCTAAGAAGGCGCTGGAGAATTATGATCTTGATGCCGCTTACATGCAATATACTGCGGTAGCGGAGATGGATCCATACGAGCCTGCGGCGCATTTCAATCTTGGCGCGTTGCACGAAGCAGTCGGCAATTATCGACAAGCTGTGGAGAAATACGGCATGGCGTTCAAGCTGAAGAGCAAGGAGAAAAAATTTGCCGAGGCGCAAAATCGCGTTCGTAAGCAGGAGGAATTTTGGAAACAGTTGAATGCGATGGGGATTTTTTTGGAGGAAAGAACCTTCAATGTCTCGCAAGAACAAATGCAAGTAATGACCACGGCAAGGATCGAAGTCAAAGGCCCAGGCTCCGAGCGGCGAGCGATCAAAGCCGAGCCGAACGCTGGTGCAGCGACGCTGATCATGGTGCCGGGAGAAATCGAGCTTGAGTATGTTGGCGCGAGCGGGCAATGGTACAAAGTGAAATTGCTCGACGGCCGCGAGGGATATATTTCTAAAGAGGACGCGAAGCTAATCAATTAATCACTGAGTATCACCGGCTTTATATTCGCTGACTCTCACTGAAACAAAATTCAAAAAATGAAAAATATGCCTTACTCTTTTCAGCGAAATTCAGCGATCCAAAATTCGGCGAGTTTCGGTGATAAACTTCTAAAGCAAATGCATGTCAATTGACTTCCTCGCCTTCGGCGCGCATCCGGATGACATCGAGCTGTGCTGTGGCGGCACGTTGATCAAACTTGCACAACATGGCTATAAGACGGCGGCGATCACGCTAACCCGCGGCGAAAGCGGCACGCGCGGCACTCCAGAAATTCGCCGCCAGGAATTTGACCGCGCCGCAGAAATTATGCTCACGAGTGTTCATCGCATGCTCGACATGCCCGATGGCGCCATTGCTGAAACTGAAGAAAACAAATTGAAGCTGGTGCGGGTCATTCGTGAGTTGCAACCGCGGGTCGTAGCCACACTTCATTGGGAGGCGCGACATCCTGATCACGTGCACTCCTCCTATTTGGTACGCGAGGCGTCTTTTATTGCCGGCCTGAAATCGCTCGACACCGGTCAACCGCATTGGCGGCCTTACAAAGTCATTTACTATCCCGAACGTTATGAGATGCCGCCGAGTTTTATCGTTGACATCTCGAATACGTTTGAAGAGAAGATGCGCGCGGTGCGGGCGCACGAGTCACAGTTTCATGGCCCCAACATGCAGAAGTATGGCGATACAAAAAGCCCCATTGCGCGACAGGAGTTTTTGGAGTTCATCGAGATCAGAGCAAAGAAATGGGGCATGGCGATTGGCGCGCGTTATGGCGAGGCGTTCATCATTCGCGAAACCGTGCGGCTCGACGATCCGGTGGCGGCATTTGGCGAATGGTGCGCGGACACGATTCCTTGAAGAATAAAACGTATTGCGTAATACGTAAAGGCTAAAAAAGCAGACAGCAACACAATGAGCATAGTTCTTACGGAATACGCATTACGGATTACGCATTACGAATCACTGCTTACGCAATCATCTCGACAATTATTTTTGAGGAGTTTACATGGTCATCATTGCTGAAATCAAAACAGCAGATGGAAAACCGATTAGCACCATGCCGTTGCCGCCGAAGAATTTTAAAACCGGGTCAAAGGGTTTTTATGCCAACGGCAAAATTGAAATCGACGGCAAGCGCTATCAGACGCAAATTCAACTGGTGGAAATCGGCAGCAAGCCTGCGAAAGCGGAAACAGCATAAATAAAGTCAGTCTCCAATGTCGCACAACTCGCAACCGCTTCTCAGCACGAAAGCAATGGCAAATGATTCAAATCGACAACCTGTTCAAATCTTATGGAGAAAAGCAGGCGCTGCGTGGAATTTCTTTCACAGCCCAACCCGGCGAGATTCTCGGTTTTCTCGGACCGAATGGGGCAGGCAAAAGCACGACGGTCAAAATTCTCACCGGCCTCCTTCAGCCCGATGGCGGCAGCGCGCAGGTGGCGCACTTCGACGTGGTGCGCGAGCCGATCGAAGTAAAGCGCCGCATCGGTTACGTGCCGGAGACTGGGGCAATCTACGAATCGCTCACCGCATATGAATATCTCGAGCTGGTGGCCAATCTTCAAAAACTCGCACCGCAGATTTACAGAAAACGCATCGACGAATTTCTCGACCTATTCGGCCTTGCCGACGACGCGCAAAATCAAATCGCCGGTTTTTCAAAAGGCATGCGCCAGAAAATTCTCATCAGCGCCGCGCTGTTGCACAATCCGCCGGTGCTGCTCTTCGATGAGCCATTGAACGGCATCGACGCCAACAGCGCGCTGGTCTTCAAGGAACTTTTGCGCAAACTCTCTCGACAAGGCAAAACGATTCTCTTTTGCAGCCATATTTTGGAAGTCGTCGAGCGTTTGTGCACGCGCTTGGTGATCATCAATAAAGGCCAACTGGCTGCGGAAGGCACGCCACAGGCCATCGTGCAACAAACCGGAGCGGCAACGCTCGAGCAGGCGTTCAGCATGCTCACCGGCGTAAGGGATGCCGTCGCCCATGCCGAGGAATTTGTACAAGTGTTGCAGGGGTTAGAGTGAAACTGCCGAATAAGGAAGTGGCCATTATTGCGCCTGAAAAACTTATTACTTATCTTTTGAATACGGAACACAAACGTGGTGGAACCAAAGCACGCTTTTTAGCCCGGTTCGGCTACAGAGCAGAAAATTGGCAGCAATTGAATTCAGACCTTCGTCTCTATCACCTCGATGCCGAGGTGGATGCAGTACGACAAACATCATTTGGAATGCGTTACGAAATTCGCGCACCAATCATGACACCCGTTGGTCGAATGTTATTTGTAAGAACGATTTGGCAAATTGACGATGGGACTGACACTCCAAGGCTTATTACCCTCTTTCCGGATTAAATCGAATCGGAGGTACTATGAATTTTGAACTTTACACGGAAGTTGTGTTGCTGCGCGATGTATCCGAAGAGGGGGTGTTCGCAGGTGATGTCGGCGTTGTGGTTGAGCGTCATGATCTATCCGGATGCGAAACTGGCTACAGCGTCGAGTTCTTTGATATGCTTGGGAATACTGTCGCCGTCGTCACTTTACCAGCAAGCATACTGCGTGCACCAACTCAGGCGGATAGACCAGCGGTACGCTCTCAAGAAGTCGCGGCCTAATCATAATGCTATTTGAAGAAAAATGGAACATAGACGTGCTTCAATTGCGTGCGTTGGTGCGAACCGGCTTGCGCAATGATCTGCGGCGTTCGCGCTTTCTCAGCGGCACCGGTCGTAAAACCGTCCATCCGACACGGGCGCTGATTCTTGTCGGATTGTTCTCGCTCATGCTCGGCGTCGGCTTTGCAATGTACGCCGTCGGCGCGCGTAGCATGTTGCTCGCCTCTATCATCTCGTGCAGCAGCGTCATGTTCATTGCCGCGTCGATGATCCTCGTGGAGTATTATGCGATCATTTTGTCGCCGGATGATTTCAACATCCTCGGCCATTTGCCGATGACCTCGCAGACGTACTTCGCCGGAAAATTGACCTTGCTGTTGATCTACATTCTCGGCTTCGCGTCGATCAGCGCCATCCCCGCGGCTATCGGTTTCATGATTCGCTCGCCGTTTTCGTTGTGGCGAGGCGCCGTCGCATTTAGCTGTATGATTCTCGCCGCGCTCACCGCCGCGATGCTGATGGTTTTGTTTTACACCGCGCTCTCTCGGCTGTTGCCGCAGCGCCCGCTGAAATACATCATCTCGTTCGTGCAAGTAATCGCTTCATTCTTAATCTATGGCGGCTATGCCTTGATGCCGCGTCTTGTGCCGGAGCATTGGCTCACGCTGGCTTGGCAACCCGCGATGGTTCATCTGTTCATTCCCTCCGCGTGGTTTGCCGCGTTGATGCAAGTTCTTGTCGGCAATTTTGCGCCGTGGAATCTTTACGCCGCGATCATCGGTATTGTGATATTTGGCAATGCAGCTTATTACGGCCTTCGCCATCTTGCAAAAAACTATCAGATGCTCATCGCCGGAGACCGACAAGCCGCGGTCGAAGCGACCGTTGAAAAGCGCGCCGCTCCATTGATCAAGCGAAATCGGCTGCCGCTTTTGTTCCGCCGGCCCGAAGAACGCATCATCGCTACATTGCTTAGCGGGCAGTTCCGCAACGATACAAAATTCCGCATGGCGATCCTGACCATCATTCCACTCATCGCCATGTACCTGTTCATCGCGATCCATGAAGATGCGTTGAACGATCCATTCATCGATGGCAACATCTCGATTGCCGACAGCGGCCTGATTTACTTTGCCCTTTTGTTGATTCCGCTGCTGGTGAAGCAGAGCATCGAGATGTCCGACTCCCACGAAGCGGCATGGATATTTTTCGCCAGCCCAATGTCGCTGCATCGCCTGGTCTTGGCCGCTAAGCGTGTGAGCTACTTTTATTTTGTAATGCCCACCATTGTGGCGGTCACCGCGTTGCTCGCCTACTTCTTCAACGACCTGGCGCATGCCGCATTGCACGGTTTGACTTTGGCGCTTCTGGTTTATTTTGCGCAGCAGCTCGTTTTTATGCTCAAGCCGACCGTGCCTTTTTCCGAGCCGCGCACCCGCGGCCGGCAGGGCGCGCTTTATGCCGTGGCGTTTTTTGTCGGTCCCGGCGCCGGCTTCGCCGCGATGATTTTGATCGGCAAGATGATTTATCCGTATCCCGAACGGCTGCCGTTTTTTTACGTCATCATGTTTATTGTCGTTCTTGCGCTCGACCGCATGCTGGCGTGGCAGTTGCGCCGGAAGTTTGTGCCCGACTCTCGTCCAAAGAATGCAGTCATCGTTGCAACATCGGCGCTTACGTAGAATCTTAGCATAAATTTTAATACACGCTTCGTTTGCCCCCGCTCCGTTTCCATGTTTTTCAATGGCAGCGGGGCGGAATCTGGCGGCACGCGGTGAAGAATACAGATTACCAAAAATCGCAGCATCATCACTCATCAATTCATTGAGCGAACACTTTATGCGCATCGGCATGGTTTGTTATCCAACACACGGCGGCAGCGGCGTTGTAGCCTCGGAATTGGCGCTGGCACTCGCGCATGGCGGTCATCAAGTTCACATCATCAGCTACGCCGTGCCCTTCAGGCTGCGCGAGTTTCACCCGAATGTTTCGCTGCACGAAGTTGACATCGCCGTCTATCCGCTATTCAAATATCCTCCCTATGAGCTTGGGTTAAGCAATAAGATCGTCGAGGTGGCGCAAGAGCACGGCCTCGACATCATTCACGCGCATTATGCGGTGCCTCATGCAACGAGCGCTTACCTTGCCAAGCATATATTAAATTCTCCAAAGCTGAAGATCATTACGACGCTGCACGGCACCGACATCACACTGGTCGGCGCGGACAAATCTTTTTTCAGTGTTATTAAATTTAGCATCGAGCAGTCCGACGGCGTCACGGCGGTCTCGAATTATTTGCAGAAACGCACGATGTCTGAATTCGGCGTCAATCGCGACATTCGAGTTATTTATAATTTCATCGATTCGGAGAAATACCGCCAGCCGAAAGAATGTCCTTGTAAGCGCGAGGTTTATGCCGCGGCCGGCGAAAAAATCCTCATGCACGTTTCAAATTTCCGCCCGGTGAAGCGCGTCAGCGACGTCGTGAGAATTTTCGCGCGCGTGCGCCAGGAGATACCGTGCAAGCTGCTCCTCGTTGGCGAGGGTCCGGAACGCTTGTTTGCGCAACAACTCGTCAAGGAGCTTAACCTTCAAGCCGATGTCCGCTTTCTCGGCCAGGTCGATCAGATCGAAAGCATTTTGATGTGCGCGGATGTTTTTCTTTTGCCGAGCGAACAAGAGAGTTTTGGATTAGCCGCACTCGAAGCATTGGCATGCGGCGTGCCGGTAGTCGGCTCAACAACCGGCGGACTCCCCGAGGTGGTTCGTCACGGTGAGACCGGTTATCTTTATCCCGTTGGAGAAATCCGCGATATGGCTTTGGCGGCGTTAGACATTCTCGGTGACGAGCAACGCTATCAACGCTTCAGCGAGAACGCGCGCAAGCAAGCAATCAAGAATTTCGACATCAAAGTTATTCTGCCGCAGTGGGAGGCGTACTATCAGGAAGTGCTGGGGAAATAAACGGGCAGCGCTTGAAAAGCAAGCGCAAGTTGCAGGCAAACAGAAGAAGAACACCGGAGTAACTTCATGCCGCAAAGAGAGCAGACGACCCTCCCTCGCATCCTGAATCGTTTCGATCTTACCGCCATCGCCGTCAACACCATCATCGGCAGCGGGATTTTCGTGATGCCGGCCGCGGCCGCTGCAAGCGTCGGTGTTTGGGCGCCGCTGAGTTTTCTTGCCTGCGCGTTCATCATCCTGACATTGGTGCTTACCTATGCGGCTGCTGCCAGCCGTTTCAGCGAGACCGGCGGGCCATATTTGTATGCAAAAAAAGCTTTCGGAAATTTTGTAGCGTTCGAGGTCGGATGGATTTTTTGGCTGGGGCGCATCTCCGCCGTCGGCGCGAATTACAGCGTGTTCATGCTTTATCTCGGCTACTTCGCGCCGAAGCTTTCGCAAGGTTTGCCGCGCGCCGCCATCATCACCGTCCTGGCCGCGCTGATTACGCTGACAAATATACGCGGTATCAAGCTCAGCTCGCAAATCGTCAACGCTTTTACCATCTCCAAGCTGCTGCCGCTCGGGTTATTGATTCTCGTCGGCTTTTTCTTTCTCGATTTTGAAAAGAGCGGCGCGGCCAAAGATTTCACTTCCGCCGATTTCCTGCGCTCGATTTTCATTTTGGTTTTTGCCTACGGCGGGTTCGAGCAAGCGTCGATTCCCGGCGGCGAATCACAAAACCCCAAGCGCGATTTGCCGCGCGCCCTGCTTCTCGCCATCGCTATCGTCACGCTGGTTTATGTATCGATGCAATTTGTCGTTTATAATCTCGATCCCACGATTGCCGAGTCGAAGCGGCCGCTGGCGCAAGTGGCGGAGATGATTATCGGGCCGCTCGGCGCCGGGTTGATCGCTCTCGGCGCGATGGTCTCGACCTGCGGCTATGTTTTCGGCGCATCATTGGCCGTGCCGCGACTCACTTTTGCGCTGGCAGAACAACGTCAGTTGCCACCGATCCTCGCGCGACTGCATCTGCGCTTCCGCACGCCGTGGTTCTCAATTCTCTTTCACTTCATTATCACTTGGACGCTCGCCATTCTCTTGACCTTTCTTCAGCTCGCGGTCATCAACGTCATGGCGCGTTTGGTGGTAAGCGTCGTCACTTGCCTGGCAGTCATGCGGTTTCAAAATACTGATCAAGCTCCAAGCACCTTTCGCCTTCCGGGCCGGCAACTCATACCGCTCGCCGGCATCGGCTTGGCAATTTTCTTGCTCTTCCAAGCCTCGCACAATGAATTGTTCTATGGAACGCTGGCGCTGGCAATCGGTGCGGTGATTTATTTCATCTTCAGCCGTGCTGCGAACTTATTAAAATCATAGAGTGCCGCTGTTAGCAACCAAAATCCCTCATCTCAAATAACCCAATGACGCCACCGCTAAATCATGTCCCCTCCTTCTGGCAAGCATTTCGCTTCTGGCTCAAGCTCGGCTTCATCAACTTCGGCGGCCCGGCTGGGCAAATTGCCATGATGCACGCCGAGCTGGTTGACAAGAAAAAATGGATTTCCGAAGATCGCTTTTTGCACGCTTTGAATTTCTGCATGGTCTTGCCCGGGCCCGAAGCGCAGCAGCTTGCCATCTACATCGGCTGGCTGTTGCACCGCACCTGGGGCGGCATCGTCGCCGGCGCGTTCTTCGTCATCCCATCGATTTTCATCATGCTGCTTTTGAGTTATCTCGCTGCGGCTTTTGGTCATGTTCCGGCGGTCGAAGGCGTGCTCTACGGCTTCAAGCCGGTGGTCATCGGTTTGGTGGGTTTTGCGGTGATTCGCATCGGCAAGAAATCTCTGAAGAATGGCGCGCTCGTTTTCTTGGCTGCCGCAGCTTTTGTGGCGATCTTCTTTTTTCACGTGGCATTTCCCATCATCGTTCTCTGCGCCGGTCTTATCGGCTGGGTTGGCGCAAAATTTTTCCCAAGAATTTTTACAGCGACAAACTCTCACGGATCAAACAAATCCGTTGAAGTGGCGGCAATCATCGATGCCGATCATCACACCCGCGCATCGTGGGGGCGCGCATTCAGAATTACAGCAGTATGCGTTGGGATTTATGTCATTGTCGTCGGCGGGCTTGGTTTGCAATTCGGTTGGTCGAGCGTATTTATTCAAGAAGCCGTCTTTTTCACTAAAGCAGCTTTTGTAACGTTCGGTGGCGCATATGCCGTGCTCCCTTATGTCGCACAAGCCGGAGTGCAGCAATACGGCTGGCTCAACCCTGGACAAATGCTTGACGGTTTAGCGATGGCTGAAACCACGCCTGGCCCGTTGATCATGGTCGTGCAATATGTCGGCTTCATGGGCGCTTATAAATTTCACAGCAATCTCTCCCCTGCTCTTTCGGGAATCATTGGCGGCCTGGTGACGACCTTCGTGACTTTCCTTCCGTGCTTCTGGTTCATCTTCATTGGCGCTCCGCATATCGAACGGATGCGGGGGAATCAAAATATTACCGCGGCGCTCACCGGCATCACCGCGGCGGTCGTTGGCGTGATTCTCAATCTCGCCGTGTTCCTCGGCATCAAAGTCATTTTCCCTGAAACCGGAGGCGTTGATTATTTCGCAGCGATAGCGGCGCTTCTCAGTTTCGCTGGTTTCTGGAAATGGAATTGGCCGATTCATTGGGCGGTGTTGGCTGGAGGAGCCATCGGAATGGCGTGGCGATTCATCCCGTGAATCATAAAATCTCCGACATGAATGCCACATGGATTAAAAGACCACACAGAATTTTAACTGACTCTCTCCGCGTGCTTTTTTAATCAGCGTGGCAATAGCTTTTAATTTCAGTTCGGTTGGATTTTTTATTCCGCCCGGAAATAAATTCGTAATCTGTGAACGCTCCGTTTGACAAACAATTTAACCGCCTCTGCTGGATCGGTGGGCTTGCCATCTTCAGCTCGACGTTATCGAAAAGCCCGACGCTGCCGTTGTATGCGCATTATATCGGCCTCGATGCCGCTGCCATAGGTTTAGTAGCCGCCGCTTCAACCGTTGTCGGCATTCTCATGAGCCTGCCGGCCGGCGCGCTCTCCGATCATCTTGGCAGAAGCAAACTCGTTCGTGGCTCGTTGTTTGTTTTCGCCTCCGCGCCGTTTCTCTATCTGGCAGTTCGCGATACGACGACGTTCATCGCCGTGCGCCTCTATCACGGGTTGGCGACGGCGATCTACGGCCCGGTGGTCATTGCGTTAGTTGCCGATTGGTATCGCGACAAGCGCGGCGAAAAAATGGGAATCGTCTCTTCCGCAAGCCAAGCGGGCCGCGCGCTCGCGCCCATCGTGGGAGGTTGGGTGATTGCGAACATCGCTGCGGCAGAGCAGGCGTTCACTTCGGTTTATCTCGCCTGTGGGCTTACGGGGATTCTTGCCCTGGCGATTGGTTTAAAATTGCCAACCGCTACGCAAGGCCATGCCAAAAGCAACAACGCGCATTTTTATTTTTTCTCCAATCTGCAACAGGTCTTGACGCACCGAGGCATTCTGTTGACCAGCGCTGCGGAGGCGACACAAGTCCTCGCCTATGGGGCGCTGGAAATTTTTCTGCCGTTACTCGCTCTCGAACGCGGGATGAATGCGTTCGAGGCCGGTGTCATGCTCGGAGCGCAAGTGGCGACGCTAACGCTCACCAAGCCGCTCATGGGCAAGATGTCTGATCGATTCGGCTGTAAGCCGCAGATCATCGCCGGCATGGCGATTAGCGCCGCGGCCTTGCTGATTTACTCGCGGCTCGACTCATTCATCATCTTTGTGATGATCAGCATTCTTTTCGGCCTAGGTATGTCGATGATGCGAGCGGCAACGCCGGCGCTGGTGGCTGATTTTGCAAGAGAAAAATCGCACGGCGCTGCGTTCGGCGCGATGAACACGATTATGGACATCGGCCACACGGCTGGACCGATTTTGGCCGGAGTGTTGATTAGTTGGCAAAATTATTCTGTAAGCTTTGCGGTTATTGCCGGAATACTTTTGTTGATGGCGGCGGTTTTCTTTTTTGGCGTTTCAATCAAACCCAAGCTGTCAGAATGAAATTATTCTGCTGAAAATAAAACCCGGCAATGAAGCCCATCCGCTTAATCCGTTTAATCCGTTACTTTTTGTAAACGGATTCAGCGGATTGAACGGATAAATGCTTAAAGGCGAATCTCCCATGAAATGGATAACCCGCATCGGCGCAAAGACCGACCGCATCGCCTGCCCATGGCTCATCAAGAAATTCATCGACCCACAGGCGGAGTTAGTGTTTGTACCGGCAGAAAAAGTTTTGACTACCGCGCAAGAGCTTGGCGGAAAGTCCTTCGATGCGCCGAATGCCGATTACACCCATCGCGACAGCAAATGCTCGTTCGAAGTTTTGATGGAAGAATTCAATCTCGATGATCCGGCGCTTGTTATGCTGGCGCGCATCATCCACGGCGCGGACATCCGCGAAGATCGCGGCAGTACATCTCAATCCGAAGGCTTGCGCGCCATCGGCGAAGGCTTTGCCATCACCACACTCGATGATCATGAAAAACTTCGGTTACAGTTTCCGATGTACGACGCACTCTATGCATGGTGCAAAAACCAGTCATAAGGTCGCTCCTCGGATACTGTGGGAAGCGCATCCGTTCTTACTTTGCCGTCTTCGCTTCCAATTCAGCCAAGTGTTTCTGCGCAAGATTCTCCCACCCCACTCCCTTGAAATGCTCGAGCGCTTTGGCAAGAAACATGGTTTCCACCGGCTTGTCGCGCCTTACCTCGTGCAATGAACCGCGATAATAAGCCTTCCCGGAAAAAGCCATGCTGAGCATACCGGTCTTTCCGCCCGGCGCCATCAAAATGAAGCTCCCCGACGCAAGCGTCGGGGTATCAAGTGGTGTATTGTCTATTGTAAACGACGCAAGCGTCGGGGAATTGAACCCGAACAAGATTAAAAAAATATGCCTGCGTCTCGTCCGCATCTTTCATGCCCGTGGACTGGTCAACGACGTAGTTTCCCATGAAGACCATCGATCCCGGTGCAACCGTGATCTCGGTCAACTTGATGACCTCCCTGGCGAAAAAAGTAGTGTAATGCGTTTCGCTGGGCGTGGAAACGCCGACACTTACGCTGACGCCAGGCTTCGCCGGACCGGTCGAGGCGGGCGATTGCGCCGTGCTTTTCGAATGATAAGCCGCCACGACAACATAACGACCCGGCTCGGCGTTCAACAAATACATTTGGCCATCCTTGCTAAAGTTCGACGACAACAGATCGCCAACCATGTAGGTGCTGTCTCCCTCGGCCATTCTGAGGAAGTAAACTTGGTTGGACTTGCTGCCGCCAAACAGCTTGAGGGGTGGGCGGGTTTTTACCGCGATGTCGATCACCGACTTCTGATCGTCCAGTGGCCTGGCTGGAGGAACAGTGCCGGCGCAACCAAGTAAACCGATCAGAAAGGTTGCGAGGATAAAGCTCTTTACGGTTTTCATGATAGATTCCTCCTGTAATAACCGCGTTTGATTGAACGATGGTTTGCGAAACTTGCGTTCATCGCATCAGAACCAGCTTACGAGTCGCGAAGAAACTGCCGGCTTCCATGCGATACAAATAAACGCCGGACGGCACTTGCTGTCCCGCATCATTGCGCCCGTTCCATTTGATCGTCTTCACACCGGCTTCGACTCGTTCGTTGATTAAAGTGCGGATACGTTGGCCGAGAACGTTGTAAACCTCGAGCTTCACATGCCCCGGCTGTGGTAATGCAAACTCAATCACGGTTTCAGGGTTAAAGGGATTCGGATAATTCTGCATGAGCGCATACTGCGCCGGAATCTCAGCGTGGTGATTGATGGCAACAACGATATCCGTTCCTTGCGCAACAAGCTCGATGGGATTGCCGCTGGGGTCATTGGCTGCGACTTCCTCGATGACAATCTGCGTGACGCTACCAATGTTCGCAGAAGTCGCGGTGCGCATGCGAATCATCGCCAGCGCGCCGGCGCCGCTCATGCCTTGCGGCACTCCAGCACGGCTCATGCCGATGCTAATTTTGCCCGCCGTCGAATCCACATGGGTAAACCAGATCGGCAGATTCGCCCCAAGAAAATCCCCTTGCAATACACTGACAACCCTCAACTGTTGCGGATCATATCGTACTACGAACGAGACTCCAAACAAATTCACAACCGGATTCGCTGAATCTCCAACGACGATGACGACATCAGCTTCGTTATCCGCTGTCTGCGGATCGGAGAGAACAGCTTTGAGTGGCGGCGTCGCAGCGGTAGTTTTGAATAAAAGAGTTTTGGCGGCGACAACCGGCTGCGACGCGGAATGCATCTTTTGCCAGTTCAATCCAATGCACAACACTTCAGCTTGATTCACGATACCGTTTCCATTGGCGTCGGCGTAAGTTGCATTCGGTATCGTCCACGGCGTTGCCGGTTGTCCTGAAAATCCACAGCCAATCACTGCGCGCGGCGGACCCGATTGTTGCCAGTGCAAGCCAACCGGCAGTACGTCGGCTTGATTGACGATGCCGTTATTGTCGGTATCGCCCGGCCAAACGGTCAATCCCGTTTCCAATTTTGTGCTGTTTGACTCGGCTTGTAATTCAATCGGCGCGCCGCTTGAGTCGTTGGCGCTTACTGCCGCGAGCACAAAGTTGATGGTCGTGTCTTGCGCGACGCTTTGCACAACTTTGAACCGAATGCGGGCAACATTCCCCGTGCCACTTACTCCGCCTTGTCCCGATTTTCTAGATACGGCAATACTTACTTTGCCACTGTCATTGGCATGGCGGCCAAGAAAAACCACATCACTGCCAATGAATGGCTCTGCCGTTTCGGAAACCGCATGGAGATACGTCGAGTCAAAGCTTAGTTCGAAGGTCAGGCCAAAAAGATTAATGACCTCCGCGACTTCGATAAGAACATCAAATTCGGTATTGAGACTGCTGCTCACCGTTGGTGGGCTGATGGGGTAAATTTTGCCGGCGAGCACGTTGCCTGTATAGACGATAGCCGGCGTGTATGAGATCGTGTTGTCGCTCTCGTTCGTCTCACTGATCTGGAACTGATCGTCGAGGTAAGCGCCCACGTAGTAAGTATCGGGGACGACGCTGATGAGGCTATCCAAATCCACCGTTCGGCTTTGTTTTCTGAAGGACCCTACGCTCAAACTATCTTGCGCGGACGAGGCCACCAGGTAATCGCTCGTGTCGATCGTCGCATCAGCCGACAGATAATAGCCGAGGCGGAAATTTCCCGTTGCCGATCCGCCGTTGTTTTCGATACTCGTGCGAATCGTCAGCTCGTGCGTGGCGGCATCGTAGCTATAGCCGTTGTCGGCCATGGCGCCGGTGTATATTTTCAAATTCGCCGGCGGCGTAGGAATAGTGAAGGGAAGACTGCCAGTGTTGTTGGTTTCGTCGTTCTCCTCAATTTGCAGCAAGTCATCCACGTAGATGCCAAGATTATAGCTGCCGGAGGCTGCATCGACGGAGATGGTCACCTTGGTCGTGGTCGCTGCTGACGCGCCTGCCGACAAACCGGTTATCGTGTGACTACCCAGCAGTCTGTCGGTTGGGTCCACCACGTTGTCGGCGGACAAATAAATTCCCACCCGAAAAACTCCAGTTGTCGCGTCGCCTTGATTCTTTACGGCAAAAGTTATTGCAATCGAGTCGCCGGCAGACGCCGAGGCCGGCGCTTGCACCGAAGTGATGATGAGATCCGGCCGCGCCAGACAGGCGTCGTTCACGCTCACTTTATCAAAATAGGCGCGATCATTCAAGGAACCGAGACCGAGTTTTCCCGAAACTGGATTCGGAGCGATCGCGGACATCACCAAACTGCCGTCGTAATAAACTTTAATTTCGCCATTGGAACGGGAAACTTTGAAGTCATGGTAGGCGCTGTCTTGAAGAACCTCGATTGTCCCGTCCGAAGTCACCAACTTGGTGCGCACGCCATCCACTACCTTGGAAATGTTTGTTGATGCGCTTTCCTTATGAAAGACAGCATAGCTGTAATTCAGATCATTGAGATACTCATAAAGCAGAGCGATGTCCGGCCGCGGTTCAACGGCAAAATCTTCAGCGCTGCGGGCCCGGCACTCGAACGTAAAATCTTTTGCTGAAAAACCGTCAAAGACGGAATATTCACCAAGCCGGCCTTCGGCAGGCGGATTGCCTGCGGTCCTAAGCGAATAGGCGCTCGCGTTCTGATACTGTGTCACCGTCCATCGCGATGAAGTAAGCGGCGACCACCCATCTGCGCTGCCGTCGTCGAATGTGTCGCAGAAACCGGTTGGTAAAGGTACATCACCGAGTGTTCGAATCAGCAATTCCGGCGGATTCGAGCCCTCTTTTGAGCTATAATACACCACATCCGATGAGGAGTTTTTTATCCCGAAGCTGTAAACGCCATTGCCGGTGATGGCCGAGGTCACATCCATTTCAACCCAGGTATTCAGACTGATGGGACCCAAAAATCTCAACGCCACACCGGCAATAGACGGCGCATTGTTCCAGTTCAAGCCGCTTTGCGTCCAGGGCGTTGCCGTACCTTGATAGTCGTTGGAAACTGAATACAGGTTTCCGCCATCCGAACTTGCATCGGTCACATAAAGCCGGAGCTTGGCGCTCTGCACCTGGCCGGTCAATCCGCTCACGTTGAATTTCAGATAGCTCTGCTCTGCATTCGTGCTGGCCTCGCGCACTCTCAACGTGAGCCTTGTGCCAAAATTCGAGGTGGGATTGGCAGCTTCAACATAAGCATCATCGGTCGGACGGAAAGTGACGGGCGCCGGCAAGGTGGTTTGACTGTACTTTATGGTGGCAAAATCAGTTCCCGTTACTCCGATATCGTCTCCGGTTACATAAATGTTGCCATTGGCGTCTATCGCAATATCTGAAGGATGATCAGTTTGATTGGCCGGACCATTGTACCGCATTACCCATAGTTCGCTTCCGGCGTTACTGTATTTTACCGTTGCAAAGTCATTGCCGCCACTGCCCAATACATAGACATTTCCGAAGCCGTCAACAATCAGCCTTATTGCAACATCATAATCATAGCCATTTCCAGGGCTGTTATAAGTTCGAACCCATTGAACAATTCCATCGGCGTCGTATTTGACCGTCCTAAAGTCGGCGCCAAGAACATCAACGCTGGAAACCGCGGTTCCAGTCACAAAGACGTTTTGCTCTGCATCCACTGCAATGACACTGAATGGTTCTCCAGTATTCACGACGTTGCCGTTTTGAATGCGTCTCCACAACAGCGCGCCAGTTGAATCATACTTCACGGTTTCAAGGCTATCTTTGTCCGAAACACTGATGCCTGTCACGTAAACGTTTGCTGCAGCGTCGACAGCTATGGCTTGGGCATTGTCATGGTAATTTCCGTCATAACTTTTCAACCAACGCAACCTCCCTGCTGCATCGTATTTGATAGTCAAGAAATCGGAGGTACTGTTGTTGAATTGAACAGAGCCGGCAAGATACACATTATCGAATACATCTACAGCGAGATCAGCGGCATAAGCATAGTACACGTTTTCGACACGATGTTTTGCAATCCACAGCTCATTTCCTGCAGCATCATACTTGATGGCCAAAAGCTCTGTGTCAGAATCATTTTGTTCAGAACGTCCAACCACACAGACATTGCCTTTGCTATCCACTGCGATGCCTGCCGGTTCATCATTGGGCCCGAAAAAAATGCCGGGATCTGCCGCTCCGGCGTAATACTTCACCCAGAGACGATTGCCATTTGTATCATACATCAGGGTTACAATGTCCAGCCCCTCACCCCGGACCCTTCCGGTCACGTAAATATTGCCGGCAGGATCCACGGCCATGGCAATGGCGATGTGGCTCTTTTCGGGAAGGCCGTAATGTCGTGACCACTGGAAATTGCCATTTGCGTTGTACTTGAGAATGGCGATTTCGTCGAACTCTTCGAAAATCTCGCTGTTGCCGGCCACGTAAACGTTGCCGGCGGCATCCACTTCAACGTCCACAGCTTGGTCGGGAAAGTTTGCTCCATCATACCGGCGCACCCATTCCTCTTCCACCTGCGCAAAGCCGGTGGTCGGCACAAGGGCTGCAAGCCACAGAATTAGGCCGGCTCTCTTCAAAAGATTTCGATACATGGGAACTCCTCCTACTTGCGTTAGAGTAAATGACCTCAAAATTATTGGTTTTTTCTCACCAGCTCCAGAATCGCCTTTTGAAACAAATCCGTCAATGCCGGAACGGATTGTTCACTCTTGTATTTAATGCCGAACATCCACTTCTCATCGACAATCACCGGGATATCCGAAGCGGTTTTTGCTGAATCCCGCCAGATCGACTTGCCGGTTTTATCCAGCATCTTCACCTCGAGAGCCAGCTTTGGTATTTGAACGTTTTTGGTTTTGCCCCAAACCACCAAATTAAGCATGGAGCTATGGCCTTCGGCAAAGGAGATCCGCGCGAAAATTGCCAGGACTGCCGCGTGCTTCCCCGCGCGGACTATCTGCTCGATGTCCCCATGCGGATAGCCGAAGAGATCATACTCGACTTCGCCTTGAAGATGATCGATGGGCAAGAGAGGAATGCCAAGATCATGCTTCAAGCCATTTGCAATAATGGCGTAAATAGAATCCAACTGGGCTTTCCATTCCGACTTTTCCGGCTGGCGCGCAATTTCAATCGCTTCCTTGACTTGGCCGGCAATTCTCACCGCTTCCGCAATATCGGCAACGGTACCGGCTTTGCCTTCATACTCCGCGCCTTCGATAGGCTCGGTCGTAATGTCGAACGCTACTACTGCGACTTCTTGAAAAGGCAAGGGTCGCGCCAATTGAACTTTTGAGGCACATCCCAGGAAGGAGATAATACAAGAAAGCAGCAAGAGCTTTTTCATAATTCTCTCTCCTCGAAATAAATCGTAGTGTCAAAAGTTTTTGGTCAATTTTTTGATAAGCTTTGTTGGATCAAGAATTTCCTTGCGAGAGGTTGGTTCTCCCCCTATCTTGGGGGGCAGTTCAACCATACTCGCCGAGGCTGACTAAT
>Ga0247727_10002611_pt1 | contig 40903 bp, 42 predicted proteins | sample WisWelCaveWW1625_FD_202498 | JGI IMG/M metagenome (GOLD analysis project Ga0247727, IMG submission 202498) | Biofilm microbial communities from Wishing Well Cave, Virginia, United States - WW16-25 | ecosystem: Environmental > Aquatic > Deep subsurface > Groundwater > Cave microbial mat | place... | reverse complement strand
AACCAAGAGTGGTCTCAGGCGGTCATCGACCAACAGATCCCTTGCCCGACGGGCTACGCCGTGGGTGCGCCGACGACGTCGACGGAGCTCGCTGCTATCAGAGCGCGGTTACATCCCAGGATCGCGAACGTCGCCAACCAGCCGGACATGGTGGTCGCAGACGGTCGGCTCACCGTTCCGGTCATGCAGGTCTGGAGTCCCGGAGACCCCTTTGGCTGCGGTGCGACGCTGATGGACTGCACGCTGCGCGACGGAACTGTCGTTACCATCGGCAGTGCGGACTGCATCAACGAGCCGCTTCGGCAGGCCATCGCCGCGCAGGGCCCGACTAGCCGCTCGAAGTCCCTTCGCTTGTGCGTCCAAAATCCCGAATTTCCGTTAATCCCGTGCAGCGGGCACGGGATGATCATGATCGCGGGCGTCAACACGGACCCGGCATTCCCCGCCGACTACAACACCGCAATCATGGACTGGGCCCGAACGCGACTGGCCGACCCCTGAGCCATGGGCTCTGACAGACCCGGGCAGGACGCCGGGTGTGAATGGTGCTGACTCCAAATGGAGAATAGCGCACGTCCTTACTGCAGCAGCGACCAGAACGACTGGCGGGGATGGTGCCGTCGTTCACGTCGCTGGTCTGTGTGACCGACACCGTGCTGGTCGTGCTGACCCGTCGGGCGGGCGCAGAGGCGTGCCGCCAGGTCGGTGAGAACGCCCGGCCCGTGTCGGGCGTCGCCGACGAGCTCGGAGTGTGCTGGTGGCCAGTGATGAACGCGGTGATCGAGCACGGCACTCCGCTGGTCGATGACCCCGGCCGGGTCGGACCGGTCGCGCATCTCGGTGTCGATGAGACCTCGTTCCTGCGGGCGAACCGGCGCCACTCGACGATCTACGCGACTGGCCTGGTTGATCTCCAGGCGCGGATCGTGATCGACATGGTTGAAGGCAACAAGGCGTCTGACCTGCGGCGATGGACCGCCAACGCGGATCCCGGGTGGCTGGCCGGGATCAGCGTGGTGGCCACGGACCTGGCCGAGTCGTTCCGGGCCGGGCTGTCCCCGCACCTCGATCACGCCGCCCGCGTCGCCGATCCGTTCCATGTCGTGCGGATCGGGAACCGTTGCGTCGACCAGGTCCGCCGCCGCGTGCAGAACGAGACCCTGCATCACCGGGGCCGCAAGGCCGACCCGCTGTATCGGATCCGCAAGCTGCTCCTCGCCGGCCACGAACGCCTCGACCAGCGAGGTCGCGACCGGGTGCTACTCGGGCTGCGGATCGGTGACCCCCATGACGAGCTGCTCGGCGCCTGGCTGGGCAAGGAGTCGGTCCGCGACATCAACCTCACCGACGACCGCGCTGACGCCGAGCTGCTCATCGACAAGGCCATCGCCGGCTGCGCCGCCGACGAGGTCCCCCGAGATCCGCTCGCTCGGCAAGACGCTCGCGTCGTGGCGGACCGAGATTCTCGCCCACCACGACACCGGCGCCAGCAACGGACCCACCGAGGGCCTCAACCTCTGCGTGAAGAAGGTCAAGCGTTGCGGCCACGGGTTCCGGTCCTTCGAGAACGGCTCCGTCCCGCCAGAAACGGGTCCGATCGGACGGCTCTAATGCCTCTACCCAGCGCCCCGGTGATCCGGCCTCGATCGGTCACCGGATGCTCCCCGATGCCCACAGGCACCCGACGTCCCCGAGGTGCGGGCGGAGCACCGGGGGCCTCTGGTCCCGACGGGACCACGAGTGGGAACAGGTGCCCGAGTAGTAACGGTGCGAGGCATGCGCGAGCCCCGCATGAGCCCGGGGCTCGGGATGGTCAGACGCCTCGGTCAGCCGCCCTGACGTGCGATCACGAGGCCGTTGACGGAAGCCGCCCCAGCGCGTGTGAGGACACCGCTGAGCACCTCGAGCTGTAGGAGCGTTGTGGTGACGTCGTCGACGAGAAGGACGCGCTTGCCCTCGACCCGCTCCGGGTGCCCCACGCTGACCGCACTCCACAGCTCGTCGGCCGCCTGCTTCTTGGCGTGCCACGTGGTCCCGAGGCTCGTCGCCGAGGCCGTCTCCGTGTGCTTCACGAGGGTGGTGTCGTCGGGATTGCTGCCGGTTCGGTTGACGGTGGTTGAGACAGATCATGCCGCGACGTGAGCCTCGGCGGGACTGAAGGCGAGCTCGAACTCGACGGGGGTGAGCTTGCCGAGCGCGCGTTGTCGCCGGCGGCGGTTGTAGGTGTGCTCGATCCAGAACGAGATGGCGTAGGCGAGCTCGCCGCGGGTCCGCCAGCGGTGCTGGTCGAGGACGTTGCGTTGCAGGAGCGCGAAGAACGACTCCATCGCGGCGTTGTCGCCGGCGGAGGCGACGCGTCCCATCGATCCGGTCAGCCCCGCGGAGCTGAGCACGGCCCGAAAGGCTCGGGATCGGAACTGACCGGGCCGCCGCGGTCGGCGTGGACGATCCCGCCGGGCTCGGGGCGACGGTTTCGGATGGCCATGTCGAGGGCGTTGACAACAAGCGTGCTGTCTTGGCGTGAGTCGATGGACCAGCCGATGATCCGCCGGCTGAACGCGTCCATCACCGCCGCGCAGTAGAGCTTGCCTTCGCGTGCTTGGGTTCTCGGTGATGTCGGTCATCCAGAGCTCGTTCGGGCGGAGGCGATGGAACTTCCGGTTGACGAGATCGTCCGAGGTCACGATCCCGCGCAGCCGCTTGACCCGAGCCGGGCCGGGCAGGCCGTAGATCCCGGCCTGGGTCATCAGGACCGACACCAGGCGTGAGCTGACCCGGACGTCCATGGCCATCGTCAGCTCGGCATGGATCCGCCGATAGCCGTACGTCCCGCGTGACGCCACGTGGACCTCACGGATCAACCCGGTAAGCCACTGCCGGCGCAGCTGGGTAGCCGACGTCGCTCGACGCTTGTAGCGGTAGTAGCCCTGCCGGGAGACCCCGAGGACTCGGCAGCAACGGTCGACGGGGATCCCGGTGTCGGCCAGACGGTCGATCACCGGGTGAATCCTTTTGGGTGAGGACGATCCTGACCGAGGAACTTCCCGGCCTGCCGCACGATCGCCAGCTCGGTCTCCAACTCCCGGATCCGCTTCCGAGCAGCGCGCAGCTCGACGGACTCGACTGTCGTCCTCCCGGGGATCTCACCGCGGTCGATCCGGTCCTGCTTGATCCAGTCGTGCAGGCACCCGGCGCTGATGCCGAGCTCGTACGCGGTCTGTTTCACCTGCTTGCCCGACCGCACCAGCGCGATCGCGCGGGCCCGGAACTCGGGAGGATAGGGACGAGGCACGAGTCGAAGCCTTTCAGTCAGGCCATCGACTCGTCACCGATCCTGGAAACCCAACTGGGGGGCAGGTCAAGATGTCAACCGAACCGGCAGCAATCCCGATGATCTGGTCGGGCGTGTGCCGACATCGGGTCATGGTGTCTGTCCTCCTGCCCCATCTTGGGGCAACGGACTCGCACACCACCTGGACCACTACAGGGGGGTCACCTCACACCTGCGGTACTACTACTCGACGGAATCGGGTGAAACGCCCGGACCCCATAGGCAGACCATGGACATCTTCGAGGGCGCGCGAGCAGATCCAGGCTGCGCCTGGTCTCGCACCCGATCTCTGGATTGCGGATCGAGTAGCCCATCCTTCCCACGGCCTTCCCAATCAGGTCGGCGAATGAGGGTCTGCAGCGGTCACTGGCGGTAAACCCTCTGGGAGGCCTTCACCAGGTAGTCTCCCTGGTGAAGGCTGTGGACTAGAGCGCCCTCGGCAGGACTCGAACCTGCGCCACCGGCTCCGGAGGCCGCTGCTCTATCCCCTGAGCTACGAGGGCGGAGCTCCGACACTACCGAACCCGCTGCGTCGGCGAACTTGCGTCAGAAAGGCGTGCGCGGCACGGCGAAGTGACGCAAGTTCGGTCGTGGAGCGCCGGACGAGTCAGACGAGGAGGAGGCTGAGACGGCGGTTGACGGCGTCGAGCGTCGCGCGGGCGGCGCCGTCGATGGGGTTTGCGCCAGAAGCCATGCCGTACAGCGTCACGTCGTCGCCCGCGTCGAGAGCGACGGCGACGAGGGTCGAGTCTTCCTTCGCTTCGATCGCCCGCGCCCACAAGGTCTTCGTTGTGAGATCCGCGCCGAGCGATCGGATCGCGGCGAGCGTCGCGTCGACCGCTCCCGGGAGACCGCGGGTCGCGGGTGCCCGGCCGATCGTCCGGCGTCCCTCGAGGATGAGATGCACCTCGAGCTCGTCGGTGTCGGGGAACGACAGGACGGCGAGCAACCGCGGCCGTGTCGCGCGCTCCGGCTCCGCCTCCACCTCCACCTGGGTCACTTCCGCCCGCGGCTCGTGCGCTTCCGCCGCCGGCGCGATGCTCGTGATGGGAGTGACACCGTGCGCCGGCTCGCGGTCGCGCCAGCGGATCACCTCGACCGCAACGGGGCGATCACTGTGCCGCGCGGCGATACGTGTCGCCGCGACCGGGAGGGGAGTGTCGGTCAACTCGCTCGGGGTCACGTGCAGCTGCACGAGCAAGAGGTCCTCGCGGCTGTCGAAGCCCGCAGCGCGAACACCAGGCAGCTTTCGGAGCTCGAGCTCCAGATCGTCGAGCATCATCCTTGCGCTCCCTGGCTTGCGCCCTTCCGGCGCTGCTTGTCGTCGTAGAGTCGCCCGTCGGCGAGCTGGAAGAGCGTGTCGAACTCGGTCGCCTCCGCGGGGCACACCGCCATGCCGTAGCTGAACTCCGGTGTCGGTGTCGTGAAGCCGGCCGCGCTGCGGATCCGCTCGATCAACACCGGCACACCCTCGGGGTCGGTGCCGGGCAGGATCATCGCGAACTCGTCACCGCCGATGCGCGCAGCGTTGTCGCCGAATCGCAGGGCTCGGCTGAACCGATCGCCGAGATCGCGCAAGACCTGGTCGCCCGCAGCGTGACCCCCGGTGTCGTTGACGGCCTTCAGCCCGTCGAGATCGAGGATGACGAGCGTGAACGGCCACCCGTAACGGTTCGAGCGCGCGATCGCCATCTCGAGGAGCCGGTCGAAGCTGCGGCGGTCGAACAGCGCGGTGAGCGGGTCGTGCCACGAGTCGTAGCGCAGCATGTCCATGCGCAACGCGAGCACGCACAACGAGACGATCAGGTCGCGGTCGAACTGGTGTTCCTCGAACGGCGGCTCGGTGTACAGGCCGGCCGGCGCCTCGAGCAGGGCCTCGTCGTCTTCGTCGAATGGCCTGCGCCCCGCGCGGAACACCTGGCGGCCGAGGCCCGGCTCGTCGACGACGATCGCAGCGTCCTCGAGGTCGAACTCGGCGACGAGCGCGTCGAGCGCGCGGTAGATGAGCGCGAGCCCGCTCTCGTTCTGCGCGAGCTCGGCGGCCAGCATCCCGCTCAGCCTGCTCATTCCTCCTGCTCCGTCCGCCGCTGCTGCGTCCTCGTCGTCGTCATCGTCCGCCGGCAGGATTGCCGCCAGGCCGCGTCCGAGCCCCGATTGATGCTCAGTCACCGCGCCCGACCTCCTGTCGCCGCCCGTCGAAATCCGCTGGTCCGACCTCCCCCGTGACGCCCCGGCCGGTCGAGCACCGTTCGCTTCGAACCTTCGAAGAGTTTGGTGCCGAGACGATCAAGAGTAACCGGCCGTCACGATTGAGGAATAGGTCGATGATCCCTTTCTGGCGCACGAAGTCGGTCGGAGAGATCGTGTGACCCCGGTAACATCACCCGTCTGCCAGCCCGATTCGGCCGGAAGAGAGCCTCGTCGTGATTCGAGACGACCTGACCGCCGCGCTGCTGCGGGCGGTGGCCGCCGAACATCTCGCCGCGCCGGCCACCGTTCAGCTCGAGGTGCCACGCCAGCGCGAGCACGGCGACTGGTCGACGAACCTCGCGCTGCAACTCGCGAAGCCAGCAGGACGTCCGCCTCGGGAGCTGGCAACCGAGCTCGCCGCGCGGATTCAGGCCGAGGTCGGCGCCGGCACCGTGCGGCACCTCACGGCAGTTGCCGTCGCCGGGCCCGGCTTTGTCAACTTCCATCTCGCGCCGGGGTGGCTGCACGACGTGCTGCGGGAGGTCGTCAGCGCCGGGGAGCGGTACGGAACGAGCGAGGTACTCGCCGGCGAGCGACTCAACCTCGAGTTCGTCTCGGCGAACCCGACCGGTCCGCTCCATGCCGGCGGAGGCCGCTGGGTCGCGACGGGCGACGCGATCGCGAACCTCCTCGCGGCCCAGGGCGCCGAGGTCCACCGGGAGTACTACCTCAACGACACCGGCAACCAGCTCGAGACGCTGCGCGGCTCGCTCGCCGCCCGCTACCGCGGAACACCGTTACCGGACGACGCCTACCAGGGTGAGTACCTCGTCGAGCTGGCCGAGGCCCTCCGAGCCGAGCACGGCGACGGTCTCACCGACGACGAGCTGTGCGAGCTCGGGGTGCAGCGGATCGTTGCCTCCATCCGTGACGACCTCGCGCGAGTGCGTGTGCGCTTCGAAACCTGGTTCTCCGAGCGCGTGTTGCACGATCGCGGCGATGTCGCCGATGTTCTCAAGCAGCTCGACTCGATCGGCGCGACGTACGAGCAGGACGGGGCGCTGTGGCTACGGACGACCGATCACGGCGACACGCGCGACCGTGTGCTCGTGCGCAGCGACGGCGTGACGACGTATCTCTGCAACGACCTCGCCTACCACCGCGACAAGCTCGCGCGCGGGTTCACGCATCTCATCAACATCTGGGGCGCCGATCACCACGGCCAGGTCAGATCGTTACAGGCCGGTGTCGAGGCACTCACCGGCCGGACGGGCGAGCCCGAGATCATCCTCGGCCAGCTCGTGACGTTGGTGCGGGGCGGCCGCGAGGTTCGGCTGTCTCGACGAGCAGGCAACATCGTGACGCTCAGCGACATCCTCGACGAGGTCGACGCCGACGCGGCGCGCATGACGTTCCTCCTGCAATCGCTCGACACGAAGCAGACGTTCGACCTCGACGTCGTCACAGCGCAATCGACCGAGAACCCCGTGTACTACGTGCAGATGGCCCATGCGCGGATCGCATCGATCGGACGCAAAGCAGCCGGCGACGGCGTTCGCCTCGAACCGATCGACCAGGTCGACCTCGGCCCTCTCGTCCACGAGCGCGAGACCGAAGTCCTGCGCAAGCTCGCCGTGTATCCGGACGTCGTGACCGATGCCGCGACGTCGCGCGCTCCGCACAAGCTCGCGCACTGGGTGCACGAGTTCTCGGGCGTGTTCCATCGCTTCTACCAGGACTGCAGGGTGCTAGGTGTCGAGCCCGACGTCACCCAAGCTCGGTTGTGGCTGACCGAGGCGAGCCGGATCGGGCTCGCGAACGCGCTCGGCCTCCTCGGTGTGCATGCCCCTGACGAGATGTCCCGCCTCGACCAGGCCGTCGAGTGACCGACGTCGGCCTCGCGGCAGGTGCGCCGGCGCGCGCGGACCCGATCGATCCGACGCTGCTGCCTCGCACCGCAGCGGTCGACGCGAACGGCCGGCTCTCGATCGGGGGCGTCGACTGCGAGGCGCTTGCCGACGAGTTCGGCACGCCGCTCTACGTCTACGACGAGGACGACCTACGTGCCCGCTGCCGCGAGTACGCGGCCGGCTTCCCCGATGGTGTGGCGTATGCGGCGAAGGCGTTCGTGTGCGGCGCGATGGCGCAGTTGGTCGTCGAAGAGGGTCTCGATCTCGATGTCGCGAGCGTCGGCGAGTTGCACCTTGCGCTGAGCGCCGGCACACCACCGAGCCGCATCACCATGCACGGCAACAACAAGACGGAGGCCGAGCTGCGAATGGGGCTGAATGTCGGTGTGGGGCGAATCGTTGTCGACAGCCACGATGAGCTCGACCGGCTCGCGGTGATCGCGGCACAAGGTGCCGGCGGCTCGACGCTGCTCGTCCGCGTGAACCCCGGCGTCGACGCCCACACCCACGAGTACCTCGCGACCGGTGTGCTCGACGCCAAGTTCGGGTTCCCGCTCGCCGATGGTGAGGCCCTGACCGCGGTACGACGAATCCTCGATCTCGACGCCACTCGTTTCGGCGGGTTGCACTGTCACATCGGGTCACAGATCTTCGGTCGCGAGGCGTTCGACGCGGCGTTGGAGCGGTTGGTCGGGCTCGTCGCGGAGATCGAACACTTGGGTGTCGATGTTCCCGAGCTCAACCTCGGCGGTGGGCTCGGCGTGCGCTACACGCTCGCCGACGATGCACCGACGATCGCGCGCCATGCGGCTTGGTTGCACGAGTCGCTCGGCGGCGCGCTCGCGGCCTCTGGTGTGCGATCGCGGCCCCGGCTGACGACCGAGCCCGGGCGATCGATCGCGGCGCCGCCCGGCGTGACGCTGTATCGAGTCGGCACCATCAAGGTGATTCGAGGAGTCCGGACGTACGTGTCGGTCGATGGTGGCCTGTCGGACAACCCCCGGCCCGCGCTCTACGGCGCCGAGTACGAGACCTTCGTTCCCACGCGTGCCGCGGCGCGCAGAACCCGCGCGGTCACGATCGCGGGCGCGCACTGCGAGCAGGGAGACCTGCTCGTCCGCGAGGCAGCCGTCCCGGCCGAGCTCGCAGTGGGTGATCTGCTCTGCCTGCCGGTCACCGGCGCGTACGGGCACTCGATGGCGAGCAACTACAACGCGTTCCTCCGGCCGGCGGTCGTGTTCGTCCGCGCCGGCCGTGCCCGGGTCGTGGTCCGCCGCGAGACAATCGACGATCTGCTGGCGCGCGACCTCTGCAAGACTGGTTCGCGATGACACAGCCACACGAGGCCGAGGGCGGCGCGACCAGGGATCGCGACGCGGTGGTGCGCGTCGGCGTCCTCGGCTGCGGCAATGTCGGTGCCGCGCTCGTCGAGCTCCTGCGCGATCACGCCGACGTGATACGAGCACGGTCGGGTCTCGACCTGTCGGTCGCTCGGATCGCGGTACGCAATCTGAGCAAGGACCGCGGGCTCGAACTCGGCAAGGATGTCCTCACGAACGACGCCGAAGCGCTCGTCAACGACCCGAGCATCGACGTGATCGTGGAGGTCATCGGTGGCATCGAGCCCGCGCGCTCGCTCATCCTCGACGCGCTGAAACTCGGCAAGCCCGTGGTCACCGCGAACAAGGAGCTGCTCGCGAACGTCGGCAAGGAGCTCCTGGAGGCGGCCGAGACGTCCGGCGTCGACCTGCTCTTCGAGGCGAGCGTCGCGGGGGGTATCCCGCTCATGCGCCCGTTGCGGGAGAGTCTCGCCGGCGAGCGCATCACGCGTGTGATGGGGATCGTCAACGGCACGACGAACTTCATCCTGACCCAGATGAGCGAGCAGGGGTCGGGCTTCGCAGAGGCGCTGGCCGATGCGCAGAACCTCGGGTACGCCGAGCGCGACCCTACGGCTGACGTCGAAGGTTTCGACGCGGCGGCGAAGGCCGCGATCATCGCCAGCATCGCGTTCGGAGCGAAGGTCGTGGCCGGCGACGTCTACCGCGAGGGCATCGCCGACATCACCCAGGCCGACATCAGCGCCGCGGCCGATCTCGGGTACGTGTTGAAGCTGTTGGCGGTCGCCGAGGAACTCGACGGGGCGCTCGCGGTGCGTGTGCACCCGGCGATGGTCCCCGCGACGCATCCGCTTGCGTCGGTGCGCGGCAGCTTCAACGCGGTGTTCATCGAGGGCGAGGCCGTCGGCGACGTCATGTTGTACGGGCGCGGAGCCGGCGGTCGACCCACCGCGGTCTCGGTGCTCGGTGACCTGATCGACGCCTCGAAGAACCTTCGTTCGGGGGCCCGAGGTGCGACGATCGGATCGCTCTCGCGCAAGCCGATCCTTCCGATCGACGAGGTACGCAGCCAGTACTACCTCACCCTCGACGTCGCCGACCGGCCGGGTGTGCTCGCGTCCATCGCGGGCGTGTTCGGCCAGCACGGCGTCTCGATCCGATCGATGCAGCAGAAGGGTGGAGGCGCCAGCGCTGGCGAGCGGGGTGAACGCGGTGAACACGCTCTCTTGATCTTCGTGACGCACCTCGCCCGCGAGGCCGACATGCGGGCGACGATCCACGACGTTCGCGAGCTCGATGCCGTCCATACCGTCGGGTCCCTGCTTCGGGTGATCGGCGAAGAAGGCTGAGGATGGTCGTCCAGCGCTGGCGCGGCCTCATCGAGGAGTATCGCGAACGGTTGCCGGTCACCGATCGCACGCCCGTGGTCACGTTGCTCGAAGGCAATACGCCGCTCGTGCCGGCACAACGTCTGTCGGAGCGAACCGGCTGCGACGTGTTCTTGAAATGCGAAGGTCTCAACCCGACAGGATCCTTCAAGGACCGCGGGATGACGATGGCGATGAGCAAGGCCCTCGAAGATGGCGCGAAGGTGGTCGTCTGCGCGAGCACCGGCAACACGAGCGCGTCCGCCGCCGCCTACGCTGCACGCGCGGGCATGTTGTGCGCGGTGCTGATCCCCGACGGCCACGTCGCGCTGGGGAAGCTCGCGCAGGCGTTGATCCACGGAGCACGAACGTTGCAGATCCGCGGGAACTTCGACGTTGCGCTCGCGCTCGTCCGAGAGCTCGGATCACGCGACGGCGTGCAGATCGTGAACTCGATCAATCCCTATCGCATCGAAGGGCAGAAGACGGCCGCATTCGAGATCGTCGACGTGCTCGGCGACGCGCCGCACGTGCACTGCATCCCGGTGGGCAACGCCGGCAATATCACCGCCTACTGGCGGGGATACTCGGAGTACCACCGCGACTCGTTGGCGACGCGGTTGCCGCGCATGCTCGGTTGGCAGGCTTCGGGTGCCGCACCCCTCGTGCACGGTGAGCCGGTGCCGTATCCGGAGACGGTCGCGACCGCGATCCGTATCGGCAACCCGGCGAGTTGGAACGCGGCGATCGCCGCCCGCGACGAGAGCGGCGGCCACATCGGCGCGGTCACCGACGCGCAGATCCTCGACGCCTACCGATTGCTTGCCGCGTCGGAGGGCGTCTTCGTCGAGCCGGCGAGCGCGGCGGCGGTCGCGGGCTTGCTGTCCGCGGTCGAGCAGGGCATTGTCGAGCGTGGCGAGCAGGTGGTGTGCACGGTCACGGGTCACGGCTTGAAGGACCCGAGCCGTGCAATCGCGGAAGTTGACTCCGGAGCTACCGTTGATGCTTCCGCGGACGCCGTGCTGGAGGCCCTGGGGTTGTGAACCACGAAGGTGTCGATCGCCGCCGGTTCCTCGTCGGCGCGATGGGCGCGCTCGTCGCCGGCGTGGCCGGCGTCTCGACGTTCGTTGCCCGGCGTGGAGACGGCGGGCGAGCCGGGAGCTCGACGGGCGTGTCCCGAGCGCCGGCGGCGACGTCGACCGCACCTCCACAGCCCGCGCTCACGAGAGCGACGGTGCCCGCCGTCGATGACCCCTCGATGCTGCTGCCCGAGCCCGAACGGCCACCCGCCGACGCCTTTGCCGAGGTGCCGGTGCGCGAGATCGGAAGGATCGCGATCCCGAGGATCGACCTCGATCACGCGGTGTACGAGGGCGTATGGCTGACGGTGTTGAACGTTGGTCCTGGTCACTGGCCGGGGTCGGCGATGCCGGGCCAGGCCGGCAACACCGTGTTCCCCGGCCACCGCGTCACCTACTCGCGGCCCTTCTACCGGCTCGACGAACTCGTGCCCGGCGACGACATCACGTTCACGATGGCGAACGGCAGCTTCACCTACGCCGTGCGCGAGACCTTGATCGTGAGCCCGAAGGACCTCTGGGTCGTCGACCAGCGCGAGCATCGCGAGGCCACACTGATCGCATGCCACCCTCGTCACAGCGCCCGGCAGCGCATCGTGGTGAAGGGGAGGCTGGTGCGTAGCCTGCCGAATGTGGCGGCGGCAGCCGCAGCCGAGGAGATTGCCGCTGCCGCCCTTTCGATCCCGTTGTAGGCCTTTCGATCCCGTTGGAGGAGTGCAATGACCCGTCCGGTTGCCCTCGTCACCGGCGCGTCCGCCGGCATCGGCGACTCGTTCGCCAGGCTGCTCGCTGATCGCGCGTACAACCTCGTCGTGGTGGCACGCGATGTCGCGCGTCTCGAAGCGCTCGCGAAGGACGTCGCCGAACGGCACAAGACGCACACCGAGGTGCTCGGCGCGGACCTCACCGATCGGGCCCGGCTCGCGACGGTCGAGGCGCGTCTGCGCGACACGTCACGACCGATCGAGGTGCTCATCAACAATGCCGGTTTCGGAAGCCTCGGTGACTTCGACCAACTCGACATCGATGTGGAGACGCGCATGATCGATCTGAACGTTGTCGCGCTCTGCCGCCTCACGCACGCCGCGCTCGTACCGATGCTCGAACGCGGCCGTGGCGGGATCCTCAACGTCAGCTCGCTCGGCGGTTTCCAACCAACGCCGAAGTTCTCGACGTACGGCGGCACCAAGGCGTTCGTCACGAACTTCACCCAAGCCGTGCACGAGGAAGTACGAGGTCGCGGGGTGAACGTGAGCGTGCTCTGCCCCGGTTTCACGCGCACCGAGTTCCAGGATCGGGCTGGTGCCGAGGCCGAAAAGCTGCCAGGTTTCGTGTGGCAGAGCGCAGAGGACGTCGCCAAGGCGGGGCTCGACGGCCTCGAACGGAACAAGGCCGTCATCGTGCCCGGCACGGTGAACAAGCTGACCGCGGGTCTCGTGAGCGTGACGCCCGGCGCGCTCTCGCGCCGGAGCGCGGCGATGCTGTCGCGCTTCTTCAACTGACCGTTTGGACGGTTTCCGTCGGTGGGCGAGGGAAACGGTCCACTCACTCGTCGCCGCGCCGGGGCGAGGCGGCTGCTACGACGCGTTGACGAGCTTGGAGATCGTGCCCTGCCGGCTCAACACGTAGATCTCGCCGTCGACATCCTCGCCGAAGCTCGTAACCTCGCCGACTTGCAGCCCGAGATCATGCGCGACCACCGCGTCACCTCGTTGTTCGAGCGCGGTCAGGCTGCCGACGCAGTAGTCGGCGAACACGTAGCTGCCCGCCAGTTCGGGGATCGCCGTGCCCCGGTACACGAACCCACCGGTGACCGAGCAATTGCCGTCCGCATGTGAGAGCTCCAATACCGGATCGACGAAATCGGCGGAGGGTCCGCCGCCGAACTCGTGCAATCCTTCCCTGACGTTCCACCCGAAGTTCATCCCCGACGCACCGTCGGGGACACGGTCGATCTCCTCGTACGCGTTCTGCCCGACGTCGCCGATCCATAGATCGCCCGTGGCGCGGTCGAAGGAGAAGCGCCACGGGTTGCGGAGACCGAGCATCCAGATCTCGGGTGCAGCGCCTGGCTCGGTTGCGTAGGGATTGTCGGGCGGGATCGAGTACGCGGCGTCACCGTTCGGTTCGGGATCGACGCGGAGGATCTTGGCGAGCTTCGTCGCGGTGCTCTGCCCGTAGCCGTGCGGATCTCCGCCCGAGCCGCCGTCGCCGAACGAGATGTAGAGCAGCCCATCGGGTCCGAGCTTGAGGTCGCCGCCGTTGTGATTGGAATACGGCTGTTCCTGGTACAAGACCGTGCGTTCGGAGTCGTCGTCGACATCGTCTCCCTGCATCGCGTACTCCGCGACGTGCGTGTGCCCGTCCGGGTCGGTGTAGTCGACGTAGAGCGCCGAGCCGTCGCTCGAGAACGCGAGCCCGAGCACGCCCTGCTCGTTGCCTTCGGCGACCGCTCCCTCGAGGTCGAGCACAAGTTCGCCCGTCGTGCCGTCGGGCGAGACCATTCGCACCCCGCTGTACTGCTCCGCGACGTAGAACTCGCCCGTCCCAGGGCGCGCTGCGAACGCGACGGGCGAATCGAGGCCACGCGCGAGTACCTCGAGCGCAACCCTCGCGTCGGCCGGGTCGCCGACGGCGAGCGTGGTGGTGGTGGTCGGCGCGGCGCGCGTGGTGCTCGTCGCGCCGTCGACGGTCGTCGGGCTCGCAGTCGAGGGGTCGGCAGTCGAGGAAGTGGAACCCGTCTCCGATCCTCCGTCGCCGCACGCTGCCACCGCGAAACCGAGCCACAACGAACCGAACATCGCGAGCGTCCTCTGCATGGCGCGGCAGGCTATGGCGGTGCGTGTGCCGTCGAGGCGCGGGCGATGCGGCCTCGCCGAACGTAGAGTGCGGCCGCGTGAAGTACGTCGTGTTCGTTCCCGATGGTTGTGCCGACGAACCGATCGCCGAGCTCGGCGATCGCACGCCCCTCGATGCGGCGCGCATGCCGAACCTGGCTCGCCTCGCAGCGCGCTCGGAGGTCGGTCGGGCGGTGGTGATCCCCGACGGCATGCCGGCGGGAAGCGATGTCGGCAACATGGCGATTCTCGGCTTCGACCCCGCTCGATTCCACACCGGCCGTGCGCCGATCGAGGCGGCGGCGATGGGGGTGGAGCTCGGCCCGACCGAGGTTGCGTACCGCTGCAACCTCGTCACGGTCGACGACGAGCAGGACCCGCCCGTCATGCTCGACTTCGCGGCCGGTCATCCGCAGAACCGGCAGAGCCACGCGATCATCGCCGCACTCGATGCCGAGCTCGGGGGCGGGCGCGAGGGTGTGCACTTCCATCCAGGCGTCGAGTACCGCCATCTCTGCATCGTCCCGAAGTCGTGGGCAGACGCGGAGTGCGCTCCGCCGCACGACCTCACCGATCAACCCGCGCGGTTGCCGACAGGACCCAGCGCGCGCCACCTCCGAGACCTGATGGACCGGAGCAAGCAGATTGTCGGACGCGTCGCACGCGATGTCGGCGCGGACGCGACACAGATCTGGCTCTGGGGTCAAGGAGTGAAGCCGGCGCTCCCGAGCTTCGTCGAGACGTACGGTGTCGCGGGCCGCCTGACGAGCGCGGTCGATCTCGTGACGGGCCTGGGCGCGCTGTGCGGTATCGAGGTCGTCGATGTGCCCGGGGCGACGGCGGGTTTCGACAATGACTACGGCGGGCAGGCCAGGGCGTGCATCGAATCGTTGCGCGACCGCGACTTCTTCTTGTTGCACGTCGAGGCGACCGACGAGGCGGGGCATGCGGGGCGGCCCGATCTCAAGGTCGAGGCGCTCGAGCGCTGGGACTCCGAGATCATCGGCCCTGTCGTCGGCGCGCTCGACGCCGCGGGCGAGCAATACCGGATCCTCCTGCTGCCGGATCATGCGACGCCCTGCGCGCTGCGGACACATACCGCGGCGCCGGTACCGTTCTTGCTCTTCGACAGCCAGCGGCTCGGCCCCGGGGGCCGCTACACCGAATCCGGCGTGGCTGGCGCTGATAGCCAACCTGCCCACCGGCTCATGGCGCGCCTGATCGCGGATCGTGAGGATCCCTCCAGCACCGGGTGAGCCCAGACCGGCCCGGCATGAGCTAGTATCTCCAGTGATCCCCCCGCCTTCCGGCGAATCTGCCGACGGCAAGTCCTTTCCGTTCGTGCCTACCGGTCGATGGGAAGGTGGAGTGGGTTCGACGCCCCGCCGGTGAGGCAAGTCCCCGGCGCCGCGTCCCTTCTTGATTTTCCCCGTTCTCCCTGGAATGCCGGCACAGGTGTCGGTTTGATGGAGCGTGTGTCCATGACAAGTCAGACCTTCGAACGGTCGACGCTGGACGGCAAGGACCGAGATCAACTCATGGCGATCGCCGGAGCTCTCGGTCTCAAGTCCCTCTCGCGAATGAAAAAGGCCGACCTCGTCGACGCGATCGTCGGTGCCGGTTCGTCCGGCAACGGCAGCAGCGCGGAGAGGCCGAAGCGCACGATCCGTTCCGCCAAGGCCAGCGAGCTCGACAGCATCGAGCGGCTCGCCGCCGAGGAAGAGTCAATCGCCGCACGCGAAGCCGCCGCGGCCGAAGAGGCGGCCTTGCCGATCGCGCGACGCCGCGGCAACGCGCCGAACACGAATACCTCCGGGGCGCCGACCGGTCCCGACGCTCCGGCGCGGTCCGGGTCGGGCGGTGCGGGTGCCCAGCAGACGCACGGCCAGCAGAGCCACGGCCAGCCGCAGCAAGGCCAGGGCCAAGGGCAGCAGGGCCAAGGGCAGCCGCAGCAAGGCCAGGGCCAAGGGCAGCAGGGCCAAGGGCAGCAGTGGCGCGACAACGAGGGTGGGCGCAACAACCGTCGCCGGCGGCGCGGTCGCAATCGCGGCGACCGCAACGAATACGAGCCCCGCGAGGGTGGCGACGCGCAACCCTTCACCGGTGAGATGATCGAAGTGACGGGCCTGCTCGACCTCCGCGACGAGGGATACGGGTTCTTGCGAACGACCGGATACGTCGCGGGCCGCAACGACGCCTACGTGTCGGCGTCGCTGGTCCGTCGCCATGCCCTCCGCAAGGGCGACTACCTGCGCGGCGCGACCCGCCCGCCGAGCAACAGCGAGAAGTATCCCGCCGTGGGTCGGATCGACGAGGTGTGCGGCATGGACCCGGAGCAGGCGCGCCAGCGCCCGCGCTTCGAGGATCTCACGCCCCTGTTCCCGGATGTGAAGCTGCCGCTCGAGCTTGCCGACGACCCGTTGGAGCTGACCGGACGCATCGTCGATCTCATCTCGCCGATCGGCAAGGGTCAGCGTGGAATGATCGTCTCGCCGCCGAAGGCGGGGAAGACAACGATCATGAAGCAGATTGTCGCGTCGGTCGAGCGGAACAACCCCGAGTGCCATGTGATGGTGCTCCTTGTCGACGAGCGACCCGAAGAGGTCACCGACATGAAGCGCCATGTCCTGCGCGCCGAGGTCGCGTCGAGCACGTTCGATCGGCCGAGCGACGAGCACTGCCATGTGGCCGAGCTCGCGATCGAACGCGCGAAGCGTCTTGTCGAGCTGGGAAAGGACGTCGTCGTGATCCTCGACGGCATCACCCGCTTGTCACGGGCGTACAACCTCGCCGCGCCGGCGTCGGGCCGAATCATGTCGGGTGGAATCGACGCCGGCGCGCTCTACCCACCGAAGAAGTTCTTCGGCGCCGCGCGCAACGTCGAGGAGGGTGGCTCGCTCACGATCATCGCGACCGCGCTCGTCGAGACGAACTCGAAGATGGACGAGCACATCTTCGAGGAGTTCAAGGGCACTGGCAACATGGAGCTCCGCCTCGACCGCCGGCTCAGTGAGCGGCGTATCTTCCCCGCGATCGATGTCGCGGCCAGCAGCACACGCCACGAGGAGCTGCTCTTCGACCGGGGTCAGCTCAACCAAGTGTGGAAGCTGCGCCGCGTGCTCCACGCGCTCGAAGGTGACAACGACAAGTCGGGCAAGGGCCTCGAGCTGCTGATCGACAAGCTCCGTACGACCAAGAGCAACGACGAGTTCCTCGCGGAGATCGCGAAGGCACCGACGATCGCCTGAGACCAGTCCGAGCACGATCCGCACCAGGGCACGATCCGACCACGAGGAATCACGAGATGAAGACCGAGATCCATCCGAGCTACGTCGAGTGCAACGTCCACTGCTCCTGCGGCAACGAGTTCGTGACCCGCTCGACCGTCGAGTCGCTGCGGGTCGAGCTCTGCTCGGAGTGCCATCCCTTCTACACGGGCAAGCAGAAGCTCGTCGACACCGGCGGCCGCGTCGAACGCTTCCAGCGCCGGTACGCGAAGACGAAGAAGTCCTGACGGCACCGGAGCGTCACGGATGACGACGCGCGACAACGAGCCGCGTTACATGGGTGGCCAGGCCGTGCTCGAGGGCGTGATGATGCGCGGCCCGAACCACTGGGCGGTGTCGGTCCGCGTCCCCGACGGCAGCATCGACACGAAGGTCGAGCCTGTCGCGAACTGGTCGGAGCGGTACCGCTCGATCCCCTTGGTGCGCGGTGTGATGTCGCTCGGCGAGTCGTTGTCGCTCGGATACCGTGCGCTGCACTGGTCGGCGAGCCGTCAGCTCGAGGCCGAGCTTGCCTCCGAGGAGGCGGCGCTCGCTGCCGCCGACACGACCACGATGAGCGACCGTGAGCGAGAACGACTGGCGCGGCGCATCGCGAAAACGCGCAAGTCTGCCTCGGCGATGTCGGAACGCGCGGTCGGCGCGACGATGATCGTCGCGCTCGTGCTGTTCTCGGCGGTGTTCCTCGTCCTCCCGGCGCTCGTCGGCAAGGGAATTCACCGCGGGCTGGGATTCGTTCCCTTCCAGGTTGGCGAGGCAATTGTGCGTCTCGGCTTCTTCGTCGGCTACGTCGCGCTGATCTCCCTCATGAAGGACATCCGCCGTGTGTTCGAGTACCACGGTGCCGAGCACAAGGCCATCGCAGCGTACGAGAACGGCGTGGAGCTCACGCCAGCGGCGGCGAGCCAGTTCACGACTGCACATGTCCGCTGCGGCACGAACTTCCTGCTGACCGTCATGGTCATCGCGATCGTGTGCTACTCGTTCGTGCCCACGCCGAATCTCGCGTTGCTCATCGGATCTCGGATCGTGCTCATCCCTGTCATCGCGGGCATCTCGTACGAGCTCATTCGCTACGCGGCGAAGCGGATGCAACTGCGCTGGGTGCGCGCGCTGATGAAGCCGGGGCTGCTGTTGCAACGCCTGACGACTCGGGAACCGACACTCGATCAGCTTGCGGTCGCGGTCGCGTCGTTGCGGGCGTGCATGACAGCCGAACAGCTCGCCGAAGTCGAACAGCGCGCTGGGATCAGAACGCCGATCATCCGGCCCGCATTCGGCCTCTCGTGAACTTGCGAGGAATCGTCGGCGATCGACGGCCGGTCAGCGAGCAAGGGCGATCGACGCTGCCCGCAGCGACTCGGTCGTGAGGACGACGAACTCGTCGTCGCGATCCGGCGAGCCGTGGTCGAGCCAGTTCAACACGGCGTCGACGACGTTGTCGTAGAGGGTCTGGGCCGCCCACTCGCGGTAGGGCTCGGCGATACCGAGGCTCACGACGACCTCGCGTGCGGCGCTCACGGCGATGTCGCGCAGCTGGCTCGCGTAGTCGGCGAACTCGTGCTCTCGCGCCGCGTGACGCCAGAGCAGCCGGAAGCCGTCGGGATGCTCTCGTGCGACGGTCAAGAGGCAGCGGGCTGCGACGCCCGGACCCGCCTCGGACGCGAGCAGGGTGAGGAACTCCTCGACCTGTCGGTCGAAGACGCGTTCGAGGACCGCGCGGTACAGGTCGTCCTTGCTCTCGAAGTGGCGGTAGAGGATCAGCTTCGACACGCCGCACGCGGCGGCGATGTCGTCCATCGAGGTCGCGGCGAACCCGGTGTGAGCGAAGGCCGCGGCTGCACCGGCCAGAATCGCGGCGCGCCGCTCGGCGCGGGGCAGCAGGGTACGAGAGGCAGTTGCACTAGGTATACGGCCGAGTATACACTCTGGAGTCAACCGGAGGCGTTGTCACCGCGAGGCACGGTTGCAGCCGACCGGCCGACAGGGGAGGTCTGCCGTGAGCCCCGAGCAGAGCACGGAGCAACTCGAGTGGTCGGAGATCGAGCTCCTCGCAACCGACGACATCGCAGCACCACTCATCGCCGGCGGCCGGCGCTGCCACGGCGGCTTCGATAGCGCCGGCAACTACGTCTCGCCGCGGACGAAGGGCCGCACGCCCGCGATCACCAACTGGCAGGAGCACCATCGCGCGACCTTCGGGACGGAGGTCCTCGACGCGCCGCTCGAGACATGGCCAGAGGGATATCCGAACGTCGCGCAAGCGAAGTACCTGATCGCCGAGGGTGTCCGCGAACCGATGATCACGCAGTTGACGCGGATCGGAACCGTCGAGGGCTTCGGAGCGATGATCCGCCATGCGCATGTAGGTGATCTCCAACGTTTCTTCGAGGATCCGATCGCCGGGACCGCCCTCGCGCACCTCGACGCCGGGCTGTTCGAAGCGCACGCGCGCGACGAGGCGGGCTACGAGGACGAGGCCGGTCATCGCGACATGTGGTTCGCGGCGCGCGACATCGCCTTCGAGGCACCGCCGACCGAAGACCAGACCGCGATCATGTTCGAACGGATGGGCATCACGAACGCAACTCCCACCGCGCAGCAGATCGCGGACGCGCAACTGGCGTTCAGGGTGCACGACGATCTCGATCCTGCCTTCGAATCGATGATCCGGCGCATGCTCGGCATCCTCTTCATCGAGATCAGCGCGTTCCACACCTTTGTCTGGGCCGAAGCGGTGCTCGCCGACGAGACCCTCGTCGCCCGCGACGGCGAAGCGGCCCGGATCGTGAGCTACATCCGGGCCGACGAAACACCGCATGTCGAGTACCTGAAGACCGCGCTCACCGAGATCCGCGATCGGACCTTGATCGGCGAGTCCGGTACGCGATTGTCCGGCGCGCAAGTCATCACGACGCTGTGGAACCTGGCGCTCGCCGACTCGCTCGGCACCCGACGCGACGCGTTTCTGAAGACCGTCCTCCTCGAGCTCGAGCATTCGCTCGAGGGCCACCGCCGGCGAGGGGAGATCCTCGAGGGCTTCCACGCCCTCGGAACGATCCGCCCGACGCCGGCCGGCGAGTTCACAGCCGTCGCGACCTACTGAGGAACGACATGAAGTTCGGGATCTTCTACGAGCATCAGCTGCCCCGTCCCTGGAACGACGACAGCGAACATCAACTCATCCAGGACGCGCTCGAGCAGATCGAGTACGCCGACTCGCTCGGCATCCAGTACCTGTGGGAGGTCGAGCACCACTTCCTCGAGGAGTACTCGCACAGCTCGGCGCCAGAGGTGTTCCTCGCGGCAGCGAGCCAACGCACGAAGCAAATGCGGCTCGGCCACGGCATCGTGCAGACGCCGCCGCCGTTCAACCACCCCGCGCGCGTCGCCGAGCGCATCGCGATGCTCGACCTCGTCTCCGGCGGCCGGGCCGAGTTCGGCACGGGCGAATCCAGCAGCGAAGCCGAGCTCGGCGGGTTCATGATCGACCCGCTGGTCAAACGCGAGATGTGGGAGGAGGGGTTGCGAGTCGCCGTTCGTTGCCTCAGCGAGACCCCGTTCACCGGGCATCAGGGCACGTACGTCACGATGCCGCCTCGCAATGTCGTGCCGAAGCCACGGCAGAAACCGCACCCGCCGCTCTGGGTCGCCTGCAGCCGGCGCGACACGATCCACCTCGCCGCGCAGAAGGGCATCGGCGCGCTCGCCTTCGCCTTCGTCGATCCGGAGGAGGCCCAGCACTGGGTCGACGACTACTACACGACCCTCGAGGCCGAGGGCGTGCCGATCGGCGATGCGGTCAACGCCAACATCGCCTGTGTCAGCACGTTCATGTGCCACGAGGACGAAGAGGTCGCGTTGCAACGGGGGCTCGAAGGCGCCAACTTCTTCGGTTACTCCCTGGCGCACTACTACGTGTTCGGGCGCCACCAACCTGCGATCACCGACGTGTGGAACGAGTACGAGGCGCGACGCTCCGAGCGCGGCTTCGACCCAGTCGCCGTCCAGCTCGCCGCGCGCAACAGCGATGCCCTCGGTGCGAAGGTCGTCAGCGAAGGGTTCGGTGGTCTGCGCGGTGCCATCGGAACACCCGATCAGCTCCGCGAGTACCTCCTCCGGTACGAGGAGTGCGGCGTCGACCAGGTCATCTTCTGCTACCAGGCGGGCAAGAACCGCCATGACCACATCATGGAAGCGCTCGAGCTGTTCGGCAAGGAAGTGCTCCCGGAGTTCCTCGACCGCGACGGCGCCGCGGTCGCGGCCAAGGCCAAGAGGATGGCGCCGATCGAAGCGAAGGTCATGGCCCGCAAACCCGCGGAAGATCACCCGCCACTCCCGACGCCCGACTACTCGTTCCCCGCGTTCCCGCGGCAGATGGCCGACCGGCTCGACAGCGACGCCTTCCACGAGATGCTCGACAAGATTGCCGACGGCAGCGCCGACGGCCAGGACTTCGTCGAGCAGCTGATCCGCAACGCGCCATCCTCATAGTCGCGCTCGCTCCGCGCGGGTGGTGATCGTGCCGCGGTTGCGTCGGCGCCGCTCGCCGCTCCCGCCGTTGGCTTCGTTGTTCCGTGTCGCTCCGCGCGGGTGGTGATCGTGCCGCGGTTGCGTCGGCGCCGCTCGCCGCTCCCGCCGTTGGCTTCGTTGCGCGCTTACTCGGCGAAGCGTGAGTAGGCGTTCGCCGCCGCGGTGAGTTCGGCGTGGGGCGCGTCGTGCACGGGCAGGGAGGCGATCGGCGCCGTCAGGTTCACGGGTGGCGGAACCGGCCGGCCCTTGCGGTCATACCAGGTCTCGAGGCCGGTCGCGACGCGTCCGTCGCCATCGCGGTCGCCGACGAGGTACGCGTCGCCGCCGGTGAGCGGCGAGGTGTTCTGGATCCGCCCGTCGCCGTTCAGGTCGAACCAGGCTCGGCGCTCGATCCCCAGCTGTGCGACGAGATCGCGCGACGCGACGGGAGCCGCGGCGCCGGCTCGCAACCCGTTGTCGGGTCTGACTGTGCTGATCTCCATGGCGCCATCCGTGGCCCCGATGTCCCACCTCGCCCGACGTCGCCTTCGGCGCCAGCGTCCCGCGACTTGAGCGATTTCTCGCCCGCTCGAGGCGGTAGCGACGACTTTCACCACCGGTAGCCTCCGCCGGCCGTGTTCGAACAGCTCGACGACCTCGTGGACGAGCTCTCCAAGCTCGAGGCTGCCCTCCCCGCGATCTACGCCTCGGGCGACCGGCGCGCGGCCCGCGACGCGGGGCGGCGTGAGAAGGAGCTGCGGCCGCTCGTCGAGGCGTACCTGGCCTATCGCGCCGCGGAGACCGCCCTCGCCGAGACGCTCGAGCTCCTTGCGGGCGAGCGCGACGCGGACATGCGTGCGTACGCCGAGGGCGAGGCCGCCGAGCAGCAAGCTGCGATCGAACGGCTCGAGAGCGAGATCAAGGATCTGCTCGTGCCGCGCGACCCGAACGTCGGTCGCAACGTGATCATCGAGATCTCGGGAACCGAAGGCGGCGAAGAGGCGAACCTGTGGGCCGGCGACCTGCTCCGCATGTATCAGCGCTTCGCCGACCGGTTGGGACTCAAGTTCGAGGTGCTGTCGAGTCAACCTTCGGACCTCGGTGGCTACCGCGACATCACCTTCGTCGTGAAGGGCGAAACGGCGTGGCCGCGCTTCAAGTACGAGGGTGGACCGCACAGAGTGCAGCGAGTCCCCGCCACCGAGAGCCAGGGCCGCGTCCACACGAGCGCCGCTACCGTCGCAGTGCTCCCCGAGGCCGACGATGTCGACGTCGAGATCGATCCCAACGACCTCGAGATCGATGTCTACCGGGCGAGCGGACCGGGTGGGCAGTCTGTGAACACCACCGATTCCGCGGTCCGGATCAGCCACAAGCCCACCGGGGTGGTCGTCGCCTGCCAGGACGAGCGCAGCCAGCTCCAGAACCGCGAGCGAGCGATGCAGATCCTGCGGTCGCGACTGTTGCACATCGCGCAGGAACAGCAGGATGCCGAGCTCTCGGCCGCGCGCCGCGACCAGGTGCGCAGCGGCGGACGCTCCGAGAAGGTGCGAACGTACAACTTCAAGGAGAACCGGGTCACCGACCACCGCATCGGCTTGACGATCTACTCCCTCGATCGCGTGCTCGACGGTGACCTCGACGAGGTTGTCGACGCGCTCGCGGCCGACGAACGGCGCCGGCAGCTCGGAAGCTGAGAAGCATGGAGCGTTCCTGGGACGCGTTGCGCTCGTGGGCACGAGCGCACCTTGCGGGCGCTGGCATCTCATCGGCCGAAGCCGACGCCCGCTGGTTGACCGAGACCGCCTCGGGCTGTTCGGGTGGGGAGTGGTTGGCGATCGAGCGGAGCGCGCCGACGCCGGGGGCGCTTGCCCACCTCGAGCAGATGGTCGATCGCCGCATCGCGGGTGAGCCCCTCCAGTACGTGCTGGGATCGTGGTCGTTCCGTTCGCTCGAGCTCATGATCGACCCGCGGGTCTTGATCCCGCGGCCGGAGACGGAATGGGTCGTGGAGGTCGCGTTGCGCGAGGCCGTTTCGATCGGATTGACCCGCGGCCCGAGCCGACGCCCGATCGAGAGCGGCGACGTCCAACAATCGGGCGCCCCGCACCGCGTGGCGGATCTCGGTACCGGCTCGGGCGCGATCGCGCTCGCGCTCGCCTCCGAGCTGCCGCGCGCGCAGGTATGGGCAACAGACGCGTACGAGGATGCTCTCGCGGTCGCGCGCGCGAACGGCGCCGGCAACGGCATCGGCCGCGTCACCTACGCGCTCGGCGACTGGTACGCGGCGTTGCCGCTCGAGCTCGCCGGCCGGCTGGACCTCGTGGTGAGCAACCCGCCCTACATCGCTGACGACGAGCGAACGTCGCTCGATCGCGAGATCGTGACGCACGAACCAGCGCACGCGCTGTTCGGCGGCATTGATGGCCTCGACGCACTTCGCAGGATCATCGCGGACGCACCGCGGTGGCTCCGACCCGGCGGCGCCATCGTGGTCGAGCACGCTCCCCACCAGGTCGAGGCCGTCGCCGGGCTCGCCGGTCGCGCCGGTCTCACGAAGCTGCGCACCGAACCCGACCTCGCAGGGCGCCCGCGTGCGCTCGTCGCCCGTCGCCCGTCGCCGGTTGGTGGTGCTTCGTGACGACAGTGAGGGATGGGCTTCGCGTTTCGAGTGTGTAGCGTCGGGGAATGCGGGATTCCAAGTGTCTGCGGTGGTCGTTCTTCGTGAGGCTGTTCGCCAGCGGGGCGATTGCCTCGGTGCTCCTCGCCGCGTGCGGTGGATCGGATGAATCCGACCCGGCCGACACGACCGGCCCCGCGCCGACCACGACCAGCCCGGTGGCGACCAATGCGCCCAGCACCTCGACGACCGCTGCCCTACCGAGCGACGAGGACGCCTGGCGCCTGAATGCAGCCGAGTACCGCGGTCAGGATGGCGAGCGCTTCACGATCGAGTGCACACCTGATGGCCTCGAGTCCGGAATATGGGGTGTGGAGACCTATACCGATGACGTGTCGGTCTGCACCGCCGCCGTGCATGTCGGGCTGATCACCTTCGCGGAAGGGGGCGAGGTCGAGTACGAGATCGCTCCCGGGCTGGAGGCATACGACGCGGCGCTCGGCAACGGCGTGTTGTCGGAGCGGTTCGGCAGGTTCGCCGGTAGTTTCATCTTCCCGGCGGCGCCTCCCGGCTCCGGAGAGTTCACGATCGGGGCGGAGACATGGCAGCGCACGGCGAGCGAGTACCGAGGACAGAACGGCGACGAGGTCTCGCTGGCGTGCGCACCTGGTGGTCCGATCGGCTCGGTGTGGGGATCCGGCACGTACACCGATGACTCATCGGTCTGTACCGCGGCTGTGCACGCCGGGCTCATCACGGTCGCCGACGGTGGGACAGTGTTGATCGAGATTGCCCCCGGCGCCGACGTGTACGACAGCACCACAGCGAACGGGGTCACGTCCGGCGGCTACGGCAGCTACGCGGGCAGCTTCACGTTCCCGGAGGACCAGCCCGCCAACTAGCTAGCTCATCGGCGAGGTCCAGACGGGGCGGAAAACTGCGCCGCGAGCAAGCGGCGGACGAGAACGACGTCGGTGTCAACCCCGTCGGCATGCATCTTCTTCATCTCGACCGCCTCACCACGCGCATCATGTACTCGTGGCGGTTGAGCGGGTTCGCCATCGTCCGCCGACGGGTCGGTGGCGCGCCGCCGACCGGCTTGTAGCCGCCGAAGTTGGTTTCGACAACCCCCTCGCCGCCCGTCAGGCCGGGCAGCTGCCTCCGCAGGTCCTGCGCCCGAGCTGCGGGCAACAACGCCTCGATCAGGGAGAGGTCCCGCCGCCGCGACGGTGTTTCCACGACTCCGCCCAGACGTGCAACCGCCGCCAGAACGGCACCGACGGCAGCGGACGGCGTCTCGATGTCCGCACGGATCATCGGTTCGCATACGACCGTCTTCGCGCGTTCGAGCGCACGCATCACAACAATCGGCGTGAGCTTGCGAAAGTCGGCGGCCGTCGTGCGGGTCGTGCCACCCGAAGGCTTCGTCGGCCCGTCGCTCGCGTAGTAGCCACATTGGGTCATCGTGACAACGCAGTCGGCTACCTGCCAGCCGAACAGACCCTCTTGGAGCGTGCGACAGATGTACTGCGTCATGCGGTCCACGAAGCTGTCGGCGGTCTTGTAGATGTGCGTCGGCACCATGCGGGGGTCGACGTCGAGGCGGAACTCGACGCCTGACCCGATCGGTGCCGGTTCGATGCACAAGCCAACCGTCGCGGACAACGGGTTCGCGTCGTCTTGGAGGAATGCGAGGTCGGACCCGGGTCCGGACGGGCGCTCGATGTAGATGGCTGTCGTCTCGCGGAACGTGACGTCGACTCCGAAATCATTTGCGAGCGTCGCGCCGATGACCTCCTTCTGGACCTCGCCGTAGAGCGACACGGAGGTCTCACGCAGGGCGTCGTCCTGTCGGACGTTGATGAGCGGATCCTGCTCGGCGAGTTGCCCGAGGGCGACCCGCAGGCGTGCTCGATCGTTGGGATCGACGGCAACGACGACCGACTCCATTGTCGGTGGAGCGAACTGGTGGTGCTCCGCGGGCTTGGGAGGCGTGCCGACCGCGTCGCCGATCTGAACCTCCGCGAGACCCCACAGCTTCCCGATCTGCCCAGCGGTGATCGAGATCCGCTCGACGGCTGAGCCGCGGTCGAACACGCTGATCGCGGTCACCTTCCGTTCGCCAGTCCGGCTGATCCGAACCCGGTCGCGTATTCGCACGGTGCCGGAGGACATGCGGACGTAGGCGATCTTCTCACCCGCTAGGCCCCGTTCAATCTTGAAGACCGTGCCCGAAACGGGTCCATCAGCATCGCCCGCGGCTGCGGGCAGCAGCCCTGCGAGAGCGGCCATCATTGGCTCCACGCCCGCTCCCGTGATCGCCGAGCCGAAGAAGACGGGATGCACCAGCACCCCTCTCGTCTGTGCCGCGAGCTCCTCGAGGAGTCGGCGGTAGGGAAGGCCCACCTCGTCATCCACGTACGCGGCCAGGATCGAGTCGTTCTGCTCGGCGAGCACTTCAGTCAGCCTTGCCACAAAGGCGGCGTCGGCGCCGTCCCAGTGCGTGAAGTCGGCCGCGCGCGTTCCGAGCTCACGCGCGGAGCCCATCGCGACAATCGCGGGCGTCAGTCGCTCCGAGATAGCCCGAAGCACGCGCTCGTCGTCCGCGCCGCGACAGTCGATCTTGTTGACGAACATCAAGGTCGGAACGCGCAGCCGTTGCAGCGCGCGCATCAAGATGCGCGTCTGTGGCTGCACGCCTTCAACGGCCGAGATCACCAACACAGCACCGTCGAGAACACCCAACACTCGCTCCACCTCGGCGATGAAATCCGGGTGGCCGGGCGTGTCGATCAAGTTCACGATGATGTCATCGATGACGAACGACGCGACGGCAGCCTTGATCGTGATGCCGCGTTGTCGTTCCAACGCCAGCGAATCGGTCTGAGTGCTCCCGTCATCAACGCTGCCGATCTCGTCGATGACCCCGGCGGCGTAGAGCAGCCGCTCGGTCAGCGTTGTCTTACCAGCGTCTACATGCGCCAAAATCCCCAAGTTCAACGTTCGCATCGAGCGTCAGGCCCTTCAGATAGGTGGATGACCCCTTCTGGATGGACATGAACGCTCGGCGCATTTCGTCTCCTTGGTCGATCGACGGTCGGAGTGCAGCAGAAGACCACCCCGAGGGACAACTGATTTGTTCGGCACCCCGCCGGATCGGAGTCGAGCGGCGTACATCGCACGTCCCCTTGCCGAACGAGGCGACACGACAAGTGCTCCGGAAACCGCTTCTACAAGCCAACGTGCCGGACTGCACCTCGTTCGCGCGCACGCCTCGCTCCACCGCGCTGCGTCGTCAGCGTTCACGCTCGTTCGGGTCCATGCGTTGGAGGAAGGCCTGGTCGATCGCGACCCACAGCGTCTTGCTGAACGGATACCAGATCAGCGGGCCGAGGACCGCCACGGGTATCAAGATCGCCAAGAGCGGCGCGACCGGCACCTCGGGGATCGTCAGGACGAGGAGCACGATGAGCAGCACGACGGTGAGCCCGCCCGTGCACACGAAGTTGATCGCGAGCGCCCCCGCCCAGTATCCCGATTCGCGCTCGAAATGCAGCCCGCACTGTGGGCAGTCGGGCACCATCGTGACCCACCGGCGGAACAGCTTGCCGCGCCCGCACCTCGGACAGCGTCGGGTGAGACCGCGGGCGAGGATCTTTGCGCGCCCGCTGGCCATGTCAGCCGATGTCCTCGACCGTGTTGCGCGTGCCGTCCGTGACGAGGCGCGCGCGACGACCCTCCCAGGCCTCCTTCGTCATCGACGCAATTGCGCTCGCGTCGTGGACGTTCGCCATGACTCGACGGCCGTCGTCGGTCAGGGCGGCGACGATGCCCGACACTGGGTTGCCGGCTCGGTCGAACGGGACCGAGGTCGCTTCGATCGTGACCGATCCGGTGTAGATCGCTAACGGTTCGCGGCGCGGTCGCATGTCCACCTCCGCTTGTGTCGTCGCGGCATCGATCCGCACGAAGCCTTCGCGCGGCGGGGCCGTCGACCATATCCCGCATGCGTGCTTCGTCGCGTACCAACCGAGTGCCGTCGTGAGGCCGAATGACCCAGCGTCCTCTCGGAGCAACTCGACCATGCGCGCGATCGCATGCGTCGGGTAGTTGTTGAGGGGTCCGCCGGCGAATCCGAGGCCGCCGGTCACGGTGATCGGTCGATCGTCGCCCCGCAGCGGCCCTGGGAGCCCGATGCTGCCGAGCGCGAGCTGCACCGCAGACGGGAAGCAGGAGTACAGGTCGAATCGGGCGACATCGTCGACGCCGATCCCGGTCGCCGTGAGCGCTGCGCGGGTGACGACGCCGATCGCCTCGGACTCGGCGAGCGACCACCGTTCTGTGACGAACCAGTGGTCGGCGGCGTCCGCGCCGGCGTGGAGGAAGACCATGCGGTCCTCCGCGACACCCGCGCGCCGGGCAACCTCGTGCGCGCAGAGGAGCAACGCCGCGCCCTGGTCGACGTCGAGGTTCGCGTTCATTCGCTTCGTGTACGGGAAGGTGATCATGCGGTTGGCCGGCGTCACATCCACGATGTCCGCCGCCGAGTACGGCACGCGCGACCAGGCATGCGGATTCGACGCCGAGGCATGCGCGAACGTCGACCACAGCGCCCCGACGTAATGCTGATGTTCGTCGATCGTTCGACCCGCAGCGGCTCGCAACGCCGTTTCCAGCAGGGGATACATCGTGACCGGCGCGAACGCTCCGTGCGCGTTCTCGGCCTCGCTGGTCCCGGGACGCGGGTCGCCGATCACGACGGCGCAGGGAGGGTCCGCGCTGACCTCGAAGCGCAGCTCCTCGCCGGCTTTTCGAGCACGGCGGCGAGCATGCAGGACCTCACCGCCGCCGAGGAGCACCACATCTCGCTCTCCGCGAGCGATGGATGCGCCGAGCTCGTTCACGAGCAGTTGGGGTGAGTCGCCACCGACGGTGGAGATCACCGTGCTGCGCGGTTCGATGCGCAACTCGCGCGCGGCCAACGCTCCAGGATCGTGATAGCCCCACGACCCGATCTGCGCGACCGCCACGGTGTCGACCATCGGGAGGATGGTCACGCCGCAGTCGTCTGCCGCCAGTCGCGCGGCATCGACGAACAAACCGACCGGCGAGCGCGCGTCCTCAGGGCGGACCCGCTGGTTCACCTGTCCGACGCCGACGACGACGGGCGTACGCGGATCAACCATTCACGGAGGCTATTGACCGAGCATCAGCACCGGCCACAGTGGCTCGCCGGGGGTCGCGGAGTCGGGGCAGATCGACCGGTACCCGCACGAGCCGCAGATCAGCGCGTCGCCGACTCCGGGGAACTCGCCATCGGACGCCCACAGTTGCTCGACAGCGCGCGCGAGCTCGTCGGCGATGGCTGCGAGGTCGTCGGCGTCGGGCTCGAACGGTTCGGGATCATCGTCGATCTCGGGCGCGAGGTGCTCGTAGCGGAGCCGCAGGCGTGTCGCTCCGACGCGAGGGAGATGCGGCGCGAGCACGAACGCCTGCACACGAGCGGCGGGATCGTCGACAACGCGATCGACATGGCGCGCGCCCGTCTTGTAATCGCGCGCGTCCAGCATGCCGTCGTGGACCCAGATCGCGTCGATCCGCGCGTGGGCCATGAACATCAACGGCGGCTGGCGATAGAACCGCGCGAGCTCGACCTCGTGCTTCTGGCGCTGCGCCGCCCGGGGGCACCGCACGACGTGGCGGTCGATCATGCCCCGGGTCACCTCGTCGTCGACGCCGTGGTCGGCGAGCACCTGCGTGACGTGCTCGGCGTCGTCGCAGCGCCCGTGATCGTGGATCGCCTTGAGCATGGCGTGGACCAGGAGCCCGCGATCGGGCGAGAACCTTCCGTCGCTCTCCGGCACGCGCAGGAGGTTGGCGAGGAGGAAGGACCGCGCACAGCGGCGGAACGATGCATACCCGCTCGGGGTGATCCCTGGGATGTCGCCGAGCAGCGTTCGCATCGTGTGGCTCATCCGTCGTGAGCCTTACAACCCGCGACGCATGGGCAGCCGAGGCAGTCACGCCCCATGCGCGGCATCGGATGCGCGACGCGGTCGCGAGCGCGTGCGACCTGCGCCGCACTCCACCTGCGCGCGTCGTCGCGAACCGCTGGTGTGATCATGATCGGGTCGAGGCGGTCGGCCACGAGGAGGCTCCCGACGTCGACCACCACCTCTTCGGCCCAACCCTCGGTGCGGAGTGCGGCGAAGAACAACCAGGCGCGATCCAACTGCGGCGCTCTCGAGCCGAGCAGCAGCCGGCGGAGGTGGGCCTGGTCGCTCGCGTCGCGGCACGGGATGCCGACGCGTCCCGACCATCGCACGCGATGCTCGGCCGACGCGGTTTCCCAGACTTCGAGCTCGGGATCGTGACGGACCGCGTCGGGGAACAGGGCGAGGTAGCCGATCGCCGCGGCATCGTACGCGGCCTGCTGTTCGGCGGTGAGCTCGCGAGGAGTGCGAAAGTCGGCCGGTCCGGCGCAACGGAGCTCGACGTGCGCGTTCGTCGCGTCGGCCTCCACGCGCTGCTCCAGCTCGAACGCGGCACGAGCGCTTCGGTTCTTCGACGTGTCGGACCGCGCGTGCATCTCGAAGGCGAGGCGCCGGCTGCAGTTCGTCTCGTCGGCACGGAGATGACGGAGCGTGACCCTCGGCCATTCCTCCTGGGCGTCTGGCGCCGTGTCCTCCTGGGCGTCTGGCGCCGCGTCTTCCTGGGTGTCGCGCGCCGCGTCGTTCATCGATCGAAGGGTATGCCGAGCCTGCGACATCGCCGGGCGACACCGGCTTCGACATTGCGGTGTGACATCGACGCCGGCCGGTCCGACCGTACGATGCGCCGATGGCCGATGCCATGGGCGTGCCCCGCGGGCGCAGCGCCCAACGCCAGCCACCGGCCCGTCGCCGTCGCTGGCCGTGGATCGCAGCGGGCCTGTTCTTCGTCGGGGTCTGGGCGCTGCTCGCCGCGATCGCGATCGCCGACGCGCGCCGGCACACCGACAGGGGTGTGGACTTGTTGCGCTCGGCCCAGAACGACCTCGAGGCGATCGACCTCCTGCGAGGCGAAGGTCGACAACGGCTGCTCGACGCGCAGGCCGAGTTCGAGCAAGCGCACGACCGTGCAGGCAGCATCTTTGTGGTACCGCTGCGCGTGTTGCCGTTCGTCGGCCGGCAGGTTCGTTCTGTCGATTCGTTGACCGGCGCCGCCGAGGAGGTCGTCGCAGTTGGCGTGCAGGCCCTCGACACCACCAGCGCGGAGATCGAACGTGCCGAACCGCACGGGCCGGCCCGCATCACGCTCGCCCGCCGACTCGGTGCGGTTGCCGACGCCGCGGCCTCGGACCTCGACGAGATCGATCTCGGCCCCGGCGAGCACCTCGTTGGTCCGTTGCAGCGCGCCCATGATCGCTTCGCCGCCGAGTTCGACGATCTCCGAGCCGCCGTCGGCGACCTGGCCGCGGCCGGCCACGGTTTCGGCGACTTCTTCGAAGGCCCGACGCGGTACCTCGTGTTCGCCGCGAACAACTCCGAGATGCGGATGGGTTCCGGCGCGTTCCTTTCGGCCGGCGTTCTCACCGTCGACGAGGGCAGCTTCTCGCTCGGCGAGATGCGTCCCACCGTGGAGCTGACGCTCCCCGAAGGCGCGGTGCCCATCAGCGACGCCGACTTCGCCGCGCGCTGGGGTTTCCTGCGACCGACCGAGGACTTCCGGGAGCTCGCCGCCTCGCCGCGCTTCGACGTGATCGGCGAGCTCGCCCTCGAGATGTGGAACGAGGCCCGATCGGAGCAGCTCGACGGCGTGCTGGTGATCGACCCGATCGCCCTGCGTTCGCTGCTCGAGGTCACCGGCCCGGTCACGGTCGAGGGGCAGGAGTACTCGGCAGAGAACGTCGTGCGGGAGATCTTCCTCGAGCAGTATCGAAGCCTCGACTACAACCCCCGGCGCCCGGACCAGATCGCGCGGCGCGACCGGCTCTCCAAGATCGCGCGCGCGGCGATCGAAGCGCTCGAAGCGGGCGGCTGGGACACGCTCGATCTCGTCGAAGCGTTGCGGCCGGCAGTCTCCGGACGGCATGTGCTCGCGTACTCTCCCGACGAGACGCAGCAGGACGGGTGGATCGGGGCCGGTATCTCCGGCGATCTCGCTCCGGACGGCGTCATCGTCGGGCTCCACAACCGTGCCGGCAACAAGCTCGACCAGTTCGTCGCCATCGACGCCGAGCTGGTCGCTGAGCCCGACCCGGGCGGGGCAACGGATCTCACGATCGAATTGACCCTCACGAACGAGGCCCCAGAAGGGCTCCCTCGCTACGTCGCTGGCCCGTACCCGACCACGCCGCGCGCTGCGGAAGGCAAGTATCAGGGTTGGGTCGTCGTCGAGCTCCCGCGCCTCGCCCAGCAGAGCTCGATCGAGATCGACGGCGAGGTCATTCGGCCGGTCGCGATCGGCTCCGACGGGCCGGACCACAGGGTGGTCGCGGCGCTCGTCGAGCTCGAACGAGGTGCGAGGGTGCGAGCGACGATCCGCTTCAGGCTTCCCGAGGGCGAGACCAGCGTGTACATAGGTCCCGGGGCGCGGGTACCACCGGCTGCGTGGATCTATCGCGACCAACGCTTCAAGGACGCCGCCGGCCACCGGATCGCGTGGTGATCGGTTCGCACACGCAGCCACACTTCTGGGCGCAATTTCTCGGCGCGATCTCTGTGGCGGCTTCTAGGTCGTCCGACCTGTGGACATTTCGGTCACGTGGCGGCTAGAGTGGGAAAAGGTCCGCAAGATCTGACGTGCGGCCCGATCTGACGTAGGGCGGAGGAAGTGGGAGACATGCTTCGGAGCAAGCTCGTTCGTATCACGGCCGCGGCCGGAATCGTCGCCGGCTCGATGATCCCGGCGGGTGCCGCGTTCGGCGTGTACGGCGACCCGGGCAGCGGCGACCCCGGCAGCGGCGGTGCCGACAACCCCGGCGGTAGCGAGAGCGGCGACAGCCTTCCCTTCACGGGCGGCGACATCGTCGGGCTCACGCTGATCGGTGGCGGTCTGGCCCTCGGCGGCACGTTGCTCGCGCGGAGTGGCCGGCGCAGGGCCGTTCCGGCCGTCTGAACCTTCGACCGGATTTGCCCTAGCGCTCCAGCGGAGGACGTCGCGCGCGTTCGCGCCTGTCTCGTTCGCGCCTGACTCTGGCGCGCGCCGGGAGCAGGTGATCGCTGGCACCGGCAAGCGCCGGAAGCGGCTCCAAGCGCCTGCGAGCGAACAGCAATGCGCCCGCGCCCAACGCCAATGCGAGCAGCGCGGTGAGCGTGAACGCTGGAGTATCCGCTCCGGTGTTCGCCAGCGCTGGGTCCGTGGTCGTCGCGGCGTTCGAAACCCGCGTCGCGGCGGTCGTCGATGTTGCTGGGCTCGACGTCGTGGTGGCGCCTCCGGCCTGGAGCACGATCGTCCCCGTCATCGACCCATGGATCGAGCACACGAACGTGATCGGGCTCGATCCCATGGTGACGAAGTACGAGTCGCCGGGCGCGAGCGCACCGCTGTCGAAGCTGTCGTCGGATGCGACGACATGGTGGGTAGCCGTCCCGTCGTTGTGAAAGGCGATCGTGTCACCGGGCGACGCGGTGACGGTTGCAGGGTCGAAGAAGAAGTCCTGGATCGACACGGTCACGGTTGCCGCCTGTGCGGTCTGTGGGCCGGCCATCGATACAGCGAGGATCGCCACAGCGAACGCCACCGCACCGGCCCGCATCCGCGCCCGAACCACCATCGCGCCCCCCTTCGCCTGCTCCCGCGGGGAGACTAACGACCGCGAACCCTCGGGTTCAGGAGCCCAGCCTCGCCGTACACTCGCGGGCACATGCGCATCGCGATCGGGTCGGACCACGCCGGGTACCAGCTCAAGGTGCACCTGCTCGCGGTCCTGAAGGCTGGGGGTCACGAGCTCGAGGACCACGGGACGCACACCGAGGAAGCGATCGACTACCCGGCGATCTGCGCGGCGGTTGCCCGTACCGTCGCGACGGGCCGCGCCGCGTACGGCATCGTGCTGGGCGGGAGCGGCCAGGGCGAACAGATCGCCGCCAACAAGGTGCGTGGGGTTCGAGCCGCCCTCTGCAACGACCTCTTCACTGCCCGTTTGGCCCGTGCGCACAACGACGCGAACGTGCTGTCCATGGGAGGTCGGATCGTCGCGCCCGCCCTCGCGGAGGAGATCGTCGAGGTGTTCTTGGAGACACCCTTCCAAGGTGGGCGCCACGCGCGTCGCGTCGCGCAGATCATGGAACTCGAACAGGAGCGCTGAACCGTCGTGCCGACACCGCTTTCGACGACCGATCCGCAGCTCGCCGACATCGTGCGGCGCGAGCTCGAGCGTCAGAACACGACGATCCAGCTGATCGCATCCGAGAACTTCACATCGCGCGCTGTGCTCGAGGCCCAGGGCTCGGTGCTCACGAACAAGTACAGCGAGGGCTATCCGCACAAGCGCTACTACGGCGGCAATGCGGTCGTCGACGAAGCCGAAGATCTCGCACGTGACCGCGCGTGCGCGCTGTTCGGCGCCGAGCATGCCAACGTCCAGCCGCACTCCGGGGCCAACGCCAACATGGCCGCGTTCCTCGCGCTGTTGCAGCCGGGCGACAGGGTCATGGGAATGCGCCTCGACCAGGGAGGGCATCTCACGCACGGCTCACCGGTCAACTTCTCGGGACGGCTCTACGACTTCGTCGCGTACGGAGTGCACGAGACGACCGAGCAGCTCGACTACGACGAGATCGCGAGGCTGGCGCGTGCCGAACGTCCGAAGCTCATCATCGCCGGCGCGACCGCCTACCCGCGCATCATCGACTTCGAGGCGTTCCGCGCCATCGCCGACGACGTCGGCGCGGTGCTGCTCGTCGACGCGGCACACGTCGCGGGGTTGATCGCGGGCGGTGCACATCCATCGCCGGTGCCGTACGCCGACGTCGTGACGTTCACGACCCACAAGACATTGCGGGGCCCGCGCTCCGGCGCGATCGTCTGCCGCGAGCCGTACGCCGCCGCCATCGACAAAGCCGTGTTCCCCGGCCTGCAAGGCGGGCCGCTCATGCACGTGATCGCGGCGAAGGCCGTCGCGTTCCACGAAGCCGCCCAGCCCGACTTCCGTGAGTACGCGGCGAACATCGTCACGAACGCCCGCGCGCTGGCCGGAGCGTTGGGCGGGCACGGGTTCAGGATCATCAGCGGGGGCACGGACAACCATCTGATGCTCGTCGATCTGCGCCCCTTCGCGGTCACCGGCAAGGTCGCGCAGGAGGCGCTCGATCGAGCCGGTATCACGACGAACAAGAACGCCATCCCGAACGACCCCGAGAAGCCGTTCGTCACCAGTGGCCTGCGGCTGGGCACTGCTGCGGTGACGACAGTCGGCATGGGTCCCGACGAGATGGTGCAGGTCGCAGAGATGATCGCGACAGTCCTGCGCTCGGTCGACGACGCGCCGACGCTTGCTGCGGTGCGTGACCAAGCGACGGCGCTCTGTTCGAAGTTCACGCCGTATCCCCCGGCCTGAGCCCTACGACTGAGCCCGAGAAAATCGGCCCTGGAAATAGCGCGGTCGCGTAGGCCCGCACGACCCCTGGGGGCGCGCGAGGCTGGGGGCCCGTGGCCAGTTACCTGACCGTCCTGATCGTCGCCGCGGCGGTGACCGCCGCGGCGGCAGCCGCGCTCACCGCCGCCGGTCGCCGCTTCGGCTGGGTGCAGGCGCCGACCGCCCGTTCGATGCACACGGAGCCGATCGTCAACGTCGGCGGGATCGCGTTGCTGCTCGGGTTTCTCGCCGGCATGCTCGTCGCGTGGCGAACCGAGCAATTCGCCGAGATGTTCCGCGACAACTCTGAACCGCTCGGCATCGTGCTCGCTGCGATCGTGATCACGTTTGTCGGCGCGCTCGACGACCGGCAGGACGTGTCACCGCCTGCGAAGGTCGCGGGCATCGTGCTCGCCGCATCGATTCTCGCCCGCCTCGGCGTCACGATGTTCTACTTCCGCGTCCCCTTCAACCTCGGCAACCTCGACACGGTGGTGCTCTCGCCGGACCTCGCGCCGCTCGTCACGGTGTTGTGGGTCGTGCTGCTCACCAACGCGATCAACCTCGTCGACGGGCTCGACGGGCTCGCAGCGGGCATCACGGCGATCGCCGGCGGCGCGTTCTTCTTGTTCTCGGACCGTCTCTTCGATCGTGGGTTCCTCGACGGCAGCAACGTCGCGCCCCTGGTTGCGATGCTCACGGTCGGGGTGTGCGTCGGATTCCTACCGTTCAACTTCAACCCGGCGCGGATCATGATGGGCGACGCCGGCGCGTTGCTGCTCGGGTTGTTGCTCGCGGTGCCGACGATCACCGTTGGCGGGCGGACCGACTTCGCGTTTTCCGGCAACACTTACTTCTTCTTCGCTCCTCTCGTGATCCCGATCGTGATCCTCGGTGTTCCCGTCGTCGATACGGTGTTCTCGTTCTTCCGGCGGGTCCTCCGTGGGCGCCAGTGGTCGGTCGGAGATCGCGATCACATCCACCACCGGCTGGTCAGGCTCGGGCACGGTCCGCGCCGGGCGGTCGCGATCCTGTGGGCATGGACCGCGCTGCTCTCCGGCGTCGCTCTCGCGCCGACCTTCGCCGGCGACGGGGCAGGGGTGAACCTCAACGCGCTCGTCCCGTTCGCGATCGGCGCACTGGCCCTCGTCCTGTACGCGGCGTTCCACCCCGGGGTGCGAGACGCGCGCGAGCGCGCGGTGCGGGCCCGCCATCCGAGCCGTGTGACCGGCCCAGACGAAGGCGACCCCGGCGAGGCCGGCCCAGATGTTGCCCGGCCCAATGTTGTGGAGCTCGAGGCCCGGCGGCGCAGTGCCCAATGACACCCGGGAACAGGCTCCAACCCGGCCCCCCGAAGAAGATCTTTTGCGGACCCGGGCCTACGGTTTGCGTGGCATGAAACCCAGTCCATAGATTGCGAAAGGATTCACAAGGTCACCAGGGGCAGGCTCCTCACCCCACCAGCACGGAGACGAGCGCCCATGCGCTACAGCGAACCGGCCGAGGCGGCGAAGGCTCCCGGAACGGGAGCCGGCGACCCCGTGCAGGACCGGATGGGGCTCTACCACGGGTTCGGGAACGCGCTCGCGACCGCGTTCGAGATGGTCGTGGTCCCGACACTGTTCGTGCTCTTCGGGCTGTGGCTCGACGGTCGGTTCGGGACCCGCCCGGTCTTGGGCGTGGTGCTCGGCGTGCTCGCGGTGGTCGGTGTCGCCCTGAAGACCTACTACGTCTACGAAGCGACGATCGAGCGCGAGGAGGAGGGCAAGCCATGGCGCCGGTGAACCCGATGTCGCCCCCTGCGGTCGAACGCGAGCTGGCCACCGACCTGATTCGCCACGCGTCGCTCGTCGCGCCGGTGTTCGTCATCGCCGCCGCCCTCTGGAAGGGGCTCGACGGCGCGGTCGCGGTCGTGCTCGCGTTCGCGGTGGTCGCGGCGAACTTTGCGCTCGCAGCGGCCGGGCAGGCATGGGCGGTGCGCAGCGGCCGGCCCGCGCTGATCGCCGCGAACGCGCTCGGCGGCTTCGCGCTCCGGTTGCTCATCGTTCTGGGCGCGCTGCTCGCCCTGCGGCACCAACCCTGGATCCATTTCGCAATGTTCGGCATCACCCTCGCCGCCACCCATCTCGGCCTGCTGTTCTGGGAGACGCGGTCGGTGAGCGCGACGCTCGCCTACCCGGGTCTCAAGCCCCGACCCGCTCACGACTGAGGAGCTGCCAGTGCTCGCACTCGAGTTCCCGCCGATCAGCCACCTCATCGAGTGGCCCGAGTTCGGTCCCGGCGGCTTCAACAAGGTTGCGGCGACCTATGTGTTCGCGGCGCTCGCGACCATGCTCATCTTCGTCGTCGGGGGTGCCCGCCCGAAGCTGGTACCGACCGGCTTGCAGAACATCGCCGAGGTCGGTGTCGACTTCGTTCGGAACCAGGTCGTCATGCAGACGATGGGCGCCGAGGGCCTGGTGTTCCTGCCGTATCTCACCTGCTTGTTCTTCTTCATCTTCTTCAGCAACATCGTTTCGGTCGTGCCCGGCATCCAGTTCTCTGCGAACGCGCGCATGGCGGTGCCGCTGATCCTTGCGCTCCTCACGTGGATCATCTTCAACGTCGTCGGCGTCATGAAACAGGGTCCGCTGCGCTACCTCAAGAACTCGATCATCCCGCCCGGCGTGCCCGTCTTCGCGCTCGTCCTCGTCGTCCCGATCGAGCTCGTCTCGCACTTCCTCGTGAAGCCCTTCTCGCTCGCCGTGCGACTCTTCGCCAACATGCTCGCCGGCCACCTGATCCTCGCGACGTTCGCGACGATCTGCGCGGCGCTGTTCTCGAAGACCCTGGCGCTCGCGATCCTTCCGTTCAGCTTTGCGTTGCTGATCGGGCTCACGGGGTTCGAGATCCTCGTGGGTTTCCTGCAGGCCTTCATCTTCACGATCCTCACCGGCGTGTACATCGCCGGGACCATGCACGCCGAACACTGATCGCAACACCATCACAGGAGGAAGTCCCTTGTTGCTCCGTCTCCTCGCAGAGCAAGACCCAGGCGAGCTCGAAGCCGGCCTCACGGCCGTCGGCCGTGGCATCGTCTACGGCGGCGCCGCGATCGGCCCCGGCATCGGCATCGGCATCGTGGTCGGGAACGCCATCGAAGCCATGGCCCGCCAGCCCGAGTCGGCCGGCACCGTGCGCACCACGATGTTCCTCGGCATCGCCTTCACCGAGGCGCTCGCGCTGTTCGGTTTCGTTCTTTCGTTCATCATCAGCGGTTAGGAGCGGTCGCGATGTTGCGAGCACGTGAGTACGTCGCGGTGGTGGCTCTCGCCGGCGCCGCGCTGCTGTGGTCGGCCGGTGTCGCGTCGGCCGCCGAGGAGAACTTCGCAGACGAGTTCACCGAGGAGTGTGCGCACCTCCTCGCCGAGGGTGGCGCGATCGACGACTGCCAGGAGTCGCCGAACCCGATCCTCCCCGCGAAGAACGAGATCATCTGGGGCGGCATCTCCTTTGCCGTCCTGTTCGTGGTGATGGTCTGGAAGGGCTTCCCTGCGGTGAAGCGGGCCATGGCCGCTCGGGAAGACCGGATCCGGGGGGATCTCGAGCGAGCGGAAGGCGCGAAGGTCGAGGCCGAGCAGGTGCTCGCTCATTACAACGATCAGCTCGCGGACGCGCGCACCGAAGGGGCGCGCATCGTCGACGAGGCGCGCCAGGCCGCGGAGCAGGTTCGTCGTGACGTGGTTGCACGAGCCGAGCAGGAAGCCGCCGACGTCAGGGCCCGCGCCGCCGCCGACGTGGCGCTGGCTTCCGACCATGCGTTCGCGGACCTGCGCGGCCAGGTCGCGCAGCTCTCGATCGAGCTCGCGGAGAAGATCGTCGAGCGCAACCTCGATCCCGCCGCGCAACAGTCGCTGATCGACAGCTATATCAGCTCGGTCGGACGGAACTGAAGGAACACCAGATGCCCGACGCGCCAACCCGACGTATCGACGCCTACGCGAGAGCGCTTCTCGAGATCGCCCGCGCCGAGGAGTACCTCGCCGAGACCGAGGACGAGCTCTTTCGGTTCGCGCGCGCTGTCGAGGGCAACAACGAGCTACGCATGGCGTTGTCGGACCGTTCGTTGCCGGCCGAGCGGCGGATGGGGATCGTCGAGGAGCTGCTCGGCGCGAAGGCGCTGGTCACCTCGCGGGCGCTCGCGAGCTTCGTCGTCGGCATCGGTCGCGGTGGTGACCTCCCGGCGATCGTCGATCGGTTCGTGGCGCTCGCGGCTGAGTCGCGTGAGCACGAGGTCGCCGAGGTGCGTTCTGCCGTGCCGCTCAGCGACGACCAGATCCAATCGCTGACCGCCGCGCTGGCGCGCGCGACGGGCAAGACCATCGAGGTCAAGGTGGTGATTGACGAGTCCGTGCTCGGCGGTCTTGTCGCGCGCGTCGGCGACACCGTGATCGACGGCACCGTGCGTCACCGCCTCGACCAGCTGCGTGCGCAGCTCTAGCGGATCCGCAGAGAGAGCGAAGAGGTATGGCTGAGCTGACGATCAACGCGAACGAGATCGCCGATGCGCTACGCAAGCACGTCGCGACGTTCCAACCGACGACCGCCAAGGAACAGATCGGACGCGTGCTCGAGGTCGCCGACGGTGTCGCCCGCGTGCAGGGCCTCCCTGGAGCTGCCGTCAACGAGCTGCTCGAGTTCGAGGGCGGCACCCTCGGGCTCGCACTGAACCTCGACGAGGAGTCGATCGGTGCCGTCGTTCTCGGCGCGGTCGAGAACATCGAGGAGGGTGGCGCGGTCAAGGCGACCGGCCGCATCCTGTCCGTGCCGGTCGGCGACGCGCTCATCGGCCGGGTCGTCGATGCGCTGGGCAACCCAATCGACGGCAAGGGCG
>Ga0247727_10002610_pt1 | contig 40905 bp, 33 predicted proteins | sample WisWelCaveWW1625_FD_202498 | JGI IMG/M metagenome (GOLD analysis project Ga0247727, IMG submission 202498) | Biofilm microbial communities from Wishing Well Cave, Virginia, United States - WW16-25 | ecosystem: Environmental > Aquatic > Deep subsurface > Groundwater > Cave microbial mat | place... | reverse complement strand
CCATCCACGAACAACGAAATGCGATCCATCCACGAACAACGAAACGCGATCCACAATCAACAAAAAGGAGCCGCCCACATGCCTTCGCAAACCACAGATCAAAGCGTGACCTGGTTGATTTTCGCGTTGATGACGGTTGTATGCTGGGGCTTGTACGGTGTGCTTTTGCACTCCGGTCAAATGAGCATGGCCGATCCCGTCAACGGGCGATATAAAGCGTTCTTGTTCGTCGGCATTGCGTATTTGATCACGGCTGTGTTGGGCCCAGTCATCGTGTTGCTCCTCAACGGCGCGAGTTGGAGTTTCCCGGTGAAAGGCATGAGTTGGTCATTAATCGCTGGAACCGCGGGCGCGCTCGGCGCGTTTTGCGTGTTGCTCGCATTCGGCGCGAAAGGCACACCGAGCGTCGTCATGTCAATCGTGTTCGCAGGCGCGCCGGTTGTGAACGCCATCGTCGCATTCGCCATGCATCCACCCGTCGGCGGCTTCGGCGCTATGCGCTGGCAATTTCTCGTGGGCATTGCGCTCGCGGCGGTGGGCGGATATTTAGTGACGATGTATCGACCCGGCAACTAATTCTACTTTAACTCTGCCCACGAAACACGCGAAAAGCTCTTTTGGCGTATTTCGCGTGTTTCGTGGGCAAAATTTTTTCTGCCATTCACCTTGCCGTCTTGCTATGCCCTACGAATTTCGCACGCAACGGCGCATCGAGTTTTGTGATACCGATCAAGCCGGTGTCGTACACTTCTCTCGTTTCTTCATCTTCATAGAAACCGCGGAGCACGAATTTTTGCGTTCCTTGGGAACGAGCGTCGCTGCGAAGCTTGACGGCATGCAACTCGGCTGGCCGCGTTTGGCTGCTTCGTGTGAGTATTTGAGCCCGGCCAAGTTTGAAGACGTGCTCGACATTCGCCTGCTAGTCATGCGCAAAGGCACGAAGTCGCTCACTTATAAATTTGAAATCAGCAAAGACGACAAGCTTGTAGCGCGCGGACAAGTCAGCGCAGCGTGTTGCATCTGCGATCCTGAAAAAGGCTTCCAGGCGATTCCGATTCCGAGTTTTATTATGGAGCAGATTGAAGAAGCGCCCAAGCAGGAATGATAATCCGCCTAAAGAGATTCAAACTAAAATTAGCACCCTCTCGCACTGTCATTCTGTAAGAACCTTCCCTAGTTCTGGGGTCAAGTCTTGTTTTGAGATTTGTATCAAGTGAGAGGGAAGTTTCTTTCAGAATGACAGAACGACGGATTGGTCATAATAGCGAAAGAAAGATGAAATTCAAACCTTGTCCACTTTGCGGGTCTTCCAAAATCAAAAAACAGGAAGGACCTTATGATTTTATCATCAACGAGCAAAAGGTCACGACCCCAAACATAAATTATTGGGCTTGTCCTAATTGCGGTGAGGCGTTTTTTGATCGTGAAGCAAATCGAAAGATTGACGAAGCTTTATTGAAACCTAAGAAGCGAGCCTCGAGAAAGCGCGTACTACAGCGAGTTTAATTTTGTACTATCCAGCTCATACCATACTCAAAGTATCCCAAGTCGCCAAAAACTTCGAGAGCGGTACGCGCCGCGTCGAGGTTTTGCGCGAGCTCTCTTTTGAGATGTCTTCCGGCCAATCCCTCGCCATCATCGGCCCTTCCGGCTCCGGCAAGAGCACGCTGCTGCACTTGCTCGGTACATTGGATAAACCTTCCTCCGGCGCCATTACCCTCGGCGAGACGAAGCCACTCACATTTCCCGAACCAGAGTTGGCGAAATTCCGCAATCAAACGATCGGTTTCGTTTTTCAAGAGCATCATCTTCTGCCGCAATATTCCGTGATCGAAAACGTGCTGATTCCGACGCTGGCCTTTAACAAGAGCGCCGGCAATGTGCAGGCACGTGCGCGCGAGCTATTGCAACGCGTCGGCCTTGCGCATCGCCTCGAACATTTTCCGGCCGAGCTTTCCGGCGGCGAACGGCAGCGTGTGGCCGTCGCGCGCGCGCTTATCAATCAGCCGCATTTGCTCTTGTGCGATGAACCCACCGGCAATCTTGATCGCAACACTGCGCAAGCCGTTGCCGCGCTGCTCTTCGAGCTGCACAAAGAGCAGAACAATATTTTCATCATCGTCACGCACAGCGCGGAACTGGCGGCGCGTTGTGATCGCCGCTTCGAGCTGCGGGAGGGCGCGTGCGTCGAAGTTTGAAGCATTACTGGCGCATTCACTTTGCCGTGCTGCTCGGCGCCGCGACCGCAACGGCCGTGCTCACCGGCGCGCTGCTCGTGGGCGATTCCGTGCGCGGCAGCTTGCGCGACTTGACGCTCGATCGCCTCGGCAAAATCGATTTTGCCGTGCTCTCCGAAAATTTATTTCGCGCAGAGTTGCTTCAGCGCCTAAACGCGCAGGCTCAATATCAAGCTCGCTTCGCACCTGCCGCGCCCGCGTTAATGCTTTCCGGCACGGCGATACAAGCGGCCTCGCAAACTCGCGCCACTAACGTGAACCTGAACGGCGTCGACGAACGTTTCTTCGCGCTCTTCTCTTCCCCACAACAAGACTCTCTTTCTCAATACCTCCTCCGCAAGAGCGGGCAGCCTTTTCAGCCGGTCATCATCAATGCCGCTTTGCAACAAGAGCTGAATGCGAAAGTCGGCGATCAAATTCTGCTCTTGTTCAAAAGCTATAGCGAGATTCCGCGCGCGTCTTTGTTGGGAAATAAAGAAGCGGACGCCGTGCTCGAAACTTTGCGCCTCACGATCACGCACATTCTGCCCAATCGCGGCGCCGGACGATTCGGTTTGCAAGTGCAGCAGCACTTGCCGTTGAATGCGTTTGTGTTCTTGCCCGCATTACAACGCGCAGTCGGGCAGGAGGGAAGAGTTAATGCTTTGTTGGCCGCTTCAAAGAGCGCGACAGAAACGCGCAGTGCCTTAGCTATTCCCCCCTTGAGGGGGGTTAGGGGGGTGTTGTTCGATGCAACAGCAACGCAAAAAAATGCAGATGGGGAAGAACTAAAGTATGTGACGAAGAAATTGAATGAAGTCGGCGTCCTCAAGAACACCCCCCTAGCCCCCCTCAAGGGGGGAATTATTGGCCTCTCCTCACTGAGTAATTTGGCACATCTTTCTTCATTGGAAAGTTTTCAGACACCCTCACAAACAGAAGCGCACAACGAAGCTGACGAAACAATTCTATCGCAAAGCTTGCAAGCAAGTTGGCAGCTTGAAGATTTGGGCCTGCGCTTGCAAACGCATGAAAACTTTTTCAGCTTAACGAGCCGCGCACTCATATTGAAGCCGAGCATTGCTCAACTCGCGCGAAACCTCGCCACTGAGTTGCATCTTCCCACGCAACCGATTCTTACTTATCTTGCCAACACCATGCGGCTGCGCGAGCGCATTGTGCCATATTCCACGATCACGGCTTTGCCCACGCCCGTGCGTGCGCCTTTTGGCAATTTGCAATTGCGTGACGGCTCACCTGCGCTGCAGCTTGAGGAAGACGAAATTTTGTTGAATGAATGGGCTGCACAGGAATTGGCGGCGAATGTCGGCGATACGATTCAAATAAGTTATTATATCGTCGGCGCGCGCGAAGAACTGACGACGCAAGCGCACGCGTTGCGTGTGCGCGGCATCGTGCAGCAAAACGGGCTGGCCGCGGATCGCGCGCTGACACCGCCGATCCCCGGCGTCGAAAATGCGGATGACATGCAGGCCTGGGAGCCGCCGTTTCCGGTCGACTTCAATCTCATTCGCGCGCAAGACGAAGTGTATTGGGACGAGCACGGCGCGACGCCCAAAGCTTTTGTGAATGACAACACCGGGCGGCGTTTGTGGCGCAATCGTTTCGGCGAAGTGAGCGCGCTTCGTATTGGCGCGCACGATCAAACCGTGCAGGCCGTGTTTGAAAAAAAACTATTGACGGTGATCACCTCGGAGGAAGCCGGCTTTCGCGTGCAATCCGTCAAAGCCCGGGGCTTGCAAGCCGCGGCGGGCGCAACGGATTTCGGGATGCTCTTCATTGGCTTCAGCATTTTTTTAATTGCCTCCGCGACGCTGCTGCTGGGCATGCTCTTTCGGCTCGGAGCTGAACAACGCGGCCGCGAAGTAGGTACGTTGCTCGCCGTGGGGTATCCCTTGCGCGCGGTGCGGCGGCGTTTGTTCAAAGAAGGAATGTTCCTCGCGCTGCTCGGAACGTTGCTCGGAACGCTCGGCGCGCTGGGCTATGCGTGGCTGTTGATGATCGGACTGCGCACGTGGTGGGTGGAAGCCGTCGGCACCTCGTTTTTATTTTTGCACATTGCTCCTGCCAGCTTGATCCTCGGGGCGTTTTGTTCATTGCTCATCATTGCTCTTGCCCTCTGGTGGAGTGTGCGGCAGCTCGGCAAAATTCCGGCGACGGCGTTGTTGCACGGTGTAACGCAACGTGAGGATTGGGCGGCTTCGCGTTATGCCCGAGTTGTTGCCCTGAGCGCGAGTGCGAGTGCGCTGCTTTTGCTCCTCGCGGCGCTGAGGACGAGCGCAGCTTCCTCCGCGGGCTTATTCTTCGGCAGCGGGGCCTTGTTGTTGATTGCGGGCTTGGCGTTTTTGTCCACGTGGCTGCGGCGGCGAACGCATGGGATCGTCGCTAGCGTGCTTGCCATGTCGGCACGCAATAATGCGCGCAACCCCGGCCGCAGCATGTTGAGCGCGGCGCTCGTGGGGTGCGCTTGTTTTATCATTGTAGCCGTGGGTGCGAATCGGCAAGAGGTGGACGACGTTGCCTTGCAAAAGAACTCAGGCACGGGCGGATTTGTACTGCTCGCGCAATCCGATACGCCGCTGTATCACAACCTCGCGTCCTCCTCGGGGCGCGCCGCGCTTGGTTTTGCCGAAGAAGACTCGGCGCTTTTTCATCAAACCGAAATCTTTCCGCTGCGCTTGTTGCCCGGCGAAGACGCGAGTTGTTTGAATCTTTATCAGCCGCAAAAGCCGCGCGTGCTCGGCGTCACGCGCGAACAAATCGCGCGCGGCGGTTTTCACTTTCAAGCGGCAACGCCGGACAGTGTGAAGAATCCGTGGACGCTGCTCGAAACGGAATTGGAGCCGAACGTCGTTCCCGCGATCGGCGATTTCAATTCCGTGCAGTGGATTTTGCACCTCGGTTTGGGGCAGGAGATGGTGATGCCAAACGAGCGCGGCGAAGAAATCAAGCTGCGTTTTGTGGGCTTATTGCAAAGCAGCGTCTTGCAAAGCGAGCTGCTCATTTCCGAGGAAAATTTTTTGCGGCACTTTCCGAGTCAAAGCGGCTATTCGTATTTTTTGCTCGAAGCACCTGCCGCTAGCGCCGCGCACTTGTCGCAAGTTTTGGAGAGCACGCTGCGTCGCTCGGGTTTCGATGCAACTTCAACGAGCGCAAAGCTCGCAAGTTTTCAAGCCGTGGAGAATACCTATCTTTCCGTCTTTCAAACGCTCGGCGGTTTGGGCTTGGTGCTCGGCACTTTGGGGCTGGGCTTGATTCTCGTGCGCAACGTGATCGAGCGCCGGGGCGAGCTGGCCACCTTGCGCGCGTTGGGATTTTTGCAAACGACGCTCACGAAGATGTTGTTGCTGGAAAACGGCTTTCTTTTGTTGTGGGGAATCGTGCTAGGAAGCGGGTCGGCTGTGCTCGCCGTTGCTCCGCACCTTCATCGTGCCGGCTCATCGCTACCGTGGCCTTTTCTCCTCTTGACGCTCGTGTTCGTTTTTTTCACCGGCATCTTGGCCGGCATGATTGCAATGAAAGCCGCCATGCGCACCGCGCTGTTGCCCGCATTAAAAGCGGAATGAGTTTGAATAACACCACGGCTAAACCGTGGCTGAACCTTGCACCTCAAAAAAATTGCGGGCTAATGAGCGCCGGACAAAGTGAAAGTCAAGTCAGCGCATCCCCTCGCACGATTGCCGTGATCGGCGATACGCAACGCACGTTGTGGGCGGAGCGCGCGTTTTTGCTGCGGGAAAAAAATGACCGCGAGCGTGAGCTGCTTTTGCAAAGCTTGTGTGAAAAGGATTTCGACGTGCTCATTCACTTGGGCGATATGGTGGAAAACGGCGCTTCGCTTCGCGCTTGGCAAGAGTTTGATCGCCGGTTCGCGCCGATCTTGGCGAAGGGCGCGGCCTTCATTGCGCTGCTGGGAAACCATGATTATTGGGGAAACGAGCGGCGCCGGCGGTCGCTCATACAAGCGCGTTTTCCGCACTTGCTGCAACAAGCTTGGCGAGCGGAGATTTATCATCACCTCGGCCTGGTTTGCATTGACTCAAACCGCGCGCAGTATTCGCAGGCAAATTGGGCGCAACAGGAGCATTGGTTTGAGGAGGTGTTGCGAGACTACACCCATGATCCGAGCGTCGCCGCGATTCTCGTTTTCTCCCATCATCCGCCCTTTACCAACAGCACGGTTCTGCGGCGCGCGCAATTTCTCGAGAGGGTTTTCCTCCCCGCGTTTTTTGCTTCACATAAGACCAGAGCATTTATCAGCGGACACGTGCACGGCTATGAGCGGTTTATTGTGAACGAGAAAACTTTCATCGTTTCCGGCGGCGGCGGCGGGCCGCGCTTGCCTCTGCGCCGCGTTGCGCGAAGGCAATTTGCCGATCAATATGCCGAGGTTGCGCCGCGGCCGTTTCATTACTTGCTCATCCATCTCGAAGTGCGGCAGTTGCGCGTTAAAGTGTGGGGGCTGCAGAAGGGGCAAACGCAAGTCGCTCTTGTTGACGAAATTTCGGCCGAGGCGCGGTTTGGGTAATATAAATTATGAGGCAACGACGCCTCCGGCAAAATGCTTCGGCAACATTTTTAGGAGGCCTGCGCCATTCGCCTCACGGTAAAATCATTTGACATCATCGGCGAGTATTCGTACCCTTTATTTACAAATCATGCCGTACCCTTGGACCTTTTAGTGGAGGACACTTATGTTCCAACGCACTGCCATTCATGCGGTTTGCTATGCGTCGTTGTTGTTGCCGCTCGCAGCGCAAGCGCAAATCACCGTGACCCGCAACGACGTTCTGAGTTTGCTGGGCAAGACGCAGATCACGCGCGACGACACCACCGGCAGCGTGACCGTCAATGTCGGCACGAGCGGCGCAAACCGAACGTGGGATTTTCGCACGCAAGTGATCGTCGGCGAGAACCTTGCCTCGGATTATGTTACGCCGCAAGCCACGCCCTATGCGGCAGATTTTCCGCAAGCGAACTTCGTGCAGAAAGTCGTATTCAGCGGCTCGTCGCCGGGCACGGGTTATCTTTATTCCAACGTCGCGGCTAGCGCATGGACGCAAGTGGGCCCGGCGATCGTCTCGCAAGACACGACGATTGTCAGCCCATTGAATGAGTTGGTAGCGCCTTTGCCCGCGCAATTCAACCTAGCATGGACCGTGACCACCTCGGATACGATCGGTGATTTCGCGACCTTCGCGTTCATCACCAGAACCGTGTCCGTGCGTACGTTTGACGCGTGGGGCACGATTCGCTTGCCGCTGGGCGATTTGAGCTGCTTGCGCTTGCGCGAAAACGATACGGATTACTCGCAAACCTATTTCGGCGGCATGCTCGTCAGCAATGACTCCTCGAAGAGCATCAATTATTTGTGGATCACGAAAGAGCACGGCGCCGTGGCGAGCGTGAGCAGCCAAGAGAACGAGACGAATCCCAATTTCACGAATGCCGCTTCGTTCAGCTTGTTGCAATCTACGAGCACGGCAGTGAATGAGCCGCAAGTAGCGCATGAGATTCCCGATGGTTTTGTGTTGGCGCAGAATTATCCCAATCCGTTTTCGCGCACGGCCGCGGCGAGCACGGCAGTGCAATTTGAATTAGCGCGACCGGCCTTCACGGAGCTGGCGATCTTCACGTTGCAAGGCGAGCAAGTGCGTGTGTTGGCCTCGCAGGCTTTAGCGCCGGGTTCATACACGTATCGTTGGGACGGTCGCGATCACTCGGGCCGCGCGTTGGCGAGCGGAACGTATATCTATCGCCTCAAAGCCGGCGACTTGCAAACGAGCCGCGTGCTGTTGTTGGTGAAATAATGAAGGTTCGTAGTGATGCCTTCAGGCATTTTCGACCTATGAACATTTGACGCCTGAAGGCGTTACTACGAGCGCGTTTTCTTGAGGAACTAAAAAACGTGAGAGCATCGCAATGAGCAATCGTGTCGCACTCATCACCGGCGGCGCGCGCGGCATCGGGCGCGCGTTGGCGAGTTCGCTCGCGCGGAGTGGATGGGAAGTCGCTATCTGCTATCGCCACAGCGCAGCCGAGGCGCAAAGCTGGCTCGCGGAAATGCGCGAGACGGGCACGCGCTGCCGTGCCGAGCGTTGCGATGTTTCTGAAGCCGAGGCGGCGCAAGCGTGGGCGAAGAGAATTGAATCCGAGTGGGGCCGTGTTGATGCGCTGATCAACTGCGCCGGGCCGTATCATCGCGTGGATTATTTTCAGGAGACGATTGCGGGCTGGCATGAGATGTTCGATAATAATTTGCATCCGATTTTTTATCTCAGCCATGCGGTTGCGCCGGGCATGCGCGCGCGCAAGTGGGGCCGCATGATCAATTTCAGCATGGCGAATGCGGATCAATTGCTCGGCCAGCCGTTTGTGGCCGCGCATTACATTGCCAAAGTTGGCGTGCTCGTTTTAACGCGCACGTTGGCGAAGGTGCTCGCGGCGGAGGGCATCACCGTGAATTGCATTTCGCCGGGCTTCATTGCTTCGGGCAGCGCGCCCGCGGAGGAATTGCAAAAGATGGCGAGCAAAATTCCCGCGGGATATATCGGCGCGGTTGAAGATGCCGTCGCGACGTGCCTGTTCTTGCTTTCCGAAGAAGCGCGTTATCTCAACGGCGCGAATATCCAAGTGAGCGGTGGATGGGGGCTTTAATCAAAAAAAGAAAACGCCGCCCGGCGTCATATCGAGCGGCGTTGGCTGTGGAGGACTACTCGTTCCTGAGTAGATTGGGTTTTCGGATTAGCTCTTCTTTTCCCAACGGCCGTGGAAGAAACCTTTGCCGTCATTCGGGCGGCCGAGGCGGAAGTGGCCTTGCAGCGTGCCGGCTTCTTGCAGTTGGCGATCGAACCATCTGCCTTCGAACGTGCCGCCGTTGCCTGCGCCGTTAAATTCCCACGTGCCGCGCAAGAGGCCGCTGAACTGGCCGTTGCCGCTGATGTATTTGCCGAAGAACACGTGCTCGCCGTTGCGACGCGCGCCCCACACGCCTTTTACCGACCCCGCGTTCGTGCCTTCGCTGTTGATCCACTTTCCGAAAAACTCGCCGCCCTGCTCATTCTTTCTCACCCAACGGCCCGCAAGAAAACCGCCGTCGAACTCGCGCACTTCCTTGGAGTGGCTGATGATTGAAACCGCATGGCCGTTCGCGCCGACGCTTTCCACGAGCTCGGCGGAATCAAGCTCGCTGAAGCGCAATGTGCGCGTGTAGTTGTTGCCGAGCGTGAGGGTGAGCGAGCCCTCGGTGTTGCTCGTGTCTTTGTCGATGATGATCAACACCAAACCGTCGAGATATTTTTGCGTGTGGGAATTGAAGCCCAATTCTCTTCGGCTCGGACGCGGCAGCACGAGCCGGTCGCCTTGACGCGACTCGAAGTTGATCGTGCGCAGAACCGTCAACACGCCTTTATCAACCGCGGCCGTGCCGCTCCAATCCAAAACTTCCGTGGCCGTGGAATCGCCTTGCAACAGACCCCACGTGACGCGCACCGCATAGGCCTTCACGCCGGCAGCGGCATTCAACAGCGGCAAATCCTGCGCGCTCATTGCATCGTTCGCGCTCACATCCTCAATCGACTCGGCGATCACTTCTTCGTCGTTGAACATCGGCGCTTCATCGCTCGTGGTGTAGCCGCCAAATTCTTTTTCGAGGCTGAGGGCGCTTTGATCATCGGGCGTCACCTCCGTGCCCACAGGGTTTTCTTTGTTGCAGGCCGTGAGCACGAGACCCGACAGGACCATTCCGAGTGCCGCAAGCATGAATCGTTTCATGGTAACTCATCTCCTTTAAATTTTTTGTGGCGAGAGTGTTTTCATTATTTGCCCAGGAGATGGTCAACCTTTGTGCCGGATCAAAGCCGAGATTTGAGCTCTTGCGATAAGGCTTAGTTTTCTAAAAGCATAAATCTGGAGAAGGGCTATTTGGTTGTTTTGTGGTGTCCCGTATCGGGCATTTATGTGATATAAAATTGCTAAATCTGTACACTAAATATTATTTATATGTTTTAGTAAAAATTATACTAAAAAATTTTATAAAAATTTAAAATTTATGTTGACATTAATTTTAAAAAGTGTATCATGTAGACACCGAATGATTCACATCAATCTATCAAAAAAAAATCGCCGTGCTCTAACGAGGAACACGGCGATCGTAACCGGGCCGGCAGAACCAGCCACAGAACACAAAACAATATAGCTGATTCTACCGGCGCAATCAACCTCTAATTTGTGGCGCGGCCACAGAAAGGTAGAATCATGCGTACGGAAGATTGGATTCAAGGCCAAGTGTTGAGTGTCATGGACGGCGCAACCTTCGACCTGCGCGTCGTGCTCGCCGGACAGAACAACGACTTTCCCTACGACGAACAAGAGCGCGTTCGCATTGATGAAAGCTCGCCGCCGCTCGAAACCGAAGCGGGTGAGGAGGCGCGGCTTAAACTAGAAGCGTGGCTGCTAGGCAAGTCCGTGCGCTGCTTCGTGAAATCGCGTGATCAAGAAAACGTCTTGCTGTGTGACGTTGAGATCATCATGTGAAAACGCGAGAGCGAGGCGGAGGCTGCTCCGCCTCGTCTCAAACGGGAAAGGAAAAGCACATGGCAGAACAAAAACCGACTCCACTCAGCGAGATAGCAGAAATTTTCGTCGGTCTGGCGCGACATGGCAAAGGGCTGTCGCCGGATGAAAGCCGGCCGACGTGCAAGCTCATCGGCCTCAAAGCGCTGCAAGCGTACGGCTTGGATTTCGAGGCGATTGAAACCGTGCATCTCGCGCCGGATTTTGATTTCAGTTATTATCAAATTGCCCGCGAGGATATTCTGCTCGCTTGCCGCGCGACCGAGATGCGCGTGGTGCTCGCGCCGCCGGAAGTTCAGGGCATGCTCATCGACGCGAATGTGATGGCGATTCGTTGCGGGCCGCGGCTTGCGCCGCAAGTGCTCGCGGCCTATTTGCGGCATCCCGCGGGCAAAGCTGCGCTGGAGCACGCTTCGCAATCCACCACTTTGCAAAAGAACCTGACGGTGAAAGAGCTGAAACGCCTCGCGCTGCCGATACCGCCGCGCGAGGCGCAAACGCAGCTCGTGCAGCTTTTGGAAGTCGCGGAGCTGCAATATCAACTCGCGCTGCAAGCCGCGGACAAGCGCTTGCAAGTCGCGCAACAAATCGTGATCAACACTCTTTTTCGAGGCAGTAGCAATGGCGCCGGCGCCCCAACAACTGCTCACGGTTGATGCTCTCAAAACGCACGTGCGCGAAGCGGTCGCGTTGCTTGCCGCGAGCGCGAATCCCCTGCTTTATCGCAATCATCTGCTCGCGCTCTTCTTGCTCAAACGCGTGAACGATTTGTTCGCGGAACGCCGCGGGGTGATCGAACAAGAAGCGTTGCACGCCGGCCGTTCGCCGGAAGAGGCGCGTGCACACGCGAACGATCCGGATGAGCATCGCTGGTTCGTGCCGCCCTCGGCGCGCTGGGAGAATTTCAAAACCGCCGCGGAAAATCTCGGCGCACAAATCGAGCGCGCGTGCGCCGAGATGGAACGGCACAATAAAAACCTCCTCGGCGCGGTGTTGACGCCTTTGCGTTTCGAAGCTTCCGGCGCGGCCGCGGAAATCGAGCCACACGAAGCGCTGCTCCGCAGCCTGCTCGAACATTTTGATAAACTCACATTGGGCGACCATGCTCTGCAAGGGCCGGCCGTCGTGGGCAAAGCCGCGGAGTTTTTGCTCGAACATCTCGCCACGTGGGGCGTGAAAAAAGGCGCGAGCTTTACAAGCTCGGCCGCGCTCATGCAATTGCTCGCGGAGTTGCTCAGACCCGAGCCGAGCATGCGCGTGTGCGATCCGGCCTGCGGCGCGGGCGGCGCGCTCTTGGCCTGCGCGGATTATTTGCAGCACCGCGGCCTATCACCCCAAACGCTTTCGCTCCATGGGCAAGAATACGACGCCGGCACTTGGGCGTTGTGCAAAATGAATCTGCTGCTGCACGATCTGCCCGACGCGCGCATTGCTCTGGGGAGCACACTCAGCCGGCCTTTGCTCGATGACGCCGGCAGTTTGCTGCAATTCGATCTCGTCATTGCCGAGCCGCCCTTCACTTTGGCCGAGTGGGAACACGAAGAGGCCGCGCGCGTTTCGTTCGGCCGCTTCGAGGCCGGCTTGCCGCCGCCGCGCCGTGGAGAATTTGCTTTCGTGCAGCACATCGCAGCCACGCTCAATGCCCGCGGGCGCGCCGCGGTGGTCGTGTCGCACGGCCTCTTGTTTCGGGGAGGAAGTGAAAAACAAATTCGCGCCGCCCTGTTGCAGCCCGAGACCGATTTGGTGGAAGCCGTCATCGCATTGCCTGAAGGGGTGCTCCTCGGCTTCAAAGCGCCCTCGGCCGTTTTAATTTTGAATCGCAATAAGCCCGAAGAGCGCCGCGAGCGTGTGCTGTTCATTGATGCCGCTCTCATTGCGCGCTCTGCGCGCGCGTTTCAGTTGGATGAAGCAACGCGGCGCAAGCTCGTCGCGTTGTACCAAGGTTTCGACGAGCGCACTCCTCTTTCCAATGCACATGCCGCCGCGAGCGCAAGCTTGCAAGAAATTGCGGTCACGCACGATTTTAATCTCAACGTCGCGCGTTACGTGACGGCCTCGCACGAGTCACATCATTGTGATATCGGCCAAGCGCTCGCCGAGTTGGAAGAGCTAGACCGGCAAAAGCTCGCCGCCGATGCTGCTATGCAGCGCATGCTGCGGCAATTCGGATATGGGCACGACTCCGCGAAGGAAGCCTAGCCGCATCGCAACCGCGTCCTCATTTCCAAACACGCGCGGCCGTTGTGATCGGGACATTTCCAAAAGCCGATCTTTTCATCCTCGGGATAGAGCGCGCCGGCGCGGTTGACTTTCCAATATCATTCGCCTCGTTCGAAATCAATAATCCTGCTCTTGATGAAATTCCACACCTCGAAATAGGGCGCGAGCAAATAATCAAACGCGCGCTGCGCCGCGGCGAGATAAGCCGGATGGGGAATGGCGTGATAGGCCGCATTGCGCCACGGTCGCCGAGGTGTCGAGCTGCGCCGCATTTGGGCCTTTGCGCTCCGTGCAAAACAGGCCATAGAGCCAACCCTCTTCGTGCGGCACCACGCGCATGTCATACACATTGGTGTCGGGATTCTCCGTCTCCGGCATCACGAGCGGCTCCTCCCAAAAACGAAAATGATCGATGCCGTTATGGATAAAGATCACGGCCTTCATAAATACCGACGATCAAATGCGGTGCACGTCGTGCCGGCTTGTTCGCATCAAAACGGCTTGACATTCATTTTGAAAATTATACCTTGCGCCGCGTTCGTGCTCTTGCGAACCGGCATGTAACCTCTTTCGACGCCGAGTTCGCCACCTGCGTGAAGGAGAAGCTTGATTTCCCGCCCGAGGATTTCCAGTTGTTGCTTCTGCTTTGAGCACTCCTAATTTTCCTCCGCGGCTCTTGGCCGCAGGTTGGACTTCTTCATTTTGACCAACGGACGGATCGCAGAATGAAAAGTCACTTACCCCCGCCATTGCAACGAGTCTACTCGATCTTCCTGTTGAGCTTGCTCCTCGCCGGCTCCACTTCCATCGAACCACGTCAATTGCGAAAAACGGTGAGCAGTCATCAGCCTTCAGTGGCCAGTGATCAGTTGCCAGTGGCTCGCAACAAGCAACCGGCAACCAACGACCGACAACCAGCAACGAGCAACCAGCATCCAGTTACCAGTCAACAGTTATTAGTCAACAGCACGGAGCGAACGGCAACCCGCAACCAGCTTCCCATCGTCGCTGCCACACGCGCAGCCATAAACTATGATTCCATCTTACAGGAATACCACTCGGCTCGCAGAAAGCATCTCGTCGCGCTCGCTGAAATTCAAGTGGATTTGGTGCAGCAATCAGTGAGTGTCAAACCCGTCTCTCTTTCTAAAAACCTTTCCAATGAATCGCCCGAGGCGTTGCAAGCGACCCAAACGGCGAGCCATGGCGCAAGCACACACCGACTCGAATGGTTTCGCGCGCGCCTATTGGAAAGTGGGCAGCGATGCCGGCTGTGGCAACAATCGCGTGAGCGTGACGAGCACGAGTATTTTAGGAACGACATTATTCTGCGCCTCGGCCACGTCGAACCCGGCCGCGCAAATCAACATCGGCACGGGCAACAATCAACGTGCGGAAGTGAATGGCCCGACGATGGAGTCGCTGCGCGTGTGGGTGAATGACGGCGTCAATGGCGTTGCCAACATTCCCGTCACTTTCACCGTGACGCAGGGCGGCGGAAGAGTAAACGGTGCGAACACGGCCACGATCAACACCGCAGTGACCGGTCATGCCGAGGTGAATTTCACGCTCGGCCCGGAGGCGGGCAACAATTTTGTGGAAGCAACTTTTTCCGGCAATACGGGCTCGCCGGCAACGTTTGCGATTTACGGCGTCGAGCGTTCGAGCCAGCCCACTTCGCTCACGGGCTTGGCGCTCGACAATGCCAATCAGCCGATTCAAGGCGCGACGTGCCGCCTGCTCATTCGCGGCACGACTTTGCGAACCACGTTTTCCGACAGCGCCGGCCATTTTACGTTTGCAAATATTCCGGCAGGCTCAGCGCGTTTGGTAGTGAATGGCTTGACGGCAACCGCTGTGAATGGAGACTCAATCCCCCCAGGCAGTTTTCCCTCTTTGCCCATTGATCTGGTAATCGTTCCGAATGCCGAAAACCGTTTACCCATGCCGGTGTTGTTGCCGCCGCTCAATCCCAACAATGCGCGGGTTTACGATGGCAGGCAAGACGTCGAGTTGACGGTGGAGGGCATCGAAGGCTTGAAGATGATCGTTAAGGCCGGCTCGATGAAACTCATCGATGGCACAGTGCCGGACTCCGCTAATCCTGCGATCATTTCTCTCAACCAAGTTCATTTTGATAAAATCCCGATGCCCATGACCGACGGCGTTGCGCCGCCTTACTCGGGCACATTACAACCTGCGGGTTCGACCTTCGATCCACCGGTGCAAATCATCTTTCCGAACATGACCGGCTTGCCGCCCGGCACCACCAGCTATTTCACGAGTTTTAATCACGAGTTCAATCGTTTTGAAATCGTGGCAACAGGTCGCATCAGCGCAGATGGGCTTTCTTTCGTCAGCGATCCCGGTAGCGGAATTCCTGTGGCGGGCTGGCATTCATCTACACCACCGCCGGCGCCGACCGACACGGTCAGCAATATCGGCAACAAATCCAAACCCGGCAACAACGAACCGCCTAAGTCATGCACGACTGTTTGCATACCGTGCAAAGACAAAAATCCGATGGATCCGGTTTATCTATTCTCAGGCTAATTTTACGAAGAGGATGAAGATCTGCGCATCAAGGGACGAGGCATGGATTTCATTTGGGCGCGCAAATATCGCTCGCAGACCGGCCCGAACACCGCGCAAGGCAACGGCTGGGATTTTTCATACAACATCACCATTCAGCAAGAAGGCGAAAGCGTGCGTTTGGGCGATGGCAATACGCGCAGTGATCTCTATTTGCCGGAGACCGATAGCACGTGGGCGCGCGGCGAGTTTTTCCGCGAATTCAAAAAGAATGTGGATGGCACGTACGCGCAAACTTTTCCGGATCGCGGCCAATGGAACTTTTACGCGTTCGACGGCAGTCCGACCGCCGGCAAGATCGCAAGTATTAAAGATCGCAACGGCAATCAACTTGCCTTCTTTTATGATGCGCAGGGCCGGCTCGTCAGAGTGAGAGACACGCTCGATCGTGATATTTTGATCGCATATGTTAATGGATTCATTTCCACGGTGATTGATTTTGCCGGGCGAGTGGTGCGATACATTTATTACGGCGCGAACGAGCAAGGCGGCAACCTCGGTGACCTGAAGTCCGTGACGACACCCGTGGTTACTGGAACCCCCAACAACAATGATTTTCCGAATGGCAAGACCACGATCTATACCTATTCCAAAAACGCCGGCCATGAAGCGCTCGATCATAATTTGTTGACGATTACTGATGGCCGTGGCAATCAATATCTCCGCAACTTCTACGCGAGCACGACGGCTCCCAACAACCTCAATTTTGATCGGCTGACGCGCCAAATTTAGGGCGGCGATACGCTGGACTTGGTTTACGTGCGGCAGCAGCCTGCGCTCGCGAACGGCAAAGCCGTGATGAAAGTGATCTTGAACGATCGCGCGGGCAATGTGAAGGAATACTTCTATGATGTGCGCAATCGCGGTACGATGTTGCGCGAATACACCGGCCGCGCCAACCCAACGCTGCCGACTACGGAAAGCGCCAATCGCCCGAGCAACAAATTGCGTGCGACTGATCCCGACTTCTTTGAAACGCGCTTCGAATATAATTACGACGGCATGCTCATGCGCACCATTCATCCCAATGGCAATATCACGGAGAATGTGTATGAACGGGATTTGAATCCCAATGCTTCGTCCCGTTCACGCGGCAATCTGCGTATCGTGCGGCGATTGCCCGGCACGCATACGCCTGTTGGCGATCAAGGCATGATCGAAGCGCGATATGAATACGATACGGATTTGAGCGGCTGTAATTGCGGCTTTAATTTTGTGACTAAAGAAACCGATGGTCGAGGTGATTCAACCCTGCACCAATACGACGCGACGGGCAATCGCATTCGAACCATCCACCGCATTCCTTCCATTGTCGAGGATTTCGAATATAACCAGTTCGGCCAGATGACCGCGCTGGTCTGGCCTGATAACGGCAGCGGCAATCGCCGCCGCGACGTCTCCACCTACTATGCTTCCGGCCCGCAGCGCGGGTATTTGCAGCAAGAGATTGTTGATGCGTCCAACTTTGCGCTCACTACCACTTACGAGTATGATCGCGTCGGTAACGTCATTCGCATGATCGATCCGCGCAGCCATGACACGCAGTACGTGGTCAATGCGCTCGATCAAACCGTGGGCGAGGTTTCGCGTGAAGCGCTGGAGGGTTCCAGCATACGCTATCAGCGCGACACCTTTTATGATGCGAACAACAATGTCACCCGCCGTGACATTCAGAACATTGATGAAAATGGCCGGCAGCAGACCAACACGCACTTCACGACGCTCTATGATTATGAGATTCTAAACAACCTGATTCGCGTGCGTGAAGAAGTCAACACGCCAGAGTTCATTGTGACGGAGTATGCCTACGACAACAACCGCAACCGCACTCTCGTGCGCTACGGCGAAGCCACGGCCGGACGTCAACCCACCAATGTTATGCGCACAACTTACGACGAGCGCGATTTGGTCTTTCGTGAAATTCGCGCGGCCGGAGATCCGCAGCAATCCACCACGCAGTATGATTATGATCGCAACAAGAATCTCGTTGCCACACGGCACGGCTTGGAAAATGTGCCCAGAATCGCAACGATGGTTTATGATAGTTATGATCGGCTTATCAACTCAACCGATCCCATGGGTAATGTCACGAACAACAATTATGACGCCGACCACAACATGGTGCGCATGCGCCTGGCCGGCGAGCGCAATGACGTATTCGGTAGCGCGAGCAACGTGCGTTTGGATAGCACCGTTTACGTTTACGACGCCATGAATCGTCTCATCCGCACGGAAACCGCACTCTTCGACACCGACACGCAGATTCTGATTGATGACGGCCTCGCCATCAGCCAAACTTTTTACAGCGACAATTCGCAAGTGCTTAGGCGAGTGGATGACAACAACCATGAAACGCTGATGCGATATGATACGGCCAATCGTTTGTCAATCACCACCGATGACAAAGGCAATACGTGGACTTATGCTTATGATACCAACAACAATATGATTTCCGTCACTGAAGTGGAAAAATCCGATCTTGGCAACCCCGACGAAACGTTTGTCACCACGAACGGGTACGACAACCTCGACCGGCTCATCAAAACCACGGACAATGTTGGCAATCTCAATGAATACGGCTACGACTCGCGCAACAACCGCACGTCGTACTCCGACGCACTGCGGACCGTCTCGAACTTGCCGGGAAATATCACCAAGATGGGCTACGACGGCCTCAACCGTTTGATTAGAACCGTTCGCTACTTGACGAACGATGGCACGGGCAGCGGCGCCGTGCGTGATTCGATCGTGACCACGCAAGCTTGGGATCATACTTCCCGTCTGATTAGCCAGGCCGATCACAATCGCAACGCCACGAGATACGCCTATGATGCATTGAACCGTAAAATTGCCACGACCTATGCCGATAACACCGTGCATACGATGAGCTTTGACGTAGACGACAATCCCGTAGCCATGATGGATGCCAATGGCAGCATAGACTCGAGCCGATATGACTTCAATGATCGTTTGATTTCAAAAGCAATCAGACGTGGCGCGGGCATACTGGGCACAACACGTGAGACCTTCCAGTATGATGGACGCTCGCGGCTCGTGCTCGCGCAAGACGATGATTCCCAAGTCACGCGCAGCTACAATTCCCTTTCGAGGGTCACATGCGAAACGCTCAATGGGCAAACCACTACTTCGATCTACGACGGCGTTGGCAATATGCTGCAATGCACCTATCCCGGCGGCCGCATGATTACGACGACCTACGACGAACTCGACCGCAAAAAGCTGATTGTCGATCAATTCGGCCCGATTGCGGAGTATACATACCTCGGCCCGAATCGTGTGGAGCGCCGCGATTATGCCAACAACACGCGCTGCATTTACCAATACGACGGCGTCAAACGCATCATCGCTACGACGCATACGTTCGATCCCAATGGCGCGGCGCAAGACTTTGACAAGCGCAGCTACACGTGGGATCAAATGTATAACAAAACCTCGCGCCGCGATCTGCTGCCCAACGGCACGGCGCACACGTATCAATACGACTCGATCTATCGCCTCGCGCGCTCGATCAAAACCCCGGCGACCGGTTCGCCCACCACGATTGATTATGGTTTTGATGGCGTCGGCAATCGCACCACGGTGACCGGCGGTTCCGATGCCGGAAGTTATTTCATGGATGGCATCCAGCCCGAGCCGGCGGATTTTCAAATGAACCAATATACCACCACGCCGTTTGATGCGAGATTGAACGACCGTAACGGCAGTCTGCAACGCCTCAATAATGGCTTGCAGAGCCAACGCGATTTCGTGTACGACTATCGCAATCAAATGATCGAGCATCGTGACAATGCCACCGGCGCGGTTGCGCGCTATTCTTATGATGCCCTTGGCCGGCGCATTGCCACGGTTGTTACCAATGGCGCTACGAGTGTGACCACGCGCTTTTTCTATGAGGATTGGCAGGAAATTGAAGAGCAGAATGAGAATGGCGTGACGCAGGCGAGTTATGTGTATGGGCTTTATATTGACGAGGTGCTGAATATGCAGCGGGATGTGGATAGGAATGGCGATGCAGAGGATTATTACTATCACACGGATGATCTGTACAACGTCATGACGATTACGGGTAGCATTGGTGGTGCGGTTGAATGGTACGAGTATGGCGATTATGGTCAGCCGGAGTTTTTTAACTTTTCAAGAAACCGCATTGCACAATCCGCAGTCCAAAATCCGATGTTGTTTACTGAACGGCGCTACGACAACGAAACCGGCTTCTACTATTATCGCACTCGTTATCTTGATTCCCGTGCAGGTAGATTCCTCACTCGCGATATGATAGGAATATGGATCGATTTGATGAACTTAGGAAATGGTTATACTTATGTAGGTAATAATCCATCGAGCTTTGTTGATCCTTTTGGAGAACAGACACAATCTGCTAATCAAAAGCGGAATCAAACTGATAAGAATCCATATGTAGTACAAATGTGCAGTAATATGGGCAAAGGTTATTATCTCGTCTATTATTGGGATATGCCTGACCCTCATCGTGATCACAAGAATTACAGGGCAGATAAACACCAATTTATTCGTAACTGCCAAGCTAAAAGTTCAAAGGATAAAAACCATGAATACAATGCATTTTGCCCTCCCTTTCCTTTCGGAAATCCTATGTTGGAAACAGGATTAGCCTATATTTGTGTTTGCTGCAGCAGATGCAAGTAAGGCTAGTATCGTGTTATCCGATTTGGTTCGGGATATCAAGAACAATTCGTCAACCTTCATCAACGAGAAGAAATGGGTGCGCGGACATTTCAATTGGCAAAAGGGATTCGGCGCGTTTTCGTATGGGCATTCGCAGATCGATGTGGTGGTCAAATATATTTTGAACCAGGAGAAGCACCACGAGAAGAAAACGTTCAAGGAAGAGTATTTGGAGATGTTGCAGAAATTCGCGGTGGAATACGACGAGGAATATTTGTTTGAATGGATTGAGGAGACATGATCCGAACGGAGACCGCAAACATGTCACGCCGATGGCGTTTTGTTTTGGGTTTGATATGAATTTATAAACATGCCACGCCTACGGCGTTTGATGCGTGTGTAGTGGCATAAAGCTATAAACATTGCACTCCTTGCGGAGTTGGCTCAAACCATGAAAAATCGATTGATTTCAAAAACAATTCAACTTGCCGCGATTGTGTTGGCGATGCAACTTGCTCTCGCGATTACTCCCGCCCGCGCCCAACTTGACGAAACCTGCACCGTCACTGTGAACGGCCAAAATGTGAACGTCGGCCTCGGGCGGGGAGTTTCGCCTCAGCAACGTTCCGGCGACGGGCAATTTGGTGCGGCTGTATGCCATTTGCACGAAAGACGGCAAGACGCGTTATGGCCGCTCGGGCTTCTTTCAACTTCTCCTGAATCAAGGCTTCAGGATCAGCGAGTTGGACCTGGTGTTTCGCGATACGCCGTTTCCCACCACGAGCGCTATCCGCGCGGTTGCCGATAATCCGGTTTTGACGGCCATCGGCCAAACCACGGTCGTGCGCGTCATTGCCTTGCTCTCGGACAGCACCCAAAAGGAAGTGACCGGTCGCGGCTTTGGCAGCACGTATCTGACGAGCAATCCCAATGTCGCAACCGTCGACGCGCAAGGCGTGGTGACCGCAACCGGCGCCGGCTCGGTGCTCATTACAGTGAATAACGAAGGCGCAACGGCCGTGACGCGCATCGCAGTATCGCCCGCAGGCCTGCTGACTACGGTGGAAGGCCTCGTGCAGTATGACGACGGCTCGCCCGCTATCGGAGCAACATTGGTGATTCCCGGACATGGCGATACGCTTATCACCAGCTCGGACGGCAGGTTTTCCATCACCGGCGTTCTCAGCTCGCTCGGGCCGTTTCGCGTGCGGGCTTATCAAATCGTCAACAATCAACTGCGTTTGGGCGTGACCGGCCGCTTGCGCACGATTACCGGCGGCGTTACCGATGCCGGGATCATCGTCATTAAACCAACGACCAACTTCGTGTATTGGACCACACCGGTCAGCGGCTCTTGGACCGACGCAACAAAATGGAGCACGGGCCGAGTGCCAAGCGCGAATGATAATGTCTTTATCGGCGTGCCGGGCAACATTACCGTGACTCATTCTTCGCCAAGCGCTACCACGATCAAGAGTTTGGTTTGTGATGAAGATTTTATTCTCTCTGGGAACAACTCATTTTCTTCTATTGCTGATTCATCCGAGATTGCCGGCAATCTCACTTTGAGCGCCGGCACATTGACGGGCAGTGGCGCGCTTGCCATCTTCAATGAATTTCGATGGACTGGTGGCCGTCTCGAAGGCAATGCAACCATCGACATTGCCACTAGCGGTACGATGTTTTTTTCTGGCGGACTCAATACTGTCAATCAACGTACCATCAACAATGCCGGCACTATTTTGTGCAATGCCAATATCGCTCTTGATGGTGGAGCGATCATCAACAATCTTACGGGCGCGGTCTTCAATGTACAGACGGAAGCCCTCTTTTTTGGAAACCCCATCGGTTTCAATAATGCTGGCACCTTCATTAAGAGCGCCGGACTTGGCACAACGAGTTTTAGGAATGTCCAGCTCACAAACACCGGCACAATCAACGTCAATACCGGAGTGTTGAGACTCGACGTCGGAGGTTCGAGTACAGGCGGTGCTATCAATGTCTCAAGCGGCGCGACGCTCGATATAAATGCTGGTAGCGGCCCTTTTATTTGGTCCGGCACCATCAGCGCAGGAGCTGGCACAATCCGCCTCATTGCCGGGACACTTCAAATCGGAGCTGGAGGGGCGTCTTTTAATTTCCCGAACGGCGGCTTCTTATTAAGCAATGGTTTCATCACCGGCTTAGGAACCATTACCAATAACGGTATTTTAAATTGGACCGGCGGCAGCATTACCGGCTCATTTAACATTCTCAACAATGGCAATATCAATATTTCCGGAATCTCATTTAAACAGCTTGGCGGCGGCGCGACCCTTAACAATGCCGGCACGGTAACTTTCACCACTGTAGCTAATAATATGATTTTGAATACAGGTGAGAACGTAGTATTTAATAATTTGGCGAATGGCGTAGTTAATGTCGGCACGAATACCACATTTATCGACAATCTCGGTGGCAACACGGCGAGATTCATCAATTCCGGCAAAATAATCAAATCCGATAGCGCCGGCACGGCAACTTTGCAAGTTGCGATCAATAACCTCGGCGGAACCATCGAGGTACAATCTGGGACACTGACTCTCGGCGCTGGAGGCACGAATACGAGCGGAACCTATGCAATTGCGGATGGGGCAAACTTAAACCTAAGCGGAGGAACCTTCAACTATTCTGGCGGCACTCTTAACGTAACCGGCGGTGTGCTCAATTTCAGCGGCGGCACGCATAGATTCTCCGGCAATTATTCCGTCTCAGGCCCGGGCATTTTACAATTCTCCAACGGCACGCTCCAGATTGATCCCGCTGTCGTTGCCACCTTCAACTTTCCGAATGGAGGCTTTCAATGGAGTGGCGGCACTATTACTGGCCCGGGAGTTTTGAGCAATACTGGCAATTTCAGCATCACGAGTCTATTTGGCAAAAACTTCAGAGGCGGAGCTATTTTAAACAATTCCGGTACAGTGACTTGGACGAGCAGCAGCAATATTGCCGGTGGTGAAGGCTCAGTCTTTAACAATTTGGCAAGCGGCCTCTTTGATATTCAGGCCAACAACACTTTCAATGGCGCTATCTTAGGTGGCACTCGCACGGTTTTTAATAATGCGGGTACAGTCACCAAATCGGCAGGCACTGGCGGAACCACATTGGATGTCACGTTCAGCAATACGAATGGCACTATTAACGCACAGACTGGAACGCTGACACTGAGCGCTGGTGGTACGAATACGAGTGGAACCTACGCGATAGCGAGCACGGCAAATTTAAACCTCAGTGCCGGAACCTTCAACTACACTGGGGGTACCCTCAACGTCACGAGCGGGGTGCTCAATTTGAGCGGCGGCACGCATAAATTCTCCGGCAATTCTTCCGGCTCAGGCCCTGGCTCTCTGCAACTCTCCAATGGAACACTTCAAGTCGATAGCGCTGTTGTTGCCACGTTCAATTTTACGGGCGGAGGCTTTCAGTGGACAAGCGGCACGATCAGAGGCCCGGGAACCCTGACGAATACTGGCAACTTTGGCATTACGAGTATAATCGGCCAAAACTTTAGAGGCAGAGCTATTTTCAACAATTCCGGCGCTGTGACATGGACGGGGACGGGGACGAGCACCATTTCAAGCGGTGAAGGCTCAGTCTTTAACAATTTGGCAAGCGGCACCTTTGATATTCAGGTTGCCTCCACTTTCAGTGGTGTGGCGCTTGGTGGCACTCGCACGATTTTTAATAATGCGGGTACAGTCATCAAATCGGCAGGCACTGGCGGAACCACATTGGATGTTACCTTCAACAATGTAAATGGCAACATTAACGTGCAAACCGGAGGGTTGACGCTCTCTGCCGGCGGCAACAAAACCGGAGGTGTATTTACCGTTGCCACCGGGGCGAATCTGAATTTCAGTGGCACACCTCACGTCTTCTCAGGGAGTTTCACTGGTGCCATAGATGGCATTGTCGATTTCGCAACTTTCCAAATCGACCCGGCCGGGGCCACCTTAAATTTCCCCCGGTCAAGGCTTCACTTGGAACAGTGGAACAATTTCAGGCTCAGGAATCCTGACCAACGCCGGCAACTTAAGCATTACGAGCGGCCTCACCAAAAACTTCCGAGGCGGAGCGACTCTGAACAATTCCGGCACAGTGACCTGGGCGGGTACGGGGACTATTCAAGGCGGTGAAGGCGCAGTCTTCAATAATTTAGCGGGCGGCACCTTTGATATTCAGGTCAACGCCTCTTTCAACGGAGCTATTTTGGGTGGCACACGGACGGCTTTCAATAATGCAGGTACAGTCATTAAGTCGGCTAGCACGAGCACGACCACATTGGATGTCACGTTCAACAACAGTGACAGTGTAAATATAAAAACGGGAATTCTAAGTTTTTCGAATGGCTATACCCAACAAACCTCGTCGAGCAATGTCGGCATCACCATCAGCGGAATCAACGCGGGCACTGACTTCGGCCAGCATCGCACAACCGCGGGCATCACCACGCTCGCCGGCAATCTCAACGTGAGCTTGAACAACTTCACGCCCGCGGTGGGCAATAGTTTTCAGGTGATGACTTTTGTGAATCGCAATAACATGCAATTCGCGAATATCAATTTGCCGGCATTACCGGTGGGAATGATTTGGGGACCGCCGGTTTATACGAACACGAGCGTGACATTGTCGGTGCAGGCGGGGCTGCAACAAACCGTGAAGTAGTGAGCGCTAGATAAAAACCAAGATATTTTTTTTCATAGCATGCCCATTGCGTTGTGAAGTAAAACAAAAAAAGGCCCCTTCACACTCGTTTAGAGTGTAAAGGGGCCTTGTAATTTTAGTATACTTTTTCTGCGAGACCAATGTGGTCGAAAACGAAGTGGCGACGACAATCGGGTTTTGTCGTCTGGCGAAGCATACTGCCCCGGCTCTCTATCTTGTTTATGCAAACACGCGCTTTTTGCGCGCGAAAGAATAATAAAGGGGGGTAAAAGCAAGTTAAATTTTTGCGCCACTCTCTTGCACCGCACTCACAATCGCCTCCGCCACCAACTCCGATGCAATCGCGCCCACGGCCATCACATCTGCTTGCTCTGTGCCCACCGAAAGCGCGAAGACTATATCGCCATCATACGGCGTGTGCGCGGGACGAATGACGTGCGCCAAGCCGTCTTGCGCCATTTGCGCAATCTTGGTGATCTCTTCTTTGTTAAACGCGGCATTCGTCGCCACGGCCACCAATGTCGTATTGCCGCTCCACGGCGAGAACGGCGCGACGGGAAAATTTTTAAGATGTGCGAGCGTATCGCTGAAGCTGCCGTCTTCGCGCTTGGCACCGGCGAGAATATTTCCCGAACGTGGATCGACAATATCGCCAAACGCATTCACGACGGCGAGCGCGCCGATCACCAAATTATTTTTGCGCCACGACGCCATGCCGAGGCCGCCGGGCATGCACGAAGCCATGCCGCGCAATTTGCCAACGGTTGCGCCACAGCCTGCGCCGATTGCGCCTTGCCTCGTTTCATTCGCGCTCGCGGAAAGGCACGCTTGATATGCCATTTCCGCGGTCGGGCGCACGTGCGCGCTGCCAACGCCTAAATCAAAAATCACCGCGGCGGGAACGATCGGCACTTTCGTCACGCCGACGTCGAAGCCAATGCCGCGTTCCTCGAGATATTTTTGCACGCCGCCGGCCGCATCTAGACCAAAGGCACTGCCGCCGGTGAGCAACAAGCCGTGGATCGCTTGCACCAAACGCACGGGACGAAGCAACTCCAACTCACGCGTTCCAGGCGCAGAGCCGCGCACGTCAACGCCGGCAATCGCGGGTTGTTCGGGCAAGATCACGGTGCAGCCCGTGCGCGCGACGAGATCGTGCGCATGGCCGAGGCGAATACCGGGAACGTCGCAGAGGGAGTTTAACATGGTTGGTTGCTGGTTGCTAGTCGCTAGTACTGCAATGTTGAGTTGGCATCGCCTCCTCGTCATGTCATTCTGAAAGAACCTTTTTGAGCACTGGAATCAACCCTCATCTAGGCTTTGTGCCCAGTGCTTAAAAAGGTTCCTTCTGAATGACAGGTTAAGTTTTGGGGCGAAACCGCGAACTTAACGTTGTAGCACTAAGATCGGCGCAGGAAGGAGAACTTTTTCGATTGCGTTTCGGCGACGATGCCGCGGTCGCTGAAGAAGAAGAGATCGCTAATCATCAAGCCGATGGAGCTGCGCAGCGGCTTCCAATTTTCGCGATAGGCTTCGCTATCCACGCGCGTGCCGTCTTTGTCTTTCTGCACCAAGCGCACGCGCTGCGGAAACTCGCGATTGATCATGAACGGCGAATGCGTGGTGTAAATGACTTGGTTCTTCATGGACAAGTCTTCGACGACTTTGATCAAATCTTTTTGTCCGGCGGGATGGAGATGGATGCCGGCTTCGTCGATCAAGAACACGAACTCATTGGCGCGCGCGTCCGTGGTTTGCGCGATGAAATTGATGTAGAACGAGAGGTACCAACGGAATCCGAGGCTGCGCGATTCCGGCGTATCGAACACGGTCGTGCCGTCGGAGATGTCGATATAGAGCACGTTGCCGTTGACGTTGAGCTTCAATTCGATGGAAGGCTCTTGCGACCACGCGCGGCGGACTTGTTGTGTAATCAAGCGGCTGGCTTCTTCGCTGGCGCGCCGGCCGCGCGTCGAATCTTCAAAAATAATTTCCGGCGTGGGAATGCCGCCGATGCGCAGGAGATTGCGCTCGGTGCGATAGTTGTCATTGCCGTTGAGCAGATCATCGAGCGAAACGCGATTCTTCAACAATTGAATTTCGTCAAAATACAACAAGCGCGGCAAGTGCAGAAGAAATTTGTCCTTCTCGCGCACGTTGATCTCCGCTTCGCCGACAAAGATGTGATAATCATCGATGGTCGAGCCGTCCTTGCGCACCAGGAGCGCTTCATTCTCTTTGAACGCTTCGCTGAAGCGGAGCAGATTGCGGCGGTTCTCTTTGGAAATCTGCCCGAACTCCAGCGCAATCTCCGGACACTTGGCTTGATAGTAATAATCGGAGTATTGGCACGTGAGAGAATTGTCGAACTGCGCGTCGAGACTGAAGCTGCGAAGGGCTTTCAGAATGTTGGTTTTGCCGCTTTCATTGGCGCCCACCAGCGAGGTGATTCTGGGGTCGAGAGGAAACGCCAACTCAAAAATCGATTTGAAGGCTTTGACGAAGATTCGGGAAATGACCATATGCTCTTCACATTGGAAGGTAAATTCATGCGCACTCTTTGAGGCTGCTCGAGGGGAAGGAGAAAGATTTTTTCCTTAACGACAACCGGATTCCTGTTTCAAAAAGAAAGCCCGATCCCATTGCTCTGAATCGGGCTTCAATCTCGTGCGGACGCTTCAATTCTCCAAAGACTCGGCCGGCTCTCCGCCGTCATCGGCCGCGGCGGCGGCAACGGACAAGAGGCCGCGTTTCTCGAGCCTTTTGCGGCTCAATTCGACGAACTCCAGCGCGTCGCCTTCGCCTTTGTGAACTTTGATCTGGCTGCCGTCGTCGAAGTGGCCTTTCAAAATCTCTTCGGCCAGCGCGTCTTCGACGTACTTTTGAATGACGCGCTTCAACGGGCGTGCGCCATAGACCGGATCAAAGCCCTTTTCGACAATATAGTCTTTGGCGTTTTCCGTCAGCTCGATGGTGATTTGGCGATCCGACATTTTCTTGAGGGTCTCGTTGACCACGATGTCGATGATCTGGCCCATGTGCTCGCGCGTGAGATTGTGGAACACGAGCAACTCGTCCACGCGGTTGAGAAATTCCGGATTGAAGAGGCGCTTCAGCTCGTCCATGACTTTGCCCTGCATCTTGGCATAATCGATATCGCCGTCCGAGGTGGAAAAACCGTAGCCGCCGGATTTTCTGATTTCACGCGCGCCGACGTTGGAAGTCATAATCAAAATCGTGTTCTTGAAATCCACGCGGCGGCCGAGGCCGTCGGTGAGATGGCCGTCATCGAGAATTTGCAAGAGAATGTTGAACACGTCCGGGTGCGCTTTTTCGATTTCATCGAAGAGCACGACGGAGTAAGGATGGCGCCGCACTTTCTCGGTCAATTGGCCGCCTTCTTCGTGGCCGATGTATCCCGGAGGCGCGCCGGTCAAGCGCGACACCGAAAACTTTTCCATATACTCCGACATGTCGAGGCGAATGAGCGCGTCTTCTTTTTCAAACAAATATTTGGCGAGCTCTTTCGCGAGCTGGGTTTTGCCCACGCCGGTCGGGCCGAGAAAGATGAACGAGCCGATGGGCCGATTCGGATCCTTCAAGCCCGCGCGTGTGCGGCGAATCGCCTTGGAGAGCGCGTGAATCACTTCGTCCTGGCCCACGATGAGCTTGCGCAGTTCGTCTTCCATGCCGAGAATTTTTTCGGATTCGGATTGCGCCACTTTGCGCACCGGGATGCCGGTCATCATGGCGACCACGTCGGCAATGTCGTCTTCGCCCACCGTGGCAATGATGTCTTCTTCACTCTCTTTCCAGCGTCTTTTGGCCGCATCCAGCTTGCGATTCAAACGCTTTTCTTGATCGCGCAACACCGCGGCACGCTCGAATTCTTGATTCTTGATCACCGTGTCTTTCTCTTGGCGGACTTTCTTGATTTCATCCTCTAGTTTGGTGATCTCTTTCGGCACCACGATGTTGGCCAAGTGCACGCGCGCGCCGGTTTCATCGAGCACGTCGATGGCCTTGTCCGGCAGGAAGCGGTCGGTGATGTATCGCTCTGAGAGCTTGACCGAGGCCGTGATCGCTTCCGGCGTGTAGGTCACTTTGTGATGTTGCTCGTAGCGATCTTTCAAGCCTTCGAGAATTTGTATCGTCTCGTCCGGACTGGGCGGATCGACCATGATCTTTTGGAAGCGGCGTTCGAGCGCGCCGTCTTTCTCGATATATTGCCGATACTCGTCCAGCGTGGTTGCGCCGATGCACTGCAACTCGCCGCGCGAGAGCGCCGGCTTGAACATGTTCGAAGCATCGAGCGAGCCGCTTGCGCCGCCGGCGCCGACAATCGTGTGCAATTCGTCGATGAAGAGAATGACGTCTTTGGCGCGTAGCAATTCGTTCATGATCGCTTTCATGCGCTCTTCGAACTGGCCGCGATACTTCGTGCCCGCGACGATGGCGCCGAGATCGAGCGTGACCACGCGCTTGTTGTGCAAAATGCGCGGCACTTTGCGCTCGATGATGCGCAACGCCAAGCCTTCGGCAATCGCGGTTTTGCCCACGCCCGGCTCGCCGATCAACACGGGATTGTTCTTTTTGCGGCGACTGAGAATTTGCGAGACGCGCTCGATTTCACGCTCGCGCCCGATGATGGGATCGAGCTCGTTCTTGCGCGCCATCTCGGTGAGATCGCGGCCGAAGTGATCGAGCGCCGGAGTTTTGGAACGTTGGGTATTGGCTTCTTTGCTGGAGGGGGTGCCGCGAAGAATGTTGTCAAGCTCTTCACGCACGGCTTCGTAGGTGATGTCGAAGTTCATCAGCACTTGCGCGGCCACGCCGTCTTTCTCTTTCACCAAGGCGAGCAGCAAATGCTCGGTGCCGATAATATCCGACTTGTACTTCTCGGCTTCAATATAAGCCATCTTCAAAATCTTTTCCGCGCGCTTCGTAAACGGGATGTTGCCGATCGTCATCGTCTCGCCCGTGGATTTCACGGCGTCTTCCACCGCGCGCTTGATGTCTTCCAAATCCGTACCCAGATTGCGCAAAATTTCCACGGCAATTCCTTCGCCCTCACGAATCAAGCCCAGGAGCAAATGTTCGGTGCCGATATAATCATGGCCTAAACGCAACGCTTCTTCTCGGGAAAACTGGATCACCATCTGTACACGGCTGGAGAAGTTATTCTTCATTTCTGCGGACTCCCGTAAGTAGGATATTTGAATCACACATGAATCTCACATGCTCCCGTTCTCACGCCAAGCGCAACATGCTTGCCCGGGAACATTGTTGCCTGCTTTTGAATCGGTGCGGCGCTCGTTTTTTGTTGTGCGGAGCAATTTAGAAATTCCCTTTGAAAAAGCAACGCAAAGTTTTGGCGATGATTCGGTGTTGCAAACACGAAAAGAAAGCTATTCGGCGAGATTCGGCGCCGTTGGCGTCGCTCGGCGGCAAGGCTTTTCCGTCGAAATTCGCCGAAGGTCGCCGAAAAACTTTGGCCGGAGGATTTAGCGGCAGAATTATTCCACCTCGTTTTGCCGCTAAATAATTCCGCCATAAACTTTCAGAGTGTTATTCCCTAGCATTCACGAGTATGTATTCACGAGTTTGCGGTCAACGCCGCGCGCAGATCAAACAAATGGGGTTCGCCCTGCGGCGCGAGCACGTCCGCGGGCCATGAGAAGAGAATAAGATTATTGGCGTGATGTTTTTGGCTCTTCGTGCGGATGCCGTTAAAGCCGTGGAGCCGAGCGCAATCCGCGAGGAAGCGGGAAACGAGGCAAACCGTCACTTCCGCCATTTCAATTTCCGCGGGCTTCATCGCGCCGCGATAGCACAGACCATAAATCAACGGCGCGGCGAGAGGAGAAGAGGCCTCAGCGAGCATGCACGGCAAATCGAGAATGCCTTTGCACCGCACGAGCTGAATTTTTTGCAGCCACACGATTTTTTCTTCGCCGGTTAAAATTTCACGCGCAGCTCCGGCCTCGGAATCCGCGAGCAGATAAACTTGTTGGCCGGCGTGATGATGGCAACCCGTGCGCGATGACGGAGTGATTGGATTGAACTCCTCACTCGTCCGCGGCCGGCCGTGCGTCACCGGTCGCGCGCAATAGAGTGATGCCCTCCCAATCTCCATTCGCGGCAATTCGCCGAGCGCTTTGAAAAGCTGGCGGCCCAAACGATGTTGCAGGCCGAGGGCAGGATATTCCGCGAGAAAATCGTGCAGGTCGCGGAAACGATTGGCGAACTGCGCCTCCCATTTGCGCCAAAGCCGCTCCCAATCGCGCTCGCTTTGCGATTTCACGCCAATGGTTGTCGCGAGGTTGAGCAGCGTGCCGCAGTTGTTGCACTCCAACGACTCCGCGAGAAATTCATGATCGTCCGCGGGCACGCCGAGCCGGCGCAGCAATTCGGATATTTTCAGGGGAAGGCCGAAGCGCCAAACGCGCCGGCCGTTTTCGGTGGGTTGGCAAGATTGACAAAAAGCGATTTCGCGCTGTGCGCTTTCGAGGTAGTAATCGAGATGATCGGGAGTGAGGGTTGCGTTCATGGCTTTGTCCTTGAAATTGGAATCGTCCTGTTTGAGCTGCGCCGCGAATCTATACCTTCATTCGATAGTGATCGCGGTACGTTGCAACAAAGCAACTTAGAGTTACCAAATCTACAAAAGGCTTTACGAGAATGTGTCCACGACATTCCCTTCAACCAGTGGCAGCAGCCGAGAATCTTCCAGCGCGGCAAGTCTGTGCCCAAGACCTTTGCGAAGGTTTTAAGCCTTCGCAAAGGTGTGCACGCGAAATTACAAACTCCAGCCTTCGCGATACTCGCGTTTGACGTATTTGTTGGCTTCGGGAACGTTGGTGCATTCCATCTTTTCACCGTCCCACAAAAGGCGCTGGCCTTTCATGTGAACGGCAAGATTGCCCATCAACACGATTTCACTGAGCGGCCCGGAGACTTCGAAGTTCGAGCACGCGGGCTTGCCGGTTTTGATCGAGCTGACAAAATCCGCATAGATGCCTTGCGGGCCGTCGGGCACGCGTTCGATGGTGGCCGCGGGTTGTTTGTATTTTTTGTGCGCCGTAATCGGAATCAAACGCGGCTCCGCGCCATATGTGCCGCACATGAGCTTGCCTTTGTCGCCGATGAAGAGCACGCCGCTGCCGTCACCCATCGGAATACCGTGTTCCAATTCCGAAGGACGCGGCGCGGTCAAACCGCCTTCAAACCAAACGAGCTTCACCGGAGGCATTTTACCGCGCGCTGGAAATTCGAACGTCACCATCGAAGCCACCGGGCCGGAGTCTTCTGTGAATGGCGTCGAGCTGGCTTGAACCGCAGTGGGATGCGTGAGATTGAGCGCCCACACCGGCGTGTCCATGATGTGGCAGCCCATATCGCCCAAAGCGCCCGTGCCGAAATCCCACCAGCCCCGCCAATTGAACGGCGTATAGAGCGGATGAAAGTAACGCCATTGCGCCGGGCCGAGCCAGCGATCCCAATCAATCGTAGGCGGCACCGAAGGCGTTTCTTCTGGGCGATTGATGCCTTGGGGCCAATAGCGCGCCGGACGATCCGTCCAGCAATACACCTCGTGCACGTTACCAATCGCGCCCGCGGCGATCCATTCGACGACTTGGCGATTGCCATCGCCCGCGCGGCCTTGATTGCCCATCTGCGTCATCACACCCTGTTGTTTGGCTGCGAGTCGCAATTGCCGCGCTTCCCATACGTCGTGCGTCAACGGCTTTTGGCAATACACGTGCTTCTTCTTTTTAATGCCGGCCATGGCTGCAAACGCATGGAGGCTGTCGGTCGTTGCCACGGAAACTGCATCAATGCCGGATTCTTTTTCGAGCATGTCGTAGAAATCGACATAGGCCGTGCAGGCTTTGTAGGAGCCGTTGCCGGTTTTCTCGGCGTAGGTTTTATCCACAAGCTCGCGCGCCGGCTCGCGGCCCTTCACGCCGCCGAAATAAAATTTGCTGTAATCCCACTCTTTCACCACGTCGCACACGGCCACGACTTGGATTTCGGGCAGCGTCATGAACTGCGTCATGTCATACGTGCCTTGGCCGCCCACGCCGATCATCGCGAGGTTGATCTTATCGCTCGGGGCCACGATGCCGGGCCCGCCGAGCACGTGGCGCGGCACGATGGTGAAGGCCGCTGCGGCCGCGCTCGTTCCCAAAAATTCGCGCCGGGTCATGCCGCGCGTTTTGTTTTCTTGAATGCTCATGTCGGTTTTCCTTTCCTGTGTGAGGTGGGGAAGATTGCAATGCGTAACGTGAATTGTTCAGGATAAGAATGGAGGCTGCCGGTTTGCGCGCGCAAAACGAGTCGGAGAGGAAAACCGGCGGCGAAGCAGGAGCAAAATCGGGCGGGAAAATAATACGGAATGAGCAGGGATGCAACGGCTTTTTTAACCGATTAAACGCGAGGGTTCTTGATAGAAAATCTCTGCTTGTGTGCGTGCGCGTTTTTTCTTAGCTTCGCCGCAACTTTAGGGGAGTTGAATCATGCGCGAGGAAGTGCAAGACCGTTTTGGCAACACTGTTTATTTGACGGACGAGAGGTGGAAACATATAACAACCTCTCATCCTCAACTCAGAGCAAAACGTGCAGAGGTTTTAAGCACGATCCGATCCGGGAAGCGTTGGCAGGATGCAAGTATGCCTGAGAAATTTTATTATCTCAAGCCCAGCCCTTTCCCCACGAGATATAATGCGATAAAAGTAGTCGTGCGATTTTCTTGGCAAGATAATCAGCCCAATAATTTTGTCGTCACCGCCTATCCCAAATAACTTTGGAGAGACGCTATGTTTTATTCATATGATTCTGAAGTCGATGTTTTGGAAGTCATTTTCGATGAAAGTTTGCACGAAGCGGAACAAACGGCCTTTGAGCTACGCGACGGCATCGTTCTATATTTTACCGCTCAAGATTTCAAGCTCGTGCAGCTCACGTTGGTCAGCTATCGCGAGCTGGCGCGGATGCCGGTCGTCGATTTTGCCGAATGGCGCAAGCTCAAGGCCTCCGCCAAAAAACGTTTGCTGCCCATCGTCACTTCCCCTCCCATTACAAATTTCCTCAATCTCGATCCCAAGACCGGCGCCGGCCATATCATCTTTCCGGCGCGGCCGGAAGTTTTTGCCATGGCGGCGTGATTATGTTCTTTTCGTTCTCACGTGAAGAATAATCATACTCCAAGAATTTGCAACACCACCAAGGCTTGATTGACAACGCCGGTTGGGAAAGAGAATGGGCCGAGTAACATTTCGTGCACTTCTTTAACGAATATCGCGGATAGAGCCGGCTCTATCCGCGATATTCGTTAAATCCGCTTACAGAAAGCTTCTGGTTGCGGCTTGTCCGGGTTGTGCGTGGAGCGGCGTTTGGAATGTCACCTTTCCACCACCTTCATCACATGCCCGTCGGGGTCGCGCACGAGCAAGCCTACTTTGAATCCCAATGGCGCATTCGGCAAAGTCACCGCGTCCGTTGAAACGAATGGCGCATTCCCGCCGCGCAAACGTTCGCCCGAGGCTTGCGCATCTGAAACGATCACCGTCGTTTGCCAATGCCAAAGATCATTCGCGCGCGAATCGAGCGGATAGGGCCGGCCGTCGCCAGGTGCGAGATATTCGAGAAACTCAATGCCCGGCCCTTTCGGCGCGCGCAAGCCTGTGATGTGCAGCTTCGCGACGAAGACGTTATTGAGATGCTCCTGCTCCGTGCCGTAATTCAAACTCTCGCCCGCCACTTTCAAGCCGAGTAAATCACGATAGAACTTTAAACTCTCTTCCGTGCTCGAGACCACGATAGCGGTGTGATCAATTCCTAAAAACAACTTGCCACTCGCCACTTGCCACTTCGAATCGCCTTTGCCCGGCGGAAAATAAATGATCTCCAAATTGTGCGCATCGGGATCGCGGAAGTAAAACGCGCGAATGCCTGCCGCGCCTTTGTTCCAATCCGGAATGCGTTGCGGGCCGGTGGAAGCGTGCTGGACTTTATGTTGTCGCAAAACTTCATAGGCCTTGTCCATATCGCTCACCACGATCGCGACGTGCTGAAACCATTCATCGTTGCTGCGTGAATCCACGGGAACAGGACGGCCTTCGGGCGCGAGATAATCCGTCAATTCAATAAACTCTTCACCGAGCTTCAAACGCACGACGCGCATGCGCAAGCTGAACACACCTTGCAAATGCTCATACTCCTCGCCGAACACTTCGACCTCCGAGACCTTCTCGAACGTTAAAACTTTCGTGTAAAAATCCAGCGCGCGATCCATGTCCGATACGGTCATGCCGACGGCTTCAACCGCGGACACGAGCGCGTGGCCGTTCTGCTGCGCCGGTGCGAGGCGAACCCCAAAGACAACGAGCAGCAGCCAAAACGATATGTATCGCGTTCTGCTTTTAATGAAGCTCTTCATTGAAATACTCCTTTTTTGCTATTCAAATTTTTATGCGCACCCTCCAACTGTCATTCTGGAAGAACCTTCCCTAGCACTCGGTACCCCTCTCAAATTTAATTATCTTCCGAGCACGAGGGAAGGTTCTTACAGAATGACAATGAAGAGGAGGCATCGTAAGCACAAATGATCATCGCTCCAACACTCCAACTCACCCCAACCTCTGCGCAATCTGCTCGCCCACCCTCAGCGCATTCGCCATGATCGTCAACGCCGGATTCACGGCGCCGCTCGAAGGGAAGAAGCTCGCATCCACGACATAAAGATTGTCCACCTCGTGCGCTTTGCAGTTCGCGTCGAGCGCGGAAGTTTTGGGATCGTTGCCGAAACGAATCGTGCCGTTTTGATGCGCCACACCCGCGAGCGGAATGCGTTGGCCCACGAAGAGTTGCAACGGCAGGAAGTGCTCCATGCAATCGATGTCGCGCAGCAGGCTCTTCAGCTTGGCTTGCAAACGTTTGTGGCCTTCTTCATTATTCAGATTATAAGAGAGCATGATGTTGCCCTTTTTATCCAACGACACGCGATTGTTGGGATCGGGCAAATCTTCCGAAGTGAGCCAGAAATCCAGCGAGTGCTTCGCCATCACCTCGAGCGTGATCCCCGGCGCGAACGGCGGCGCGCCCGCTGCCAGCGTGGTCGCATCCAACTTGCCGACGAAAGAGATGTGGCCCATGGGATAATCCCACTCTTTCGATTTGAAATAGAAGTCATTCAACGCCAGCGTTTTTTGAAAGATCGAAGGATTCGGCTCGCGCGAGAGCGCCAATACGATGGAGTTGATGTGGCCCATGTAATGGCGGCCGACAACATCCGAGCCGTTCGCCAGGCCGCGAGAATGCTTGTCATTCGCCGAGCGCAGCAACAACGCCGCGGAGTTGATCGCGCCGCACGAAACCACCACGACGTTCGCGGAATAGGTTTCCTTCATGCCGTTGCGCTCGACGTGTACCTGCGTGACTTCGCGGCCCGAAGCATTTGTCTCCAAGCGCGCAACATAGGCGTCGGTCAGCAACGTGACGTTGGAATGTTGCAAGGCCGGGTCGACGCACACGACTTGCGCGTCGGATTTCGCATTCACCAAACAGGGATGGCCGTCGCACGTGCCGCAGCGAATGCAACGACTCTTCAAACGATTTTTCTCGTTGAGCATAATGCCGAGCGGCACATGAAAAGGTTTGTGGCCGAGGCGTTCCAAGTCATCGTGCAGTTTCTGAATGCGCGGCTCGTGGCTCACCGAGGGATAGAGATACGGCGCGCTGGCCCACGGGTCCGTCGGATCGACGCCGCGCTCGCCGTGAACTTGATAGAGATGCTCGGCCTTCGTGTAATACGGCTCCAGCTCGTCATAAGAAATCGGCCAAGCCGGAGAAACGCCGCCGTGATGACTCAGCTCGCCAAAATCTTCTTTGCGCAAACGGAACAAAGCGGCGCCGTAAAATTTTGTGTTGCCGCCGACGTAGTAGTTCGTGTGCGGGTGCAGAGCCTTGCCGTCTTTATCATACCATTGCTCTTTGGTTTGATATTTGGCTTGCACGTTCACGGCGCGGGTGCTCCAGTTGTCCTGCTCGCGCGGAACATAGTTGCCGCGCTCCAATAGCAAAATCTTTTTGCCGGAGGGCGCCAATTGATAAGCGAGTGTTCCGCCGCCGGCGCCGCTTCCGATGATGATCACGTCGTAATGATTCGAGCCGGCCATGGTCTTCTCCTTTGAGCTAACGAGTAACGGCGAAATCGGACTTTGCAAGATTTTTGCGGTTGCCACGTTGCTTTGTCGGTTGAATGCTCCAATCCTTACGAGCCCACCTAGCGCAGACTTCCAGTCTGCCTATGAGACAAAAATTCGTGGTATACGATTTGAAATCTTTTGGGGAGACAGAAGAGGACTTTTTTTTAGTAGGAATAAGGAAGGCCCAACCGCATTCAATATTTTCACGAGGAAGTTATGAGAATTTTAGCATGGCCACGAGCCGCAACGGCAATGAGGACGAGCCGGATGATTACCAGTATGTGCTGCGCGATTACGCTTTCGTTGTCCGCGTGCGATACCAAGCTTCCCACATTGCCCAGCGTGCAAGGCCGCATCGTTTACGGCCTCGACGGCAACAACAATCTCATCCGCTTCGGCAGCATGAGCCCCGGCACGGTAACGAACACGTTTCCGATTTCGGGTTTGCAAATCGGTGAGAGTGTTCTCGGCATTGATTTCCGGCCCAATGACGGACGCCTGTTTGGCATGAGCAATATGAATCGCGTCTATACGCTCGATACGTTGTCCGGCGCGGCGCTGCCGGTGGGCGTGGCCGCATTCACGCCCGCGTTGACCGGCTTTGCGTTCGGCTTCGATTTCAATCCCGTGCCCGATCGCATTCGCGTCCACAGCGATGCCGAGCAGGATTTACGTTTGAACCCGAACACCGGCGGCCTCGCCGGCAACGACTCTTCTTTGGTCTATGCTTTTGGCGACGCCAATCTCGGACTCAATCCCAACATCGTGGGCACGGCCTACACGAACAGCGTGCCCGGCGCAATCGCAACGACGCTCTTTGCCATTGATTCCGGCTTGGATGTTTTGGTAACGTTGCCGAGTCCGAACAACGGGCAGATGTATACGGTGGGGCCGCTGGGCGTGAATACTTCGAATGCGGTGGGATTTGATATAACGGGAAACGACGGCGTTGCTTATGCCGCGTTGACGATTGCGCCGAATATTTTTTCCAGCCTCTATCTTATCGACTTGTCCTCGGGCACGGCCACGCTGCTCGGCAATATCGGAAACGCCTCTGCGCTCAGAGGAATCGCGGTTGCGCCGTGAAAGCCGCATGCGTATGGCAACGGCAACGCTGTCTACAACAACCCCTTGCGTATGCGCTTGAGCATTTTGAGATCATCACGATCCTTTTTCCGGCCAGCGGCTTGTTTCAATTGTATGAGATGATCTAGGTTGACAAAGTTGATGCGCACACCTTCGACTTTGAAAACCTGGCGGTGCTCCCAAAAGGAATCAAACTCGAGCCCCGGAGCATCGGAAAGAATATCGACGCGAATGTAGTCATCAAAAATAGTAACCTTTGATCTCATCATTTTTTGTGGGTCGGTGAGATAAGCCGTTCCAAAACGCAAAGACTTTAAAACCTCAAGAAGCTTTGCATAAGTCTTCGCGCTGGGCAATAAGACGAGGTCCGCGTCTTTCGTGCTGCGCGGAATACCATGCGCAATCACCGCCAAACCGCCGATGACCAAGTATTTAATGCGCGCGGCGTTTAACGCGCGAAACAGAGCGAGATATCTTTTGAGCATGATTTTTCGGATTGGCGCGTTCGAGGGCGTTGGCAAATTCCATGAACTCAATCATCGTCTTGATGCGCTCTGCGGGCGTGAGCCGCAAAAAACTGCGCACCTTGGCTTCCATGGTCTCGTTTTCGAAGCCGTAAAGAACTTGTGGTCGAAAAGACATAAGATTTCCTTTACACGAGTTATCGCTGTTTGAATTTTGGCTGCTTTATTCCACTTTTCAAGATAAATTGCTCCCGCAAAAAAAGCAAGGAGAGTGCTAATAGAGTTCCTGCACATCATCATCTGAGCCGGCCATTCTCTTCACGAGCAAGGCATCTCGCGCGAGACTCATCACCGCAAAAGTTTCGAGTTCCTCCCACGTCCCTTCCCATGCTCGAATAATCCCTCACAATCCCAGCTCCAACGAAGCGAGCCGAGCGTCACATGACAGGCTCCGCTAAACTTTTCTCCCGTGCACCAAAATCGCGGTCGCCAAAAAACTCCGGCGCGTCGCATCCTCGCGAAAGCACAAGCTGCGCGCGAGTTGTTTGAGCCGCGGCGACTTGATCACATCCATCGGCGCGGTGATATATTGCGTGCTTAAAATTTCGAAGCCGTGGCGTTGCAGCAAGCCCACAATGTCGCGCTTGCGATAGATGCGGGCCTTCGCAAAACGGCGATGAATGAAGTGCGGGAGCCACGAAAAGAACGGCACCCGATTCCACGGCAAGAGCGGCAAGCGCGCGCCGTGCGTTTCGAAAATCCAGCCTTTGTTGGGCACGGAGAAAATGATCTCGCCGCCGGGCTTGAGCACACGATGAATCTCTTGCAGCGCAACGGCTTCGTCCGGCACATGCTCGAGCACTTCGAAACTGAGCACGAGGTCCATGCTCGCTTCGGCCAGCGGCAAATGCGCGCCGTCGTAACGCAGAGGTTGAATCGTGCAAATTTTCTCTTCATCAACAAAACGGTGCAGCGTTTTTAAATCGTCAGCATCAATATCCACCGCGATAATCTTGCAGCCCGCCTTCGCAAACTGCACGGTCTGCGCGCCGTTGCCGCAGCCGAAATCGAGCACGGATTTATTTTCAAAAGAAGCGAGCTGCCGCGCCAAACGAAAACGTCTTTGCACAATCTCTTGCCCATAAGCCGCGGGCTTTCCCCTAGCAATCATCGCTTTGTTCTCCAAAACTCCATCACTCCATTACTCCAACAATCCATTACTCCAACAATCCATCATTCCAACAATCCATCACTCCATCAATTCCAATCGCTTCACCTCGCGCACGTGAGTTGCCGGCCGCCATCGACGCTCAACGTCACACCTGTAATCCAGCCGGCGCGCTCCGAGGCAAGGAAGAGAATGGCCTCCGCAACTTCTTCGGGCGTGCCGACGCGGCCCATGGGATGCGTGGTTTTGCCGTGCTCCAAAAACGCGGCATACTTCGCTTCCTCCATGCCGCTGCGGCGATGCAAGTTGGTGACGACCACGCCGGGATTGACCGCATTCACACGCACGCCCGAGGCCGCCAAATCGAGTGCGGCACAACGCGTGAGTTGATCCACGCCCGCCTTGCTCACGCAATACGCGAGCACATTCGGAAACGAGCGCGTGCCGGTCACGCTCGACACGTTCACGATGTTGCCTTTGTTCTTTTGCAAATGCGGCGCGGCAAGCTGCATCAGGTGAAAGACGGAGTGCAAATTCACATTCATCATCTCGTGCCAGGCCTCCGGCGTGGTGTTCATGATCGAGCCGGTGCCGATGATGCCCGCCGCGTTTACGAGAATATCCAACCTGCGGAAATGCGCGACGGTTTGCTCCACGGCTTGGCGGCATTCTTCCGGCTGCGCGACATCGGCGAGCACGATCAAGCTTTCACCGCCGCGTTGGGCGATTTCATCTTTCACGGCCAACAAGTCGTCGCGCTTTCTTCCCACCAACGCGACGCGCGCGTGCTCTTGCGCAAATAGCAATGCCGTGGCTCTGCCGATGCCGCTGGAAGCGCCGGTGATGAGTGCGATTTTATCTTGCAATGACATGAAATAGCCTTTCGTTGATGGTGACGTTGCAGTTGTTATTTTAGTTGATCGCCCCATTTTCATTGTCATTCTGAAGAACCTTCCCTCGTGCTCGGCACACCTCTCCATAACAAG
>Ga0247727_10002609_pt1 | contig 40915 bp, 36 predicted proteins | sample WisWelCaveWW1625_FD_202498 | JGI IMG/M metagenome (GOLD analysis project Ga0247727, IMG submission 202498) | Biofilm microbial communities from Wishing Well Cave, Virginia, United States - WW16-25 | ecosystem: Environmental > Aquatic > Deep subsurface > Groundwater > Cave microbial mat | place... | reverse complement strand
ATTCTTACAGAATGACAAGGAATATTAGCGAAGCGGTACATCCAAATACGGCTGCACGTGCGCGCGGAATTTTTCCGGCGTGAGCGAGCCGATGAACGTGCTGTTGCGGCCGGCGACGGTATTCGCAAAACGAGCGGCAGCGAGATGATCACCGCTTTCCATCAAATGCGTGAGAAAAGCTGCGCCAAACGCATCGCCGCAGCCGATGACGTCCACCGGGTGCAATTTTTTTTGCGGCGGTATGCGCTCATGCACAACGGAGTCTTTTGCGCGATAAAAAAGCAACGCGCCCCGCCCGGCCAGCGTGATGTTACAGGCAGAGAGATTTTCTGCGACAAGGCTTTTTCCGAATTTGATCAACGCTTCATCCGTAAGCGGGTCGCGCGAGCCGGCCAGGGTCGCGGCCTCCATTTCATTTACTTGCAGAATATCGCACGCGCTCACCCATTCGCGCCAGTCCGGCGCTTCGCGATAATAGCGCCGGCCGTGCTCATCGATGCCTAATGCGCGTGAATGAAAATCCAAATACACGAACGGCGGCTGCGGACGGGCTTTGAGGTGCTGCAAAGCTTCAAGCTCGACGTCCTCGCCCGTAATCATATTCACCAACACCGCATCGTGTTGCGCTACTGCTACAACATCTCGTTTAGTGATTGCTGCCATCGGCGGCGTAGTGACTTCATCGCGGCCTTCAGCGCTGCGATAGATGAGCGTCACTGCGGTATTGGGCTGCGAGACGCGGCGCATTAAATCAAACTGAATGTGCGAGCCTAATGCCGCCAATGCTTGCTTGACGGTGGGATAGAAATCATCACCGACATAACATAGAGGCCGCAACACCGTTTCAGGCGCGGCCAAGGAGGCAAGATAGGCAAGGCTATGATACAATCCACCGATGCTTTCGATGTGGCGCCGGTCGAGCGTAATGATGGTATCGCGAATGAAGGTGCCGAGAACGGCGAGGGTTTTGGGCATGGGTGATTTAGGCCGCTGAGAATTTATACTATGGGTACTTGCACGGATCAAAAAGGCAGAATACGAATTCTATATTTGCCCTCGTCAAGCGTGATCAACGCGCCGCTCTCAAGTAAAGCTTCGTATTGACGCAATGTGGGACTAATATGGTTTCTAAATGTTCGGGCATGGTGTCCTGCGTGCGAATTTGAATTACGCTCGGCCCGGCAGCATGAGTCAAAGCCAACGCCTCGCGAATGTCTTCTGCTTCTAAATAAGGATATGCCTTGAGTATTTCGGCAGTGGTGTATCCCGTTGCAACCAACCCCACAACCATTCCAACCGTGACGCGCATGCCGCGAATGCAGGGTTTGCCGCCCATCACGTTGGGGTTGAGGGTTATTCGAGTGAGATTGCGCATTGTGCTGTTCCTAAAGTTTTTCCATCGTGAAAGTGAAGTCAGACTTGCCCACGCGAACTTGCGTATGTGGCAAAGGCTCGTGTAGGCAAGTCTGACTTCGCTCGATCATGCTCGAACGCCTCCAGCGCTTGCATGGCCGCATCGTCAAAAAAGTTCGCGAGGCAAGAGGAGCATTGGAAGCGTTCTAAGTTTTTTATGACCGCGCCCTGCGGATGCTGATAATCTTTGCGCACGCGAGGAAGAGGCTTTTTGCCGCACTCCGGGCAAGTGACGACCGCCGGTAAATCCTGCCAGGGAGAAGCAATGTCAGTCTTGTGCGCGTTTCGAAGAGATGAAGACATAAACTAGGTCACGAGTTAAATAATCCGCCGCCATTTCGATGCGCACGACACGCCGCGAATATAAGCAAGCTCTCTTCCCAAAACAAGCCGCATCTCCCGTGCTCATTGCGCTCGTTCAAGCGGCTTCAACTGCTTCTTGTAAATCTCCCTCATGCGCAGAAATTCTTTTTCATACGCGCCGCTTTTGAAATCCGGAAAGCTCCACGGCATCGCAGTGAAGCGGCCTTTTTCATAGTGCAAAGTCATGTCGGCCCAAATGCCGTTACGCAGATAAATTTTGTAGCCGTGATACTTCGCCGAGGCGAGCACGAACTTGTCGGTGTCGAGATAGCCGGGATCGAGATTCACGCAACGCTTCCCATCAACAGCCAGCGCTTGCTCGATGTCATTCGTGCGCAATTTGATCGCGGCCAAATCTTCCGGCGAGATGAGCCTATCGAAGGAATAGAACAACCGAAAGATCGGCGCGCCCATTTCGTTGAAATAGTAATTCGTGGCTTCGAACGAGAAGTGCGAACTGGTGCAATCGATCTCGCCGAATGCCTTTGCTAATTCTTGCTGCGCAAGCTGCAAGCGTGTGGCCTCGGCATAGAGCACGGCAACGATCAGCTTGACGGGTTTTACTGTTTCAGGAGGAGCCATGCAAAAAAATAGCGCGCGCAGCAAGGGAATGCAAGGGCTTTTTCGATCTTGCATCGCAGCGGCTCGTTGGCTACATTGGCCGCGTTCACTCCGATTAAAATACTTGACTCCGATTAAAATACTTGGCCCACGAAACACGCGAAGCACATGAAAAGCTTTTTTCGCGGCATTCGTGTGTTTCGTGGGCAGAATAGAATAGAATAGAATAGCGACTCAACCACCAAACGGTTTTAGGAAAGGGCAGTACTTGGAATCAACAGGACTCAAAGCGAGCGGCGTGCGTTGGGATATTTCCGATCTTTATAACGACGCGCAAGACGCCCGCATTGCCAACGACATTCAGCTCGCCTTGCAAAAGGCGGAGGCCTTCAACCAAGTCTATCGCGGCAAAATTGCAGGCGAGACGATCACCTCTCAAATGTTGCTCGAGGCCGTCGTGCAATTGGAGGAGATTTATCATTTGGTGATGCGGCCCGAGGTGTATGCCTATCTCGCCTTCTCTTCCAACACCGCGGACGACCATTGCAAAGCGCTCTATGCCAAGTCGCAAGAAGCCATGGCGCGTGTGCAAAATCTCGTGCTTTTCTTCGAGCTAGAAGTGCAACGTATCGCGCCGGAGAAATTCGAGCGCTTGTTCGATGACGCTGCGCTCAAAACTTATCGCCATTATCTCGAAGGCGTGCGCTTATTCAAACCTTATACTCTTTCCGAAAAGGAAGAGCAGATCATCAACAAAAAAGATTTGACCGGCAAGCATGCGCTGGTCAATTTTTTTGATGAATACACTTCGTCGTTCACTTGGCAAATAGAAGTCAAAGGTGAGCCGCAAACGCTCACGGCAGAAGAAGTGCGCAACCTGCTGCGCCAGCCGGATGCGGGCCTGCGCGAGCGGGCGAAACGCGCTTACGACGGCCGCTACGGCGAAAACGCGATCATCTTCAGCAACGTCTTCAACGCCATCGTGAAAGATCACGCGCTTGAAATGGAAATGCGCGGCCATCAGAGCCCGATCGCGCCGGCGCACTTGCGCAATCGCATCGCACCAGAAATCGTAGACACGATGATGCACGCGACCACCGCGCACAACCACCTCGCGCAGGAGTATTACACGCTGAAGGCCAAGCTGCTCCACGTGTCGAAAGTGCGCGGCTGCGACCTCATTGCGCCGGTGAGCGGCAGGCGCGAGGCGATTCCATTTGCGGAAGGCAAGAGGCTGGTGTTGGAGGCGTTCGAAAGTTTTTCTTTCGAGCTGGCCGGTTATACGCGGCAGATGTTCGAACGGCGCTGGATCGACGCCGAAGTGCGGCGCAACAAACGCGGCGGTGCGTATTGCCACGGCGCGTTGCCCAAACACCATCCCTACGTGCTCATGAGCTATAACGACGACCTCGACAACGTATATACGCTGGCGCACGAGTTGGGCCATGCGGTTCATGATTTTTGCTCCGGCAAGAAGCAAACATTGTTGAACTATCAACCGCCGTTGGTCGCCGCCGAAACCGCTTCGGTCTTCGCGGAAATGTTGTTGACGCGCAAGCTGCTCGCGGAAGTGACCGACCGTGATTTGCGCATCGCGATTCTCACCGGCAAGCTCGAAGATTTGTTTGCGACGATTCACACGCAAAATTATTACACGCTGTTTGAGCTTGAGGCGCACCGCGCCGGCGGCCAAGACCGGCTTTCTACACAACAACTCTGCGAGATGTGGACGAGCCAACGCAACGCAATGTACGGCGAAGCGGTGGATTTCCTGTCCGAGCAGCAATGGTACTGGGCCGCGATTCCGCACTTCATTCACACGCGCTTTTATTGTTACGCCTACACGTTCGGCGCACTGCAAGTGCTCGCGTTGTTCAATCGCTATCAAGAAGAAGGCCGGCCATTCGTGGCGCGTTACCTTCAGATGTTGGAAGCCGGTGGCTCGCAAGCGCCTGAGCAGCTGGTCGCGAGCATGGGCTTCGATCTGCGCCAACCCGAGTTTTGGGAAGGCGGATTTGCGGTGATGAAAAAATATTTGGACGAGTTGCGAGCGTTGGTCTCATGAAACTTCTTTTTTCCGAAACCCTGCCGGATTATAAGAACTACATTTTCCCCTATGCGATTTGGGCGTTCTCCGAAACCGGCGAAACGCCCGCGGATTTTTTTGCGCGCGGCTTTTTGCCTTCCTCAAAAAACCTCGACCGCTTTTATCTCTGCCGCAGCTTGCGCGTCGCACTCGCGGATTTCAAACCTTCTTCTGAAAACCGCCGCATCTTGCGCAAAGGCGAGAGCCTCGCTTTCGAGTTGGTGCCGCGCGCACAGTTTGATTTCACCCCGGCGCGGCGGGAATTTTGTTTGCGCTATGCCGCGCAAAAGTTCGGACAAGACGTGATGGCGCCGGATCGCTTGGATAGCCTCATGAACTCGGCGATCACTTCACACCTTTTGCTCTTTCGCGAGGCGCAGACGGGCCGCGAGGTGGGATTGGTGACGATGTTCTTGCAGCCGCAAAGCTTGGCGCAGTATTATTATGCTTTTTACGATCTTGACTACGCGGCGCAAAATCTCGGCATGTTTATGATGACCACTGCCGTGAATTATTTTGCTGAACAACGTTATGAGCATACCTATTTGGGAAGCTGCTATTCGCGCAATGCGCTGTATAAAACGCAATTCTCAGGTGCGGAGTTTTTCAACGGCGCGTGCTGGTCGCGCAATCTCGAAGAGCTGAAGTATCTCATCGCGCGCAGCGCGCAGCCGCAAACGCAGCATCTCTTCGAAGTGGAAGAATATATTCATCGTTTTCATGAAGGCGCGTTGGGCAATGCCGTTCAGAAATCGATGTTTGAGATTTCATAGTCCTACTCTTGACACGTCAAGAGATTGTTCATTCAAACAAAAATGCTTTTGTGATAAGGAGCGCTTATGTTGACGAGTCTGAGATCCCTCATGTTCTGTTCCATGTTCGCAATGTACAGCGTCACCAGCCACGCGCAAGATTTTTGGTCCTGGTGGGGCGATGGCAAGGGCGAGTTGTCATCGTACAAAGTCACGGTCTCGCGTTACGGCGAGCTGCGCGAAGGGCATGCGATTCTGGTTTTCGCCACCGAAGATATTTCGCGCACGACGCGTATCAAAGTCGAGTCGGACGCGATTCCGCAAGCTGACCGTGTGCCTGTGCTCAAGCTCAATCACGTGGTCAAATTTACCACGGGCCTTTATGATTACTCGCTTCTCACCTCGACCTTCAGTGCGGTAAATTCCGAATCGGGCCGTCCGGCGTTTCAACCTCTGAAAATTTCTTTTTCCGCGCAAGAATGGTGCGGGCACGTTTTTCAAATGTTGATCCCGCAACGCGAGCAAGTTGAACTCACACTGCACAGCTATTTTCAAAGTGAGGGCGACCAAAAGCGCACTCTCAGTTTACCCGCCCACGCTGCCTTCGAAGACAATTTGCTCATTTGGATTCGCGAGCTGCAAAGCGAAGCGTTGCCCATTGGCCAACGTCGCGAGCTGCAAATTCTGCCGAGCGCATGGACGTTGCGCGCCGCACACCAGAAAGTTGACTTTCAATCCGGTTGGATTTTGAAAGAAGAAGGCGAAACGCTAAAGCTTGCGGAGGGAAGCGCTGCCACGCGGCGCTGGACTTGGCAAGTCGGCACACGGCAAGAAAAGTATTGGGTGGAAAAAAACTATCCGCATCGCATTCTCAAATGGACTTCGAGCAACGGCGGCCAAGGTGAGCTCCAAAAAACTTTGCGCTTACCGTATTGGTCGCTGCACAATAATGACGACACGAAGCATCGCGAGAAGTTGGGGCTAACGCAATCGGAGTGAGGGATTGGCGGGGTGTCGAGGCTGGGCAACTTTAATCGTGAGGGGGCGCTTTTATGGGCGGGGGAAGATCACTTTGCCCTCTTCAGCAATGTGCTGTTTGAGCTTTTCGTTTTTTGATTTTTTTCATAGTCAGCCTTCTTTGATTACACAAAGACATTTTTGTATGAATCTAAAACCGAAAGCACGGCTTCCGATGAATGTTTCATTCCTGGATCTGCGCAAAGAGTATCACCAACAAACTTTGCGCGAAGCCGAAGTTACCGCCGACCCCATTGCACAATTTCAAAAATGGTTCGAGCAAGCTGTGGCTGCGCAGGCTGCTCATCCCGAAGCCATGACGCTGGCAACGGCGACGCAGGAGGGCAAGCCCTCCGCGCGCATCGTGTTGCTCAAAGATGTGGACGAGCGCGGCTTCTCGTTCTTCACCAATTATGAAAGCCGCAAAAGCAGAGAGCTCACGCAGAACCCGCACGCGAGCTTGGTGTTTTGGTGGAATGAATTGGAGCGGCAAGTGCGCATTGAAGGCCGTGTAGAACGCGTTCCCGCGCACGAGTCGGAGGACTATTTCCGCACGCGCCCGCGCGGCAGCCAAATCGGAGCCTGGGCCTCGGCGCAAAGCGAAGCGCTGCCCAATCGCGAAGCATTGGAGAAAAGCGCAAAAGAGTTTGAAGAGAAGTTTAGGGAGGGAGAAGTTCCGCGCCCGCCGCATTGGGGCGGCTTTCGTTTGATCCCACACACGATAGAATTTTGGCAAGGGCGGCTCAATCGTTTGCACGATCGCATACGCTATCGCTTGCGGGAAAACGGCGGCTGGGTGATTGAGAGGCTAGCGCCGTGATCAGCCCGGTACGATTTATCCGGAATTGGATGTGAGACTTCCTCCGCACCGGCAATAACGCCCGTTTCATCTCAGTAAGAAACCTCCTATCGCAATATCCCGGAAAATTTCAGTATTCTTATCTGCCCGCTCTCCGCAAAGATACACGAGAATGAGTATTGAAGCACAACCTCCGCATTGCTGGGGTGGTCATCTCTCCGTTTGCATGCTTAATCTTCGTCAGACAATTTGAGAGCAACCGTGGGCTAATCATGAAGACTCTACTGCTCGTCAGCGTTGTCGCAAACCTAGCGTTCGTGAATGGCTGCCAAAGTTTACAAGGAAAAGCGCGTGTTGTGGATCAAGACAAGAATTCCACCATGCTTTCAGTTGAGCCGGAGGGCGACTATTGGTTCGACACGCCGGACGGACGCCGAATCATTTACACGCCGGTCGACTCGCTTCTGGTCATCACTTTTTCTGACAAAGTCATGATTCCGCGTAAGTAAGAGATCTTTACACAACTTCACTTGCAATAGTTGAATCGTCCGCGATACTCCAACCCCAAGCAAAAAATCACGGACACCACCGTCGTGGTCAAAGTTCTGCAAGGAACCAGCGAAGCAGCTCGTGCAAAGTTGCTCCGGGAATATCGCGATGAAGTGCGCGGCGCGTTGCCGGCGTTTACACACGAAGGCTCAAGCTCGCCTTCGTTGCTGCGCCCCACTCGTTTCGGTGTGGTTTTCCATCTCGAAGTTCATCAAGATAGCGCACAAGCCCTTTTGCAGCGTCACGCGGTAGCCGTGCCTCCCCGTAGGGCTGAAGAGCATCGTTATCCTTTTTATGTCATGCGTTTCACCGAGGTTGTCACCTCACAGCACACTAATGTTTTCGATGCGATTCGCGCTTTGAGCAAACAATCGGAAGTCTATTCGACGTTTCCATTGTTTGTTGATAGCGGCTACGCTTTGCGGCACGGCCCAGACCCCATTTCAGGCAATCGTCGTAAAGTGAAAATGAACGGGTTTGATAAATTGGACTCGCAGCTCGGCGACCGTCTTTGGGCCACTAAAACCCCCTCGCCGCAGGCCATTCGCTTAACAAGCGCTGGGCACAGTCTTGGTTTCATCAATGACTCTCTCGACGTAGAGATATACTTTGTCGCCTCGGATTCGCTCGGTGCGGTGCGGCGCTTGCAAGAACTGGGAATGAGAGTGCAGTCTTGTCACTCCTCTCACTATTACCCCAATGGAAGAATAGCTTTCGGCCGGGTGAATTGGAGAAATTTGGAAGGGCTTATGGCTTGTGAGATTGTCACCCGCATCGGCAGTCACCACGCAGACATAATCAATCCGGTAAGAATGAAATGAGAGGAACCCGTCAGTTACGTGTGAAGTAACGCAGGCATCTTGCCTGCAGACAAGATGTCTGCGCTACGTTTTCCATCAATAACGGAGCGATTACGAATGACAAGCACCGCCTCAGTGCAAAATATTTGAGCCCGTCCGCGCCGCAAACTGCTCTCCCCTCCAAACAAACTTCACAAACTGCGCGCGAGTGGAAAAATAGACAATATAAAACGGATGCAAGAGCGCGGCGATAGGGAAATAACGCAACAAGCTTTCTTCGCCGAACCAATACGCCACCTTTTTTAAATAAAAAAATTCAAAGCCTGCCTTGATCAACCCGCACACCAAAGTGAAGAGAAAGATTTTCATCTCTCCCACACAAACGGCAAGCATGCCGAAACACAATAACAAATTGAGCACATAAACCGCGGCCAGCGCCAGCGTCACGGACAATTTATAGTGCCGGCCTTTGGAAGCATAGCGCGTGCGTTGCGATTGAAAATCTTTCCAAGAATCCGGCGGGCGCACGGGCACTTGCACGGCCGGATGTCCCGCATACTTGATTTGACCGGTGCGCTGCTCGTGCATCTTGTGCAGCATAAGATCATCATCGCCGGAAATCCAATGCGCGATGCCGTTGAAGCCGTCGATCGCAAAGTAAGCTGAACGTCGATAGGAGAAATTGCTGCCCGTACATGTCAGCGGATGCCCGGTTCCAATGCTCCCTGCTGAAACCGCGGCGAGAGAAAAATATTCGAGAGCCAAAATCTTCTGCCGCAAACTCGTGCGCGGTTGATACGGCGAATAACCGCACAGCATCACCACGCCGGCCTCGAATTGCCGCGCCACTTCCGCGACCCAATTCGGGCCCGGAACGCCGTCGGCATCCGTGAGCACGAGTATTTCGCCCGAAGAGTTTCGAATCGCATGATCGAGTGCGCGCTTCTTTGGCGCGAAATCCGGGCGAGTATCTTCGATGCGAAAAATTTTTGCGTGCGCATATTGCGCAGTGAAGCCGGCGAGCAATGCACTGGTGCGATCCGAAGAGCGATCATCAACCAAACAGATTTCAAGTTTCTCGGCGGGATAATTTTGCTGCGCGAGGGCCACCAGCAGGTGCGGTAAGTTTCTTTCTTCGTTGCGCGCGCTCACGATGACTGTTACGGAAGAATAGTCAACCGGAGCAGAAGCCGTTCGCGCAAGGTTCGTTTGCACCTGCGCGATGCTTAAGCCGCGACGGAGCCAGAGCAGGCCGATGATATAAAATAGCGTCAGCAGAGCAAAAAGGCTCGACAGGAAGGAGATCATACATTGAGGCGAGGAGACGATACAATGTTCAAACCTTGGCTTGGCCGAGGTTTTATACGATTACAAGTTCAATCGCTGCCAAAAGCAAAGACAGAAGGCAAAACTATTTCCGACAAAAGGATTAAAAAAATAGTTTTGCCGGTAATCGTTTTGTCTTAGCGGGATGACGTGTTGGGCGGCACGCCGGCTAATTGTCGTACTCTCCAACCTTCGCCGCAATCATCGTGAAATCATCGTGCAAGCTGACCTTGCCGGTGAAATCGCGCAGCGCATGGCGAAGGTCGTGCAGCAAAGCTTGCGGAGAGGAGCCATGTGCGCGTTGCAGCAAAGCTAATAAACGCTGCTCGCCGTACTCTTCGTCTTGCGCGTTCATCGCTTCGGTCAAGCCGTCGGTATAGAGCAGAAGCACGTCACCAGCTTCCAGCGTGACTTTTTCAATTCCAAAATTGAAGCTTTCAACCAAGCCTATCGCAGCGCCGGTGGGCTTGAGCCATTCGACAGAATAGCCTTCGTTACGCTTGCGCACGAGCAGCGGCGGATTATGTCCGGCATTGCAATACTCCAGCACGCGCGTGTGCGGATCGAAGCTGCCGAGGAAAATCGTGATGAACTTGATCAATTGCGTGTTGTGCGCGAACAGCGTATTCAATCTTTGCATGACCGCAAGCGGCGAATCATTCTCCGGCGCCAAGATGCGCAACGAAGCTTGCAAGCTCGCCATCAACAAACTCGCGGGCATGCCCTTGCCCATCACGTCGGCAATCGCGAACCCGTGCGCGTTGTTGTGAAACCGGAAGAAATCAAAATAATCGCCGCCGACGATTTGCGCGGGCTGACTATACGCCGCGACGTGCATGCCCGGAATCTGCGGCAGTTGTTGCGGCAGCAAAGACTTTTGCACTTTTTGCGCGAGCTCGAGCTCGGCCTCCAGCTTGCGCCGCTCTTCAACGGAATAATGATCGATACAAACACACGCGGTGAAATCCATTTCGATGCGGCTGGTTTCAACATAATCATTGCAAACCTGGCACAACCCCAGCGTGCAATCCTCCGCTTTACCGAGCGCTTCGTTCAATACTTGTAAGTGCTGCGCTACCGCCTGCTCGTCAGCATTGCCCAGGTGAATTTTCTTTTTCAGCGGAGGCGTGTGGCCGAGCCATTCGAAAAGGCTCTCGCGTTGCCGTTGCAAATTCTCGCGTATGCGTTGCACAATTTTAGTGTCCATATTGCAAGCTCCGTTTGGTTCTCGAAGTCATACGCAAAGCGCGCGCACCGGTTGCGTTAAAAATCCGCGCGCAGAAAAAATGCCGCGCGCCGGCGCGTGTTCGCAGTGCCGCGAATGAAATTTGAATTTCTCAACCGCTCCCAATCAAACTCCAAGCCCATATAAATATCTCGTCGAATCTGATCTTCCACTTCAAAATGCCAAGCGAAGGTTCGCGCGACTTTGCCTTTGAGAAAACCTTTGGAAAGCCCGTCGGCCTCGCGATGCGGCGCAAAAAGATTCCCGCGCCCGTTGCGGTGAAATTGCAAGCGATTGACGAAACGCAGATCACGATGCGGTTGATAGCCGAGCTGCAAGAGCACGCGATCGGCATTCGGGCCGAAACGTTCGCCCAAAGCTTCGCCGTCGTTCTCATAAATATTCGCCGAATCATCGTGCGTATAAACGAACGGATCGATGCGCGCGTACTCGAAACGCAGATCCGCATCGCGCCAACCGAACGGTTGCACCCAAAACGCGCCCGCGAGGTACGCGAGCTTGTTGCCAAAATAAGTTCCGACGGGAAATTCCAAACTCAAATCATCGATGAAAATCTCGCTATATAATTTGAGGCCGCGCTTGGGGAAATATGAAAAATCCAGCGTGAGCACGTTGTTGTCTTTGTCGCCGAGCAAATGCTCCGCAGCGTGATAGAGCATGAGCGGATTGAGATACTCGAACTCCGCGGCGCGCTTGCCATAGATCACGCTTTCGCCGACGCCGAAAAGAAAATTCGAAAAGGGCATCACCTCCAACCGATGCGCCGCGAGAAATTTTCTCGAGGACGCACGAAGATTGACGTGCGCGAACACGAATCGAAACTTGCGCCAGCGCGCATCGAAGCGCACGAGATCGAAAGGCTGATTGTCGCGCGCCAAAGCCAGTTGCGTGAGCGGGCTCACGTTCCATGAAAAATGATTACGGCCTGCTTCAATTTCAAACCAGGGCAAACGCACGCGGCCATATGCAATCGCGGTCTCGCGGAAAGCGGATTGGCCGGAGAGCACGACCGGCGAGCCGCTGCCCGGCTGAAAAATTTCAGTGCTATCCTCGATGCCACGTTCGAGTATGTTGCTCACTTCTGCGGCGAGGAGCAGACGCGGCGGCAATTGCGCGCGCATACGCACGCCCGCGCGTGTGCGAGAAATTTCATTCGCACCCTCCGGCCAAGCCCCGCGTTGCGCTTCGAAACGTTGGCTGCCGAATAAATCCGCGAAGAGCTGCGCGCTGCCTTCTTCATAACGCAAGAAATGCCTTTCGCCGTTGGCAGGCATGCGCTCCCCAGCTTTGGAATCGGTAAATTCTGCGAGATATTGTTTGAGCAAGGCCTGATCGGCATGCGAGAGCGCAAGTTGCGCGGCTTCCGCCTCTTGCAAAATCCCCAACGTTTGCGCGCGGCTGATGGGAATGACGTGCAAATCCAGCGCGTGCTGCGGAAGATAGGCAACAAGCCGTTCGAGAAACGGATAGATCGCATGCTGCAACGGCACATCCGCAGATTGCGCATGAATCGTGCGAGGGAATGCCAGAAGGCATGAAGCGAGAATAATGAAGATCGAAAATCTTAAAATTAGTTTGCGGGCACATCTCATAAAATAACCACGAAACATTCCCCCCTTGAGGGGGGCCAGGGGGGTGTCGCCCGCATCATCTCCTTTCGTGTCATTCAGAAGGAATCTTTTTAAGAGCCGGAAATAGTGCCGAGTGTTTAAAAAAATTCCTCCTGAATGACAAATAAATAGGGAGACGAAGTGCAACCTATTTTCTGTTCGGAGTTGCATATGTGCAAGAACGCTTTTCATCTCACTCCAAAAAAGTTTTTGCCGGCAACGGCTCGAATGCAAATCCGCGTTGCTGAAGAATGGGAATACAATGCTCCAACGCGCGTCGCGTAATTTCGGCGCAGCGATGACCATCGTGCAGTACGATAATGCTGCCGCCCCGCGCATGTTGCAAGAGGGCGTGCGAGATTTCTTCTTTCGTACGGTGCGGCAAAAAATCCCACGGCAAAACGTCCCACAGTACCATTTGCTGATCGTGCTCGCGCACGTAACGCGCGAGTGTGGGGCCGAACGCGCCATACGGCGGACGAAACAAGCGCACGTCTTCGCCGCCAAGCTCGGTGAGCAATTTGCGCGTGGGCGCAAGCTCTTGCGCAATGAAATCGCGATTTTGCCGGCGCAGATTGGGATGATTCCAAGTGTGATTGCCAAGGCGATGATGGCGCGCGAGGCGTTGCACCAATTCCGGATTTCTCTCCGCGTGCTTGCCGATGAGGAAAAAAGTCGCGCGGATTTGAAGGCGTTCGAGCAGATCGAGAATCATAGGAGTGTAATCGGGATGCGGGCCGTCGTCGAACGTGAGATAGAGTTGTTGCCGGTCGAACGGCGCGTGCCACCATATGTTCGGCAGCAGCTTGACGGCCCAATGCGGCATACGTTCGAAACGCCGGCGCAACGGTGCGATCACGTGCGCCTCGCGGTTTGTTCTTTCCAAATGAGGAGCATACCGAGCAGGCTGGGCGCGAGCAGGTTGATGACAAAGAGCAGTAAACTCGCATCGAATGCGGCTTGCGGCAGGAGCCCCATGCGCGAGAAAAAAAACGCGGCAGCGCCTTCGCGCACGCCGAGATCGCCGGCCGCAATAGGCAACAAACTCTTCGCGAAGAAGGTCGCAGCCGCGCCGATCATGCCGTCGAAATAAGCGACGTCGATGAAACCGCGCAACAAAATGACGAACTGCAAAGAGTAGGTGAGTACGAATAACAACGAGAGGAGCCAAACGGCGAGCAAATTCCGGCGCGAGAAGCGGGAGAGCGCTTGCAACGAGGCAAATTTTTTTCGGTGAAGTTTTCGCAGCACGCGCGCAAAGCTTTTGAGCGCGTGCGGCTGCAGCGCGAGCACGTTCATGAACGCAAAACAAAGAATGAGCAACACAACGGGGAGGAACAACATTTCAGGGAAAAGCTTTTTGTGGATGAGATATAAAAGTGCGCACGCCCCGAGCAGCACGTTGATGAGCAAATCGAAAATTTTATCCATCGCGGCGAGCAGCACGACTTTTGTTTGTTTGATCTGCGGCAGAAAAAACGCGCGGCCTAATTCACCCCAACGGCCTGGTGTAATCAAACCCAATGGCAAACCGGCGAGCAGGGAAAAGAAAGAAGCGCGCGGCGTAATGTGTCGCGGCGCAGCACAACGAAGCACATAATGCCATTTCAAAAACTGCAAACCGAGATTCACCGGCAACAGGCCGAGTGTCAGCAGAATGGCGGAGGGTTTGATCTGCCACAATACGGCGAGGAGATCGTTGGAGCGCAGGTAATAAATCAACCAGGCAAGAATGACGAACGTGAAAGCGAGTTTGAGGAGGGCGAACCTATTGTGGCTAGATAAAAAGCCCGATGCCCTGATTGCAATTCTTGCAGATGTCGATTGCATCGCGCTCATTCAACATTTGATGGCGAAAGTTCGAATAGGATTTGGATTGCCAGACTTCGAGGAAGTTTTTCGCAGTGCGCAAATCGCCAGTGGTGTGATGGCCGTTTTTATCGAAGCAACACGGCACAACGCTGCCGTCCCAATTTACCATCGTGGTGAGCCACGGCCGAATGCACACGCCTTTGCCGCGCTTGACGGTAAAATCATTCTCCGTCAAACTATAGCGTCGAAATTTTTCTTCTTGCGGCAGCCATTCATGCGCTTCTTCCAGCGTTTCGACTTGAATGTTCTTTTTGAGCAATTGATCAACGCCAAGCTCTGCAGCCATGCGCTCCATTTGCGGCAGCTCGTGTTCGTTGTGTTGCATCACCAAAAATTGCATGTAAAGATACGGCGTTTTGCTGCGCAAACGACGCTTTGCATCCACTAGCGCGCGAATGCCTTGCTGCACTTTGGCGAGCGAGCCACCGACGCGATAGTGCGCATAGGTTTCTTGCGTTGCGCCATCAACGGAGATAACGAGCGAATCCATGCCGCTGCGCACCGTGGCCTCAGCAGTTTCATTGTCGAAGTAATGCGCGTTGGTGCTCGTGGTCACATAAATGCCGCGATGTTTCGCATAAGCCACGAACTCGTTGAAGCGGCGGTGCAAATACGGCTCGCCCTGATTGAAGAAGACGAGATAGAGCACGCGGCCGCCGATTTCGTCGATCAAACGCGTGAACGTATCGAAATCCATGCGGCCATAGGCGCGTTCCATTGTGCCGTTGCCGGTCACGCACAGCGGGCAACGCAGGTTGCAAACATTCGTCGGCTCGATGGTGAGCACGGGCGGCACGCCCCAAACAATATTGCGCTTCGTGATCATCGAAAGCAAAAACGCGGCGAGCATTTGGAGCGCGTTCCAAATGCGTTTGAAGGTCAAGGCTTTGAAGAGTTGAATGAAAGAGACTTCTTTGCCGAAGCCCAAATCCAATTTATTGGAAAGAGAATAAAGCGGAGGGCCGGCGTGATTGTGATTTGGCGGGAAGGAGCTATCGACGATGGGAAGAGAAGTCATCATTGTGCCGTTAAGAGTGAAATTTTCGCTTTTTCGGCAAACCCGTTTAAACCGCTAATCAACGCTAATGGCCGCTAATTTTTCATTCGCGTCAATTCGCGCTTATTCGCGGTGGTCTCTTGTTTGATTGCGGTTTGTTCGTTTTGTGATGTTGGCTATGCAGCGCGCCATTTTATTTTGCCGAAGAATGAGGTCGGCCCGATCAAAGTGTGAATCAAGACATGCGAAAATTCCCACAGCGGAAAATATTGCCAACGCAGCTTGAATTGGAGTCGCCGGCTTGCATAGCGCATGACGATCAGGTCAACACAGCATTTCAGCAAGAAGAACAAAAAACCCGAAGCAGCTATAAACAACGGCGCCAGCCACAACAGCAAATTGCAGAGGTGAAAAACCGAGTAGCCGAGTTGTATTCTAAAATTGAAATGCTTGGAAGCAGAAATGTGCCGCCGCTTTTGCACGAGCCACGCGAAAAATGTTTCCGGCCCCTGACTCGGCACGTGCGCTGCCGTATCGCATGCAAAAGCGATTGTCCCAAGCTGCGCGACGGCCAACCTTTGCAGCAACAAATCATCATCACCCGAAAGAACTTGCGCTGTTTGGCCGAAGCCGCCTGCAGCTTCAAACGCGCTGCGACGATATGCGAGATTTCTGCCCGTGGCCATGATGGGCTTTTTCCAACCAATGCCAGCCATGCTCATTGCTGCGACCGCAACGCTATCGATGCACAACACTTGCGAAAGAACTTTGGAGCGACTGAAAACCGGCGAGAACCCCGCGACTGCGATACATTCGGCCTGAAACTGCGTGACGAGAGTTTTGATCCAATCCGGGCCGGGGCGGCAATCCGCATCCGTAAGGACGATCAATTCAGATTGGGAATGCGCGATGCCGGTAGCAAGAGCAAATTTTTTCGGACTGTGCGACGGTGAAACATGAGCGACGCGAACATATTTCCAGCTACAATACTCTCGCAGCAACTCCGGCGTCGCATCCATGCTGCGGTCATCAACCGCGATGATCTGTAAACGTTCCGAAGGATAATTTTGACGCTCGAGGCAAGCGCGAAGTTCTGCGAGATGGTGCGCTTCATTGTGAAGCGCGAGCACTACCGTCACGCTCGGCCAGGATTTATCTTCTTTATGCTTCAATGAAACTGCGCGACGGATACCGAGCGCGAGCCACGCGCTGAAACCGAGATAACATGCGAGTGCGAGATAAAAAATGATCGTCAAAGCGGCGGCAAAGTATCCAACGAGGTTTCAAAAGGCAAGCGAATTTCTCGACGGGAAATAAAAAAGGGACACGGCGCGCGATACCATGTCCCTCTTCTTTGGGGTAGGTGTCCTTAAAAAAGCGAGTTTTTTAAGGATGGAAGTATATGGATGATGGGGTAGCCTAACTCAAAAACTCATAAAGCTTTTTGATCATTGCTTGTACGCCTTTCTCTTTTGCACATCATATGCCAGCGACAAATTCCTTCTTCATGCGTATGCGCTCGCGCTTCTAACCCAAAGAAAGTTATAGCTCTTGTCACGATTATTGGTTTGAAGAAAAAGGTTAAAAAAATGTCTCACGGCAAAACACTGTATCGTGACAAGTCTCGTAAGTGGACATTTTCAGGCAGGCGCGAAATTTTTTCCGCGAAAGCGCTTGCGCTTCCGGCAAAAGCATTGACATTGTTGCCAATTTCTGATATTTTCGCGGCGTTCAAAAGTCGCGAAGTTCATCGGCATTTCTTGAGCCACGAATGATTCTCAAACTAAAATACGGCATGAGCCGCGTGGAAGCGGAGTTTCGCCCACCGCGCCGTTTTGCCGAGCTGAAAACAAAACGCATCGCCACGTTGCAGAAGCCGGAAGAAATCATTGCGCAGGCTTTGGATCAACCCATTGGCTGCTTTCCTTTCGAGCAGCTCTTCAAGAAAGCGGGCAACGTGGTGTTGATCGTGCCGGATGATTTGCACGATACCGGCGGCACGCACTATCTCCCGTTGTTGCTGCGGCGCTTGAAAGCGCTGGGCGTGTCGATGCGCGAAGTGACCATACTCGTGGCCGGCGCTTTGGGTGCGCGACGCAACGGCGTGCCGCATTTGATCGGCGCGGAGCGCGATGAGCTCGGCCATCCGCGCGTGGTTTATCATGATGCGAACGACGCGAAAGCTTTGGAATATGCCGGTGAAACGCGGCGCGGCACGCCGGTGTTTGTGAATCGCCTGTTGGTGGATGCGGAGTATGCGATTATTTGCGGCGCAAGCGGCTATCATTCGTTCGCGGGCTATCGCGGTGGCCCGGAGATGATCGTTCCAGCCTGCGCCGGACGCGAGACCATCGAGCGCAATCTCTTGCTGGCTTGCGATCTTGCGGAGGGCCGTTTGCACCCGCGCTGCTACGACGGCGTACTCACCGGCAATCCCATGCAAGAAGACATGCGCGAGGCTTTTCGCTTTCTTACGTTCAACTTTCTTTTGCACGCGGTGCTGAACGAGCGCAATCAAATCGTGAGTGCCGTTGCGGGCGAGCCGTTACAAGCGCATGCCGCGGGTTGTCACATCGTCGATGATATCTATCGCGTGCCGGTGTCGCACATGGCGGATTTGGCGATCGTGAGCTGCGGTGGTTATCCGCACGATCGCAATTATCTCGAAGCGCATCGCGCGCTGCACCATGCTTGCCGCGTGGTCAATCCGGGTGGCGTGATTATTTTCGTTGCGGAATGCGCGAAGGGCGTTGGCTCACCTTACTTCTTGCCGGGCCTCGGCAACGAGCATTTGAACGCAGCCGAGCCGCAAAACCTCGGGCACTATCGCCCCGAAATGATTTGGGCGCTTTCGACCGCGCAAAAGGCGCGTGATTATCGCATCCTTGCCGTTACCGATCTCGTCGAAAAAACCGCCCGCGCTCTCGGTTTCACTCCGGCGGCCTCGCTGCGCGAAGCCTTGCAATTGGCGCAAACGTGGCTCGGTGAAAACCATTCTTGTTACGTCATTCCGAACGGCAGTAGCGCCGCGCCGGAAGTGGTATGACATGAGCCGGACGAGTTGGAACCAAAAAGAAAAACCTCGCGCAAAGACGCGAAGCCGCAAAGCTTTTCTTTGCCGCTCTGCGCCTTGGCGTGAAAGTTTTTGTTTTTTTTGCTGCGATTGAACTCGTAAAAGAACCGCGATCAAAAGCTGTTTCAAATTTCAAAAAAGTTTAAGGAGAGCGCTTCATGTCCACCTCGTCCGGTTTTTTGAATTCGTTGCCACAGATTCAACAGTTCCTGCAACGCGAGAAGTTGGCAGGATGGTTGATTTATGATTTTCGCGGCCTCAATGCCGTGGCGCGCGAGTTTGTGCCGCCGGAGAAACATCACGTCACGCGCCGCTGGTTTTATTTTATTCCTGCGCAAGGCGAAATCACTTTGCTCGCGCACAAGATCGAGCAAACCAATTTTCCGCCCATACCGGGCCGTAAATTATTTTATGCCGGACTGCAAGAACTGCACGAGCACCTTCGCGCACTATTGCCACGCGACATAACCGTAGCGATGGAGTATTCGCCCCAGAATGACGTGCCGACGGTCTCCTTCGTCGATGCGGGCACGCTCGAGTTGCTGCGTTCGTTGGGCGTGAATGTCGTCACTTCCGCGCAATTGATTCAAGAGTTCCAGGCGCGATGGAGCGTGGAGCAATTGCAAACGCACATTGCCGCCGCAAAAGTTTTGCACGAAGCGCAAACCGAAGCCTTTCGTTTCATCGAAAAAAGATTGCAAGCGCAAAAGCCGGTCAATGAATTTGAAGTGCAAAGCTTTATTTTGGATAAGATCGAAGCGGGCGAGTGCATGACCGACGCCGCGCCCATCGTTGCCGTCAACGCGAACGCGAGCAATCCCCACTATGCGCCGACAGCGCAAGCTTACAGCCCGATCAAAAAAGGCGACGTCATTCTCCTCGATCTTTGGGCGAAGAAGAAAACGCCCGGCGCGGTGTTCGCGGACATTACGTGGATGGGCTATGCGGGAACGAAGGCGCCTTCGCGCGTGCAAGAAGTTTTCGATATCGTCACCGGCGCGCGCGATACGGGCGTGCGCGTGATTCAAGAGCACGCTAAAGCCGGACAGCTTGTGCAGGGCTTTCGCGTTGATGAAGCCGTGCGGCGCTATATCACGGACGCCGGCTTCGGCAAATATTTTTTCCATCGCACCGGCCACAGCCTCGGCATGCTCACCCATGACCGCGGCGTGAACATCGACAGCTATGAAACGCGCGATACGCGCACGATCACGCCGGGCGTGGCGTTTTCCATCGAACCCGGAATTTATTTGGAAGAGTTCGGCACGCGCAGCGAGATCAACGTCTACATGGGCGAGCACGGCCCGGAAATTCACACCAAACCGCAAACGGAGATTACGAAACTGGCGGTTTAATGAGTATTTGTTGGCATTCATCCTTTGAGTTACGGACTCGAGAGATAGGATGGAATAGCGAATGACAGTTGTATGGACAGACTATATGAAGTATAAGGCAAAGCTGCGTGGCCTAGATGTCAATGCTCCGAGGCGATAGTCAAATTTTCTCCGGAGCGTTATTCCGATGTTGTTACAGGTCGACGCGTTGCAATCGGATTAAATGCGAATGAGCTGCTTCTTATTCCAATGAAGCGGATGAAAACTCAATAACGCCTGTAACCGTTCACGTAAGCTCTCGTCAACAAATCAATTCTCGAATTAGAACAGGAAGATTCATCCATGAATAAAACTAAACTAATGTACTTCGAAAGCGAAGACGTTTTACATTTAGCCATCTCCGATGAACCGGAGGGAGGCAGTATTGAGATTAGCCCGAACATAACCGCCGAGTTAAACGACAAAGGCGAGCTGATCGGTATCGAAATTTTAAATGCGAGCGCCTTCATTCGTGATTCCATTTTAGAATCCGTGCAAGCTCGAGTGCTGCAACTTCCGAACGTTCAAGCCGCTTGAGACCATCGTGTAATCTCATATCAATTTCAACCTCATCACTACTCGACCGCAATCTTCTCGTTCATGAATCTCCCTCTCAAAAAAGGCTCCGAAATCGAGCTTGAAATCGAGTCGCTTGCGTTCGGCGCAAAGGGTTTGGCGCGACTAAACGGTTACGTGGTTTTTGTCGAGCGCGCGTTGCCCGGTCAACGCTTGCGCGCGCAGATCACGAAAAAGAAACCCGGCTATGCTGAAGCCCGGCCGCTCGAAGTTCTGCGCCAATCGCCGGATTATATTCCACCGCGCTGCTCGCACTTTGCCGAGTGCGGCGGCTGTCTCGTGCAAAACTTCAGTTACGAGAAACAGCTCGAAGCCAAGCGCCGCCAAGTGGAGGAAACGCTCATTCATCTCGGCGGCATTGCGCAGCCGCCTATGGCCATCGCGCTCGGCTCGCCGCAACAATTTTTCTACCGCAATAAAATGGAGTTCTCCTTTGCGCGGCAACGCTGGCTCACGCGCGATGAGATCACTAGCGCGCAAACCGTGGGCGAGCGCAACTTCGCGCTCGGTTTGCACGCGCGCAATTGCTACGACAAAACGTTGGACGTGCAAGAGTGCTTTCTGCTTTCGGAAAAGAGCAATCACATTCTTGCAGCCGTGCGCGCGTTCGCAAAAAGCTCGGGGCTCTTGCCATATACCACGCGCGATCACACCGGCTTTTGGCGCTTTCTCGTCATTCGCGAAGGCAAGCGCACCAACGAGACCATGGTCAACATCGTCACGGCGGACGCGCCGGAAGGTAGAAATACGGTCGCCGAATTGAGCGCTGCGTTGCTGCAACAGTTTCCCGATCTCACCACCATCGTTCACAATATCAATCGCGGCAAAGCGCAAATCGCTTTTGGTGAGGAAGAAATCATTCTGCACGGCGTCGGTTATTTGCGCGAACGCCTCGGCGATTGCACTTTTCAAATCTCCGCCAATTCTTTTTTTCAAACGAATACCTTGGGCGCGGAGCGTTTGTATGCCGTGGCTGCAGAATTCGCAAGCCTGACGGGCGCGGAGACCGTGTTCGATCTTTATTGCGGCGCCGGCACGATCGCGATTTTTATCTCGAAGCGCGCCAAGAAAGTCGTCGGCTTCGAGATCGTGCCCGAGGCCATTCGCGATGCCATGCTCAATTGCGGCCTCAATCAAGTCGATAACTGCAATTTCGTGCTGGGCGATCTCAAAGACGAATTGGCGCGCGTGCCGCTTTTAACGCAGCGCTGGGGCCGGCCCGAAGTGGTCATCGCCGATCCGCCGCGTGCGGGTATGCATCCGCGTGTGCTGCAAAAAATTTTGGAGCTAGCGCCGCAGCGTATCGTCTACGTCTCTTGCAATCCTGCGACGTTCGCGCGCGACGTGCGCGTGCTTTGTCATCAAGATTATCATTTGGAAAAAGTGCAGCCCGTAGACATGTTCCCGCACACGGCGCACTGCGAAGTGGTAGGGTTGTTGGCAAGGAAATGAGGATCAAACCGGAATCAAAAAGAAAAACCTCTCCCACAGAAATTTCCCGAAAAACTTTAGCAGGATGATTTATCGGCAGAATGATTTCAAATCGTTCTGCCGATAAATTATTCTGCTATAAACTTTAGGATTTTATTTTGAGTTTGAAAAGCTAAACGCATAGCGAGACCATCATGAGCATTGCAACAAACTTCGACTTGCGGCTAATCGGTCAAATCGCGATTACGGTTCACGACCTCGACAAAGCCGTGACATTTTATCGCGAGGTTTTGGGAATGCGTTTCCTTTTCAAAGTTCCCAACATGGCGTTCTTCGATTGCAACGGCGTTCGTCTCATGCTGGGCATTCCGCTCAGCGCAGAGCACGATCATCCGGCTTCGATCATTTACTATAAAGTCGAAGATCTTTATGCCGCGTACGCCATGTTCTCGGGCCGCGGCGTGGAGTTCACCGGCAAGCCGCAGCTCATTGCCAAGCTGCCGGATCACGAACTCTGGATGGCGTTCTGCAAAGACGTAGACGGCAATACGCTCGCGCTGATGAGCGAAGTGCGCGAAAGCCGTTGAGTCATTTCAAACGTTGCAGCGCTTCTTGTGTTTGCGTTATTCTTGCTTGTGCGATATTACCCTCACAGTTCTGCGCTTTCATCTCTTCCAAAGCAGATTGATATTCATCCCGTGCTTTGCCCGATTGTTTCAACGCCTCGAAAGTTTGCGCCAACTCATAACTCACCACTCCGCAATCTCCTCTCTGCGGAAATGCGGCTTTCACACGATGAAATTTCAGAGCCGCATTCGTTAAAAAGTTTTGTTCATGTAAAGCCTGGGCCGCATTTGCTTCCATGCGCCAACGAGGAGTTTCGCTTTTCGTCGCATGGCTATCTGCTTTTTGAAAAGGCCCGCCGCGCACGGCACTCACTTCGCCGATGCGCAACGGAATCTTTCCTTCGCGCGGCTTCAGCTTGCCGATCTTTTCCGACATCAACAACAAGAACAATTCTCTCTCCGTGATCACGCGCAAATCGGCAATGTCGAGAATCGCGTTGCCGCCCAAACGAAAGGTCGCACGCTCGCCGAAGTCGAGCACGACTTCCGCGCCTTCCAAAGCCATAATCGTGTCGATCTCTTCCAGCAACATGCCGACCCCCGCGCGCTCCCACTTTTCCTCCACCCCGCGCCGCACTTTCACTTCGCCGTGAACCTGCGCGATTTTGACGCTCATCGACGCGTGCGCAACCAGAGGGCTCACAAGCACGAGACCGATGAACCATGCCGTTTTTCTTTTCATAAAAAATCCCAACAAAGAATTATATCTCATACCTCTCTTCGAAAGCCTTGCGCCATACGACTTCTTGGCTCTTTGGCTCCTTATCTTTTTTGGCTCCTTGTCTTACCTGACTTCAATCACATTTACCCAGCCTTCATTCAAACCGTTGCGCAAAACGCCGTCCTGCAAATATTCCAACGCTCCGGCCTTCCACGCTTCCTCAAAGCCTTGCGCGAGCAGTGTGGTTTCAATCGGAATCCAAAGCGTCGGCCGGCCGTTTTGATTTTCACGCAAAACGTACCTTTTGGGATTGCTGCTGATCAACTCGCCCGCGTTTGCTTCCACGCCGGCTTCGAACATGAGGTAAACATGCCCGAGCGGCTTTTGCAGATCTTGCGCGTCCACAAACGCCGTGTGAATGCCGAGGCCTTCGAGCAACGAAGCATAGAGCACCGTCAAATCATCGCAATCGCCGCTGCGCAATGCGAGCGTTTCGGTTGCGAATTGCACGCGATCATCTTTATAAAACGGAATATTGGGATCGCGCTGATAACGAATGCGCAGGCTTTGCAAAGAATCAAACACCGCCGCTGCAAGCCGCAAATTCTCGACGCGAATACTATCGCGCAACAATCGTGTGCTTTGCAGCGCGCGCCCGAAGCGCAGAACGGCATCATCTTCCGGCGTAACAAAGAACCCGAGCTTATCAATTTCACCATTCCACGCATTGCGGCTGTGAATCATAATCGGCGCGCTGATTTCCTTTTGCGCTTTGCCTCCGGCGCGCGCTTCGATCTTGAGATCGAGCACGGCCTTCGTGCGCTGCGTCGTGCGCCGCAATTGCGGCCCGAGAATCGCGGTCACGGGAATGTCTTTGGTTTCGCCTTTCGCGAGACGCATGAAGCCGCTGTCTTTGGGTCGTTCGGAGTAGCCGCTAATCAGGCTTTGCACGTTGACTTCAATGGGATACCCCGCCACGTTTTGCACCGTGACGAACGCCAACGGATACGTGCTATAAAATTGCGCATATGCCGGATAAAGATCATTCACAATCACGTGCGCCCCCTTCAAGCGAAACAGCTCCCGCTTGTGCCCCCACATAAACGCGAGTCCCAAGCCGAACTCGAAACCGCTCGCGCTCTTGTCATAAACCAGCTTCTCGAAATTGCCGCGTGTTTCCAAACCAACGAAATGATACTTCAATTCAAAATTCCACGCGAGCCAGCTCATCATCACGAGATTCAACCCGCCGCCCGCATAGCCGCCGAGCTGCAGTTTCGCTTCGCCCGAAACTTCTTCTGCGGTGATCCGATCTTGCACGTGTATGGAACTGTTCCAATATGGTCCAAAGCCCGCGGCGAGATACGGCTGAAACGAGCTGGAAACGCGTGTCGGCAACAGATCGTAACGCGCGCCAAAAAGAAACGGCACGAGCACCGAGACTTCGACTTTGGCATTCGTGTCCGCAGTCTCCTCGCTTTTGATGCGCGCGATCGCGCCCAAATTGAAATCGAGGTACCAATGATTGCTCACGCGCGAGAAGTAATTCAGCCAGCCGCCCACGCCGCTGATATCGAACGTGCTCTGCCGCTCGGAAAGATTCCAACGCACGGATTGATTGCCCACGTTCCAATAGCTCGCGCGCACGCCGATGCCGTTCGCGCGCGAGCTTTGCCCCGCCGCATCAAACCGCGAAAACGCGGCAACGATCGCGAGCCACCACATCACAGCCAAAGTTTTTCGCATGCTGACCTTAGTATCTAAAGAGTCAAATCAGTGCAAAAAAAGCAAAAACTTTCACGCAAAGACGCAGAGCCGCAAAGGTACCGCAAAGAAAAGCTTTGCGGGTTCTTTGCGTCTTTGCGTGAGGCTTTTTCTTTTTGGTTCCGGCTTGTCCGGCTTACGCATATTATGCGAATTAGAGAATCAAACTCAGAGTAAAGATTTGAAAGTTTATGGCAGAATAATTTGTCGGCAGAACGATTTGAAATAATTCTGCCGTTAAATTATCCTGCCAAGGTTTTTCGGCGACACTCGGTGACTTCGGCGATTTTCGGCGGAAAAGTTTTGCCACGATGGGCGCCTGCCGGGCTGTGAACTGACCCTGGGCATCAAACGCAAAGTAAACTCCTTTCACTGCGATTAGGTCCGCTGCGCAATTCTGTCAATCCCGCCACGGCGGGACTGCGCGCTCGTGTGCAATCGTAACCAAAAGCAAAAGAAGCGCTCGCTTGCAGAAGCAACAGCCCATTGCGTCAAATATAAGAACACGCCTCACACGCTCCAAGTACGAACTCACCAAAAAACTTTATCCACTCTAATGTCATTCAGTAGGAACCTTTTTAAGTACTGGAGTTGATGCTCAACGCTAAAAAGGTTTCCTTCTGAATGACAACGCAAGGAGCCGTGTTTAAAAAAAGCCTCACTCAAAACCCCGCCGCTTGAATCGTGCCGTTGATCGTCGCCAGCGTGATCTTGCCTTCGCCTTGCCCCAATAAACCGCGCGCGGAGTTGCGTGAAGTCGTGGCGTTCTGCAAATTCAAATCGACCACAGCAATCGAGCCGTTGGTCACGTCCGCTGCAAATTGCGCCGAAGTATTTTTCGGAATCGCGAGATTGATGTTGCCGTTGACAGCGTTTATTTCACACTTACCCGGCGCGGCTAAAATCACTTCCGCAGCAACATTACCGTTGATCACCGCCACGTGTACGTTGCCGAGAATATTCTCAAGTGATACGTTACCATTGGCCACTTCAACCTCGACTTCGCCGGTGAGGGCGTGTGCTTGCACTTGGCCGTTGGCAATTTCCAAAGAGACTTTAGCACTCAAAGAATCCACCCACGCCAAGCCGTTCGTGTTGTGAATCTGCACGTTCCAATGTGACGGCACGCGCACGTGATGATTCACTTCGACTTCGCGGCCGCGAGTGTCTTCCGGTTGAATGGTTTCCACGACCAGCTCGTTGTTGCTGTCACTCACGCGCACTTCGACTTCACTCAAATAAGCGCGCGCATCCGCAGCGCTGCGCGAACGGACAATACGTTCGCCCCAAATGCGAACACTATTCACGCCCGGCACGCCGACAACGGCGATCGCGCCGCTGATGCCTTCCAAACGGAAACGCTGATGGTTGGTGGCTTGCACTTCGAATGAAAAAGATTCCGTTGCGCTGAAATTGCCGCCGGCATCCGGGTCGGTGACGTTGTGAAAATCGCACGCGGCAAACATCAGCGTGCATGCCAGCGCGGCGAGATATGCCGCGCGTTTGGCTTTGAGATTTATGTGGGAAAGCACGATGACCTCCTCTTCAGTTTGGTGATTCTCATTTATTGTTTGTCACTACAACGTAAAGCAGATCACAACCCTCTTTTGTCATTCTGGAAGAACCTTCCCTCGCACTTGAAAGAAATCCATGCGCAAGACAGCGGTTCCAGTTCCGGGGAAGTTCCTTGCATGATGACAATATCGAGAAGGGCCGTGCCTCACTTGTCATTCAGAAAGAACCTTTTTGAGCACTAGGCCCAATCTCCAAATCGGCTGTTTTTCCAGCGCGTAAAAAGATTCCTTCTGAATGACAACGCGGAAGGCTCAATGACAACACCGCTCGCGGCGCGAGCTTCTTTCCGAACGAAAATTGCCCCACATGAATTGCACGCCCACGCCGTATTCATAGCCGCTGTGCTCGTTGTTCGTGTCGAAGCTCACGAAGTGGCGCCGCACGTCGAAGTTCAAACCGAGCCAATTGAAGATCATGAAATCCATTCCGCCGCCGAGGTAACCGCCGGCGAACAAATCCGATTCGACGTTCGTTTCGTCCCGGTAATAGTAATTTTTCACGAGAATGTCTGCGACCCAATACGGCCCGGCGCCGAACGCGAGATAAGGCCGCAACACGCTGCGATTATGTGAAGAGAGCAAATGGTAGCGCATGCCCACGAGCACGGGCACGACGGCCAGAACGTGCGTGTCTTCACCGCCGATATATTGCACGTTCTCCACTTCCTTCGCGATGCCGCCAAGATTGAATTCCAAAAACCAAGAATCGCTCGTGCGCGAAAAGAAACTGAGCCACGCGCCGCCTGCGCCGAGATCGACGATACGATGATCGTTGTAATTCTCGACGCGCAACAGCGTGCCGCTGCGATTCATATCCCAATACGTGCCGCGTATGCCGATGCCCGCGCTGCGGGTTTGCGCTTGCGCATTGGCAGCGCACAAAAGCATGATCACGGGCAGCGTGTTGAAAAAACTTTTCAGCTTCATCTTATTCCTCACTTTCTAAAAGTTATTTTTTGTGTCATTCTGTAAGAACCTTCCCTAGTGCTTGAGACACGCTGCAGTTTGAGATGTGTCCCCAGTGCGAGGAAAGTTTCTTCCAGAATGACAAGATGATGACCATTAGTAAAAAGATTCCCGCTGAATGCCTCGGCGGTTGTATTCGCATCAAAACTCCCAACTGATTCCCAACGAAGGCAAGCGCGGGAACCAGTGCTCGGCCTTTTGAACGAAGAGCACCTCGCCGTTGGCCTGCGTCACGTCTTCGTAAAAATAATTGCTCACGTTGCCGCGATTGTAAAAGTTGACGCACTCCAAAAAGACTGAGATGCGGCTGCTCCCGGCCTCGAAGTAGCGATTCAGTTTGACATCGAGGCTATGATACGCGGGATAACGGCTCGCATTGCGCGACCCGTAAACCGTGCGATACACGGTGCCGCCGTCAGTGCGTTGTTCTTTCTCGATACTCGAAGCCGTAGCCGGCCAGCCCGTGTGATAATGCCATGCGAGGTTCAAGCGCAGCCGCGGGTTTGGGCGATAGGCAAAGTCGAGATAGATGGTGTGGCGTTGATCGAAATTGCGCGGCGTCATCTTGCCGTCAATTTTTTCTTCGACGAATGCGAGAGCATAGCTGCCCCAAAAGCCAAACTTGCCATTCGAATCTTTCTTGAGAAAAAACTCCAAGCCTTTGGCCTCGCCGGAAGCCGGCTCGACACGAATGCGATCTCCTTCAACCTCCGGAAAAAAATCCAATTCGCCTGAGAGATTGTAGGGCCGCGGCCGCAATTGCGAAAGCCGTTTGTGATAACCCTCCACGCGCAGATTGAGGCCGTTCTCGAATTGTTGCTCCAAGCCGAGCACGCGATGCTCCGCCAATTCCGCAGGATAAAATTTTTCGTCGCCGTCTTCCACCTGCAATTCATGAATGCCTTGCTCCTGTCGAAATCTGCCCCAGCCCAAACGCAACGTGGTGTTCTTGCCCAGCGCATATGCGAGGCTGAGTCGCGGACTGAGATGCTTGCCGTTCGTGTAGGAAGTATAATCATAGCGCAGGCCCAACTCCGCTGTCAACGCAGAGGTCACGCGCATACGATCAGCGAGATAAAAGTTGAAGTCGTGACCCTTGGGACGAAGCGCAAGCGCGATGGTGTCGTAATCGACGGAAGTAGGAGAGAAGATTAGCTCGCGATTGAAATAATCGTACTCTGCACGCAGTTGCTTGAAACCGAGTCCCCATTTCATCAAATGGCGCGTGTTCGGCGTGAAGCTCCAATCTTGTTTGAGGCCGTAGACATTGAATGAGCGCAGGTCATCGACTTCAGCGCGCACACGCTTGCCATTGTCAAAAGTATCGCTGCCCAAACGATCTTGCTTCACATAACCAAAAGAGGCCACGGTTTGCGCAAAAAGTTTTGTGGAAGGAAAAGACTTGAGCGTGAGCCACGCATAAGAATTTCCATAACCCGTGGCAACGGTGTCTCCGTCTTCTTCGAGATCGAGATCATCGCCGGCGTGCAAGAGATGGGCAGCAAGTGTATGGTTACGGCTGAGACGGTATTCCGCTTTGCTCAACACGTCATAATACGTCGGTCGAAATTTGCTGTCCGGCTCGACGATACCCATGATGAGATCGAGATAGCCGCGCCGTGCTGAAACCAGCCATTGGCCTTGGTTGCCGGCAAACGCGCCCTCGCTCATGAAGCGCGCATTCATGAAGCTCAAACCAATCGCAGTTTTGCTTCGCGCGTTGTCGGGCGCGGCCGAAGTGATATTGAACACGCCGCTGAGGCGATTGCCATACTCCGCTGAAAAACCGCCGGTCATGAGCGTGATTCCGCCAATCGCTTGCACGTCAATAATGCTGAGCGCGCCGCCGTTGATGTCTTTGAGATGGAACGGCTCGTACAACTCCAAGCCGTCGAGCAGAACCAAAATTTCATGGTGCTCGCCGCCGCGCACGGTGAAACGCGCCGAATAATCATTGCTCGCGATGCCGGGCAGGCGTTTGATCGCGCGATAAATATCTTCGCCGAACTGCGGAATGCTTTGAATGTCCTCGCGCGAAAGCGTTTGCTGCACGGACGGCTCTTCGCGCATAATGCTGAAGCTGCCCGGCGTCACGACGATTTCGTTTAGGCTCACCTCCGCTTCCACCAACTCGAACGCAATGCGCGCCGAGGAATCGGGCCGCACCGAAAGCTTTTCATGCTGCTGCTTTTCATAACCCATGCGTGAAGCTTCGAGCGTATAGGTTCCAGCCGGCACGCGGGCGATGACGAACTTGCCTTCGCTATCCGTCACTGCGCCAAAGCGCGAGCCGAGCACGCGAATGTTCACACCCAACATTGGCTCACGTGATTTGTGATCGAGGACGAGACCGAGAATTTGTCCTGCTTTTCCAGGAATCGTTTCGGCTGCCACGGCCCAATGCGGGTGAGCTGCAATCAAAAGGAAAAGCGCACGCAAAGGCGCAGAGACGCAAAGAACCCGCAAAGTTTTATTGGTGGCCAGCAGGCAAACGAAAATTTGAGCAAGATTTTTGTAGAGCTTCGACATTGCTTCTCCTCATACTTTTGTTAGCGGATTAGGCAAGCGCAATGCCGAGATAAGTGGGAGAGTTTAAGTCCAAATGCGCAGTGGAGTTGTCTTACTTGTGGCCTTTCTGCTAACGCGGGAAGAAGTGCGGAAGCGCGGAATTTTTCCGCAGAGGAAAAACATCTTGTTTTATGCAAACGGTGGGATTATTTTCACACGCGCAAAAACGCAAAGAGTCGTGCTACAACCAAAAGCAATAGGCAAAATTATTTCATGGCAAAACGATTAAGAGCGAAGAAAAAATGCCGACGATTTCCATGTTTTATGGACTTCTCATCCGGATGTTCTTTCGAGATATCGAGAAACATCACGTGCCCCACATCCACGCCGATTATCAAGGGCAAGTTGCAGTATACTCAATTCTTGACGGAACTCTGTTGGCGGGTGAATTGCCGCCGAATAAACACAAACTCGTGGCCGCATGGATCGAGATTCATCAAGAAGATTTGCTTGCCAACTGGACTTTGGCAGTAAACGGTAAGAAACCATTTCCAATTAAAGGGCTTGACCAATGAGAATCGCAGAACTCCATCCACAACATAATTGGATTTTGTCTATCGTTGCAGACGATGGCCGTATGGGCAGTTTTGACGTTAAGCCCTATCTGAAGTATGAAGCCTTTGAAGCTCTTCGTCACTCCGATGAATTTATGAAGGTATTCAATCGTGGATATTTTGTCGAATGGGATTGTGGCGCTGATCTGTCAGCAGACACGATTGAGGCGCAATGGCAGGTTTTTGACAACGCCGCCACACGAGCAGCCGCTTGTCAAGAACAAGAAATACTTTGATTATCTCGTCCTGAAAAAAGTTGACACGCCTTGCGAAAAATCCTTTTTGACTGACTCGAACTCTGTTGTCGCTCAAATTCATGCCCTCCCTCCGTTCCGAATATCGTCGCTTCGCGCGCAAGCCTTACATTTGGATTGGCGCGGCCGTTCTGCTTTTGCTTGCGGCAGAGATGGCTTTCGATGTCGTCGAGCATGCGCTCGGGCGATACATGGTTTGGCACAACCCCGGCCGGGAAAAACTCGGGCGCAGCTGGAAGGAAGGCGAAAACCGTTTGGTGGCTTCCACGCAGCTCGAACAGATCACGCGCGAAACGCGCGAGCGCAACAGCGCGATGGCGAGCATTACTTCGATCGGCGAATTGCTCGACTTTCTAAACGCGAACGGCCGCGCGGTTTTGCCGCCGGAGCAATTCGGCATCATTTATCAAAACCTGCCGGAATTTTTTCGTCCGCTCCTCGTTCCTCCCGAAGATCTGATTGCCATTCGCCGCGAACAAAATTTAGGTGACGTGCTGGCGGAGCGTTATCCCGATCGTTTGGAAACGGCGTTGCTCGATCAAAGCCAGCGCGCTGTTTATCGCAGCACGCTTTCCAATGAGCAGCTCAAAATGCTGGCGGAGCACGGCCAGGAGCTGTCTGTGGACGTGCGCGAGGCCGAGCGCTTTCGCGAGGCGCAAATGAGCTACAACGAGTTTCTTGAAATTTTAGATCGCAAGTTTGTGGATGATCGCACCCAAATTATGCGCGAACTGCCCGTGCTCACCGATCTGAGCGCGAACGTCGTGCGCGTCGCGTTCTCGAAGCACAGCACAACGGGCTTTGTGGAAACCGCGTTCGCGCTCGATGATTATCGCGCCCGTGTTTATTACCTCCCGGAAGAATGGATTTCGGACTTCACGTATCGAAGCATGCGTTATGAAGAACCACCTGGTTTTTAGCCTCCTCGCTTTTACCACGCTACTGCTCTTGGCTGTGGTGTGCGGCTTTTTCTTCGTGCTCAACGACCTGCCTTACCTCCCCGAAGATTTGCGCAGCCTGGTTTATGCGCGCCCCACGGAAGTTTACGCTGCGGACGGCAGCTTGGTCTATCGTCTCGGCGGGCGTTCGTATATCGCGCTCAATCAAATCAGCCCGCACTTTCGCAACGCCGTGGTGGCCGCGGAAGACGGCGAATTTTTTCAGCACCACGGCATCGACAAGATCGCGCTCATGCGCGCGGCGTTTCGCAGCTTGACCAGCCCGACGCTGCAAAGCGGCTCCACGATTACGCAGCAACTCACGAAGAACCTCTTTTTCACTTTTCAAAAATCCTATCTGCGCAAAGCGAAAGAGATGCTGGTGAGCATGCAGTTCGAGACCACGTTTTCCAAGGAGCAGATTCTCGAAGCCTATTGCAATTTGATTTACTTCGGCGGCGCGGCCTACGGCATCGAAGACGCGGCGCAACAATTCTTCAATAAACCCGCGGCCGCACTTGATCTTCCCGAAGCGGCGATGCTCGCGGGCATCGTCAACTCGCCGGGCAATCTCAATCCTTTTTCACATTATGATAATGCGAAGGCGCGGCAGAAATTGATTCTCGCGCGCATGCGCAAGCAAGGTTTCATTGACGAGGCCGAGATGCAACAAGCCGCGAACGCCTCGCTTCAGCTTTCGCGCCGGCGCTCGCGCGGCACGGACTTCGTCGATTATGTGATCAGCGAGGCGGAGAAACGTTACGGCCGCGAGACCGTGCAGTTCGGCGGCTTGCGCATTTACAGCACGCTCGATCCGCAACTGCAAGCGCTGGCCGAGCAGGAATTGAGCATGGGCGTGGCGCGTTTGGAGGCCGATCTCGATACCACCGGTTATCCTTTGCAAGGCGCGCTGGCAGTGATCTCGGTGCCGACGGGTGAGGTGAAAGCATTGGTCGGCGCGCGCAATTATGTTCCGGGCGGATTCAATCGCGCGGTCTCGGCGAATCGTCACGTCGGGTCCGGCATCAAGCCGTTCATCTATCTTGCCGGTCTCGAGCAGCTCGGCTTGACGCCGCGTTCGGTGGTTTATGATACGGCCACGACGTTCAACATTCCGGGCAGCCGGCCATGGCGGCCGCGCAACTTCGATCGCCGTTATCGCGGGCCGATGATTTTGAAAGCCGGGTTGCAGCAATCGATCAATCTTATTTCCGCGCAGATGGCGAATCAAATCTCTCCCAAGAAAATGGCCGAGACGATTCAACGTTTCGGCGTGACTTCGCCAATTGAAGAGGTGCTCTCGGTCTCGCTCGGGTCCGCGAGCATTTCGCCGATGGAGATGGCTTCGGCTTATGCGGTGATCGCCAATCTCGGTGTGTATCGCAAGCCAGTGGTGATCAAGCGCGTCGAGGATCTCAACGGCGTCGTACTCGAATCTGCGGTCACGCTGGCGGGCTTTGGCGAAGCGCGCTTCGAGCCGGAGCAGACGTATGAATTACTCGACATGATGAAGGGTGTGATCGACAACGGCACGGGCCGCGTGATTCGCGCGATGGGATTCACCGCGCCGGCAGCGGGCAAAACCGGCACGAGCACCGAAGCGACGGACGCATGGTTCAACGGCTTCACTACGAGCCTTTGCGCTTCGGTGTGGGTGGGCTATGATCGCGACCACGTGATGCGAACGAAAGAAGGCCGGGAAGTGGATGGCGCACGCGGCGGCGCGCCGATTTGGGCGAACTTCATGAAGCGCGCGACCGAACTTTATCCCGCACGCGAGTTTGTGATGCCCGAGGGTTTGCAAACGCTGACGGTCGATCCGATTACGGGCGAGGAAGTACCGGAGGGCGAGCAAAGTACTACGGTGGTCGTGCCGAGGAAAGAGAATCGTGGCCCGTGGATACAATAAGCTTTGTGGCTGGAAAAATCGTTCTTGCAGTTGCGAGGAAATTCTTTTAATGTGCTCGTCGTGGTGCAAAAATATTAATCCAATTCACGCGTTGAAAAACCGAATAAATCTTGGGAGAGAGGCATGGGAGATAACCAGTACGTCAACAAAGAAGATCTGCGTCAAGCCTTGTCCGGTTTTATGCAGGAGTTGAAGGGCTACTTCGATACTCGCTTCGCAGAAATTCAGCTGGAGTCGAATAGCCGTTTCGAGAAAGTCGAGCAGCGTTTCGAGCAAATTGATCGGCGCTTCGATCAGATCAATCAGCGTTTCGAGCAAATCGAGCAGAGCTTCGAGCAAATCGAGCAGCGCTTCGCAGCGATGCAGAAAGAGGCGAATAGCCGTTTCGCGAAAATCGATGAGCGCTTCAAACAAATCGGGCAACGGCTTGCGAAAGCCGACCAACGCTTTACGGCAATGCAGGCCAGGCTGGAGGCTAAGTTCATTCATTGGGAAGTCAGGATCGATCGGCGCCTGCAAAAGCTCGATGAAAAACTCGAGAAGCTGCGCAAAGAGATGAGCCGCAAACTTTTTCTGGCGGATCAGCGCGAAGAAAAACGTATTGCCGCCCTGCGCAAAGACGTGACGAGGAGATGGTTTAAAGATTATGTCGACACGGACAAACGCGTTAAAAACCTCGAAAAGAAGGTCACCGACAGCGCCTCGGCGCGCTATGATTCCGCGGACCGCCTGGTTAAGGCCCATGAAACCTTCGAACAAGAACAGAAGTCGCTCAACTATGCGGTTTCGCGCATCGATAAATCCCTGCAAGATTTGCGCAGCCAAGTAAGTACGTTGGCCCATCAGTAATCAAGAAGTGAATAAAAGCCCTTCACCATCCTGTTGAGAAGAACATACGCCGGAGAAAATATGCGCAACGGCGGTAAAGCACACCGGAAACACGAAAGCCATGCCCGGCTCCGAAAGGATCTCCCGGCCGACTCTGCAAGGCGCGAAAACAAACTCGAGAACCCAGATACTCTGACCGCCATGCGCAAGCTGCGCTTATCGAATTTGAAGGATTACCAAAATTTCGAAGAAGCCTTGCGCAGCCTGAATGAACGAGTCGAGCGATCTTACCGGCAAGGGCGGCAATACCACGACGTTTACTTTACGATCATTGCCGAGCACAGCTACGAAGCGCTGAACTTGGCGCTTTGGGCCTACGCGTTGGACCTGAGGAAGAAAAACGCGATTAGAGCTTCACAACCAGGCAATAAGCGCGGGCCGATGGTATCCTTTTTTGCGAGCGCAGAATATCGCAAATATAGCCATGATGTGATGAAACGCAGATTGGCTTTCGAACGCGACATACATGCCTTCCTCGGAAACAGACCGAGTCGCGCCGCCACAAGGTTGAAAATCGAACCAGCGCTCGCGCGGCAGCGCGTCATTCTTGATCGCCTCAAACTAGAGCTCGCGCAACTCGAGGCTTCCGTGTCCGCGATGGAAGAAAAAGATTTTGAACTCGCCGCATGACGACTTATCGTTGGATCACATTGCGCCTCTTTTGGAGCTTGCTGCTGCTGCTGCCAACAGCATTTTTCACGCTCTGGCTCCTACACGAGTTTGCGCAGATCGGATCGAGCCTGCCCGATCCGTTCATCGTGCTCATGCTCTTTGTGGCGCTCCTGCCGCCGGTCAGTTACCTGCTCACGCGCGAAGGCTTGCGGCGTTTCGAGTTTCTCCACAATCGCGGCAAAGCGCTCGTGGATGCGAGCCACGAGGAAGCCGTACACGAAGTCTTTGCGCTCATTCTCGGAGTGATGCGCAGCGGCTTGCTCTCGAAAGCCAGGCAGGAATCGTTGCGGCGCCATCTCTTGCGGAGTTACTTCCCGTTTTATGCCGAGCACCCGGAGTGGGAGTATTTTCAGCAACAGTTGGTCGTGGCCATGCGCGAAGGCGTGCGGCCCGAAGAGGCTTATCATGTGCTCAAAGCTTATGTGTTGAATCAAAAGAAGCTCACGCTGGATATCGCCAACCTCGCTGAAGAGTTGTTGGATCATGATCCCGACGACGAAGCCGTGGCCACGTTTTTCGTGCAGCATTTCCTGGCGGAGAAGAAAGCCCATTATCGCGCGGAGTATTTTTACGGCCGCTATCTCGCGAAGGACGGGCTTTTGAGCGATGAAATTCTCACGCTCTGTCTGCCCAAAGTGCTCGCGCACCATCGCAAAGATGATTTCGCGGGTTGGTGTTATGTGCGAACTTTTGATCGAGCTCGGCCGGAACAAGCGCAAGCTCGACAAGCATTGCACGGTCTGTGGGAAGAATATCGCAAGCTGCAGCGGCAGGATGCGCTCTCCAAACAAGTCGCGCTCTGTGCTGCGCACTTGACCGCGAAAGAGATTGCAAATTGGAATGAGCCAAAAGCCGAAGCGCCGCGCAAAAGGCCGAAAAATTTTTGGGTCTCCTGGTTGGAGGTGGGAAAGCAATTCGTGTGGGAGGCCGCTACATTCGTGCGTGAACAGAAAAAGTGGGTGCTCGCCGGCGGAGCGGGATTGGCGGTGCTGATGTCGCTCTTATTATTGCTGCCGATAGGTTCGGCCACGAAGAAGCCCGCAACGATTACGGCGCCGGCAGCGCCGGACACGCTGCAGTATTACTCGCTCCAAGTCGGCGCGCTAAAAACCAAACGCAGCGCCGAGACCGTTGTGAACGCGCTGCAACGACGCAAGCTCGAAGCATATGTCCTCGAGCCGCAATCATCGCGAGGCTGGTATCGCATTCGCGTGGGCAAATATCCCAGCTCAAATGCGGCGCGCTCCGCCGCCGACAGCTTGAAAGCCGTGGGGTTGATCGAAGATTTTTTTGTGACGAATTATGAGAGGAAGTGATTCTCCGCGGCAGAGCCGCTGACGCCGGCATTTGATGCTCCTCCCATTTTCCCCCTCCGCAATACCCGCCATAAACTTTACAAGCTCGGCTCAAAAAAATGTGAGCGTATCTTTTACGGCACTCGGCATTTTGCCGCGAGATGATTTTTATTCCCGGCGGGGATTTTGTCATGGGCGGCGATAACGGTCATGACGATGAAAAGCCGGCGCATCACGTTGAGGTCGTGGAATCTTTCGAGTGGTGCGCGGCGGCTCGTGGCTCACTCTGCCGGGCAACGCGCGTTGCGCGAAACGCGATTGGAGCATTTTCGGAGGGCTGCTATTTCACCAGCAAGAGCTTGCGCGTAGTGGAATAACCTTCCGTCGTGATTCGATACATATAAACGCCGCTGGCAACCTTTTGCCCGTGGTCATCAGCGCCGTTCCACGAGACGAGCTTGACGCCCGGCGATTGCACCTCATGCACCAACACTTTCACCCGGCGGCCGAGATGATCATAAATCACCAGCTTCACTTCGCCCGGTTTGGGCAAAGCATATGTGATCGTCGTGCCCGCGTTTGCAGACAACAGAGCTTTCGCCTCGCTCAAAAAAGGATTGGGATAATTTTGGCGCAACTCATAGCGCGACGGCAAAGATTCGTCCGCCAAGGCCTCTTCGATGCCGGTGATGATCTCGCCGCGAATCGCAAGGCCATAGACCGTTCTGAACCCGGTTGAGCCAATCCGCGTTCCTCGGCCCGTGGCCGGATCGATTTGAATCAACTCATTGATCGTTTGCGAGGCCAGCCCGGTCAAGCCGAAGAGATGGCCCACACCATCAAATTCGATTTCAGCCACTTGATTGACGCCGATGTTGCCGACCAACGTTGTCGCGGCCGTGGCTTTATCAATCTTATAAAGCATATTGCCAAAGGGCATTCCCCAAAGCGAGCCGTCCAGCGGATGGATCGCCAAGCCCGCAATCGCTCGTAGCCGCGTCGCGCCGACACGAGTGGTATCGCCGGTGGCAGGATCGATCCGAAACAAAACGCCGTCAGTGAAGCGCACACCATAGAGATCATCATTGCGGTCAAATGCGATCGCGCGCATGCCGGGAACGGGAATGACGGCGCTCGCGTGCGCCTCCCCCGTTGCGGCATCGAGCTTCACCAAAGTCGTGCTCGCGGCCCCGGCAATCGTGCCGTAGATCACACCTGTGGAGGGCTGAATTGCGGCGCCGGTGATTTCTTGAAAACCCGTGAGCCCTACTTCGCCGGCGCTGCCGGTGTTTGGATCGAGCGTGACGAGCGCGCCGCGAGACACGGTACCTGTGACCGCGTAAATCACGCGCTCTTTTGCCGGGCTAAAGCCAAAGCCTCTGCCCTCCAAAGTTACCGTCGTTGTCGCGTTAAGAAAATCGTTGCTTGTGAATTTCAAAAAGCCGGTGCTGCTCCCGACGGAATCCGGGCGAAAAACAATCTGCAACTTGTAATCAAAACCATATTGCACGACGACCGGGAAGTTGGGAGCGGAGACCATTTGGAAAGGCGGCCCGGAGATTTCGATGGCCGTGATAATCAAATCCGAAAAGCCAAAATTGCTCACAGTCAACTCTGCGGTGTCGGCGCCGGCTGCGGCTTCGGCCAAAAAGTGCAGCGTGTCCGGGCTCGCAGCGAGAGTGGGTTCGAGGTTGGGATAATAGACGCCCACTGCGGACCAAGCCTCGAGCATTGCGAGATATTGCGGCGAGTTGACCCCGAACAAATCCAGCGCAGAATAAATCGAGGCCTCGCGCGCATTGAAGTAGCCCGAGCTTGGCGTCAAATACACGGTGAGATTACGATAAGCGATTTGCTCCGCCTGCTCCATTCCGAGGCCTTGCACCGAGTAAGGCCGGCCATGATCATCCACGCCGCCGCCGCCCACACTCAACAGATAAAACCAGTGATTCTGCACGCCGCTGTTGGTGTGAACTCCGCCATTGTCCGGTCCGGGGTTGTTGGGATTAGGCGAGATGGGAAACCAAAATTGTCCCAAGTAAGTATCCGGGTCCTCGAAAGTATTGGGATCACGGTACGATCTGAAAAAATTGCCCCAATCGACTTGTCCCTGCTTGAAGCCTTCAAGCGCCTCGCCGAAAATATCGCTGAAGGATTCATTCAAAGCCCCGGATTCATTGAGGTAAATCAAGTTGGCGGAATATTGTGTGACACCATGGGTGAGTTCATGCCCGACAATGTCAAGTGTGACCAGAGGCATTTGATTCGCCGGGCCGTCGCCAAAAAACATGCGGCTGCCATCCCAGAAAGCATCGTTGAAGTTGGAATCAACATGAGCGTATGAGACGATCTTTCCGCCCGCGTTATCATAGCTCTCTCTGCCATGACGAGCGCTATAATAGTCATAGCCGGCTTCTGCGGCCCAATGCGTGCTCACGCCGGCCGGAGCGCGGCTCTCGCTAAAATTGCTGTCCGCATCCACAAAGTCCGTGGCCAGGAAAAAGCTGAATTTGTTTTGCATATCATAAGTCACCAAGCCCTTGTCCGCCCGGCCGTCCTCGCGCAAACGAAAATTGCCGGCGATGAAGTTGATCTCCCGCGCCAAGTTGATAGCGGCGACCCCCCCTGCCGCGCCGCGATTTTGAAATAAGGTGTCGTCGGCCTGCGTGACGATGATATCATCGATTTGCCAGCCGAATAGTAGCGGCAAAAAATCGCTGGTGGAAACGCTGCCATCGGAGCCGAACGCAAAGCGCAGTTGGATGGTTTGGCCGGCGTAGGCGGAAAGAGGGATCGTCACCGGCGACCATGCCGCCTTTGTGCCGGTCCAGCCCGGAATGTTTTTCCCTTCGCCAAAGTCGGCGTCAAAACAATATACATTCCTGCTGTTATAAGCCGGGGAGGAATTCCGCAAAATTTGCCAAGTCGCGCCGGAGTCCGTGGAGATTCTCACGTTCATCGCGTCCCAAGCGTCATAAGGAAAACCTGGAAAAGGCTGTGGCGGCGGCTCGACCGCATAGCGATGATAAAATTTCAGGCTCGCGTCGGAAGCGGTGATCGCGATCGGCGCCGTATCCAAGAACTCATACCAGCCATTATCGTAGCCGCCTTGAATTCCCAGGTTCGGATCGGCCAGCCACCAGCTTTCGCCGCTGCCGCCATGAGCTTGATAGGTATTCAAGTGCCAGTGCGAAGGCCGGGGCGGATCGGGTGAAATATTTTTTCCCACGGTAATGGGCACGACGCCGTTATAAACGCTTTGGCCCAGGCCGAGCACGTCATCGTTTTGAATGCGGGAAATTTTTCGAATCACCTCGCCGGTGTTTGCGTCCACGTCGACTTCGTATCGGCCCCAGGGTTTTTCCGCATAGATATCGAAACGATAGGCGAGCCGGAAATTTTCCGCGCGCAGTTCAAGGTTGCCCGGGCTGAACAGCAATCGGCCCGTGGGATAAAACGTGGCGGCGCGATCGTGCTGCTCTTTTTTGAGGGCATTTTCATTCGCCTTGTTTTGCCACAAGTACGACTCGGCTTGAATGTGATCCAAAGCACGTTGCAATGCTTGCGCTTCCGGCAACACCGGCCTCGTTTCCAAAGCGAGGCCGTGAATCATACGGCCGTGCGCATGAAAGAGCCGGCCGTTTTTTTCGTGCAAGAGATACTGCACCTCGGCCAGCTCGAGGCCCTGATAATATTGCTTGCAGCGCTGATGCGTTTGCCCGAGTTGATCACTAAACACTTGGAAGGGCTTCAGCTCATTGTCATCCGACAAGCCAAACGCCTTTTTGTATTCCGCGAAAAAAGCAGAGACCGGCGCCTGCGTGCCTTCCGGAAATTTGACGTCTAGCGGCGTTTGACTCTGCTGGTCCATTCGGATTTTGGCGCCGCTGAAAAGCTGGCTGGAGGAGAGGCCGGCGTTTTGCCCGGCCACGTGGGAGACATGGCAGAACGACGCGGACAGCAGCGCGATCACAAGCGCGCCACGCGATTTTGCCAAGCGGTTGTTCTTCATCTCGAACCTCGTGTAAGTTTTTTGTGAGCAACAAAACTCTGAATAAAAAAACCTAATGAGTTCTGATTTGCACCTTACCGATTTTGATCGTCAAATTTCATTGGTCTCGGCAATTCGGCTCCGCGTCCGCTCAAACAGGTTCGGATTCAACTCTGGCTCAGAAAATCCCAAATCATTTCGTAACGCAGACTTCCCCCGCCCTGCTTTGCGGGAGGTAAAACAAGCAGGCAGGATGCCTGCGCTACAACCTCTTCGCTCTTCAGTTATTTCCATTCAGGCCAAATGGCCTCTACGTTATTTGGGGGATTTGGGCGAGCTTCCAGCTTGCCTTTCAACAGCGCCATGGCTATTTTGTTCCGTTCGGCGAAACGGAAGCGGGCAACGCTGGCG
>Ga0247727_10002608_pt1 | contig 40928 bp, 38 predicted proteins | sample WisWelCaveWW1625_FD_202498 | JGI IMG/M metagenome (GOLD analysis project Ga0247727, IMG submission 202498) | Biofilm microbial communities from Wishing Well Cave, Virginia, United States - WW16-25 | ecosystem: Environmental > Aquatic > Deep subsurface > Groundwater > Cave microbial mat | place... | reverse complement strand
ACCGATAATTGCTTTCGTTATTTTATACCGCCATATTCTATTAGACTAATTGTTGCTCGCGTCTTCGGATGTCAAGATCAGTTTAATCCAATGAGTCAAATAAACTATGCCCCAAAAATCGCTGCCGAGGCGGGACTGGTCTTAATTCATCCGTTGGCGCAGGTTATCAATGTCTATGCAATCCGAATTATCAGCCAGCGATTCATTTCTCTCGCGCATGGTTTCACACAAACGCCAAGAGATTGCTCGAGCCAAGCGGCATTTGCCGCTCGCTGAATTGGAGCGACGCACCCGCGCGCAAGCCGCGCCGCGAGATTTTCGTCGCGCGCTCGCCGGCGGTGAAAATATTGCCGTCATCGCGGAGATGAAAAAAGCCTCGCCATCCGCCGGAATTTTGCGCGAGAATTATGCTCCGAAGCGGTTGGCAAAAAATTATTCCGAAAACGGCGCGGCGGCGCTGTCGATTTTGACGGACGCTGAATTTTTTCATGGACACTTGGATCATTTGCAACAAGCGCGCAAGACTTGTGCGCTGCCCTTGTTGCACAAAGATTTTCTACTGGAGCCGTACCAAATCATCGAAGCGCGTGCGCATGGCGCGGATGCGATCCTGCTCATCGTCGCGATTCTCGATCGCAGCCAACTCTTCGAGCTTATAAGCGTCGCGGGAGAATTGGGAATGCAGGCGTTGGTGGAAACGCACAACGAGGCAGAAATCGACCGCGCCCTGTTAGCCGGAGCCAATATAATAGGAATAAATAATCGCGATTTGCGGACTCTCGAAGTGGCGCTTGAAACCACCGAGCGGCTGGCCAAGTTGATTCCGCATTCTTGTGTTCGCGTGGCTGAGTCAGGCCTCACGTCACGACAGGATGTGGAGCGCATGGCGGCATGCGGCATGGACGCCATACTCGTCGGGAGCCATTTGATGCGGCAGCCTGATCCCGGCAAGGCGCTGTCAACATTCACCGGAGTGCCCCGGCAATGATTCCGGCAAAAATTTGTGGCATCACCCGTTTGGAAGATGCGTTGCTTGCAGCCGAATTGGGCGCTGCGGCAATTGGATTTATTTTTTATTCACGCAGTGCTCGCTACATCGAAGCCGTTGCAGCCGGACGCATCAGCGAACAACTGCCGCAACGTATGGCGCGAGTCGGGGTGTTTGTCAATCCCGATCCGGAAACGATGATACGCACGGCCGAAATGGCTCATCTCACACACGTTCAACTGCACGGCGACGAAAACCGCACGCTTTGCGAGCAATCGCCGTTGCCGGTGATCAAAACCGTGCGAAACTTGGTTGAGCTTGAAAAATACGAAAATTTTTCAGCAGCCGCATTTTTGGTTGACAGTAAAACCGCGGAGCAATTCGGCGGAACCGGCCAAAAGTCTGATTGGAATTTCTGCCGGCAAGTGCGCGAGCGCGCACCGGTAATTCTCGCGGGCGGCCTCGCCGCAACCAATATTGCGCCAGCCATTGCTGCGGCCATGCCGGACGCCGTCGATCTCTCGAGCGCAGTCGAGCATGCTCCCGGCATCAAAGACCATCAGAAGCTGCGAGATTTTTTTGCGGCGTTAAAATCGGTTGCCTGCAATAAACTGTCATTCCGCAGGAATCCTTTTGCAATTCAAGATGAGTGCTGAAAACAAAAATTTGTCACGAGAATACGTTCGTAGTTACGCCTTCAGGCGTCAGGTTTGCGGTATAAGAATTTTTTAAAAAAAGCTAAGCCTTTCGTGATTTCAAACTTCCTATGCCTGAAGGCATCACTACGAACCAATCGTATTTTTATTATGTAAGCGCAAATGGATTTTTCTCTCTATCCCGACGATTCCGGAAAGTTCATCGTCCCAGACAAAATCTTGGCCTTCGGCGGCCGCTTTGTTCCGGAAGTGTTGATGCCGGCGTTGGAAGAACTTGAGCACGCATATCGCACCATGCGGTACGACGCGGATTTTCAAAATGAGCTGCACGAGACGTTGTGCCGATATGCGGGCCGGCCGACGCCGCTGACTTTCGCGCCGCGGCTTTCCGAGCAAATCGGCGCGCGAGTTTTTCTCAAGCGCGAAGATTTGGCGCACACCGGCGCGCACAAGATCAACAATGCCATCGGCCAGATTTTGCTGGCGCGACGAATGGGCAAACGCCGCATCATTGCAGAAACCGGCGCCGGACAGCACGGCGTGGCGACGGCAACGGTTTGCGCGCGGTATGGCATGCCCTGCACCATTTACATGGGCGAAGAAGACATGCAGCGCCAGCGCCTGAACGTGTTTCGCATGCAACTGCTCGGCGCCGAGGTCATGCCGGTGAAAAGCGGCAGCCGCACGTTGAAAGACGCCATTAACGAAACGATTCGCGATTGGGTGACGAACGTGCGCGACACGTTTTATCTCATCGGCTCGGTGGTGGGACCGCATCCTTATCCCATGATGGTGCGGAATTTTCAGAGCGTGATTGGAAAGGAAACGCGCCAGCAGATTCTTGCGCGCACCGGAAAATTGCCCGACCGCGTTGTGGCTTGCGTCGGCGGCGGCAGTAATGCCATCGGCATGTTTCATCCTTTTCTCAACGATTCGTCCGTACAGCTCTCCGGCATCGAGGCGGCAGGATGCGGCCTCGATACCGGCAAGCACGCGGCCACGCTTTCGCGCGGCAGCGCCGGCGTTTTGCACGGTGCGTTGAGTTATCTTTTGCAAAATAGCGACGGCCAGATTCAAGAAGCGCACTCGATTTCTGCCGGCCTGGATTATCCCGGCGTCGGCCCCGAACACAGTTTTCTCAAAGCAGTAGGCCGCGCGCATTACGAAGCGGTTACCGATACCGAGGCGCTCGCTGCTTTTGAAAACCTTGCGAAGCTCGAAGGCATTATACCGGCGCTGGAAAGCGCGCATGCCCTGGCGTATTTGCAAAAGTTGAAAAACGTTGTTACAATGGATGAGGTGATCGTGGTGTGTCTTTCTGGAAGAGGGGATAAAGATGTGGAAGTAGCGCAGACGGCTCGTCTGCATTCATTTTCGTCGAACGCGCTTTAACCGCTCTTGAGAGCGACGACGCAGCTCTGCTCGGGTTATTCCCTTGTCTCCGGATGCCGCTGCTTTTTTGGCTTCGTCGAGCTTTTTAAGCAAATCTTGCAGCAATTGCATCCGTTGGGTTGTTTCGATCTGTTGGCGCGTTTTCATCTTGTTTAGTTGTACTTTGCTAAATTCCGATTCTTGAAAGTTAACCTGTGATAAAAATAGTCGTTTTAACATTAAAAGTCAAGATCGATACCCAAAAGTTGCTTTTTGACGGGATTACAAGATTTACAGGACTTCAAAAATCGAGTCGATCCTGCTATCCTGTCAAAAAAACAAAGCTCTTTCATTCGAGACCAACTTTTGGGAATTGCTCCCTGATCGATATAATGAGTTTATAAAGTAAGATCTATTTAATCGCGCTTTTATGAAACTGCCTCTACAAAATTATATTGAATCAAGCCGAGTGAGACAGCGCAAGCTCCTCTCGCTCTTCCTGACCGCCGGCTTTCCGCAAAGCGAAGCGACGCTGCCGCTGCTCAAATTGCTCGATGAGGCCGGCGCTGATCTCATCGAGCTGGGCATGCCTTTTTCCGATCCGCTGGCCGACGGTCCGACGATTCAACGCGCTTCGCAAATCGCCTTGCAAAACGGCGTGACGGCAAAAAAAGTTTTGGCGATGGCCGCGGCGGCAAAATCTCGATTGCGCGCGCCGCTCATTCTCATGGGCTACTATAATCCCATTCTGCAATTTGGGCCGCAAGAATTTGTGCGAGCAGCGGCGAAAGCAGGCGTGCAGGGACTCATCATTCCGGATTTGCCGCTGGAAGAAAGTTTATCGTTGCGAGAAATCGCCGGCACGCTCGGCATTAGCCTCATTTATCTGGCTGCACCGAACACCTCGGCAAAGCGTTTGGCGTTGATTGACGAGCTGACCACGAGTTTTATTTATGCCGTCTCCATTTTAGGCGTGACGGGCGCTAGGGAAAAGGTGGCAACACAAGCCGGCCCATTTTTAGAAGGGCTTCGACAGCGTGTGAGGCATCCCGTGCTCGTCGGTTTCGGCGTGGCCAATGCTGCCGATGCCCACCATCTGGCAACTTTTTGTGACGGCATCATCGTTGGCAGCGCGCTACTGCACCAAATCGAAAAGTATTGGCCGGACACGGAAAGCATCAGCGCTTTTGTCGCGGCATTGCGCCGTGGCTTGGATGAAAAACGGGAAACGCATTTTTAAAAATTTTCGGAAGGGCTAAAGCGATGGACATTGCAGACTGGCGCCGGCGCATCGACGCAGTCGATTTGAAAATTCTCGAGCTGCTCAACGAGCGGGCGCGCTACAGCCTCGAGATCGGGAAAATCAAACATCGAATGAATCTTCCCGTATATATGCCGGAGAGAGAAAATCACATCTACGCCGGGTTGGAACGCGCCAATCGTGGCCCGCTTGCGGAGGCGGCAGTGCGCCGTTTATTCGAGCGGATCATCGCAGAATCGCGCCAGATGGAATCAGCGTGCAAGGCCCCGGCTTTGCCGAACTACGCCGAAACATTGAATACAAACAAATAAGGAGAAACAAGCCCATGGTGGTCGTCATGAATGAAAGTGCAACCGAAGAGCAAATTCAAGCCGTCGTCACAAGATTAAATGAGATGAAATTCGAGGTACACCGATCCAACGGCGTCAATCAAACTCTGCTCGGCGCGATTGGCGACAAGCGCAGCGTTGACCCGCGCAATTTCGAGCTGATGGAGGGCGTACACGAGGTTTTGCGCATTACGACGCCGTACAAGCTCGCCAGCCGCGCGTTTCATCCTGAAGATACCTTGATTAAAATTCGCGAGGTGGAAATTGGCAGCGATACGGTCGTCGTAATGGCCGGGCCATGTTCGGTGGAAACGCCGGAGCAAATGGAAAAGATCGCGGCAGCGGCAAAAAAAGCCGGCGCCAAAATTTTGCGTGGCGGCGCTTTCAAGCCCCGCACTTCACCCTATTCGTTTCAAGGCCTCGGCGAGCCGGGGCTGAAAATTTTGCGCCAAACGGCGGATAAAGAAGGTCTGCTCGCGGTTTCCGAAGTCATGGAAATCGCACAGGTGCCACTCGTGGCGGAATACGTCGATATTCTGCAAGTCGGCGCGCGCAATATGCAGAACTTCAATCTGCTGCGCGAGCTGGGGAAAATCCGCAAGCCGGTGCTGCTCAAGCGCGGCATGGCGGCAACGATCGAAGAGTTGCTGATGGCGGCGGAATACCTCATGGCCGGCGGCAATTATCAGGTGGTTCTCTGCGAGCGCGGCATTCGCACGTTTGAAAACGCCACGCGCAACACATTGGATATTTCCGCGATTCCGGTGGTAAAAAAATTGAGCCATTTGCCGATCGTCGTCGATCCGAGCCACGGCACGGGCCGGCGCGACAAAGTGGCGCCGATGGCGCGCGCGGCAGTTGCGGCCGGCGCTGACGGCCTGCTTATCGAAGTACACCACGATCCGGACAATGCGCTTTCGGACGGCGCGCAGTCTCTCCTGCCGGAGCAGTTCGCCGCGTTGATGAAAGAACTGCAGCTGATTGCGCGAGTGATCGGGAGAAAGGTGTGAGACTTGATGCTTGATGCTGGTTGTAATCAGATTGGTGAAAGTGTTTCAGCTCTCGCAATCGGGGTTGGCTGACTATATTGCGCCATGTTCAATAAAACATTTCAACGCATAGCTGTTGTTGGCTTGGGCTTGATTGGCGGATCATTAGTAAAAAGCCTGCGTCACGTCATGCCGGATTGCGAGTTGATTGGCGTTGACTTTCACAATGTGATCGCAAACGCTCGTGCGCATCTCGACGCCGCGTTTTTGCCGGAGAATTTGGCCGAGGCGCTGGGCGATGCCGATTTGGTTTTTCTGGCCACACCCGTCGGCGTGATATTGCGCTTACTGCCGGAAGTTGCCGAAGCCGTGCGCCCCGGCGCAATCGTGACGGATGTCGGCAGCACCAAAGGTTGGATGGTCGATCAAGCCGCAGAGCATTTTAGAGGTGATCGTTATTTCATCGGCGGCCACCCGATGGCGGGCAGTGAAAAAGGCGGATGGGAAAATGCGGAGGCACATTTGTTTGAAAATGCCGCTTATGTCCTTACGCCGGCGCCGAATTCCCCGGCACATTCATTGGAATCACTGGCGAATTTGTTACAAGCTATCGGTGCGAGAATCATTATACTCGATCCGGCAGAGCACGATCGGCTCGTTGCCGAGGTCAGCCATCTGCCGCAGCTCTTGGCGATTGCGCTGGCCAATTTCATCGCGCGTGCTGGTGTCGAGCACGAAAGCCGTTTGCAATTAGCTGCCGGCGGGTTTCGCGATATGACGCGCCTCGCCGCGAGCCGGTTTTCGATTTGGCAGGATATTCTGAATAGCAATCGCGTCAATGTCCGGCAAAGCTTGCAGGAGTTCATCGTCGTTCTCCAACAAATGGCGCACGATTTGGATAACGACAATCTCGAGGCGGGCTTCCGGCGCGCGAACCAACTCCGCCAGCTTATCGCACCGCCATGATAATGGTTCTCATGATAATGGTTGCTACGGCTTGCTCTTTTGAGATAAAGTTGTTATATTAGTTTTAGCCTTTCAGGGCAATCATCGTGATCAATGTTTAATTCGATTTCCCCAACTTCTTAGGAATGGAATATGGCAAAAATCGCTGCTTCAACCTTGAATAAGCCGGTTGCCCGGCTCAATGCTAAAGATTTTAAAAACCTGATTCGCGAGACCTTCGAGGACCTCTTACGCGAAATCGTCCGGCAAGAACAACGTCCGAGTTATTACCTCGATGAGTCAGGCCATAAGGTCTTTTTCAACGAATATGCTTACAGCCGATTCGTAGAAAGTCACCCGTCTAAGTTGCCTAGTGAATTGAACGCGTCATTTATTGATGCCCAAGGGTTCCGTTGTCATTATAGCGACTATGAATTGAAGCCATCCGTGGTGTCACAGCTCCGCCGTTCTCCACGCGATAAAGCCATGCCCTCCACAGAACTTAAAAAGCGGCTCAAAAAATTGGGGGTTCCGATTTAGTCAAAAATGTACACTATCAACTACGAGAGACCAGCGCGTGCATGGCTTGAAAAGTTAGCCCCAAAGAATCCGGACTTAGCCGCTAAAATAGTAAAAAAGATTGATTGGCTGGCCGAAAACGCCGATCAAATTGACCATGAAAAAATGAAAGGTCATACTGAAATGAGCCTGCATTTTGGTGGTTATCGTATCCTTTATCTTCTCGATCGTCTCAGGCAAAATATCACAATTTGTTTCATTGATAAACATGACAAAGCTTACCAAAGGCTGAGGCGAAGAAAATAATGAAGTAATTCACCATCGAAGTCGAGCTATTTTGATCGCTCTCGCTTGCGGACAATATCTCCAATCAGTTATGATCTTCCCCATCTCCCCGGCGTATACCATCCGCGGCCGCATCCCCCTCCCCGGCGACAAATCCATCTCTCATCGCGCGCTCATGCTCGGCGCCATTGCCGAAGGCGAGACACGCATTCGCGGCTTGGCGCCGGGCGAAGACGTACGCAGCACGTTGAATTGCTTGCGCCAATTGGGCGTTTCAATCCAAGAACAAAACGGTGAAATCATCTTGCATGGTCGCGGGCTTGCGGGTTTGCAAAAACCGGCAGGCATTCTCGACGCCGGCAATTCCGGCACGACGATGCGTTTGCTCGCCGGCATTCTCGCCGCACAGCCATTCACCACGGCCATCACCGGCGATGCTTCGTTGTGCCGGCGGCCAATGCGGCGCATTATCGAGCCGCTCACGCAAATGGGCGCGGGAATAACTGCAGAGCAAAATGATTGTGCTCCGCTCACCATTCGCGGTGGCAAGCTGCAAGGCATTCATTACACGCTGCCGGTGGCTTCGGCGCAAGTCAAGAGTTGCATTCTGTTTGCAGGATTAGGCGCGGACGGCGAAACGATAGTTGAAGAACATGTTCCAACCCGCGATCACAGCGAGAGAATGCTGCGTAAAATGGGAGCTCATATTTCAGTGACCAGTGATCAGTATTCAGTAATCAGTAACCAGTATTCAGTGACCAGTAATAGCATAAGCATACGCGCCGGGGAATTGTTCGGCAACGAAATCGAAGTTCCAGGAGACTTTTCTTCGGCGGCGTTTTTTATTGCGGCGGCGCTGCTTTTATCGGAAAGCGAGTTGATCGTTGAAAACGTCGGCCTCAATCCCACTCGCACGGCTTTTTTAGAGATCGCACGAGAGATGGGCGCTGCAATCGAGAGCACCAAGTTAAAAAACGGCTCCCACGAGCCGGTTGCTGATTTGGCGGTGCGGCATCACCCGTTGCGCGGGGTGAGCGTTTTTGGCAAACGTGTTCCGCTTTTGATTGATGAAATTCCCATCCTCGCCATTCTCGCCACGCAAGCCGAGGGAGAAACTTGCATTCGCGACGCTAAAGAATTGCGGGTAAAAGAAAGTGATCGCATTGCCGCGCTCGCACAGAATCTGCGCGCCATGGGCGCAACCGTTGAAGAATTGCCGGATGGCTTGGTGATCGCCGGCCCGACGCCATTGCACGGCGCGGAAATCGATTCTTACGGCGATCATCGCATCGCCATGGCATTCGCTGTCGCCGGTTTGCTGGCCGATGCGCCGACGACGATTCGCGGCGCAGAATGCGCAGATATTTCTTTCCCGGGATTTTTTGAAAGGCTCGGTGAGGTTTGCATTTAATTTCATACTCGTACTCCTACTCGTACTCCTACTCGTTTTTCATTTTTCCCCAAACGAGTAGGAGTAAGAGTACGAGAAAGAGTAGGAGGATAACGTGCCGCTTTTTCCGCTAAATCTCCGCCTCATCGCCGTCGGCAAGCTGCGCGGCTCGATTTGGCTGCCGGCTGCCGCCGAGTATGGCCGCCGTTTGCAAAACTATGCCAATTTTGAGGTGGTGGAAATTCGCGATGTCGTCGGCAAGGGCTTGCCGGACGCCAAAGCGCGCGCTGAAGAGGGAAAAGCGATTGCCCAAGCGCTCGAGGCCGGAAATTATCTCGTCGTGCTCGATCGCGAAGGCAAATCGTTAAGCAGCGAGCAGCTCGCGCAAATCTTGCGCCGGCAGATCGACGCCGGCATTCGCAAAATGGATTTCGTTATCGGTGGCCCGGTGGGGTTGGATGCTCAAATCATCGCCAAGGCCAATCTCCGGCTCTCGCTCTCGGCGATGACCCTGCCGCACGAGCTGGCGCGCGTGGTTTTGCTCGAACAGCTTTATCGCGCCTTCACGATTTTGCGGGGGGAGCCATATCACAAGTAAAATGGGGTGATGGATTGTTGGAGTTTTGGATTAATGGAATTGTGTCTTGATGGGATCTTCAAAATTTCGGTTGAAAGTTAAGGGTAGATTTTGTATCTTAATTTGCGGATGCTATTATAATCAATCACAACCTTGTTCGCAGAAGCGGAGAGGTGCTTAATGCCAGCTAAAGACTCTTTTCACGATATCGTCAAAAATGCTTTGATCAAAGATGGTTGGAAGATTACCCACGATCCATTCACTTTGACTTTTGGCAAAAGAGATTTGTACGTTGATTTTGGTGCGGAAAGGCCGATTGCTGCAGAGAAGAACGGTCGCAAGATAGCGGTTGAAGTCAAGAGTTTTATGGGCAAATCCGATATGAACGACTTCAAAGACGCCATCGGAACGTATAATGTTTATCAAAGTATCCTCCGAAGAACGGAGCCGGATCGCGTTTTGTATCTCGCTGTCGAGAAGAATATCTATGATGGGATTTTCACTGAGGAGATAGGCGGGGCTATCTTGGAAGATTTTAGCATCCATCTTGTAATTTTTGATGAGACCGAGGAGGCGATTTTGCAATGGATAAACTAGAAAAATATCGCGCCGCCGTCAAGCAGATTCTCAATGAATATGCGAAATACAAACCGTCTCATGGCGAGATAGAAACGGAAGCTATCTTTGATGTGGAAAAAGATCATTACGAGTTGGTTCATGTCGGATGGGACAAAAAAAAACGCATTCACGGCAGCGTGATTCACATCGACATCAAAGATGGCCGGGTCTGGATTCAGCATGACGGCACCAGCGATGGTATTGCCGACGAGCTCGTTGCTGCCGGAATTCCTAAAGAGAATATCGTGTTGGGATTTCGCTATCCCAAATTCAGAAAGTATACTGAGTATGCTGCTATTGAGAGATGACAACGCAGTTTATTTTTTGGGCATGTTGGGTCGTGCGATTTAATAGTTTTTAAATTTAACTTGAAAGGAGTTTATCATGCCAGTTACTGCAACAAAAAAAGTCACGATTACTTTCCCATTGCATCTTCTTAGCGAAGTGGAACGATCTGCCAAAAAGAAAAAAACGGCAGTTGACAAGTTAATTCGAAGGCTTGTTGAGAATTCATTGCAACAAGAGAGACGAGCAAATTTGGCTGAACAATTGCGCGAGGGTTATTTGGCCAATGCCAGCCGCGACCTCGCCATTGCCGAGGAGTTTAAATTTGTGGATGCTGAGATTGATCGTGCGCTTGATGCAAGGGAGAGGAAATGAGCTCAACCGTGAAGCTCTGCGAGCGTGGCGAAATCTATATGGCGGATCTCGATCCCGTTGTTGGCAGTGAGCAGGGTTCGCGCCGGCCGGTTTTGATTATTCAAAATGATATTGGCAACCAATATAGCCCAACGACGATTATTGCAGCAATTACCTCCCAGCTTTCATCTAAAATTTACCCGACCGAAGTTCGTGTCAAAGCAGGCAGTGGTGGACTCGATAAAGATTCAGCAGTGTTGCTAAATCAGGTCAAGACGATTGACAAGAGCCGCCTTGAAAATCGCCTTGGTGAATTGAGCACAGCAACGATGAAAAGAGTGGACGAGGCGATAAAGATCAGTTTCGGATTAGTACCGATTTCTTAAGCAAAAACAAATTTGTACCACACTATAATAAAGGACGACCAACTTGAGCACAACACCTCTCGCACAACAACCTTCTTCCACGCAATACTTTCAAAAAGGCTTGGGTTTGAAAGCCGTCGCCCAAGGATTGCTCGAGCGCGATTATCACAGCCACATTGTTGATTATTTGCGCCGCCACGATTTTACCCTGCGCATTGCCGATATGGAAATCCATCTCGCGCAGGAATTTGGTTTTTGCTACGGCGTGGATCGCGCCGTCGAATACGCCTATCAAGCGCGGGAGAAATTTCCCGACCGGCGCATTTTGCTCACCGGCGAGATCATTCACAACCCGCACGTCAATCGCCGCATGCTCGAGATGGGTATCGGTTTTCTCTCCGGCCAATATAGCAACGGCGTCAGCGCGGAAAATTTGACGCCGGAGGATGTAGTCATCCTGCCGGCTTTTGGGGTGACGATCAACGAGTTCAAGCAATTTTCGGCTGCCGGCTGCATTCTCGTGGATACCACCTGCGGCTCGGTGCTCAACGTCTGGAAGCGCGTCGAGCAATATGCACGGGGTGGATTCACTTCGGTAATTCACGGCAAGTATTTTCACGAGGAGACCAAAGCGACTTCGAGCCAGGCGACGAAGTATCCGGGCGGGCATTATCTCGTGGTGCGGAATATGGAAGAGGCGGAGCGGGTTGGCGATTTTATTTTGGGAAAGCTCTCACGCGAAGCGCTGCTCGCACAATTTGCCAAAGCCATCTCGCCGGGCTTCGATCCGGATTTGCACTTGCAGAAAATCGGCGTGGCCAACCAGACGACGATGCTCAGCAGCGAATCGCTGGCGATTGCGGAACGGCTGAAACAGATTATGATTACAAAATACGGCGCTGACGCCATCGACGCGCACTTCCGAAATTTTGATACGATTTGCAGCGCGACGCAGGATCGGCAGGACGCGGTGATGAAATTGGTGACCGCGCACCAACTCGATCTGATGCTCGTCGTCGGCGGCTACAACAGCAGCAACACCAACCATCTCGCGGCGCTCGCGAGCCAGTACACGCGCGCTTATCACATTGACGATCCCCGCGGTTTGATCAGCGCCGAGCTGATTCGCCACAAGCCATTTGGCCAAAGCGAGGAGATTGAAACCCGCGGCTGGCTTGCGGCCGGGCCGGCCAAGATCGGCCTCACCGCCGGCGCCTCGACGCCGAACAATAAAATCGGCGAGACGGTGGCGCGCCTGGCCGAGTTGCGCGGCGAAAAGGTCGAGGCGTGGCTGAACGATTGACGCCAGAAACTGTTACCCCCAAACTATTTCTTCAAAATAAAAACGCCGCTCGTTCGCGCTTGACGAACAAGCGGCGTTCTGTTATAGAGCGAATCAATCCTGCGGAGGGTGCCAACCGGCGCTTGCCCAATAGCCACGCGCTGAAACGATAAACTTGTTGTTGATGGGAATGTAGGGCCGGGATATTTAGGACTCGGTATGCGTGTATAGGCCTCGCTCGTGCAGCAAGGCATAAGCTTGCGCTTTGCGCAACGTTATGCGGCCATACGCTTGCAGCAAATCATCGAGCTTTTGCAGCTCGGCAAGCTTCAAGGCACGCTCACGCTGTGCTGCCGACAAGGCGCGCAACCGGGCTTGCTGTTTGGCAGGCATCACGTTGCGTGCCATTTCCCAAAGCTTTTTGTCCGGCAAAGCGCGCATCGTCGGCAATTCTTCCGCCATTTCCAGGGGCACATCATCGGCGCCAGGCAGCGCCACATTCAATGTCTCGACAATGATTTCTTCCGGCGGCCGACGCAAGGCTTCGGCCGAGCGCTTGACACGCCGGTAAATTGACTCTGGCATTGTCAGGGTAACCGTCTGGAGGGACATTTGTCACCTTTTATGTGATCATGTTATCCGTTCTTTTCAAACCACCAAACCACATGGCAAATACGGTGGAATACAACCTACGTTTAGTATACCGACAATTTTTGAATTTGTCAAACTGTTTTTGGGGGCTTTTCCTTGTCAAACAATTGAGTTGACGCATGAAAAAAATTAAAATCCGTTGGCAGCTTTTATCCGTTGGTGACAAAAGTTGGAGGGTTTTCAAAGCTCCCTAAAACTCCTACAAATACTGAGTCAAATGAGGCTTGTAAAAAAAAACTTGCCGTAAAAGCACGGACTTGACTCTTAGCAGATTAAGGCATTTCCCAACGCTAGCGCGCGCTACTTCAAATACAGCACCTGCCGTTTTTCGGTGAAAATCTGCGCGGCGGCGCCGGACGGGGTTCGAGTTTCATACCGCAGCACGGCGAAATAAGTTCCCGCGGCAATTTCACGATCCGCCCCATCTCTGCCATTCCAATTCAGCGAAAACCTTCCGGCGGCTTTGGCGCCGTCAAAAAGTGCCGTCACTTCGCGGCCCTGCACGTCAAAAATCTTCAGCGAAATTTGGCCCGGCGCCGGCAGCGCGATCTCGAATTGTGCAGTCTCGCGAAACGGATTGGGATGATGGCGCAATGCGAAGGCCGCCGGCAAGGCCTGCTCATCATCGCCCGCAACGCCGGTGAGATCGATTTGCGCGGTGAAACGCGCCGCCAAATCCGGCCGATCCACCACGCTGGCTTCGACGATTTGCGCGCCGGTTTTTCCAACCTCCCAACTGATCGCAGCGGTGCCGTCCGGCTTGGTCGCGATGACACACGCCGCGCTGTCGCACGCATTCGCGCTGATGGCCTTGCCGCCGCCGGAGATAATGCGGAAGGCGACGCTGATGTTGCTCATCCCGGCGCCGGCGGTGTCGAGCACTTTCACGATGAGCGGCGCGGCCAGCAGTTTTTGCGGTTTGCCCGTCTGGCTATCGCCGCTGATTTTGGCGAGACGCTCGACCGCGGGCAGCGTCGTGAACGTAAAATTCTGGCTCAGTGCCACGTTCCCGGCGGCATCGGTGGATTTGACGCGCGCGTGAAAGGTCGTGAACGCAGCGAGATTCAACAGCGTCACTTCGTGCTGCTTGACCAATGCCGGATTCAGCGGCGAAACGTGGCCGTAACTCGCATTCAATCCAAATTCGACCTGCGAGCTGCCCGGCTCATCCGTGCTCCACGTGATCGTTGCCGAAGTCGCCGTCCGCTTGGCCACCGCAAGGTTGGAAATGAGCGACGGCTGGCGGTCGGCCAACGTCGTGAACGTCGTATCGCGTGAGAACGCGAGCTTGCCGGCGGCGTCGCGGGCGCGCACGCGAAAATGATAGGTGGTGTTGTGCGTCAAACCGGAAAGCGTGGCGGTGTGGGTGGTGTCGCGGCAGAAATCCAGTGGCGTGAACGCGCCGTAATTCGTGCCAACGCCATACTCGATTTGCGCCGCGGTGGGCGTAGCGGTTTTCGAGATGATCGTGGCAGCCGTCGTCGCCAGATTGGTCACAGCAATGCCGGCGATGACCGGCGGTGGCGTGGCCGCGGTGTCGATCAACTGCACGTGCAGTTGATCGATGATAAGCTGGCGGTCATCACCGGGATTGGTGAAGGCGAGCGAAATGATGTGCGGTCCGGCCGTCATCCGGCGCTCGTGCCGAAACCGGCGAAACACCGCGGAGTTGATGGTGAGCGTGTCGGGCTTGCCGTTGTCGATAGACAACGCGAGCTGCGGCCAGACTTTGTTGCGGTATTCGCCGCGGCCCAGAATTTCAAAGCGGTGGGCGCCGGCTTGCGGAAAAGTTACCGGCACGGCGATAAAGCCCCTGGCGTCGAGATTCCAGCCCGGCCCTTCCCGGCGGCCAACGGTTTTGGTGGGCATGGTTTCCGCTTCGATGTACTGATCCAACACCACCTCGGTGGTGAGCAGGCACTCCGCCAGCGTTTTCCAAACGCGGCCGGCGCCGGTTTGTGAGGAGACGGTCACGCGATATCTGATGTCGGGCAAAATGCCGTCGACGACCAGCTCGTGTTGCGTCGCGGTCTTGGTATCGAGGAAGCGCATCCGCGTGCCGTTCGGCTTTTGCACCTCGATGCGGCTGTCAGCGGGTTCTGGCGTGGTCCAGCGAAAACGCACCTGGCCAATATTCAGTTGCTCGCTGCGCAAATCATCGACGTTTTCTGCCGGTGTCGTGAGCGGAACGGCGGTTGCCGGGCGCAGCAGCGCCACGGCATCCAAGGTGTCCGACGGCGTGATTAAAATCGTTTCTATCGTCGATTCAAAAAAAACGGGAGGCTCGAGCACGCCCGCAATGGGATTAAACCAGGAAAGCGAAAAGGGCTTTGCGACCGGCAGCTTTAAGCGCATCCGGCCGCCGCGCGCGTGATACGCCACGTATTCGACGTCGAGCTTGGCGAACAATTCGGTCTGGTCGTCGAACACAAGCTCTTGGTGCGGCAGCAGCTCGGTCCAATTTACGCGATCTTGAAAGAAGCGAAACAGCACGCCGTATTGCCGGGCCGCTTCCAAATCCGGCGCGAAATTCAAATTCCAAGACAGCGGCGGATGGCCGTAGCCCGGGTCGACGCCGTAATGGCCATCGGGATCAAAAAAGGTGCGGCCAAAGCCGGCAACAAAAAAGCCGCCGGCGCTGAAGATCGACCACGCGCCGGTGCGAACGTAAGCGTCGTCGTTGCGAATGCCGTGATGCGGGTGGACGCTTTCCGGAACGTGATAACCGTACTCGCCGTTGACCACCGGCTTGTTGTAAATGCGGTCGAAGCGAATGGAATCCGCGAGAAACTCGCCGGCCTCGCGAAGCTGGTGCATGACGTAGCTCAACCAGGCTTCGTTGGCGAACTCGCGGTTGACGTAGTCATCGGCCGGATGGATGGAAATCGGATGGTCGAACGGATCGGCCGCGGCCACCGCATTGCCGACTTGGCGATACAATTGCGGCTCGTGGAAATAGGCTTGATAATCGCCGGCGAGAATCCAAAACACGTTGTAAGCCGCGTAGCGCGACACGATATACAAAGTCAGGCGCCGGTAGTCCGCTTCGGACATTTTTCTGATTTCGTGCGCCCAGGTGAAAAACAGGATCGAGACCATGCCCATGCTGTCGGCGTACGCCACGCGCTTGTCCACCCATTTGAAGTATTCGGGATTCAGGTGATTGTAGTCGCGCGTTTCCGGGTCGAACATCGCATACGGCATGCCGCCTTCGTTGGATTGATAATCGTAGCGGTTGTTGACGACGATGGTGTGATAGGCATTGAAAAATTGCGAGCGGCGGAGATTGATGTACGACTTGAAGCGCGTCTCGAAGCCGACGCCTGCGCTCATGCCGTCCCAATTGGTGTCGCCCATAAGCAGAAACGGCGCGCCGTCGCCGTGCTCGAATTGATACGGTCGCGCTTTGCTGACGCGCACGAAACCGCGGCGTGTCGAGGGTGTCGCGTTGAACCGGCCGGCAGTGATCAAGTCCGGATCGCTGCTCTCGGTGCGAAATTTCCAAACCCCGGCCTCGTTCGGCGCAAACCGCACGCGCCAAGTTTGCCCGCCGTCCCAGAAACCGGCCAGGCGCAGCTCCTTGCCGGTGGGCGAAGTAAAAATGCCGGTGACTTGCGCCTCCACAAACGGAACGTGATAGAGACGCGTGGCGGTGAGCCGCACTTCAAAAGGCACATACAACGGCGCCGTCCGCATCGGTGTGACGAAAGAAGAATCTTTGCTGATGGCGAGATTGTCGACGGCGTCTCTGGAAAGAACGCGGAAGTGGTAGGTCGTGTCGGGACGCAAACCGCTGAGCGTTATAGCATGCGAAATGACCAGGCTCGTATCGAATTTTGAAAGTAATCCGTAACGCGTCGTAAAGCCATATTCCACTTTCGAATCAGCGTTTTCGTCGGTGCGCCACGAAATCGTTGCGGCAGAGCTCGTCAATTTGCTGATCATGATGCCGGAAATTTTTGGGCGGGTGGTGTCGGCGAAAATGGAGGCGCCGCGTCTGTAGTCCTTGTCTCCCGACGGGATGGATTGGCTTCGCGCCATGTCCGGCGCGACGAGCAGCAGACTCAAAAAGAAAAGAGAGAAAAAATAAAAATGTGTCATCATATCATGGCAAAATGATTTGGGGAAAAATCATAGTTTATCTTTGACAAAAATACAAGCAGAGGCAGGAGTTTGCGCAAGGGCGGTTTATATTCAAAACCTTACGCAAATTTTACGTTGATGGGTAATCACGAATATGGGCAGGAGGCGACAAAAGTTAGAAAAAACTCTTTTGCCTGCCCGGCGTTTATTTTTGTGCCTATATTTATGCATTCGGAAACACACTTCACCGTCCGGGCGCTTACGTTTCAGAATGAATATTGATGCTTTTGAAAAATAAGCGCCCGGACGGTTTACTTTTTCAAGAAACTCGTTGACCGGGCGCTGTGACACCACTGATTTGTGATGATTAAAAAACTCTTAGAAAAATTGGCAATTGTTGCATTATTGTTATATTGCCTCGGCCTCATTATTAAAATCTCGACGCACGACGATTATCAGTGGGATTTCTGGATTTACTACAATTCCGCGCGCGCTCATGCCGCCGGATTGAATCCCTATGAAGTCGAGGCTTTATCACAGATCACGCCGGGTCCCATGCGGAATTGTTTCGCTTATCCGCCGCTGGCGCTTTATTTCTTTCGGCCTTTTACCGCTTTGGATTTTATCACCGCTTCGTATTTATTTCTATTTCTCAAATGTTTGTTGTCGATCGGCTTGATTTATCTGTGGAAAAAAGAATTTCTGCAGGAAAAAGTCGACGCGCTCTTCTACTTTTTTTGTTTGCTGGCTTTCAACGCGACGATTTACATCGATCTTGGCGCCGGCAATATTTCCATCATCGAGCAGTTTCTGCTTTGGCTGGCCTTTGCTTTTTATTTGAAACGGCGATGGCTGCTCTTCAGCGTTTTCGTCGTGATCGCGGCAAGCTTCAAGCTCGTGCCCATTCTCTTTCTCGGGCTGTTATGGTTTGCCGATGAGAAAAAGAAATATTGGTATTTCGCCGGCGGTGGTCTTGCCTTTGGCGTGACGTTGCTCGCCTCTTATATCGTCGCGCCAACCTTGTTCGTGGAATTTGTTCGGGACTCCGTCGGACGCGCGGATTGGGAGCGCGGCATAGTCAATCCGTCATCGCTCGCTTTCTTCCGAGAAGCTCACGACTTGTTGGCGGCAAAGTTCGGAATCGTGGCGTCTCCGAAGATTTTGCGCGCACTTTTCCTTGTGCTGGTGGCAACAGTTCTATCGGCAACCTGGAAAGCTTATGTGGCTCTCAAACCCGTCCATGAAAAGCACAACGAGAAAACGCTGATATTCCTGGCGTGTTTGGTTTATGCTTTGGTGCTGCCAAGATTCAAAGATTACTCTTACATTATTTTGATTCCACCGGCTTATTTTATTCTCAAAAAAATGGGGGAGGGCAAAGCCACTTTGTTGATTCTCGCGACGCTTATTTATCCACCCAACCCGGTGGGCGGAATTTTGCCCTTGCCGGGTTTTGACTTGCTAGCCAGGTTATTTTCGAGCCATTATCCTTTGCTGATGGCCTATGGCGTGTGGGGATTGTATTTATATGACATTTTGCGGCGCAGCGCCAACTCATCGGAGCCGGAGAAAGAACCGGTGAGATCTGATAGCCGAACAAGAAAGGAGAGCACCCTTGGCAGGAACCAGCCAACCTCGCGCGTTAGTAGCCATTCCGACATTCAATGAAGCCGAGAATATTCGAGCCGCCATCAACCGTATTCTCGGACTCAATGACTCAGCCATCGAAATTCTGATTGTCGATGACAATTCACCGGACGGAACCGGTGAGTTGGTGGCAAGCTGGTCTGAGCAAGAGCCGCGGCTGCATCTCTTGCACCGTCCGAGCAAAATGGGATTAGGCACTGCGTATGTGGTCAGAACTCTCACAGAAAATAATGGCAAAATGATTAGAGGCAAAATTTAAAGCAAAATTCCGACTTCACTATCGGCCTATCTCAAATAGAGCACTTTTTGCTTTTGCACCTGCGTTTGCACTCTTCCGTCTGTCTCGGTTTGATATTTCAGCACCGCGAAATAAGTGCCGGTTGTCACCGATAAGCGCAAGCTGCTCAAGCCCTCCCACGCGAAGTCATGCTGCCCGGCGGTTTTTTCTCCTTCTATTATAGTCACCACCTCGCGGCCTTGCAGATCGAAAATCTTCAAAGAAATTCTGCCGCCGGCCGGCAGATCGACGGTGAACAAAGTCAATTCGCGAAAGGGATTGGGAAAATGGCGCAAGGCAAGCGAAGCCGGTGGCGACTCCGGCTCGGTTTCCGGCGCGGCGGCGCGAGCAAATTGAATGTGCAACCGATCCACGATGAGCTGGCGCTCCTCGCCGGCGTTGGTGAAAACGACTTTCACCTCGTGCGTGCCTGCGGCAATTTCTCTTTGAAAAATAAAATCTTTGTACACCGCCGAATTGACCGCGAAACCGGCCAGTTCGGTTTCATCGAGCCGCAGCGACAGGCGCGGCCAACTTTGGCGATATTCGCCCCGAGCGCGGATTTTGAAGAGATACGGCCCGGCTTGCGGGAAATCGAGCGGCACGGAAAGATATCCCGCCTCATCGAGATTCCAGCCGAGACGCTCGCGGCGGCCCACCGTCCGGGTTGGCACGCTCTCGGCTTCGATCCACTCGTCCATCACCACGACCGCGGTGCGCAGCGTTTGCGCCGCGACTTTCCACTCGCGGCGATCATTAGTCTGCGAAGAAACAATAACAGCATAATCCGTGTCCGGCGCCAGTCCGTCGATCACCAGCGCGTGCTCGGTGGCCAATTTATTGTCAATAAATTGCACGCGCGTGCCCTCGGGTTTTTGCAAATCGATCCGGCTATCCGCCGGCTCCGGCGTTGACCAGCGATAGCGCACCTCGCGAATATTGAGCTGCTCGCGGCGCCAGCCGAGTATTCTGCCCGCGCTGGTCACCGTGAGCGCCGTTGTCGCGCGCAACAAAGCAACGGCGTCCAAAGTATCCGCCGGCATGATCAAAACCGTTTCGCCGGTGGATTCAAAAATTCGGCCGGGCGCCAACACGCCGCGAATCGGATCAAACCAGGCGAGAGAAAAATATTGGCGTTCCGGCAGTTGCAAGCGCATCCGTCCGCCGCGGGCGTTGTACGCAACATATTCTTCGCCGGGCTTGGCGAGCAGCTCGGTTTGGCCGTCGCGCACGAGATCGCGGCGCGGCTGCAAATCCGGCCACGAGGTTTGCTCGCGAAAAAATTTGGCCAAGACGCCGTATTGCCGCGCCGCCTCGAGATCTTTGGCATTTTGCAGATCAAAATAAACCGGCGGCAGATCGAAGCCGGGATCATACGGATAATGGCCGTCGGGATCATAAAACGTGTGCTTGAAGCCGGCGACGAAAAAACCGCCGGCAGTAAAAATCGACCAGCCGCCGGTGCGCGTATAATCCGCGCCTTGCAGAATACCGTGATACGGATGCCGGCTCTCGGGCACGTGATAGCCGTACTCGCCGTTGACCACCGGCTTGTTGTAAATGCGGTCGGCGCGAACGGTGTCGGCGAGAAACTCGCCGGCGTCGCGCAGTTGGTGCATCACGTAGCCCAGCCACGGCTCGCTGGCAAATTCGCGATTGGTGTAGCCGTCACGCGGATGAATGGAAATCGGATGATCGAACGGATCGGCCGGCGCGATAGCTTCGGCCACCTGGCGATAAAGCGGCGGATTATAAAAATACGCCTGATAATCGCCGGCGAGTATCCAAAAAACATTGTAAGTGGCGCAGCGTGACACGACGTAAAGCACGAAGCGTTGATATTGCTCGGCCGACATTTTGCGCACTTCCTCCGACCATGCGAAGAACAGAATCGAAACCATGCCAACGCTGTCCGCATAAGCCACGCGCCGATCCACCCACTGAAAAAAAATCGGGTTCAAACGGTTGTAGTCGCGCGTGTCGGAATTGACTAGCTCGAACGGCGAGCCGCCTTCGTTGGTGCCATAATCATAACGATTGTTGATGACCATCGCATGATAAGCATTGAAACCTTGCGCAGCGCGCACGTTAACGTAATTTTTAAAATGCGGATTGAAGCCGACGCCATCGCTCATGCCGTCCCAATTCGTATCGCCCATGAGCAGAAACGGCGTGCCGTCGCTGTACTCGAATTGATAGGGCCGCGCTTTGCTGACGCGCACGAAGCCGCGTCGGGTTGACGGCAGCGCCTCGAACGAGCCGGAACTTCTCAGCTCGGCGTCCGCGCTCTCGGTGCGGTAATTCCAAATCCCGCGTTCGTTCGGCGCAAAACGCACGCGCCAGGTTTGGCCGCCGTCCCAAAATCCCGCCAACCGCAGCTCCTTGCCGGCCGGCGAAATAAAAACGCCGGTGACGCCGGCATCGAGATAGGGATTGTCGTACTGGCGCGAGGCCGAAAGCCGCACTTCAAACGGCGCGTAAAGCGGAACGGTTGCAGCCGTCATGTCCAGCTTTGGCAAGTCGCGGCGGGGAGTTTCTTGCGCGGGCATCGCCGAGTGCAACAGAACCGTCGCTAAAACGAGGCAGGCCGCAAACCGGCGATATGACAATAAAGGCGGTCCGGTTGAAACGAGGTGATCTTGATCTTGTGACATCGTCCTTGAAAGGGTTAAAGCACAGCCAATTGCGCTTGATTTTTTTGGCAAGAGGTGATGACAACAAAATGACTATACCGGCAAAAGTTAAATTTTGCGGGAAAAATTTTTAAAAAAGCAGCGTAGACAAAATTATTCAGCTATTATTTTTGTAAGCGGATTGAGCAGATAAAGCGGATTTCAAGAGTTTGTTATACTCGTTGCGGGTTGGAATGTGAGTCACTGCGAGTGGTATACCACTCGCAGTGGCGTTTTCAGAAAGAAACGGTGTCATCGCGAGGAGTCCCGTCTCGGCGGGAACGAAGCGATCGGTTAGTTCTAAGAGATTGCTTCGCTGAGAAACGCTCGCTCGAATGACAATTACAAACTAACCTGAAAAGAATATAGCAAGAATTATTAAACTGTGTTGGAAATAGTGAAACCCCCGGTACATTCAAAACCAAATTGTTATTTCCGATAAAGTCCATTATCCGCTCAATCTGCTTGATCCGCTTACAGCTTTTGTTTTGAGCGAAGCGTGAGCTGAATAATTATGGAGCTTTCAATCATTTATCACTAAGTACCGCTCAGTTTTGGGTATGTTTGAGTTGCGCTTTGGCAATATCCAGCAGCAGGTGGGGCTTGTCGGTGGAGATGAAATAGCGCCAGCGACGGCGGGTTTGGATTTGCACCCCCATGCCGCTGCGCGCGATAAAACCGAAAGTGCCGCGCATGTCGTAGCGGACGCCCCAGCCCAAAAAACGTGAGAAAAGATACGGCGCTTCTTCGATGCTTTCGATGTCCTGCCAACGCAGGCGTTTCCGGATCAGGGCAAAACCGAAGGAGATATCCGACTCGGTCAGTTCGATCGACAGGCGGCGAAACATCCAAATCATGACACTCAGCGCCAAGATGACGGCAGCCAACAACAACTTGGGCCACAGCGGCACGGATGGCACGGAAATCAGCAGCAACAACACCGCGAGATTGGAGACGAAGACGAAAAGGAGCAACAGCATGATCCACGACGCCATCGGCTGCGACTCGCGATAAAGAATATGCTGTCTTTGTTCAGCATTCATGGTCATTGCAAAGCAAAAAGCTGGAGAGCGGATCGGGCAGATCGTCGCTTTTGTTTTTATCCGTTCTATCCGCTGAATCCGTTTACTTGGTTGATGCTCAAAATTGCCGTTTCTCCGTCTTCCGCCGGCGTTCGCCAATAACATCCGTGTTCTTTGGCAGTTGTTCAGTGACGGCGGGTTTGAGGGGTTCTTCCTGCTGCTCGAACTGTGAGGCGACTTTGTGGACGAACTGCACGACGTCGTCGTGGGGGTTCAAGGCCATCGCTTGTTCGCTGCACACCATCGCCGCGCCGGGATTGCCGCGCATCACATAGGTAAAAGCCAGGTTCGACCAAAAGCGTTCGTTGGCCGGCTCCAAACGAACGGATTTTTTCATGAGCGCCAGGCCTTTGGCATGCATGCCGCGCTCGTCCGACATTTTGCCCATGTAATGAATGGCCGCCGGGTGATCCGGATGCCGTTGATAGAGCCGGCGGATCAATTGCCACGCTTCTTCCTGCCGCTCTTGCAAGCAAAGGCAGTTGGCGAGCTGCACGTGATGCTCGACGCCGTCGTCGTCGAACGCAATAGCCCGCCGCAGATACTGCTCGGCCGTTTTCAATTTCCAGATGCCGATTTGCAGCCGGCCGACGTATTCACAAACGACGGCGCGCGCCGTAACCGGCAGGCTGTCGTCTTGAATGATGTCTTCAAAAACCGCCATGGCTTTTTTGATTTTGCCCGACTCCCAATACCGCTCGGCTTCGGCGAAACGATGATCATCTCGGCGCATTATATCCTACCCTTTCGTTGAATTCATGACATTCAAAAAGATACAAGATCAACGACAATTTGCAAGAAAAACTTTGCAAAATTTTACGGGTGTGAAGTTTTTGCAATATTATTTTTTTAACCGCTAATGAACACGAATAGACGCGAATATTTTTATTCACTACGCATGCAAAGGGCATCCGGCCCGACCGTTGCGGTTTGGCGCAAGATGCCCTTTGTCTTTAGGGTTAAGGATAGTGTGGAAGCAATTTGCAAATGGCAATTATACTCGTTTAGGTTTAAAGTTGTAGTCATTGCGAGGCGCTTTTTGCCGAAGCAATCTCCTGGTTTTTTAAAAGATTGTTTCGCTGCGAAGCGCTCGCAATGACATCACAAACTAACCTGAAATAAGTATGGCAAGAATTGCAACAGCATCACGAGCACCCGCTCGTCGAGCCGCAGTTGGTGCATTTGTAGCAACTGCCGCTGCGCACCATGACGCTGCCGCAATCGTGGCACGGCGGCGCGTCGGATTGGCTCGCAAAAATTTTCTGCTCGAGTTCGCGCGCGGCGCCGTTGCGCGATGCGGCTTTGGCAGCCGTGCCGTTGGCTTTTTCTTCCACCGGCTCCGCGAGCACCTGCGACCGTTCTTCCTCCGGCAAAAATTTCAACGCCAGCCAGCGGAAGATGTAATCCATGATGCTCTTCGCAATTGGAATCTGCGGATTGTTGGTGAAGCCGGAGGGTTCGAAGCGCGTATGGGTAAACTTCCGCACGAACACGTGCAGCGGCACGCCGTATTGCAGCGCCAACGAAATGGAGGTCGCAAACGAATCCATCAAGCCCGAAACCACCGAGCCTTCTTTGGCCATCACCACAAAAATTTCGCCCGGGGCGCCGTCTTCGTACATGCCGACGGTGATGTAACCCTCGTGGCCAGCAATGCTAAATTTGTGCGTGATGGAATTGCGCTCATCCGGCAAGCGGCGGCGGGCGGGCTTGACGGCAGTGGCAGTAGCAGTGGCAGTTGCAGTAGTGCTAGTGCGACTGCCACTGCTACTACTGTTGCTGCTGCTCTCCAATTTTGTCGACAGCGGCTGCGTGCGCTTGCAACCGTCGCGATAAATCGCAATCGCTTTCAATCCGAGCTTCCACGCCTCAAGATAGGTGCTCGCAATATCCTCCGCAGTTACGTCGTTCGGCATGTTGACGGTTTTCGAGATCGCACCGGAAATGAACGGCTGCACGGCTGCCATCATGTTGACGTGGCCCATGTAATGAATCGAGCGCGTGCCGTTCGCCGGCTTAAAGGCGCAATCGAACACCGGCAAATGTTCCGGCTTCAACCCCGGCGCGCCTTCGATCGTATCATTCTTGTCGATGTGTGCCAGAATCGCTTTGGCTGGTTCCGGCGCATAACCCAGCTTGCGCAAGGCTTCGGGCACGGTCTGGTTGACGATCTTCATCATGCCGCCGCCGACCAGGCGTTTGTATTTCACCAAGGCGATATCCGGCTCGACGCCGGTGGTGTCGCAGTCCATCATGAAGCCGATGGTTCCGGTCGGCGCCAGCACCGTCACCTGCGCATTTTTATAGCCGTACTCGCTGCCGAGGGCATACGCGTCTTCCCAAACTTTTTTGGCGGCTTGGAAAAGCTCTGAAGAAATCAGGGCGCGATCGATCTTGCTCACGTGTTCGCTATGCTTCTTGATGACGTTGAGCATCGGCTTGCGATTAATCTCAAAAGCCGGGAACGGGCCGAGCTTGCTGGCAATGAGCGCCGAGGTTTTATAGGCTTGCCCGCACATCAGCGCGGTAATCGCTGCCGCGTAAGCGCGCCCGGCCTCGCCGTCATAAGGAACACCGGCGGCCATCAACAACGCGCCGAGATTGGCGTAGCCCAAGCCCAGCGTCCGATAAATGTGGCTGTTGCGCTCGATCGCCGGCGTTGGGTAGCTGGCGTTGCTGACAACAATCTCTTGCGCGAGAATGCTGAGGTGCGAGGCGTGCTTGAATGCTTCGACATCAAGCTCGCCGCTCTCTTGGCGAAACTTCATGAGATTGAGCGAAGCGAGATTGCACGCGGTGTCGTCGAGAAAAACGTACTCGCTGCACGGGTTGCTGGCGTTGATGCGACCGCTGTTGGAGCAGGTGTGCCACGTGTTGGTCGTGGTGTCGAACTGCATGCCAGGATCACCGCACAACCATGCGGCCTCGGCAATTTGGTGCATGAGATCGCGCGCGCGATAGGTTTCCATCGTCTCGCCCGTCGTGACCGCGCGGGTTTGCCAAACGCCGTCGCTTTCCGCCACGCGCATGAACTCGTCGGTCACGCGCACGCTGTGATTGGCGTTCTGAAAGAAAATCGAATTATAGGCCTCGCCGTTGAATGAGCCGTCGTAACCGGCGTCGATCAGCGACCACGCCTTTTTCTCTTCGCTGGCTTTGCAATTGATGAACTCGACGATGTCGGGATGATCGGAATTTAAAATGACCATCTTGGCGGCGCGGCGCGTTTTGCCGCCGCTTTTGATCACGCCGGCGAACGCATCGTAGCCGCGCATGAAGCTCACCGGGCCGCTGGCGGTGCCGCCGCTCGACAATTTTTCTTTGGACGAGCGCAGCGCCGAGAGATTCGAGCCGGTGCCCGAGCCCCATTTGAACAGCATGCCTTCGGTCTTGGCCAATTCGAGAATCGATTCCATCCGGTCTTCCACCGAATTAATGAAACACGCCGAGCACTGCGGCTTCTCCTCGATCCCGCAATTGAACCACACCGGGCTGTTGAATGCCAATTTTTGATTCACCAACAGGTGCACCAACTCTTCATAGAAAATATTGGCGTCGTCAAGCGTGGCAAAATAGCCGCCGCGCTCTCCCCACTTGCGAATGGTGCGCGCGACGCGGTCGATCAGTTGCCGCACGCTGGTCTCGCGGTTGGGGGTGCCGAGCTTGCCGTTGAAATACTTGCTCACCACCACAGTCGTCGCCATTTGCGACCAGGTGGCCGGCGCTTCCACGTCTTTTTGCTCGAAAACTTTTTCGCCCTTTTCGTTGGTAATGACGGCGCTCCGTCGTTCCCAGGTTAGCTCGTCAAAAGGATGGCGCGTCCCGGTGGTAAAAAGGCGGTTGAGGGTAAGGCCTTTGCCCTTTTCTGTTGGAGCCGGCCTGGAGATTGGTTGAGAAATGACCCCGTAATTATTGGCCCCGTCATCCGTGACTTGAGCACTGACTTCGAGGTTGTCAAAACTGGGGGACGATTGCAGCTTTGAGGCCATGTGCTTTCCTCCGTGAAAGGCGTCTGTACGCTTCGGGTGCAAAGATCCGTCTCCGTCTGGTCGCGCCGCAGCGAGCGAATTTGCACGAAGGCCAGCAACGCAGTGAATGTTCTCATCCCGATTTTTCTTGAAATAACATAATATGAAGATCGGGACATTGTTGCCGGGGTACAATATAAGTCGCCAATTTGTAATAATCAAGGAAAATCTTTAAAAAACTCAAGATATTGTATATTTTTATTGCAGACACCCAATAGGTTGATATTTAAATGGTGTTTTAAAAGTCACCGTCTAGCTAAAATTCTACGCGCACGTTTTGGCTTTTCGGTGTTTTCGGCCGTTTTTCCTGGGTGCTGAAACGGCAATATCGAATATTATTTTATGAAATAATTCTTGCTTTCGCACACAAAACTTATTATCATTCAAACGCTGTTTTTCTCGAAACAGTTTTTCGCCGATCGGCGGGGACTTGTCTACAATACGGCGAGACTGGCTTGTTGTGCAAAACTTTGCTGAGCGAGGAAGAAAGATGGCAGATACCAATCCAATTGCCCCAAAAGAACAACGGCCTCAGCCTCATTCCGAGCGCGCGAGGCCGGCTTATCGCTTACCGAATATTCCTTGGTTGCGCCTGCGCTTCAGCCTCATCGCGCAGCAAGAAGCATATCTGCCGGCCTACAAAGGCTCGCTGCTGCGCGGCGCTTTTGGCCATGCCTTGCGCCGTACCGTTTGCGTGATGGGACCGCAGCAGCCCTGTCCCACCTGCATGCTGCGCAAGCAATGCGCTTATCCACGCATCTTCGAAACGCTGATTGAGCCTGGAGAACCCGTACCCCGTTTCCTACGCGGCCTGCCCACTGGACCACAGCCATACATTTTTGAACCCTTCGACGAGCGCCGTCTCTACCGCCCTGGTGAATCTCTGCCATTCGATTTCATTCTGCTCGGACAAGCCATCGAGCTGCATCCGTTTGCGATTTTCGCAGTTTCGCAGATGGCCGAGCAAGGATTGGGATTCAAGCGGATGCCGTTTCGATTGGAAAAGGTGTTTTGGCAAAAGGCCAATTGGAAAGATCCAGCGGAAGAATGGCGGCTGCTTTACGATGGCGCCAGCAAACGCCTATTAGAAACTCCGGCGCCACAATTGATTAACCCCGATCTTCCTTCGATTTCTATAAAGGAGAATCGGGGCGAACTGGCCAACGAGCCAACAGACAAACCGCCCCACCGTCTAACAGTCAACTTCGTCACCTCCACCCGCTTGAAGTTCAACAATGATCTCGCCATCAATTTCAACTTCCGGATGCTCGTCTTTAAAATGATACGCCGCGTGTTGGAGCTGGCGCATTTTCATGTCCCCGGCGCGAGCATTGACTGGGAATTTCATGATTTGCTGGTTGCCGCCGACGCCGTGAAAATCACGCAGCGCAATTTGCGCTGGGTCGATTGGGAGCGCCGCAGCAATCGCCAGAAAACTGAAATGATGATGGGCGGCTTCGTCGGCGAAATGGTCTTAGAAGGCGATCTCGCGCCGTTTGAGGAATTGTTGAGTATTTGCGAGGTGGTGCACGTGGGGAAGGGATGCGTGTTTGGGAATGGGAAGATTGAGATAAACGGCAAACAGCAAAAAGAAAACAGCAAGCCTTCCGAGGCGCGGGATATTTAACAGGAAGGGATGACGGTATGTGGTATCTTTATCTCGATGAAAGCGGCGATTTGGGGTTTGATTTTGTTCACAAGAAGCCGTCCAACTTTTTTACTGTTACCATTCTCGTTGTTAAAGGAATCGAACACAACCGCGTGCTTATAAATGCAGTAAAAAAGACTGTTGAGAGGAAACTCAATCCCCGTGGCAAGAGGCATAGAATTGTCCCTGAACTCAAAGGACATGGAGCGACTATTGCAGTGAAGGAATATTTTTATAAGCAGGTGGCTGTAATCCCCTTCAACTTATTTGCCGTCACACTTGACAAAAGGCAGGCCATCGACAAATTCACTGAGGAAAAACATCGCATCTACAACTATATTTCCAGACTGGTTCTCGATGCGATTCCATTCGAGGATGCTCAAACCCGTGTCAAATTGATCATCGATAAAAGCAAGAACGTGCCACAAATACAGGAATTCAATGCTTCTGTGATTAACCAACTCTTGGGAAGATTGCATCCTCAAATTCCTGTCGATATTGAGCATCTTTCATCAGTTGAGAACTATGGCCTGCAAGCAGTGGATATTTTTTCTTGGGGAATTTTTCGGAAATACGAGCTGCAGGATTTTGAATGGTTTGATATATTTAAGGAAAGAGTGCAATATGACAACCAGCATCCCTAAAATAAAAATGAGCGTGCCCTGCAAACCGGTTCGCCAAGGCTCTTAACCGCCGATGGCAGAAAACACCTTGGACAATCTGCAGTGGTCTTACCGCTCAAAAGTAAATATACTCTTTACTAAGAAAAAAATCAAGTCTTTTTTGTGGCATTTCTGAAAACTATGTCCGTCCAATCCTCATCGCATCGCGCCATCCTCATCGCCACGCTCGGCTCTGAGGCGCAGGTGATCACGCTGACGCTGGAACTGCTGCTCTCGCAAGGTTACAACATCAGCGAATTGGTTGTCGTGCATACTTTGCCCGAACAAGAGCCGGTGCGCTCCGCGCTCGGAAGATTGCACGAGTTTTTCGGCGAGTCTCGCCACGAAGCGTTTCTCTTCCGCACCGTGTTGATTCGTGCGCCGGAGCCGATCGCAGATCTCGTCACCGAGGATGAGGTTGGCGCCCTGTTTCGCACTCTGTACCGCGAGGTGCTCGCCGCCAAACGTGCCGGCAAAACCGTGCATCTCTCCATCGCTGGCGGCCGCAAGACCATGGCGGTTTATGGCATGGCCGTCGCACAAATGCTCTTTGATGATGACGATCGCCTTTGGCATCTGCTCTCCACCGGCAAAATTCTGGAAGAGAAGCGCATGCAATTGCAACCCGGCGACGAGGTGAAGCTCATCACCATTCCGGTGTTGCGCTGGAGTGCGGTCTCGCCGGTGCTCACGGATTTGGCGCGGCACGACGATCCGTGGGAAGCTTTGCAGGAGCAACGCCAACTTCGTCATCGCGCCGAATGGCAACGCAAGAAAGATTTTGTCGAGCGCGTTCTCACCCGCGCCGAACGTGAGGTGGTCGAGCTTTTGGTGCGCGAAGGCCTGAGCAACGAGGCCATTGCCCAACGCCTCCACCGCAGCGTCCGTACGGTTGGCAATCATCTCAGCCACGTTTACGACAAGCTGCACGAATTTCTCGGCTTCCGCGATGATGTGCCGACCGACCGGCAGGTGGTGATTGCGGAGCTCGCGCCGGTGTTTTTGTTGGATCTGCCCCACGCCCCACGATAAATCATGGGGCAGAGAAATGGAAGGACGCTAAAGCGCCCTAAATCTAAAATCATAGCGCCATTTATGGCGCTTGCATATTTTAGCCCCGTGATTGATCACGGGGTGATCGTTGGAATCATCATAACCAGAAAGGAGGGTCACATGCCCTATTGGCGTTTGCATTATCACGGGATCTGGTCGTGCAAAAATCGCGCGCCGTTGATCACCCCGGAATTGGAGCCGAAGCTCTATGAATATCTTCGTGGCAAAGGCCTCGAATTGGGCGCGATCATGCACGAGGTTGGCGGCATCGAAGATCACACGCACATCGTTTTCTCATTGCCGCCGAAATACGCCATCGCCGAATTTATCGGCAAGCTCAAAGGCGCGAGCTCGCATTGGGTGACACACGTGTTGAAACACCCCGGCGAATTTGATTGGCAGCGGGGATATGGCGTGCTCTCGTTTGGCGACAAAAATTTGCCGACGGTGATTGCCTACGCCCACAATCAAAAAGAGCATCACCAGCAACAAACGATCCACGAGGCGATGGAAAAATGGAGCGAGGAGGAGGATGGGGTGGTGGTGTATTTGGACGGAACGTGATCGCCCTATGACCGCCCCACGACAAGACAAGCCCCACGCCGAGGCATGGGGCTAAAATATGTAAGGACGCTAAAGCGCCCTCGGATTTTAGCATCATTTATGATGCTTTCATCTCTTAGCCCGATGATTCATCGTCGGGCGATCTGACGCTCGTACAAAAATGAGTCAAATGACTCAGGCGAATGTGTGAATTATTCCTTAAATTTATTGCAAATCATCAAAATTAAGGAGATCCGTATGCAAAAAATCTCGGTCGTTTTAGAAACAATCACCCCATTGTTTTTGGGTGGCGCTGATCCGCGTGGCAAGCCGGAATTGCGCGCCCCCTCCGTGCGCGGCGCGCTGCGCTATTGGCTGCGCGCGTTGTTGGGAGGCGTTTATGGAGATGATCATCGAGGTCTGCAAAAGATTAAACAAAAGGAAACTGAAATTTTTGGCGATACCAACTCGGGATCTAATCTGGTTTGCCAAATGCGAGAACTGCATCAAATTACAGGAATCCCTTTGCAACTGGATCAGAAAAACCGCCCAGGAGAAACGTATTTGCTATGGGCCAACAGCACCAAGGACGGGACTCGAAAATATTTAAATGAAACAAGCTTTGAGCTTTTTCTCAAGCCTCGTATCGGCGGCACAATGAACGCACAGAATTTCAATCTCGTTGCGGCAAGCCTGTGGCTGTTGCTTTATTTTGGCGGACTGGGAACGCGCTCACGTCGACTGATGGGGAGCTTGAGAGTCAATGCTGTGAAAAATTGGCCTGACGACTTGCCGTCGCTTGATTTTAAATGTGATGAGCCAAATGCACTCGCCGAAAGGCTGGCGAGCTCGATTAAGCAATTGCGACGGTTATTGCCGGTTGAAACTCATGCCAAGTTTAGCAGCTACAGTGAATTCGACATTTTTCACCCCGATCATACTGCGATTTACGTTTGGAATCAAAAGAAATCGGTTCAAGAGCTTGTCGAAGATTTTGGCAATGATCTGCAAAAAAAGCGTTTACGCACTCCCCCCGATTACCAAGCGGTTTTGGATGTCATTCACGGCAAGAAAAGCTCGACAGAACTGTTGAGGCCTGGCTTTGGCCTGCCTTTACAATTTTTCTTTCGGTCAGAGTTTGAACGAATTCTCAAAGAGAACGGGGTGCCACATAACGATTCACTTCAAAAAAGGAAACTCAGGCCAAAAGCAACCGCGACGCTTGAGCCATGGCGACGAGGCCGCGAAGATGACGAAAGCAAACAAATGAGCCGTCGCGCCTCTCCGGTTCATTTTCATGTTACCGCGTTGAATCATGATTACCACACCGTCGTTGCCACCTTCTTCAAGTCGCGTTTCTTGCCTGACCGCACGCAAATTCGGGTCAAACCTGGAGATCGTGATCAGAAGCCTTGGGCGCTGGATTTCGGCGGTTATGATTTAGTTGAAGCGTATTTTCAAGAGAAAGAAAAAGAACAAGAGGTTTATCGGTTGGATTTCGCCAACAGCGAGGTGAAAGCATGAATTCTCATGACACCCTCCTCCTCTTCTCCCTCGGCCCGGTGCAATCCTTTATCGCCGAGGCGCGCCGGACGCACGATCTGTGGGCGGGTAGCAAAATTTTGGTGGACGTAACGCGCGCTGCCATCGCCACCATCGATCCGGCCGGAAAAAATCTGGTCTTTCCGGCGCATGTCGAGGCGCACAAACAGAAAAGCATTCCCAATGTCTTTGCCATGCTCGTGCCTTTTGATAATGCTGAACAGCTTGCCCAGGCCGCTCGCGAGGCCGCGCAGAAAAAACTGCGGGAAATCGCTCAAGAGGCTTTAAAGCGATTAAGCGGCGTCAGCCCGGACGAAGTGTTTGACAAAATCTGGAACCGGCAGCTCGAACGCCATCTCGAATGCAATTGGGTGGCTTGCAAAAGCATTGCCGGCGAATCGCACGGCAAATGGTACGAACGCGCGCGCCGCGCTTTGGAAGCCCGCAAGCGTACCCGCAATTTTCCGGAGGCGGAAGAATCCGGCATGAAGGATTCTCTCAGCGGGCAGCGTTCGGCTTTGTTCACGGCGCCATTTACCAATCCAAAGAAATTTTGGGAAGCGGTGCAAAAGCAGCTTGACAATAAATCTATTTTGCAAGCGAAAGGCCGCGAACGTCTTGATACCCTCGGTTTAGCCAAGCGCTTTTCGCGATGGCCGCAAGAAGTGGATCATTTTCCATCGGTCAGCAGCGTTGCCTCGGCGCTTTTTCTCCAGCAAGCAAAGAACGATGCCCCCGGTGCGCTGGCAGAATTTGAGCGAGCGCTTGATGATCTCGAAAAACAGAAAATCATTTTTGCCTTGCCGAATTTCAACAATGCGCTCGCCGCTTTGCCGGATTGGCATCATGATGGTTATTATTTTTACGAAGAGCGGCTCCGTGACAAAGTCGTCGAGTATGAGATGGGAGAAACGCCCTCGTCGGCGCAACAACGCGCTTTGCATGCTGCGCAAACAAAACTTGCAAACTTACGAAAAAAAGTTGACTATCCGCTCTCGAGTTACTACGCCATTTTGATGATGGACGGCGACAGCATGGGGCGGCGCGTCAGCGACTGCGACAAGATCGAGCAACATCGACAACTGAGCGAAAAGATGGAGGACTTTGCCCGCTTCGTCACTAAGTTGAAGCCCGCTGGCAGCGCCGTGATTTATGCCGGCGGTGACGACGTGATGATGCTCCTGCCGCTGCGCCACGCGCTGGCGGTCGCTCAGCAATTGCGCGACGAATACGTGAAGCTCTTTAACGAATGGGCTTCGGAAGCCTTTGGCGCAGAAAAAGCCGAAACAATTCGCTTCACCTGCAGCGCCGGTCTTGTCATCGCCCATCATCTCTCGCCGCTCGATGCCGTTTTGCAGGAAGCGCGAGCCGCGGAGAAACGCGCCAAGAATTTATACGACCGCGACGCGTTGGCGATCACTGTTCTAAAACGCTCAGGCGAACCGGTGCAGGTCGGCGCCAAGTGGAAAGCAAAGTGGGAAGTCGGCAGCGAAAAAACCGTGGAACTGATTTTAGATTTTGTGCAGCTTTTTGAGGAAAAAGAAAACGGCTTGGCGGCAAAATTTCCTTATGACGCCGCGCAAGAGGCCGGCGCTTTGATGGAAATCGACACCAAAGCTCATGAAGCCTTGCTGCGACGTTTGCTCAAACGACACGGCCCGAAAATAAATGACCACGAAACACGGGCCAATCGGCTCGCCACTCTTTCTAAAGGATTGCCCGGCGGTCCCGTCGAGCTCGCCAACTGGCTTTTACTCGCGCGTTTTATCGCGCAAGGAGGAAATGACTGATGCGACTCTTTATCGAACCCAACGACGTGTGGCTGTTTCGCGACGGCCGGCCGTTCGACGTTTACGCCGGACATCGCGCGCGCACGCTTTTTCCGCCATTCCCAACCGTCGTGCAAGGGATGATTCGCTCGGCGCATTTGGCGTTTTGCGGCGTGCGGCTCGATGACTATTTGCACGGCAACGCGCCGAAGGAAATCATCGAAGCGATCGGTGCGCCAAGTACCGCCCCGCCTTTCAAATTGCGCGGGCCGTTTGTCGCTAAACGCGACGCAAATCGGCAAACGCAAAGATTTTTCCCACGGCCGGCAGAGGCGTATTTGATCGATTCAAGTTACCTCGCTCTCAAACCCAGAGAGCCGGAAACAAATACGCTTTCCAATATTCCGGACGGCCTGCACTCGCTCTATCCGGCGCGGGAGCCGAAAGAAAAATCTTCCGGCAAAGTCAGCGGCCTCGATGATTGGTGGCCGGAGACCGTATTGCAAAAATACTTGCGTGACGGCGAAGTCGCACAGGCCGAGCTGCGCCAAGCCGCCAGCGGAAAAAAGACGGACAACCTCGATTCGCCGATTTCCATTTGGAAAAACGAAAACCGTTTCGGCGTGCATCTGCAATCCGACATTCGCCGGCCACGCGACGGCTTTCTTTACGAAATCGAATATGCGCGCTTGGAAGACGGTTTTGGCCTCGAAGTCGAAGTGCAGGGACTGCCCGATGAACGATGGCCGCAAACGGGAATGGTTCGTCTCGGCGGCGATGGCCGCGCCGCACGGTTTACAAGATTGGACGGCCCGCTCACTTTGCCGTCCGTCGATACTGTCGGCAATAAAACGAAAATCTATTTCGCCACGCCAGCTTATTTCGCCGGCGGCTGGAAGCCAAAGAATTGGGCGAATTTTTTTGCAGGCCATGCCGAATTGGTGGCGGCCGCTCTCGACAAGCCGCTTGCCGTCGGCGGCATCGATTTGGCCAATGCGGAAAAATCCACCCACAGCGACAAAGCCGCGACCGATATGCACAAGCCGGCGCGGCGTTATGTTCAGGCCGGCAGCGTCTATTTTTTTGCAGACAGCTTAAAATTAAAAGAAGACGTTTTGGGCGTCACCGACGACGGCCAGAACCTTGGTTTCGGACAAATTATTTTCGGGAGATGGTAACATGTTTACAGCAGCGAGAATGCTTTATCTCTACGTCGAAACGCCTTTGCACGCCGGCACCGGCCGCGGCCTGGGCGCGATCGATTTGCCGATTCAACGTGAGCGCATCACCGGCTATCCCATCGTGCAAGCCAGCGGGTTGAAAGGCCGGTTGCGCGCCGAATGCTACGAACGCTTCCGGCAAACCGATTTTCCGGCCCAGCAACAACTCTTTCTGCAAGAGTTGATTCAAGAAGGAATGAAGGAAGGAAAAAATCTGGAAGTCGGCGAGCTTCGCAAAGAAGCTGAAAAAAAAGCAGCGCGCCGCGCCGATCAAAAATTCGGCTTGGAAGCCGCCTTCGGTCCGGATACCGACAATGCCGACGAGCATGCTGGTGCGGTTTCTCCCGGCGATGCGTGTTTGCTGCTCTTTCCCGTGCGCTCGCTCGCCGGCGTGTTTGCGTGGACAACCAGCATCGACGCGCTGTCACGCTTTTGGCGGCATGCCAATATGGTCGGCATGCCCAATCGTTTGAAAATGAAGCAAGGCAATCAGGAAGTTGAAATCGCCATGAAATTACCGCCGGCGCCGGCAAAAGACGAAGCGTGGATTGCTGAGCCGATTGGTCAAGCCGAAGTAGTGGCCGGCGGCAAAATCGTTTTGGAAGAATTCACCTTTACACCCAAAAGCGACCATCAGGATTTTGTCAAAGGGCTGGGAACCTGGCTGGCGCAACATGCGCTGCCCGAGGGCGAAGCTTATCAGTATTGGCGCGACGCCTTGCCCAAGCGCTTGGTGATTTTGCCCGAAGACGCTTTCCGCGATTTCACCCAATTTTCAACGGAAGTCGTGACGCGCATCAAGATCAAGCAAGACACCAAAACCGTCGAGCAAGGCGCGTTGTGGACGGAAGAAAGCTTGCCGACCGACACGCTGCTTTACGCGCCGCTGATGGCGACCGCGCCGCGAACCGGAAAAAATAATCTGGTCGATGCCAACAAACAAACCGCAATGAGCATGTTGCAGCTCGTGGAAAGCTCACTGCCGCGCCAGCACATTCAACTCGGCGGCGATGAAACCGTGGGCCGCGGCACCGTGTGTTTGCGCTTCGGGTCCGTTCATCAATTCACGACGAATCAGAAAGGAAACTGATATGTCCAGTCAACTGCAAACCATCGAGCAAGAACGCGCCAAAAGTGCGTGGCAGAAAATTCAGGCCGTTATCGCGGAAAGCGAGAAACTGCAAGACAAAGATAAAATCGAGAACTTCAAGAAAAAATACAGCGGCCTCGCTCGCAGCATGCCGGCGATGATTCAGAATGCGGGCATGGGGCAGGCGCTGGCCTTTTTGCGCGCCAAAGACAAAGGCAATAAAGGCCAACCCAACAAGAAGCTCACTGCGGAATGGTTGTTTTATTGCCATCTTTCCACTTGGATTCACGATCAAAATAAAACGCAAGGCATCGGCGAAAGCGGTTTGCTCGAATGGCTCATCAAACAAACCAGCGAGCAGTACCGGCAAATCACCGCCGAAATCATCGGCTATCTGCGCTGGCTGAAGCGTTTTGCCGAGGCAGAATTGCCCGAGCCGGAAGCCGGAGGTGACCGATGAGTCTGAATCATTTGCCGTTATCTCGCGATACCCGCGCGGCGTTTCCGGCTTTTGCCGACAAAGCCAACAATCCCGGTTTGATTTTTGACCGCTATACCGCCTATTGGGAAGATTGGACGTTGGAACCTAAAAAGAGAATGGATCCTCCCAACCCCAAATTCGCCACGTTGGATAGAATTGCACGCGTCGCCTGCGATGCTCGGCTTCTCGCCGCGTTATCGAAACGGCAGAAGCAACTCTTCGATACATTGAAGGCCAAAACGTTCGACGCGCATCCCGAATGGCGCTTCATCACCGGACTCGGCAGCCATAGCCCGTTGGAAGTCGGTTTCACTTTTCATCGGCTCTACGGCATACCGATAATCGCCGGCAGCAGCTTGAAAGGCTTGACGCTGGCCTATGCGAAATACGGTTTACAGATTAAAGACGACGAACTTGAGTTGATTTTCGGCTCGCAGGAACGCGCCGGTGCAGCGATTTTCTTCGAAGCGCTGCCCATTGGTATTCCACAACTCGAACTCGACGTGATGAATCCTCATTACCCGGATTGGTATCAAAAACAAGAGCCGCCGGCCAACTGGCAAAATCCCATTCCGGTTTTCTTTTTGACGGTTGGCAAAGAGACCGTGTTTCGTTTCGCCGTCGGCGGGCGCGGCAAAGACGGCGAGGCAGCGAAAGTCAAAGCTCATGATTGGCTAAAAGAAGCTTTGCGCGAAATGGGCGCCGGCGCGAAAACCTCTGCCGGCTATGGTTGTTTTTCGTCTGTCACTTCGCAGGAGGTTGAAGTGGTCAAACAACGTTCAGCGCAAATGGCTTCTCAACCGAAACCTGCTCCCAAAGCCACGGCCAATCCACCTGCACCTCAGAAAAAGACGACCAGCACAGCGCCGGCTGGAACTGCAACTCCGCGGCCTGTTGCCAAACCGATTCCGAAGATTCGCCCCGGTGACAAGCTCCGCGCCGAGTTGTTCAAAATCGACGCCGGCCAATATCATGTCCGCTTGCTCGAAAAAAACATTGGCCGCGAGCTTGGCTTCACCGGCTCGTATTTGCCCATTCAAGTCGGCGACACTGTCGAAGTGCGCGTCAAAGCCACCTCCCCGGCCGGCGACGAAATCACCAAAATCGAATTCGTGAAAAAAATCAACAAATGACGATCAGCATGCCGCTTCGGCGGCATTCCACCTCTCAGCCCGATGGTTCACCATCGGGCGGCAAGGATTTTTATGACTCTTCTCAACCTCTCCCATCCCCTCACCGCTTCGCAGCTCGAACGCCTCGAAGCCTTGAGCGGAAAGAAAATCGCCGAGGTCAAAAATGTGCCGGTGCATTTCGACGCCGCCAAACCCTACCCCGAGCAAATCGTGGCGCTCGTCGAGGGCATCGGCCTCACCCCGCAGCAGTGGCAGAACGAGCCGATCCTGCTCAACCCGCCCTCGTTCAATTTCATCGCCATCGCCCTGCTGGCGGAGCTGCACGGCCGCATGGGCTATTTTCCGCCATGTTTGCGGCTGCGTCCGATTGCCGGCAGCCTGCCGCCGCAATTCGAAATCGCGGAAATCATCAACCTCAACGAAATCCGCGAACAGGCGCGGCAACGTCGTTGAAACAACAAAATTCCATTAGCCGCCTTCAGGCGGCTTCCACTTTTTAGCCGCGGGATTCATCCCGCGGCGATGGAGGATTATATGCGCTCGCATCGCATTCGTGACGTCATGACCTTGTTCTTCGATCCCCGCGTCTTCCCGTTGTTCATCGTCGGCTCGCTCGCCCTGGCCGCCGCCGGCAACGGTGTCTATGCGCTGCTCGTCGACTGGCTCGGCGACGAGCCGCACGATCATTTGGCCATTCTCGTCGTCGCGCTTCTGGTTTTGCTGCTGGCCGCTGTCCTGCTTTCCGCCATTTTGCGGCTGCTGCGCAAACAGGAGGTGGTGATCACCAACCAGCCCAATCCCCAAAAGCGCCGCGGCCTGATTTTTCTCGTCAGCCAGAAAGACACCCTCGCCAAAGCTTTTGCCTATCATCAGCCGGCACTTTCTCATTGCTGGCTGATTTCCTCGGCAGAGATGTTGAACGTTGCCAATGAATTCAAAGCCGAGCACGAAGCCGAAATCCACGCCATGCCGGTCAAGATCATCAACGATCCGTTCGACTGGCAAGAGACCAAACGCCTGATCGACGAAATCTATCAGTCGCGGCCGGAAGGCTGGGACGAGCGTGACATCATCACCGACTTTACCGGACTCACCAAGCCGGCCTCGATGGGCGCCATTCTCGCGTGCCTGATTCCCGGCCGGCCGTTGGAATATGTTCCGGCGCTGTACGAAAACCGCGGTGACCGCCGCGTCGCCATTGCGCCCGGCGATCCCATCGAGATCAGCCTGGATTATGGTGCGGAATTGCTCAAAAAATGAGCAGACTGGCGATTCTCCCGGCATGATCGGGGTAAACCCCATGTCAAGCGCGGTGCAAGCCGGCATGGCCGTTTACAACATCGGGGCGTGACGGTCAAAGGGTTTTTCACTTGCCACTTACAACGCGGAGAACTTTATGGCAACACTTTACCTCATCGAACAAAACAGCGTCCTGCGCAAAACCGGCGACCGCCTGTTGCTCTGCAAAAAATCTTCCGGCAAAGGCGGCGGCCCGCGCATGGACGACATTTTGCTGGACCTGCCTTGCGCCGACGTTGACCACGTCATGCTCTTTGGCAACGTGCAAGTGACCACGCAGGCCTTGCAGGAAATGTTGGAGCACGGCATCGAATTCGCCATCTTCACCTTTTCCGGCAAACTGCTCGGCCAGCTCACCCCGCCGCAGACCAAAAACATCCCGCTGCGCATCGCCCAGTTTAGAAAGCACGACGACCCGGATTTTTGCCTGCGCCTGGCCAAAGCCGTCGTGCGCAACAAAATCGGCAACGCCGCCGGCATGTTGCGGGAGCATCGCAAAAATCACCCCGACAGCATGGCAAGCGCGGAAATTGACGCCATCGAAACTCTGGTCGGCCGCGCGGAGAACGCCGCCAATCTCGATTCCCTGCGCGGCTACGAGGGCAGCGCCACCGCGGCTTATTTTCAGCTCTTCGGCCGCCTATTCAATACGCCGTGGCAGTTCACCACCCGCACCCGCCGGCCGCCGAAAGATCCCGTCAACGCCGTGCTCTCGTTCGGCTATGTCATCGTCGGCGCCGAGCTGCAAGCCTTGCTCGACGGCGCCGGCTTCGATCCCTATCTCGGCTTTTATCACGCCCTCGAATACGGCCGGCCCGGCCTGGCGCTGGATATGCTCGAAGAATTTCGCCATCCGCTGGTGGATCGCCTCGCGCTCAATCTCTTCAATCTCGGGGTCATGACGCAACAGGATTTCGCGCCGCAGCCCGAAGGCGGCATTTATCTCAACACCGCCGGCAAGGAAAAATTTTTCACGCAATACGAGCGTATGCTCGGCGAGCTGGCCGGCCCGACCGATCCCGCCGGCAAGCCCCGCGGCTTTCGCGCCGCCTTTCAAGACCAAATCGCCAAACTCGGCAAAGCGGTTGTGGACGGCGCCGCCTATCTGCCCTTTCAACTGAAATGAGCAATCGACTCGTGACGAACTTTTTTCCGGTGACGCTTTATGAAAAACCTCATGCAGGAACTTACGCAAATCCAAAACCTCGAAGCCGCCTTTGCGCGCGTGCAGCTCAACGCCGGCTGCCGCGGCGCCGACGGCATTACCGTGCCGCATTTCGCCGCCAATCTGCAAACCAACTTGCGCGATCTCATCCATAGCCTCGCGACCGGAGAATATCATCCGTATCCGCTCATGCGGTTCCCCATCCCGAAGAACAGCAAAGAGCAAAAAGAAAACAGCAAACAGCAGGCTGAAAGGCAAAAAGAAAACAGCAAAGAGCAAACAGCAAACAGCGGCAACTTGCCTTTTGCTTCTTGCTCTTTGCCTTTTGCTTCTCATTTTGCTTCTCACCGCTTCCTCTCCGTTCCAACGGTAAGAGACCGCACCGCCCAAACCGCCGCTTTCCTTGTCACCCGCGAAATCTTCGAGGCGGAATTCGAAGACGTTTCCCACGCCTATCGCCAAGGCCGCGGCGTCAAAACCGCGGTGTGGGACATCAAAGAATGGCGCGACAAGGGTTACCGCTTTGCCGTGGACGCCGACATCGTATGATCGTAAACTTTGGTTGGACCGCGCCTCTTTTTTAGCCAGCCGCGACCGCAAAAGCAGCCACAAGCTGTTTCTTGAAGTCGGGGCGGCGAAGAAGGCGCTTGGTCTGGCCGGAACAGAGTG